>Ga0066682_10000908_pt1 | contig 10820 bp, 5 predicted proteins | sample GraSoiAngelo_131_FD_65628 | JGI IMG/M metagenome (GOLD analysis project Ga0066682, IMG submission 65628) | Grasslands soil microbial communities from the Angelo Coastal Reserve, California, USA - 14_0929_02_30cm | ecosystem: Environmental > Terrestrial > Soil > Grasslands | place: USA... | reverse complement strand
AATTCGCGATTCGAAATTCCTCCGCCCAGCCATTCTCCGATGGCGTATAGAAAGAGGATGGCCGGCCCCAGCAAGAAACTGCCGTGCAGATTCGCCCAAAGACAAGCCAGCAACGGCAGCCCATATATCGCCCGTCTGGGACTGCGCCGCTCATGCTCCGCGACCCAAAGAAAGGGCAACGACACCAACCAGGAGAAAACGTGCGGCCGCGCCAGCCAATGAATACTGGTGACGCCGAGCAGCAGGACGATGGCGGCTGCTGTGAAGAACAAATTACCGCCCAGAGAAAGAGACAGGCGCGCGGCGCCCCACGCCGTCAGGGCAATGGCGAGGGCAGCCAGTAGCGCTACGCCGGGCAGGCCCGCGATGCGGTGAGCGCCGCCGAGCACGGCGTCCGACAGCCACTCCCAGGCGACCCACTGGCGGCCGTTTCGCGTATACGAGAAGCCGTCCACTCGGGGTACAGTGGCGGTGTTCAGAATGGCTTCCCCGTTGCGTAAATGCCAGCCGGTATCGCTATCGCGGAACAAGCCTTCAGCGCCCTGAGAGAGGAACAGCACCTGTATAAGCGTCACTGCAAATACCACTGCGCCGAGGCCCGGCAACAGCAGGGCGGCGAGCGGGGACGGGGTAGTTCTTTCTAAAACATATTCCCCTCCTTGCAAAGGGCAGCAACATACTTGGCTCAAACGTGCAACATGCGAACTGAAAAATGATTGGTGATTAATGATTAATGCGCTTGGCAGATCAGTGAATTTTTTCATCGTCCAAGGATATTGGTTATTAATCATCAATCATTTTTCATTTCCCATATCAACAGCCGTCGAGCCAAGTATGTTATTGCCCTGTCCCAGGAGGGGAATCCATTATTCCAATCCTGAAGCGCCACGCTAACTGGAGGTAAACGCCAGCCCCGCCGCAATGCTTTCGTAGAGGCTGTTGAGTGCGGTAACGACTCCCCGGACGGCGGCGACCATGGCCAGGGCAATCGCAGCGACGATCAGGGCGTATTCGACCAAATCCTGACCCTCCGTCTCTTTCCAAAAACGAATCCAGAATGTTTTCATCATCTATCCTCAGGGTCTTTCGATTCGGCGGCCTCTTGCCGGCCGTCTTGCTTATTAGGGGAACGATTGTCGGAAACCGTTGGCGCCGCGCCTCCGGGGACAGGCGCCGGCGGCACGACCACGGCGCTCGATGACAGGCGGCCCGCCTTCAGCAGTTCCGCACGCTCGCGAATCCGTTCTTGCACCAGCTTAAAGTTTGTCAGGGCGGGGGCGAAATAATGCCGAATAGCCAGGGCCTTGACCAACTCCTCGCGGCTCTGTTCGTACTGGCCCGTTTCTAGCAGAACGACTGCGAGATTGTTATGAGCCGTAGCTCGGTCAGCGGCCAATTGAAATTGTTCCAGCGCGCCTTGCAGGTCCCCACGGCGCGCGAGAACCGTCCCCAGATTGTTGCGGGCAGTGGCGGATTTCGGATTCAACTCCAGCGCCCTGCGGAATTCGGCTTCCGCGGATTCTGTTTTGTTTTGGAGCAGCAGGTTGTAACCCAGGTTGTTATGCAGCCCGTCGGATCCCGCGTCCCGCGCTACCGCCTCTCGAAGGGCGCTCTCTCCTGCAGTAAGATCTCCCAACTCGTCATACAAAAGGCCGAGTTCATTCCACGAACTCGGCATCAAGTCCGCACGGGGCGACTCTTTTAGGAACGCCTCGAGCAGCGGAATGGCTTGCCCAGGACGGCGCAATGCTTGAGCGCAACGTCCCAACCCCAATGCGGCCTGTTCGGCCAGCGGGCCATTGCCTCCTGTTGCGGCTGGCGCGGAACGTGCCAGCCGCAGTGTCTCCGTGTATTGCTCCAACGCTTCCTCGTACAAGCGGTAGTTTTCGTAAGCTCCGGCCAGTTCCAATCGGGTGGCGGCATCCTGGGGATTGAGGTTCAAACGAGTTTGGAGCGCCTGGAAGCGCCGGTCATCGGTGAGAGGGTTAAACGCTCCCTGGGTTTGCTGTTGGAAAATAGTGCGCAAAGACGCGTCTGTTGGCGCCGCCTTCCTGCCGATTTTTTGTGATCCGGCGCCTGCTTTTGGGGTTATCCGTTGGGATGCGGTCCCGGAGAGACCAAAGTCCTGGCTGACGGTCGCGCGACGCACGCAACTCGTCGTGAGCCCCAGAATGGTTAGCAGCGCGGCGGTCGCCCATCGCGCGCCACATCGCACAATCATTGCGGACCTCAACCAAGAACGCTCGCCGAATTTGGAGGCCGGTTTCGTCCGGTCACTGAGGAACTCTCGAAGCGAGTGGCTCTTCGCGAAGCGAGAATTGCAGTTCATCACCGACCGCCGTCCCTGTGCTGGCGAGAGATCCGGAAGCTAATTCTAAAACGCTTCGCGCTCCCCATACCAGCGACGTCAAGCGGAACGGCGCGAGCCGATGATAAATCCGTTTGACGCGCAGGCCGCGATCCAGGAAAGCCACATCAATCGGAAATCGCATCCCGAACGTATGGATCGCCTGAGTCGGGTATATCCATAGCCCCTCTCCAGGCTCCAACGTTTCGTGCTGCAGCAAACCGACCCGGCGGGAGCGGGGGGTGTCCGCCAGTTGAACGTTGGCCGCAAGGGTAGCTCCTCGAGTACGATTGTGAACGACGAACGGCCCTGCCGCTTTCATTGCTCCAAACCCTGTTTCAAGTGCTGCGCATGTTACACCGAAACAGGAGTTCCCGTAATGTAAAAATACGTAAAAATAGCGAGCCGAACTTTACGCGATGCCCGCTGTTGGCGTATATTGCCCGCACGCCTGGGATATTTGGGGGGCTTCCGAATGGTGATGGGATTCATCTCCAACCGACGGACCGGCCGAGCGGTACTGCTGCTTCTGGGCCTGGGCATCCTAATTTCGTTCTTCCCTCCGGCCGCTTCCGCAGCCAATATCGGAACCGTTGTTCCTGTCGTCGGCCAGGTGGCCGATTTGATCTACGACGCGGCGCGCAACCTGGTGTATCTCGCCAACTCCTCCCGGAATGACGTGGAGATTTATTCGGTAGATGGCGGACGGCTTGCCGGGAGCATTTTCACCGGGCTCCAGCCCGCGAGCCTGGCGCTCAGCCCCGACGGCAACACGTTATATGTCGCCAATATCGGTTCCCAAACGATCAGCGCCGTCAACTTGAATTCCCGAAGCGTGGCCGACTATTTCGTGGGTTCACGTCCGGATTCCATTGCCGTCGGAAGCGACGGCAAGGTAGTCATTTTGGGTACCGCCGGCCTTTTGCGGCTTGACCCGGTCGGCGGTCAGCTCATACCGGTACCGATCTCGCCGCCACCGACGCCCCTTGCCGGGATTCCAGTCATTCCTGTCAGCCCCACGCCGGCCGGATTCCTGGCGGGGTTGGTCGTAACGGCCTCGGGCAACCTTATTATCGGACTGTCCAACACCCGGCTCTTCGTGTACGAGGTTGCGTCCGGAACGGTTTTGCGGAGCCGGATGGTGACGGGACTTCGGGCCATCCTTTCGGCTGCCGCAGACGGTTCCCGATTCATGGCCGGACCGTTTTTGTTCGACACGCAAACTCTAACGATCCTGGGCCGGGCTGGCACTGTAACGCCCACACTCACTGGCGGCAGCGCGTTCTCCGTAGATGGAAATGCAGTGTATGCGACGTTTTCTACGCAGCTTCCCATCAATCCTCTCAATACTAACGATCCTCAAAATCCGGGCGGAGCGGTCATTCCAGGTGCTTTTCCGGGTCAGATTTCAGGGCTGCAAACTCGAGGTGTACTGCAAATCCTGCGCTCCTCGAGTCTGACTCCGCAGCTTGGCCTGCGCCTTCCGGAAGCGATCACCTCCAAGATCATTTCGTCTTCGGATGGGCAAAACCTGTTTGCCAATTCTGCGTCCGGATTATTGGTTATTCCCATTGGTCAACTGACGAACCTTCCCGTCCTGGATGTGAGCGCCACGAACGTGGTCCTGTCCGTGGACATGTGCAACCGGGGGATCGCGACAGCCTCTGTCCAGGTTCGCAACGTGGGCGGCGGCCGAATGACGTTTGGGGCCACCTTGAATAATCAGGGCGCTCCAGTGATTTTGAACCAGCGCTCTGGCGTGGCTTCATCGACCTTGAACATCAGCTTCGATCCGCGCAGCGTGACGATCCGTGGCACACGGCAGTACGCCGTGGTGCTGGTATCGCCGGAAGCGGTAAATATCGAGCCCGCGATCCTGGTGAACCTGAACTTTCGCGATGTGGGAGATCGCGGCGCGATCGTTCCCATGACGGGCGTAGGTGTCGACATGCAGATGGACTCCAGGCGCCAGCGGTTGTACATCGCCAACTACACTCAGGATCAAATCGAAGTCTTCTCTCTGGACAGCCAGACATTCTTGCCGCCGATTCGGGTTGGGAACCGACCCTTGTCCATGGCTATGGTAGATCCCTTCACGCTGGTGGTCGCGAACTCCGGAGCGGAGAACCTCTCGGTAGTGGACCTGGACGCGATGCAAGAGATCGACCAGATCCCGATGGCGCCGGTGCCGCTGAATATGACGCCGCTGTTCCCGCGGTCCATTGCCGCTTCATCGAATGCCGTCTTGTTTTCGGCCGTCCCGCTGGCCGCCGCCGGCCTGGCTCCGGGGAATGGCTCGGTGTGGCAGTTGAGTCTGCTGACCCACAGCGCCTTTCCACGCCTGGACCTCGGGACCGGCACGTTCAACCTGATTCAAGGCCGTAATCTGCTGCTCGCGCCGGCGGACGGCAGCGGCATCCTGGTTGTCGAAGGGAACGGGAACTTGCGGCTGTATGACCCGATTGCGGACACGTTTCCGGTAATACGTACCGCCGCCGTGCCGGGATTGCGCGGTACGGCATCGGCGTCGGCCGACGGCGGCTATTACGTCGTGGATAATTCTGTTTTCAATTCCGTGCTGGGTTCTCAAGGTACGATTGGGCCTTCAGGCCTGGGATTTGCCGGAGCGCCGGCGCCGGCGTCACTGGCCTTCGGCGTGATAGCCACTGGTAACAATGCCGTCCGGGTCCAGGCAGCCAGCGCTCAAACGCCTGTTCAGAGCCTGCAGCGTTATAACCTCTTCACCTTGCAGCCGGACCTTCAGGTCTTGTTGCCGGAGCAGGTGATGGACATCAGCCCCGCGCAAATTGGAATAGCTACGGGCACACGCCAGTGGCCGCCTCGCACAACGGCGCTCGAATTGGGCGTGAACAACCAGACGCAACTTCTGCCTCGGGGGATGGCGACGGACAGCAGCAACAATGCGTACCTCTTGACGTTTTCCGGCCTCAGCATCGTGTCCTTAACGGCGGCGGCCGGCCGGCCGCCTTCGTTCCAGGCGAGCGGAGTCGTGAACGGCGCCAGCCGCACCAGCGGACCGCTGTCGCCGGGTTCCCGCATCACGATCTTCGGCGCCAATCTGGCGGATGCCGCCACAGCCGGCACAACTCCCTGGCCTCGGACTCTGGGCGGAGTTTGCGTGACAGCCAACGAAGTCGCGATTCCACTCCTCAACACATCTCCAACACAAATCGACGCGCAGTTGCCGCCCGATCTGGCAACTGGACGTGTCACGCTGACCGTGCGCTCCACCCGCCTCGGCCAGGTCAGCGCGGGCGTCGGAATCCAGGTCAATCGGACAAGTCCCGGTGTATTTTCCATGGATGTCAACGGGCAGCAGCAAGCCGCACTGTTTCATACCGCTGATTTAACGCTGGTCACGCCGGACTACCCTGCAGAACGCGATGAATACCTGATTCTGTACGCCACGGGTCTAGGCCCGGTCCGTCCTGCGGTTCCTGCGGGCGAAGGAGGCTCTGCGGACCCGGTTTCCGCTACCACCGAAACCGTCGGCGTCGAGATCGGAGGTCATCCGTACGTTGTGCTTTCATCCGAATTGGCGCCTGGTGCTGTCGGCGTTTATCAAATCGACCTTTACGTTCCAGGCGACCGGGTGCAAGGGGACGACCTGCCGGTCGTGGTCACAGCGGGAGGAGTGTCCAGTGCGAGTGGTAACGCTCCGCTGGCGGCGATTCATTAGCAGGTTGTGGAAGAAATTGAAGAGTTCCTCTTTTGATCTAACGAACCAAAGAGTCCAATCCGCTGGATCGCCCAATTCCCACCGGGCCGCTTCCTGGCGCTGCGGCCCCGCAACTCTGCTTACAGGCTTGAGCCTCTGGCTTGTCGTGGGCTTTGCTCAACCCGCTTTCCCCCAGTCCCAGGTTTCCTGGAATTTTGCGGGCCCCCTGGGAGCTCCGTCCCGCGTCCTGGCGCTGGCAGTGGATCCGCGCAACGATTCTCTGTGGTATCTCGCCGCGCCGGGCGGCGGCATTTGGAAAACGGAGGACGGAGGCGATACCTGGGTTCCTCAGATTGATTCGGCTTCTTCTCTGCAAGTCTGTTCTCTGGCGCTCGACCCGCGTTTTCCGGATGTGCTCTATCTCGGAACGGGAGACGACCGAAGTCCGCGCCCCGCACAGCGCGTGGCTCGCTCAGCCGATGGTGGACGAACCTGGACCTTCCAGACGCGCCTTACGAATCAGCCGGTGTGTACGCTTGCGGTAGATCCCACGAATTCCGGGCGAGTGTTCGCGGGTTCGGCAGAGGGACTGTTTCTTTCTTCGGACGCGGGAGGGAGTTGGGACAAGGTTCTCGCTTCTCCGGTCACATCGGTTGCGTTTGACGGCCTGGGCAGCGTCTACGTTGGTATGCTCGGCGCAGATGCCCAGGGAGCGCGTGAAAACATAATGGCCCGTTCCTCCGACGGCGGCCATACCTGGACCAACTTGATCCTTCCTCCGAATCCCAACACGATCGGGACTCAAACGGATTGGGTCAGCGTGGTGGCTGGCGCCGGCTCGGTATCCGTCGTCGTCTCCTACCAGTCTGGTCCGCTCATCGCCGCAAGCACGTCGTCCGTGTCGCAGTTGGATTTCTATCGCAGCGCCGATGCAGGAAATACCTGGTCGGCGACTTACGGGATTGGCCAGGCGCGCCCTCCCGTGCAACTGGTCGGGGATCCTATTGGCGGTGGTCTTTATGTGGCCGGGGCCATTTTGCTGACTTCCGCAAACCAGGGATCTAGCTGGTACCGGATCCCCACCCTAACTGGCGATTTCCACACCGCGGCGGTCGCTGGCGGGACGCTGCTGGTGGGTGGGGAAAAAGGCATCGAGTCCGCCGCTCTGGTTCAGGGAACCCCCGCTCGCGTGATTTCCCCGTTGCCTCTGGGTCAGTTTCTTGGGGTGGGTTCAGATTCCGTGAACGGGATCTGGGGCGCCGGTCTCCCGGGACTCTTCGGTCCGCTTCCGTTCGCCAATTTCAATCAAACAGCAGTTCCCGGGATTGGGGCGGTCGGCAACGTGGCAGGCGCCGCGAGCGGCTCTCTCAATATTTTTTCCGCAGGGAATAACCAGATCCATTTCTCCACAGACGGAGGCTCGCACTTTTCTTCCAGCACTGTCGTGGCAGACGGAGAACTGCGAGCGCCGTTTCCTCCGGTTGTGCTCGATCCGGTCTTCACGTCGTCCGCCTACGTCGCTGGAAGACGCCTGTACCACACCAACAACAGTGGGGCCGGTTGGACGGCGTTGGCGGTAGTGGACCCCAATCCCACTCATGTGGTCATCGCGTTGGCCGTGGCGCCGGCTTCGCGGGGGACGCTTTATGCGGCGACGGCATGCTTGCCGGAAGTCGCGTTGGTTTCTTGCCCGGCGATTTCCCTGGTGTGGCGTTCCGCGAATGGAGGGGCGAGCTGGATCCAGATGAGCCCCGTGTCGGGGTGGGTAAACGGGCTTGCAGTAGATCCCCGGCTAAGTAATACCGTATACGCGGCGGTCGGTGCGTTCCCCGCTGGTCCCAGTATTTCTGCGGGATTTGTTCCAGGCGATTTGCAGCAGTCCACCAACGGAGGCGCCACATGGACCTCGGTTCGCGCCAATTTGCCCCAGTCGCCGGTAAACGCCATCGTCATTGATCCGGCTTCCTTGCCCAGCCTCATCCCACCTGTCTTTGTGCCCGGCCAACCCTTTCAGCCCGGCCTGTTCAACCGGCCGGCCCAGACGTTATACGTCGGAACCGACGCGGGGGTGTTTGTCAGCTTCAATGCGGGCGGGCAGTGGACGGACATTAGCGGGAGCCTTAATGTGGGCCTCCCGCCCAGTCCCGTTACCGGCTTATCGCTGCGGCAGCCGGGCGGCACGTTGTTGGCAGCCACGTTTGGACGCGGAATTTACTGGACCTCGACGACAGGTTTAGGTCCTGGCGTGGTCGTCAATCCGCTTTCATTGGACGTCACGCTCATGCGCGGGACGACGCTGACCACAGGCGTTTCCTTGATCAATCTCTCCATGGCAACGACGTTTGGTTGGAGGCTGAATCCGCTTGACTCCTGGATCAGTGTTCCTGAGCCGAACGGGAGCCTGAGACCGCGCGCCTCCACCGAAGGCGCCGTCCGCATATCCGCTGCGGGTCTCCAAGCAGGCGATTACCAGGGACGCCTGCAACTGATCTCGGGTCCCTTCGTCCAGAACATTCTTGTAGATGCGCATGTGACGGCGTCGCCGGCTCAAATGACGATTGTCAGCGGGAATAACGCGACAGGCGTCGCCGGTGCCGTTTTGCCGCCACTCCAGGTGATGATTACGGACGGCAATCAGCTTCCGATACCGGGTATCTCCGTGAACTTTGTCATCACCAGTGGAGGAGGATCCCTGGGTGCCCGCGCCGTTTTGACAAATGTTGCGGGGATAGCCGGCACGGTCTTGACCTTGCCCGCAAATCCTGGAACTGTCCAGGTGCTCGCCACCAGCGGAGAGGTTTCGGTCACCTTTACCGCCACCGTTGCCGCTGCTCCAACGCTGTTGTCGGATTCCGTAGCGGACGGAGTGACTTTCAACGGTTACACTTCCCTTGGGCCGGGAAGCATTCTCTCCGTTATCGGCCAGAATCTGGCGGAGGCGGATGCGGTAGCTAACAGTGCATCGCTGCCGACTTTGCTACTGACCACGCGGGTCGTGCTCACTACCTTAGCGGGCGATGTACCGCTCCCGCTGTTCTCGGTATCTCCACTGCAGATAAAAGCCCTGCTGCCTGCCGGCGTGCTGCCTGGAGTATACAGGCTTCACGTAGAGGTGGCCTCAATCCGTAGTGGTGACGTCCAGATTTCGATCGCCGCTTTTGACCCCGGGATCTTTACGCTGAGTGAAACGGGCCGGGGTCCGGGGATCTTTGTCAAAGAGGACGGTTCGGTGGTAACGGCAGCGAATCCGGCCGACCGTGGAGCCAGCGTTACTTTCTATGCGGCCGGCCTCGGCGCTGTGAACCCTCCGGTTGCAGCCGGCGAGCCGGGCGCGGTCACTGAACCTCTGAACCGCACGGTTCAGAATCCGCGGGTCTTCTTCGACATTTACCAAGCCGAGGTGATCTACAGCGGCTTGGCTCCAGGCGTCCCGGGGAGATACCAGGTCACTGTTCGCGTTCCCGCGCTGGTTTCCCCGGCCACGAACATTTTGGTGAGTCTGACCATCGGAGGGTTTGCCAGCAATCGTGTTACGATTCCGGTTCGATAGACCCAATGCGGATTGGGCCATTGCGTCAGTGCGCAGTCATAGGAGAACCTGAAATGAGCCGAGGGCCTCTCTCCAGACGACGCCTCATTCCAGTCCGGACCTCGCTCATTCAAGGTAAAGAGCGGCACGCCGGCCTCAAGACACGTGTACACCAGAAGCTTCTGAGTGTGCTGAACATGGATGCTGTCAAAGCGGAGAGCCGGCACGAGTTGCGCCGGGAGGTGCAGAAGGAGCTGGAAAAGATTCTTCGCGAAGACCACCTGCCGATCAGCATGACGGAGCGCAACCGCCTGGCGGAAGAAATCCTGGACGAAGTCTTCGGCCTGGGACCGCTGGAGCCTTTGCTGAAAGATCCCACCATCTCCGATATTCTGGTGAACACGCACAAGTATGTCTACATTGAACGGCACGGGAAGCTGATCGAGACAGGAATTCACTTCCAGAGCGATCGCCATCTGATACGTATCATCGAAAAGATCGTCTCCAGCGTGGGGAGGCGGATTGACGAGTCCGTCCCGCTGGTGGATGCGCGTCTGCCGGACGGCTCGCGCGTGAATGCCATCATCCCGCCGCTGGCCGTAGACGGGCCGTCGCTATCCATCCGCCGCTTCGGACGCAAGGTGCTGAGCAATGAAGACCTGCTCCGCAACCAGACTCTGACCCAGGCCATGATGACATTTCTCACCGCCTGCGTGGAGTCGCGGCTCAACATCGTAATTTCCGGCGGAACCGGCTCCGGCAAGACCACTTTTCTCAACTGCCTTTCACGGTTCATACCCGAGCACGAACGTTTGGTCACGATCGAAGACACTGCCGAGTTGCAGATTCAGCTCGAGGACGTTGTGCGCATGGAAACGCGCCCGCCCAATATCGAGAGCAAGGGCGCGATCACGCAGCGGCAACTGCTGATGACGGCATTGCGCATGCGCGCCGACCGGATTTTGCTCGGTGAGGCGCGCGGCGGCGAAGCGCTGGATATGTTGCAGGCGATGGCCACTGGCGCAGAGGGCTCGATGACGACCGTCCATGCCAACTCTCCTGCGGATGCCTTCAGTCGATTGGAGACCATGGTCATGATGGCCAAGCTCGACCTGCCCAGCCGCTTCATCCGCCAGCAGATGGCCTCGGTCATCCAGCTGTTGGTGCAGACGTCGCGCCTCAGTGACGGCACGCGCAAAATAACCCACATCGCCGAAGTGATGGGCTTGAACGATTCGCAGATCCAGGTGCAGGACATCTTCATT
>Ga0066682_10000897_pt1 | contig 10850 bp, 13 predicted proteins | sample GraSoiAngelo_131_FD_65628 | JGI IMG/M metagenome (GOLD analysis project Ga0066682, IMG submission 65628) | Grasslands soil microbial communities from the Angelo Coastal Reserve, California, USA - 14_0929_02_30cm | ecosystem: Environmental > Terrestrial > Soil > Grasslands | place: USA... | reverse complement strand
TTTTGCCGCGCAGCGAGCACCGCGTACCCCGCACGTTTAGACAAGATCGGGATTCAGCTCTACACCGTGCGCGACAAGATGAAAGAAGACTTCGAGGGCACCCTCGCGAAGATCGCCGAGATCGGGTACAAGGAGGTCGAGTTCGCCGGCTACGAGAATCATTCGCCGGCCGATGTGAAGGCGATCCTCGACCGACACGGACTCTCGGCCCCCTCCACGCACGTCCCGTTCGAGAGCGACGATCAATGGAAGGCGGCGCTCGACGCGGCCAAGACGATCGGGCACGAGTACATCGTCATGCCATTCATTCCCGCGGAACGGCGCAAGACGTTGGACGACTGGAAGAACTTCGCGCAGGTCTTCAACCACGCGGGTCAGGCCGCGCACGATGCCGGAATCCAGTTCGCCTATCACAACCACGATTTCGAATTCCCGAAGCTCGACGGGCAGATCCCCTACGACGTGCTGCTCCAGAACACCGATCCCAAGCTCGTGCAGCTCGAAATCGATCTCTACTGGATCACCAAGGCGGGCCAGGACCCGCTCGCGTATTTCGCCCGCTGGCCGGGCCGCGTTCCGCTGGTCCACGTGAAGGACTCCGCGGGTCCCCCGGAGCATAAGATGGTCGACGTAGGGCAGGGGAAGATCGACTGGAAGCGCATCTTTGCGAAGAAGGATCAGGCGGGCATCAAGCACTTCATCGTCGAGCACGATCAGCCGCCGCAGCCGTTCGAAGACATTGCGACGAGCGCTCGGTACCTGAAGTCTCTGGAGTTTTGATATGGATGGGCGGATGGGCCGATGGGCTGATGGGCGGTCGATAACGCGGCGAGACGCGATTCTCTCAACGGTCGCGGCGGCTGGCATTGCGGCGATTGCACCGCCCATCCGCCCAACCGCCCATCGGCCCAGCGGCCGCCTCAAGCAGTCAGCCAGCCGCTGGTGCTACCGGTCCATCCCCCTGCCCGATTTGTGCGAAGCCGGGAAGGCCATGGGCCTCGCCGGCATCGACCTGCTCACCTCTGATGATTGGCCGATTGTCCGGCAGCACGGTCTGGTCTGCTCCATGGGGTACGCCGCGCGGCGGGACGACTTCATCCCGCGGGGCTTCAATGATCCGGCGAACCACGATTTGCTCGTGGGCGAACTGGAGCGTGCGCTGCCGTTGGCGCAGCAGCATGGCGTGCCCAACCTCATCGCGATGTTCGGCAACCGGCAGGGGCGCAGCGACGCGCAGGCCACGGACGCGTGTGTGACGGGACTGAAGCGCATCGCGCCGTCGGCCGAGCGGTACGGCGTGACGATTTGTGTGGAGCTCCTCAACAGCAAAGTAGACCACAAGGATTACCAGGGCGATCGGACCGCGTTCGGGGCGAACATCATCGCGGCCGTGGGCTCACCGCGCGTGAAGCTGCTGTACGACATCTATCACATGCAGATAATGGAAGGGGACGTGATTCGCACGATCCGCGAGCACGCGAGTCATATCGGGCACTTCCATACCGGGGGCGTGCCCGGACGCCACGAGCTGGACGACACGCAGGAGCTCAACTATCGCGCGGTCGCGCGGGCGATCGCCGATACCGGGTTTGAGGGCTATATGGCCCATGAATTCGTGCCGACCCGCGAGCCCTTGCGTTCCCTGAAAGAGGCCGTAGAGGTGTGCTCCGTCTGAGCGGCCTGTGTCCGCGGAGGCACTCGTAGAGTCTTGAAGGGAGCCCATGCTCCCCTCGAATGCCCGCCCGCTCGCCCGGCTCGTCCTCTTGAGCCTGATGCTCACCTTCGTCCTGGCTCGCCTCGTCAGTATCCTGATCGCGCTGCACCGCATGCCCAACATCTTTTTCCACGTACACGATACCCACGTGCACCATCTGAACTACGGCATCTTCCTCCTCGCCGGCGTGGGGGCGTACCTGCTATTCAGCTCCGGTCCGGCTGGACCGGCGGCCGCGGTGGTCTACGGGATCGGTCTCGGGCTCACGTTCGACGAGTTCGGGATGTGGTTGCATCTCAACGGCGATTACTGGCAGCGCGCCAGCTTCGATGCCATCGTCGTGCTGGTCGCGGCGCTCGGGCTCGCGGGGTTTGCTCCCCCGATCAGACCCTGGCGACCGCGGCTGCTCGCGGCGGTGCTGCTCATCTTTGGGCTCTTGATTGTCGGATCCTTCCGCCTGGCGGCCCGCGCCGAGCCGCGGCTTCAGAGCTGGGAGCAACGCGTCCAGCCGTAAGGTTGCATCTTTCCAGTCATGGCTCACGAATTCGGCGGTCTCGTCCTCGGTATCGCGATCGGCATCGTGATCGCGTGGCTCTACTTTCTCGTCTGGAAGCTCCGCTACAGCGCCGCGATTCGTGAAGATGCCGTGCAACGCAGCCTGGCCGTCACGGCCGGCAAGGTGCACGAGCAGCTCGTCCCCTATCTCCCCGAATTTGGGTTCAATCCCAAGGACGCGCGCTTTCTCGGTAGTCCGGTCGACCTCGTCGTGTTCGACGGGCTCTCGGCGGGCGAGGTGCGGCGGGTCGTATTTCTCGAGGTGAAGACGGGTGGCGCGCCGCTGACGCCGCGCGAACGCCAGGTCCGCGCGGTGATTGAAGCCCGCGAGGTCGCGTGGGCGGAGCTGCGGCTCACGCGGAGCCAGGGCTAGACATTACATTGGTAGCTCCTCGAGCCAGGAAACCCGTTTATGAAGAGCATCTTCTGGGGCGCGGTCATCATCGCGATCGGACTCGTGCGTGGCGACTCCGTATTCCGCGGCGATTTCGGCGTGATCAGCATCTTCTTCGACGCCCTCGGTGTCTTCTTCATCATTCGCGGCTTGGTTTCGATCTACCGCGCGAAACAGCAGGAGGTGGCGCCACCGCCTCCCGCACCGCCCCCCCCGTCCCCCCGGCGATGAGGCGCTCATGACTCGTCCCATGTCAAAGCGCCGCCAAACCTACGAAGCCGACGGCATCGCCGTCACGTTCGACCCCGATGTGTGCATTCATTCCGGCGTGTGCGTTCGTGGACTGCCCGACGTGTTCGATATCAAGCGCAAGCGGTGGATCCGGCCGGAGCTCAAGCCGCCGGATGTGGTGGCGGAACAGGTGATGCGGTGTCCCTCGGGCGCCCTCCAATTCGTGCGCAAGCAGAAGACTGATTAAGTTGTCCGCCGATGCCGACCTACGAATACAAGTGCCCGAACGGGCACCTGTTTGAGAAGACGTTTCCCCGCATCACGAGTAAGCGCCACGCGAAATGCCCGGTGTGCGGCAAGCGCGCGGAGCGGCTGATCTCGGGCGGCGCCGGCGTTCATTTCAAGGGCTCCGGGTTCTACGCCACCGATTACAAACGGCCCGCGGGAGCAACGGAGAAAGCCGACCATACGGCCGAGAAAGCCGAGAAGACTGCGAAGCCCGGCGACTCGAAGCCGTCGCCAAAGAAAGATTCAAGCTCCGACAAGTGACGGCACTCGAGACGATCCGTGCGGCGCTGGCACACGCGGCGTCACGACTGGGCGCGCCCCCCGGTGTCGACGTCGCGCTCGAGCGCCCGCGCGATCCCACCCACGGCGATCTTGCAACCAACCTCGCGCTAGCCCTGGCAAAGACTCTCGGTCAAAAGCCGCGCGCCATCGCGGAGCGGCTCGTGGCAACGATCGAGCTGCCACGGGGCCTGGTTCGCAAAACCGAAATTGCGGGGCCGGGGTTCATCAACTTTTTCCTCGAGACAGCAGAGGTGGTGGGTGCTCTGCCCACGATCCTCGCCGCAGGGGCGGCGTACGGGCGCGCTGCCGTTGGGAACCGGCGGCCCGTCAATGTCGAATTTGTCTCGGCAAATCCGACGGGACCGCTGCATGTCGGTCATGGTCGTCAGGCCGCGTTGGGTGATGCCATCGCCGCGCTGCTGGAATGGACCGGCTGGAAGGTGACGCGAGAGTTCTACTACAACGACGGCGGCGGCCAGATCGCGAACCTCGCGCGCAGCGTGCAGGCGCGCATTGCGCAGCTCAGCGGCAAGAGCGTCGATATTCCGGAGGGCGGTTATCACGGCGAGTACATTCGCGAAATCGCGGAACGCTACGTCGCCGCGCACAAAGAGGATCCTGCGGGGAAGAATCTCGACACGGTTCGGCGCTTTGCCGTCGACGCGCTCCGCGAAGAGCAGGATCGCGATCTGCAGGCGTTTGGCGTGCGGTTCGACGTCTACGCGCTCGAGTCCGCGCTCTACACCAGCGGCAAGGTCGATGAGACCGAAGCGCGCCTGGTTGCCGCCGGGCATACGTACGAGAAGGATGGCGCCCGCTGGCTCCGCACCACCGACTTTGGCGACGACAAGGACCGCGTGATGCGCAAGAGCGCGGAAAAGGGCGGCGACTATACGTACTTCGTCCCGGACGTCGCGTACCACGTCACCAAGTGGGAGCGCGGTTTTTCCCGCGCCATCAACGTGCAGGGCGCGGACCACCACGGGACCGTGCGGCGGGTGCGCGTGGGGCTGCAGGCGCTGGAGATGGGGATTCCCGAGGGTTATCCGGAGTACGTGTTGCATCAGATGGTAACCGTGATGAAGGGCGGCGAAGAAGTAAAAATCTCCAAGCGCGCCGGCAGCTACATGACGATCCGCGATCTGGTGGATGAAGTCGGGCGCGATGCGGTGCGCTACTTCTTTCTCATGAGGAAAAGCGACACGCACTTCGTGTTCGACGTCGACCTCGCCAAGAGCCAGACCGAAGAGAATCCGGTCTTCTACGTCCAGATGGCGCACGCTCGCATGAGCGGCATCTTCCGCGTTGCTTCGCGCGAGCCGGACTCGGGGACGGGTGCGGGCGTCGATCTGGCGCTGCTCACGCAGCCGGAAGAGATCGAGCTGGTCAAAGAGCTGGCCGACTTTCCGGAGATGGTGCAGCGCGCAGCGGCTGCGCTGGAGCCAAATCGCATCACGACTTATCTCGAGGGACTGGCCCGGTTGGCGCACGCGTGGTATCACAAGTACCGCGTGTTGGGGGAGCCGGAGGAAGCGGCCCGGCTCGTGCTCGCGCGCGCGGTCCAACAGGTGCTCGCGAATGGCCTTTCACTCTTGGGGATTCGCGCCCCGGAACGGATGTGAGCGTGGGTGTACTCGTCGTCGGCTCGATCGCGCTGGATTCCGTCATCACGCCCTTCGGCGAGACCGCCGACGCGCTCGGTGGGGCCGCGGTGTTCTTTGCGATGGCGGGAGCGGTGCTGGCTCCCGTCCAGGTCGTCGGCGTGGTCGGGAGCGACTTTCCCGAAGATCATCTCAAGAAACTGGCGGCGCGCGGCGTGGACCTGGCGGGCGTGGAGCGGCAACCGGGCGAGTCGTTCCGCTGGAAGGCGCGCTACTCCTACGACCTCAATAGCCGCGAGACGCTCGAGACACGGCTCGGTGTCTTCGCCAACTTCCAACCCCGCATCCCCGAAAAATTCCGCGACGCCAAGTACGTCTTCCTCGGCAACATCGATCCGGAGCTGCAGCTCAACGTCCTCGATCAGGTAAAAAAGCCCAAGCTGGTCGCCTGCGATACGATGAACTACTGGATTCAAGGCAAGAAGGATCTGCTGCTCCAGCTGCTGCGGCACATCGACATCCTGATGGTGAACGATTCGGAAGCGCGCGAGCTCTCGGGCGACTGGAACATTTATCGGGCGGCGCACTGGATACTCGGACGCGGCCCCAAGATGGTCGTGATCAAGCAGGGCGAGCATGGCGCGCTGCTCGTGGATCCCACGACGATGTTCAAAGTCCCCGCGTACCCGCTCCAGGAAGTGTTCGACCCGACCGGCGCCGGGGATGCATTCGCGGGCGGATTCATGGCGCACGTGGCGCGTACCGGCGATCTCGCGTTCGCGAACCTGCGCCGGGCGATGGTCTACGGGTCGGCCCTGGGATCGCTCGCCGTGGAAGCCTTTGGCGTCCAGCGGCTCGAGCGCATCACCCTGCCCGAAGTGCAGGGCCGCGTCAAAGCCTTCCGTGACCTGGTGCACTTCTCCCTGGATGGTGAGGAGTGAGCAAATACGCCGCCGCCGGTGTCTGGCTCGATACGGCGGAAGAGGCAAAGCGGCGCATCGCCGAGCTGGTGCGGGCGACGCGCACGTCGCTCGCGCGCGGCGCCGTCGGTGGGTTTGGCGGCATGGTCCGCGTGCCCGAGGGCTACAAGAAGCCCGTCCTGGTGATGTCGACCGACGGCGTCGGGTCCAAAGTGCTCGTCGCCGCCGCGGCGGGGATTCACGACACCGTCGGTGAAGACCTCGTGAATCACTCGGTCAACGACATTCTGGTCCACGGCGCCGCGCCGCTCGCTTTTCTCGACTACATCGCGACGGGAAATCTGGTGCCGGAGATCGCAGCGCAGATCGTCAGCGGCGTAGCCCGCGGCTGCCGCGCGCACGAGATGACCCTGGCCGGCGGCGAGACGGCGCAGATGCCGGATCTGTACCAGCCGGGCCACTACGACCTGGCGGGCTCGATCGTCGGCGTGGTGGAGGAAGACAAGGCGCTGCACGGCGATCGTGTGACCGCCGGCGACCAGCTCATCGGCTACGCATCCACCGGGCTGCACACCAACGGCTACACCCTGGCCCGCAAGATCGTGTTCGAGTCGATGAAACTCGGCATCGACGATCCATTCCCCGAGACGGGGCAGTCGGTGCGGGAGGTGCTCCTGGCCGTGCATCGCAGCTACGCGCCGGCGCTGCGGCCGCTGCTCGACGACGTGCACGCGCTGGCACACGTGACCGGCGGCGGGATTGCCGGCAACCTCGTGCGGGTACTGCCGCCCGGCGTCGAGGCGGTCGTGGACACGGGGAGCTGGCCGTGGCCGCCGTTGTTCCGGGTGCTGATGCGCGCCGGCCAGGTGAGTCGCGACGAGATGCGGCGCGTCTTCAATCTGGGAGTCGGGATGATCGCGGTCGTCACGCGCGACGACGTCGAGACGGCCATGCGCGCGGCCTCGCGCGCGCAGGTGCAGGCCTGGCTCATCGGAGAGGTGCGCGCGGGCAGCAAGCCTGTGGTGCGGTTTGAAGAGAGATAACGGGGCCGAGCTGGCGGCGATGCGACACGCGCTCGAGCTCGCGTGGCGCGGATGGGGTCGCGTGTCCCCCAATCCGCTCGTCGGCGCGGTGGTGCTGCGCGGCGACGAGACGGTCGCGGAAGGATGGCACGCCGAATTTGGCGGCCCGCATGCCGAGCTCGCCGCGCTGCACGCCGCGGGCGAGAAGGCACGCGGAGCGACGCTGGTGGTCAGCCTCGAACCGTGCGCGCATCACGGCAAGACGCCGCCGTGCACCGATGCGATCCGCGCGGCCGGTGTCCGGCGCGTCGTCGCCGCGGTGCGCGATCCCGATGCGGAAGCGCGCGGCGGTGTCGAAGTGTTGAAGCGCGCCGGTATCGAAACGCAGATCGGCCCGCTCACCGAAGAAGCTGCCGCGCTGAACGCGCCGTTCCTTTTTACTCGGCAACAGACCGACCGCCCCTTCGTGGCCCTCAAGCTCGCGACGTCGATCGACGGCCGCATCGCGGACGCGGGCGGCCGCTCGCAATGGATCTCCGGACCCGAGGCGCGCGATCACGTCCATTGGCTGCGCGCGGGATTCGACGCGATCGCCGTGGGTGGCACTACGGCGCTGATGGACAACCCGCAGCTCACGGCGCGCGGGCTCACTCCGCGCAAACCTCCCGTGCGCATCGTCTTCGACCGGCGCGCGATGCTCAACCTCGGTGTGTCGCTGGTTCAGACGGCGCGCGAAGTGCCGACCTGGGTCATGGCATCGCCCGAGGCACCGATTTCGAACGTGTCGGTGCTCGAGGGAAACGGCGTGCGCGTCTTCCGCCCCGAGACCCTGGCGCAAGCGTTCGCGCAGCTGCGGCTCGCCGGGATCCAGTCGTTGTTATGTGAGGGCGGGGGAGCACTCGGCGCCAAGCTGCTGGCCGAAGGCCTGGTGGATCGTCTCTACTGGGTGCAGTCGCCGGTGTGGCTCGGTGAGGGTGCGGTGGCCGCTTTTGCCGGGATTCCGGCATCTCCGCTCGCCGACGCGCCGCGCTGGGTGGTCGTGGAGCGGCGTCCGCTGGGCTCTGATACATTATTGGTCTTGGATCGGCGGCTATGTTTACCGGAATCGTAGACGCGGTCGGCAGGATAAACGCGGTGCGCGTCAACAACGGCGTGGAACTGCGTGTAAAGGCGTCATACAAAGGCGTGAAGAGGGGCGAGAGCATCGCGGTCAACGGCGCCTGCTTGACCGTCGCGAAGGTTGTGAAGGGAGCCTTTACCGTTCACGCTGTGGAGACGACGCTCGGCAGGACCCTGATCCGCGAGTGGCAAAAGGGTCGAGCCGTCAATTTGGAGCGTGCGCTGCGAGCCGGCGACCGGTTTGGTGGGCATTTCGTGCAGGGCCATGTCGACGGCGTGGGCACGGTGGAAGGAGTCGCCGAAGTCGATGACGCGATGCTTGTGGATATTCGCGTCCCGCCCGAAGTCGCGGAGACGACGGTGCTCCATGGTGCAGTCACGGTGGATGGCGTGAGCCTCACCGTGAACGCGCTCGCAGAGGACAGAATCGTGCAGGTGTCGTTGGTACCGTTCACGCGCGAGCATACGACATTGGGAAAGCTCGCGAGCGGTGATCGGGTGCACGTCGAGGCCGATGTTCTTGGAAAGTACGTGAGGCAGCTATGTCGTTCAGCGCAGTAGAACAAGCGATTGCGGATATTCGCGCGGGCAAGCTCGTCATCGTAGCGGATGACGAGCGGCGCGAGAACGAGGGAGACCTGATCGGCGCCGCCGAAAAGGTTAGCCCCTCGATGATCAACTTCATGGCGACGCACGCCCGCGGGCTGATCTGCATGCCGCTGACGCCCGACCGCTGCCACGCCCTCGGCCTGCCGCAGATGACCGAACACAACAGTGAATCGCACGAGACCGCGTTCACGGTCAGCATCGACGCGGCGGCGCGGTTCGGCGTCACGACGGGAATCTCGGCCGCGGACCGCGCCGCGACGGTCCGCGTCGCGATCGACCCCGCGACGGTGCCGAGCGACCTGCGGCGCCCCGGCCACATCTTCCCGTTGCGCGCGCGTCCCGGTGGCGTGCTGCAGCGCGTCGGCCAGACCGAAGCGAGCATCGACCTCGCACGGCTCGCCGGGCTGTATCCCGCCGGCGTCATCTGCGAGATCCTCAATGCCGATGGCTCGATGGCGCGCCGCCCCGACCTCGAACGGTTCGCCAAAAACCATGGGCTGACCTTCATCACGGTCGCCCAGCTCGTCGCCTACCGCCTGAAGCACGAGCGCTTGGTCCATCGCGTGGCCGAGGCCCGGCTCCCGACGCCCTTCGGCGAATTCCGGATCATCGGCTACCGCAACGACGTGGATGAAGCGGAGCACATTGCGCTCGTGCACGGCGATGTCGCAGGAAAGCAGCAGGTCCTGGTGCGGATGCACTCCAAGTGTCTGACCGGCGACGTCTTCGGCTCGGCGCGCTGCGACTGCGGCTGGCAGCTGCACAGCGCGATGCGGATGATCGCGGAGGCGGGCGCCGGAGTCGTCGTCTATCTCGATCAGGAGGGACGCGGCATCGGTCTCTTGAACAAGCTCAAGGCGTACGAGCTTCAGGACCAGGGCCACGATACCGTCACCGCGAACGAGAAGCTCGGCTTCAAGCCCGACCTGCGGAATTACGGCATCGGTGCGCAAATCCTGCTCGACCTCGGCTTGTCTTCGATCCGCGTCCTGACGAACAATCCGATGAAGCTGGTGGGCCTCGAAGGCTACGGACTCGAGATCGTCGAGCGGCTGCCGATCGTACCGGCGCCGTCGGATGAGAATCGGGCGTACCTCGACGTCAAGCGGGACAAGCTCGGCCACTTCCTCACTCACTGATCGTGCCACACCGAGCACCCTCCGCGGCGCGCACCTCCAACCGCCAGCGGCGTGTGGCGATCATCGTGAGTCGCTTTCACGAGAACATCACCGCGAAGCTCCTCGACGGCGCGCGGGAAGCGCTGCGCCGCAGCGGCATCGCGGATGCGAACGTCGAAGTCACGTGGGCGCCGGGCGCCTTCGAGCTCCCCGTGCTGGCGGAGGCGGCGGCCGTCAGCGAGCGGTTCGACGCGATCGTGGCGCTGGGATGCGTGATTCGCGGCGAGACGCCGCACTTCGAATACGTCGCGGGTGAGACCGCGCGCGGCCTCGGCAACGTCGCGCTGGCTCATCGCATCGCGGTCGGGTTCGGCGTGCTCACCACGGAGACCGAGACTCAGGCGTTGGCGCGGGTCAGCAAAGGTGCCGAGGCGGTGCATGCGGCCCTCGAGACCGCCGACGCGCTTGAGAGGCTCGGTGCAGCGTCCCGAGACTAAGGCGCGCGCGCGCGCGCTCCAGCTGCTATACGCGTGGGAGCTTTCCGGCGGACCGACGATTGAGACCGTGGTCGCTCGTGTCGCGGTGATCTACGGCGGCGCGCCGAAGGGTTACGATCGCGGCGCCGATCTTGCCGCCAAGGCCATCGCCGGGCTCCCCGAATTCGATCGACGAATCGCGGATGCCGCGGAGCACTGGCGGCTCGAGCGCGTGGGCGTCGTGGAGCGCAACATCCTCCGACTCGCGCTCGCCGAGCTCGACGAGGCGTCCACGCCGTCCCGCGTCGTCATCGATGAGGCGGTGAAGCTCGCCCACTGGTTTGCCGGATCGCGTGCGCCCGGCTTCATCAATGGCGTGCTCGATACGGTGGCGCGTGAGACCGGCGCGCTGTGAGAATTCTGCTCGTCAACTGGAACGATCGGGAGAATCCTCAGGCCGGTGGCGCCGAAATCCATCTCCACGAGCTGTTCGGTCGGATCGCCAAGTGGGGGCACGACGT
>Ga0066682_10000895_pt1 | contig 10855 bp, 5 predicted proteins | sample GraSoiAngelo_131_FD_65628 | JGI IMG/M metagenome (GOLD analysis project Ga0066682, IMG submission 65628) | Grasslands soil microbial communities from the Angelo Coastal Reserve, California, USA - 14_0929_02_30cm | ecosystem: Environmental > Terrestrial > Soil > Grasslands | place: USA... | reverse complement strand
GGAAGCTGCGGCGTCGACGCCGTCAGGTCTGTAACCGTGAATGCTTCGTCGTTGTCACTGAGATTTGCGCTCCACGTGTAATTGGCGCCAATCTGGAGACCTTTGGACATACGTCTGTCGAACTTCGCATAGCCTGCGTGGTATTCGGCGTTGGAGGTCGTTTCGAGCAACACGCGCGAACCCCAATTGGGATTCAAACGCGGCACTGTAATATTCGCGTTGTCCGTTGCAATTACTGCCGCTGCCTGCGTTGCGGTCAAAACTCCAGGATTGGTTTCTCGCTGCCGAAGTTGGTGATACGACCTGTTGCCTGTATATCCCACTTCGAAAATGTAGTTTGAACGGATCTCGCGCTGTACAGACAAATTCCAAAAATGAGTCGTCGGATTCTGAATATCTTCGGACGCGTTAATAAATCGGAAAGTGACCGGGTTCAATGGCGGAACCGTGGCTACTTTTGGTGCAAGTGTAGGGAACAAGTTTGCCGCCTCTTCGGCCGGTGTAATCTGGGTTACCACTCGTGGATAGTTATTGGCCGTGTTGGCGAGAATGTTGTAGAAAAGGACGTCATACGTCATTCCAAATCCTCCACGGACTGACGTCTTTCCGGGCCCAAGCAGGTTTCGCCAAATGCCTTGTGGAGCACCCGGGCTGTAGGCGATCCCTAAACGAGGGGCCCAATTGTTTCTGTCGGGCCGCGCCGGTCCCGGTACGCCGACCGCTCGGATTGCTGGATCCAGAGCACCAAAGAACCCGACGGGAACCATCGAGTATTCATAGCGAATGCCGAAGTTGAATGTGAGATCCTTGGTGGCCTTGAGATCATCCTGGAAAAAGTAAGCGTGATGCCAATGGCTCGCCTCGAACGTAGCTTCGTTGATAGCCTGGATGAGACTCGACGGCGTGCTGTTCAGAAAATCGGCAAAGCTTCCAAACGTCCAGGTACCTTTCGAATTCGTCCCAAAACGCCCGAACAGCTTGTTGCGGCGGACGTCCAAACCGAATTTGAATGAATGGCGTCCGGCCAGGTATGTTGCCACATCCTGGAACTGGTACAACTGTTCGACGCGTCCCTGGGGAAACCCGTTTGAGCCGCCGATTGTAAAGAAACCCGAGATAGTGGCGGTTGAGCTCTTCGGATCATTCTCAGGAAAGTCTAAAAAACCGCGAGTGTAGGCGACTCGAGCTTCGTTCAAAAGCCGGCTGTTGACGGTGCGCGTATAGCTGATCGCGTGGTTTTGTTTTAGTATGCTCTGCGCTGCTGTGAAGCGGGTTCCAAAGCCCAGGTTGCCGGTAATGTTAGGCTGATCGCGCTTATCGAGGTGATACCGATACGTCAGGTTATCTCGGCTCGTCAGGCGATGGTCGATTCGGACAACGTTGTACCAGAAGTTCGATGGTTGCGGGAGTGGAATGCGAATCGTACCCACCTGTACCGGTATGTTATTGATCGGCACATTGCGCAGATTCTCGTAATTCCCGACCTGAGAATGAAGCTCGGGAAGGAAACTCAAGGCTGAGAGCACGGCCTGCCGGCTGGCCGCACTTTGACCGTTGCCAAGCGGTATGGTCGGGAGCGCGGCGTATCCTGCGGGTGTCGGAACATTCACCGAAGTGGCATTTGCAGCATTGGCGGCCTCTCGACGCCGATTGCCTTCAAGCAGGCCGAAGAAGAACGTGCGTTCCCTGACAATCGGCCCCCCAACATCGCCTCCCACTTGGTTTAATACGAATCGCGGTGTTTCTGTTAGTTTGGCGCGCTTGTTCGTCAGGTTGAGCGGCTCCATCCAGTTGCCGCGGTAGTACTCCCATGCTTCGCCGTGATATTCGTTGGTTCCACTCTTTGTGATGGCCGAGAATTGTGCCCCGCTGGTTCGCCCGAATTCCGCTGAATATGCCGTCGTCTGCACCTGCACTTCCTGCACAGCTTCCGGAATAATTCGGAGGGAGTTCGTCGTGACGCTAAGGTCGTTGTTGTCGACCCCGTCAACGCTGAAGCTGTTATTTCGAGCGCGCTGACCATTTGCCGAAAATTCATTCGAGCCGTTGGCGCGGCTCACCGTAGGCGCAAGCAGTGCCAGACGTGTGACGTCACGTACGCCGTTGTAAACCTGAAAGGGAAGTTCCCCAATGAGCCGATCGGAGAATGTGCGTTCAATGGTCGCCGTTGTTTTCTGAAGTTCAACGCCAGGTGTTTCGAGCACAGACACTTCAGCGGTCACGCCGCCCACACTCAATGTCTGGTTAATGACAATTTCTTGAGCGGTCTGAACCGCAATCCTGTCCATTTTGTGAGTTTCAAAGCCTGCCAGCTTGAACTCCACGGAATAGTCACCAGGTTCAACCGCGACAAATCGATAAAAACCGACGTCGTTCGTCACCGTATCACGCGGGATGTTTGTCGCCTTGTTTGTTATGGTGATCTGGACTCCGGCGATGATCGCGTTCGTGGTGTCCGTGACCGTTCCCGAGACAAAGCCCCGTACTAATTGCGCTTCGCCCATATGAACCACCGCAAGAAGCCCCAGGCCGAGAGCAATGCTCCGAGAAAGCAAGGCGAATACCTTCGATTGCCGGAACTGCAACATGGAGTTTTCCTCCCTCAATTCTCCATCCTAACTTGAGCACGCTTCGCTGCGAAGCGCCGTATTATGCCACTTCAGGTTTGAATGTAGCCTTTCTTTTGAGCGGGGTTTGCCTGCAGGTTTCGTGCCAACCGGCGGAGACCGCCTGAAAATCGGAAATGGGGTCTCCGTCTGAACGCTGTTACCAGATCAGCTTGAGGGCGAACTGAATCTGCCGTGGCGTCGTGTCGGTGCCGGCATAGGTGCCGAAGCCCGGCGAAGACAGGTTGTTGTCGAAGCGTGCGAAGCTGGTGTTGTTGAAGATGTTGTAAAACTCCGATCGGAATTGCACGTTCAGGTTTTCGTTCACTCGGGTGTTCTTCAAGAAAATCCAATCGAAATCGGTTAGAGGGTTGAGTCGGATTGCATTGCGACCTAGATTTCCGAAGTTTCCGAGCAGCGGCTGAACCAGTGGATATCCGGTGGTATTCGTATTCCGCTGCGTCGCGGTAGTGTTGATGCCACGCGCTGCTGGAGTTGGGATGCTCAAGGCGGCCGGACTGCCGGCGGGAGCAAACACCAGCTTGCTGAGGTCACCAACGACGCTCGGACGGATGAAGTTAGCGCCGTTCCCCGTCAGGGAAACGTCGTTGATGCCATATCGGGATCCCGCAAAAATGTTGGTTGGGAAACCAGACTGAATCTGGAAGATCCCGTTGAATTGCCATCCGTGCAGAATCTTGCCGGCAGCGCCCGTGCGATCTCTGAAGAACTGAGGCTCGTACACGTGATTGATCACAAGCCTGTGGGGGATGTCGAACTGAGAAACAGATCGGTTGTCTCTGAAGTTGAAAGGATTCTGGGCGATAGCTGCGTCGTTTACAAGCACAGCCAATACATCGGACGCATCGTCGATCGACTTGGACCACGTGTAAGCCGCCTGGAATTGATAGCTCTGGGAGTAGCGCTTTGTAATCTGGGCTTCCAGAGCGTTGTAGTTGGAGTTTGCGGAGCCTTCAACCAGCGTGACCAAGTTGAAACGAGGATCGATGCGCCTGCTTCCAGTGGTCAAAGAGCCGCTATACCCTGCGAACACACTTGTGAATTCGCCCATGCGCGCGATTTCATCCACTTCGCTCGTGGCCGGTCGAACCGTTCCCTGAGGAATCATGTTCAAGTATCTGCTGCGCAGAAGGTACCGGCCTGCGGTGCCAACATAGCTGACTTTCGCGGCCAGCGTGGACGTCCATTGATGTTCGAGAGTGAGGCTCCACTGCTGGACTTGAGGACTTTTCAGGTTTTTGTCAATCGGATTGAAGTTTCCAAAGTTCACTTGACCGGGGTTGAACTTGCCGACGGCAGATCGTGCATCCGTTTGAATCGTCGCCGTCCCGGCGGCAAGGTTGGCGTATGAGTTGGCGCCAGTGAAGCCGCTGGTCGGACTGATAATCTGAACAAACGGCGGTGCGAACCGGAGATTCGTGATCGGGTTCAGGAAGATAAAGTCATGGGACATACCGTAACCGCCTCGCAAGACCCACTTTCCTTGATTGGCAGTCCATGCAAAGCCTATCCGCGGTTCCCAGTTGTAGTTCCGCTCAAACGCAGTTCCACCGAGAACAATGCTGCCGAGCGGTCCAGGACCGGCCCCTCCAATCGCTCCGGGTTTGTTGAGATCAAGGTTGGACAGGATTCCATTCACTTCGGAAACGCCGCCCGCTACTTCGAGGCGAACTCCCAGATTAACGGTGAAATCCGGAAGAATTTTGAAATCGTCCTGCGCGAAACCGAACACGCCTGTTACACGGTTGCCACGGACCGTCGACCCAAAGTTCTGCGTCCACTGCTGCACACGTCCGGTAGCGAAGTCATCCCAACTGGCGAACCGGAGCATCCCGCGGATTGAGGAGTCAAACGCGCTATTTGCCTGAATTCGATGAACGTCCACGCCGTATTTCCAGCTATGGCGGCCCATGTTGTATGTGAGCGTGTCGCTGTACTGGAACGTGTTCTGCACGCGGCCCTGCGGGATGATGTCGGATTCGCCAAACTGATCAAAGCCCGTTATGATCACCCGGGGCACAGCCTTCGTTGACTGCGGAAAGAAGTTCGGTTTGGACCGGCCAAACGCAAACCGTGCTTCATTGACCATGCGAGCGCCGAGTAAGTGTGTCCAACCGAGGCTGAAAGTCTGCGGCTTGTTTTGCGACGAAGCTCCATATCCCGCGAGGTTTGTATTGATGAAAGTATTTCCTTCGGAATTGGCTTCGCTCTTCTGCATGGCATAACGGCCCGTCAAGAGGTCTCGTCCGCCTCCGAAGTTTCGATCGATTCGCGCCGACCAGGCATTGTTTTCTGTCGAAACAGGCGCGACTTGAGAGACTAGTCCAAAACCGCTCGAAGGATCGTCCGTCTCGGCGGCTGGCAAACCGGCTTCGGCGAGGATTGCCTTAGACGTCGGATCCGTAACTGCAGCGCGCTGGGCCGCAGTCGGTACGCGCGGCCTCCGTGTTCCGCCCGCGCCGCGGATCTGTAGACCTTCGTAGTGGCCAAAGTAAAACATTCTCTCTTTAATGATGGGTCCACCCGCCGTGCCGCCGAACTGATTTCGTCGCAGAATACTGGCCTTCCCGGTTGTGTCAAAGTAGTCGCGAGAGTTGAAGATGTCGTTTCGCAAAAACTCATAGGCTGTGCCGTGAAACTCGTTGGATCCACCCTTCGTGATGATCTGAACCTGAGCACTGGCGTTTCGTCCGAACTCTGCGTTGAAATTGTTGGTGATGAGTTTGAACTCCTGGATCGCATCCAGACTGAGCGTGCCGAACCCGGCGCCACCCGTCGTCGACACGTCCGTCGAAACCACATTGTCGATGGTGATGTTGTTTCCGCGGCCCCGTCCGCCATTTGCGTTAAAGCTGCCGTTTCCCAGGAAGGGATTGGCAGCAGTGACCGGAACAACTCCCGGTGAAAGCGTGGCGAGCACCAGTGGATCCCGTGTCGCGAGAGGAAGCTCCTTGACTCGTTTCTCCTCGATGGAGACGGAGAGCTGAGCGTCCGTCGTGTTCACAAGTTGAACCGCGGTTTCTGTGACCGACACCGACTCTGTGACCCTTCCGACTTCAAGCGTGATGTTCAGGCTGATCCGCTCCGCACTCTTGACAAGCACACGCTGCACGTTGGGTCTGAAGCTTGCGAGCTCTACTCGAACGTTATACTCCCCGATGGGCAACAATGTGGCGATGAAATAGCCGCGCGCGTTGCTGATCAAAGTCCGTTGCACACCGGTCTCAACACTTGTGATCGTGACGTTAGCGCTCGGGATTATCGCTCCTGTAGCGTCTCTGACGATGCCTTCGATATCTCCATTTAGAGCCGCCCAGGCAGTGATAGAACTAAGCAAAAGGAATGCGATCGCACCCCACATGTTTCGCTTAGACATAATCTTTACTCCCATGTTGCGTTCTAATTAAGCAGACCGGTAACCCCTTTTGCAAGTTATCGTTTCAATCTACATTCTGAACCGAACTTGTGGCAGAGCGATCTAACACGATATCTTGCTGCCGGGTTCGATTTTTTGAGATTTTCTACCAAAAATAAGACTTGTAACCCCAACTATTCGCGTGACGTATTGGAACTATGCAATTTGATCGCGAGCTCATTGTTCGCGCCCAGGCAGGAGACAGATCGGCACATGAAGCCATCATTAATCAATTTGCCCCGATGGTATTCAGGCTCATCAGCCGGTTTTTCCGAGCTCGCGAAGATGTTGAGGATCTCGCGCAGGATGTCTTCCTGAAGCTGTTTGCTCGAATCGATCAAATCCATCCGGAAGCTAATTTCCCGGGATGGCTGGCAAGAGTGACCGTGAACACATGCTACGACGAGTTGCGAAAAACCCGCCGGCGCAAGACCGCAATGGAAACGTATGGTCCGGATCTCGTGGCGGAGAAATCCCTGGCCCCTCCGGAACCCGAATTATTTGGCAAAGCCAGATTGGCTCTTCAGGGGCTGGATCCGAAATTGAGAATCCCGCTGGTTCTGAAGGAAGTAGAGGAGATGTCGGTAGAAGAAATCGCTCGAACGATGGGTCTCACTCAGACGAACGTCAAGGTTCGCTTGTTTCGGGCACGAAAGAAGCTCGCAAGTATTTTGGGGGGATCCGAGAGGAATATTAAATGAGGCCAACAAAAGATTTCTTTGATGCGGAGCGGAAGAAAGTTTTTACACCAGGTCCATTCTTTACCGAGCGCGTACTGGCCCGATTGGGCCAACCGCCGCGGGAATCTGGAATCTGGGAAGTCATTCCGGTTTCAACGCGGTCGGTACTCGCCTTGGCGCTGGTGCTGATTTTGTGCTTTGCAGTGGTCCAGGTGATCATTCCTCAGATTCCACAGCGCGGAATGATCGAAGCGTATCTTGAAGCTGATCAAAATCCCGCCGAGAGTTTTCTGTACAGTGAAGCCGACGTTCCGAGCGGACAGGAATTCCTGGAGCAATTGATCGCGCAGGAGGATCAGTAATGATAGCGAGTACACTGAAGGGAAAGATTCTCGTTTTTGCCGTCTTTTTTGTTGGTATCGCAGCCGGAGTACTCGTTGCCGACGTTTATCAGAGCCGCGTCACAGGGACACGGGAGGATGTCACCACTCGCGACCGAGCTCAACGCGCCCAACGCGACGTCAGTAAATTCGACGACTATCTGGGGCTGAATGAGCAACAACGACAACAGGTGAATAAAATCCTGGAGGAAACTCGCAACGAGTTTCAAGCACTTCGTAAAGAGACACAGCCCCGATTTCAAGCAATCCAGGAAGAATCTCGCGTGAAAATCCGCGCCCTCCTGACCAACGAGCAACGCCAGAAATACGACGAGTTCCGCCGGGCTCGAGATCAGCGGAGAAAAAATCGTGACCGAGATTCAGATCATGACCGCCAAAGGCCTGATTAATTAACCCGTCATTATCACGGAGGTCCGTTCAGATGCGGATGGGGAAACTGCTCACTGTTCTGCTTTTACTGATGATGGTAACAGCAATCTTTGCACAATCAGCCAAAGTCAAAGGACGCATTATGGACTCGTCGGGATCTGTCATGCCCGGCGTTCAAATCAAGGTTTATCAGGGTGAGAAGGTCGTCAAAGAAGGAACCACTTCAGGGACCGGAGACTTCGAGATTCCGCTCGATCCCGGGGAATATAAGCTCGAAATGACCGCCCCGGATTTTGATACATATGCCGAAGTCGTAAAGGTCACACCGGACATGGGGCCGCTGACGGTCACCATGCAGCTCGCCCAGCTCGCCCAGAACATCGAAGTGACAGAGACACGGAATGAGATCAGCATCGATCCGGATTCAAGCCTGAACACCACTGTGCTTAGCAAAGAATTTGTCGACGCATTGCCGGACGATGAGGACGAGCTCACCGCCTACTTGCAGCAGATCGCAGGGTCGCGCGGTGGAGCCGGTGGCGGTGGTTCGTTCGTGATCGACGGCTTCAGTGGCGGCCGCGTTCCACCGAAAGATCAGATTCAGGAGATCCGCATCAACAACAACCCGTTCAGCTCGGAATTCAGCGGCATCGGCTACGGCCGCGTGGAAATCATCACTAAAGCGGGGACCGGCGACTATCACGGGAATCTCAATTTCTTCTTCAAAGATGAATCCCTGAACGCCCGAAACCCTTTCGCTGCGACGAAGCCCCCGTATCAACAGCGGAATTTCAATTCCAATTTCAACGGGCCGATCATCCGCAATAAGCTTTCGCTGAACTTAAATGCCCGCAACAATGTATTCGAAAACAGCGATACGATTCGCGCAATCCTTCCGACCGGCCAACTTGCAACGCCCGTCGTTATGCCGAATACAAACCGCGCCTTGAACGCTCGAAGCCAGTGGGCCATGACGAAAAACAACACGATGTACATCAACATGGAGTACCAAAGGCTAAACAACAAGAATCAGGGCGTTGGCGGATTCAATTTACAGGATCGCGCGTCCACTCGTGCTGCCCGCAACATGGAATTCCAAATGCGTGAGACGGCCGTTCTCACCAAGTCCATCATTCATGAAACGCGGTTCCAGTTTCGTCGTGACCAATCGCAGATCACACCGAAGACCACCGGTACCGCCTATAACGTGCTCGATTCTTTCTTCGCCGGCGGTGGCCAGAACAAAAGTTCGAATCAGAACCGAAGTGTCGAGTTCGGGAACATGCTGATGTATTCGGGCAACAAGTGGACGATAAAGACCGGCATGCAGGGTCTCTACCGCATGAATCACACGCTATCGGAGAACAATTTTATCGGAACATTCACATTCTCGAGTCTGGCGGACTACATTACCGGCAGGCCGGTCACGTTCACAAAGAACCAGGGTGATCCGAGACTCGACGTCAATCAGCTTGAATTGGGAACGTTTCTGCAGAATGACTGGAAATTGAGCCAGAAATTCAACCTTTCGTTTGGAGTACGCTACGAGGCTCAAACCAATATCAGTGACCATAACAATTTCGATCCACGAATGGGCTTCGGTTTCCAGCTCACAAAAACCACCGCACTGCGTGGTGGCGCAGGGATATTCCATCAGAGGTTGGATGAGAATATCGTCGAACAGTTGGTGCGCTTGGACGGTACACATCAGCAGCAGATCGTCATCCGGTTCCCGTCTTACCCCGACCCGTTTCTGAACGCCAACGGAACCGTGGCTCCTGCTCCTCCATCTTCGTTGCGCGTGCGCGCGGCGGATCTGGCGACGCCGTACAACATCAACAGTTCGATTTCAATCGAGCAGCAATTACCGAAAGGACTCGGCTTGACGTTGTCGTGGGATTCGATCCGGGGCGCGCATCTGTATCGAAGCCGCAATATCAACGCTCCGCTGCCGGGTGCGCCGCCGAATCCCTTGCGTGCGGGGACTCTGCTGCCTCCGGATCCTACGCAGGGTAACATCAACCAATTGGAATCCACCGGCTTGTTGCGTTCTAACAACTACACAATCGGCTTCCGCGAGTTGCTGCGCAACAAGTTAAACCTGACTATCTTTGGCAACTACACGCTCGGGTACGCGAGGAACGATACGGACGGTCCATTCAGTCTTCCCGCCAACAATTATGACCTGCGTTCGGAATGGGGCCGTTCTCCGCAGGACACGCGCCACCGCATTTTCACGGGGGCGAACTTCCGTTTACCCTGGGATGTTAATGTGAATACGCAACTGAACTGGAGCTCGAGCCGTCCGTATAACATCACGACCGGTCTCGACGACAATGGCGACACCGTGACAAACGATCGGCCTGCAGGCCTTGCTCGCAATACAGGCATCGGGCCGGGAAATTTCAATTTGAATATGAACCTGCAGAAGACGGTTAAGCTGAAGAATGCCGAAAAGCCAGGTCAAGCCGCCCGTATCCCAGCGAACCCATTCGCCGGTTCCTTCACGGAACCGCAGCGTGGCGGCGGTTTTCCAGGTGGTGGTTTTCCGGGTGGTCAGGGTGGCGACGGCCCGCGCGTCCAGGGCGGGAACTTTCCAGGCGGCCAGCGTGGAGGTCCGGGCGGTAACCGTGGCCCGGGCGGGCGCGGTCCCAATGGCGGCTTTGGCCAGCAGAGTGGTCCAACGATGACGTTCATCGTTAATTTCCAGAACATGCTGAACAACCAGCAGCTCAATGGATATAGTGGTGTCATGACATCACCATTCTTTGGCCGTGCCAATAGCGCCCGTAATCCGCGGCAAATCGAAGCCGGCCTCCGGTTCAATTTCTGAAAGGGACGAGAGGTGGCAATCATGAGACAACTCGTTTGGATCTTGGGTGCGCTATGGATCGTGGCACCTGCTCTTGCCCAGGATGACGCGCCGCAATCTCCCTTTGCAGGAGGCGGTGGCGCGCAGGTCTTTACCAGAGTGGACGAAGTGAACCCTATGGACTCGGTCAAGACATTTCTCGCTAAGGCCGACATCAAGCTCAGCGGAGACCAGGAGAAAGCGCTGAAGCCCTCCGTAGATGCTGCGTACAAGCAAATGCAAGACGTCAGCGAGCGAATGGGCGCTAATCGAGGTGGCGGATTCCGCGGACGTGGAGACGGAACAGGACCTCCAGCGGCCTTTGCTGCGAACAATCCCCTGAACGCGGAACTACGCCGGATCAACGATGACCTTGTTGCCAAAATCAATGCCGGGCTCAAGCCCGACCAGCAAATTGCTTTGAAGAAGTTCCAGAACGATCAGATCAAAGCAGCCGGTGGATTCTCGGCTTTGAAACTCGTGATGGCAGAGGCTGGAGCGCCACTCACAGC
>Ga0066682_10000892_pt1 | contig 10861 bp, 8 predicted proteins | sample GraSoiAngelo_131_FD_65628 | JGI IMG/M metagenome (GOLD analysis project Ga0066682, IMG submission 65628) | Grasslands soil microbial communities from the Angelo Coastal Reserve, California, USA - 14_0929_02_30cm | ecosystem: Environmental > Terrestrial > Soil > Grasslands | place: USA... | reverse complement strand
GTGAGAGTGACTCGTGGCCCCCGGGCCCCGGGGGTTTTGCAACAGTCTCAGGCTATACCTCGCTCTCCCGCTTTCCTTACAGCCGCCGACCTGTCATCAGTTCGTAGGCTTCGTCAATCGTCGCCACTTCCTTCACCGTGACGTTCAACTCCAGCGCCAGACCGGTGAGATTCCAGCGGGGATCGTGTAGCTGCCCGGCGGGAATCAGGACGGTGCGGTAGCCCTCGCGCGCGGCGGCCCGGAGCTTGTCCGGAACCGCACCGACCGGTCCAATGCGGCCATCGGGCTGGAACGTGCCGGTCAGAGCCACGCCGCGAAGAATCGACTCCCCTTTCAGGACTGCAATAAACCCCACGGCCATCGCCGCCCCGGCGCTGGTCCCGTCCGTGCTGGTACGTGCGTAGGCGAGTCCCTGCACCGAGACCGTCCCCGTGTGCCGGACCGTGGGTGTCCGCGCGACCGCATAGGCGAAGGCATGGGCCATCGAGTCCAAGAGAGTGTCTTGAAGGCTGACTCCGGCTTCGTGCCACCGGAGCGCGACGGGATCGGGCTCCGGGTTCTGATCCCACATCACCAGCATGACCTCGAACACCCCGCGGTTGTTGGCCTTGATCGCAGCCAGGACCGGCACTTCAACCACATTCTCGGCTGCCGCCGTACCGGCCACAAGGGCCAGAAGGGTCGCGGCTGTCCTGACGAGGCGAGGGAGGACCCTTCGGGAGTCCGGCCGAGGCTCTGCGTTCATCATCATCTACCTTCCATCGTGAGTCTGTGAGAATGGATTGTAAGAAGCGCGCCGGTTCTTGTAAAGCCCCCGCACGAGCGGCTTGCATTTTCACCGGCGTTGCGTATAACGTCCGGCTATGACGCCCCGCGACCGATCGAGGCGTTCCGCGACGTGCCTTCTCCGATTGATCTCTCTCTTGTTCATCCTCCTGTCCGTCTGCCTCGTGGAGTCAGTGGTCGCGGGTGAGTGCCTGATGGAGCGGGCTCCGTCGGGCCCCGCGGCTCCCTTCCTGCGGCACCTGGGGAAAGACTGCAGCGAGCGAGAGCGCGACACCCATGCGGTCAGGGCCGGTGAGGTCTTGACGGCGCTCAAGGAGGGCAACGGGGTCGATCTCGCCGGGGTGGTGATCACCGGGGATCTGATGCTGGACGAGCTGCCGCTCGTCGCCGTCGAGACCCTCGCCGTTCCCTCGCCACGGATCCAGGCCGCGATCCTGAAGTCGAACGTGAAGAAGATCCGAGTGATTCCGGGGCCGATCTCGATCCGGAACTCGGTCATGCGCGGCATCCTGGCCACCAACGTGAAGGACGGGCTCCTGCTCGTGAAGGGACCAGTCACCATGACCGGCAGCACGTTCGAACGCGCGGTGGATTTCTCACGCACGGCGTTTCTCGGGCCGGTGGACTTCTCGGAGGCCATACTTCTGCGCGAAGCCTTCTTCATTGAGGGGCTGTTCGATCAGGCGGCGCGTTTCGAGAAGACCGCATTCGGGGTGCATTCGCGATTCCACAAAGCGGAGTTTGCTGACACGGTGACGTTTCATCGGGCCGGTTTCAACGGCCCGGCCGAATTCATCCAGGTCTCGTTCGGCAAGGACGCCCGGTTTTCACAGACCTACTTCAAGATGGGCACCGGCTTTTCCGGCAGCCATTTCCACGGATCTCTCGACTTTTCCGAGGCGGTGTTTGACCGGGCCACGTTCTTCATGTTCACCGTGTTTGACGGCGACGCCTATTTTCGCCGCGCCACGTTTCGAGCCGAGGCCAACTTTGCGGACGCCCAGTTTAAAGGAGTGGACGACTTCTCCAAGGTGTTCTTCAACGTCGAGCCTCGCTTTACGCGCACCAAGGTCAGCGGAGCCCGACCTTCCCCGGGCGGACTCCAGGACCCTCGGTTCCTGTACGGGATCGCGGCCGCCTTGCTGGTCTTCTCCGCCGCCTTCATCTTTATGCTCAGGAAGCGTTAACCCGGAAAGCAGCCTTCACCCCTATATATAGAATTTCGCTTGCCTCCAGCCCCTTAGAATGGTATAAGGGCTCGGTTTCGTGCATGGCGGGCGGAGGGCTAGAGGGTTCCGTGGAGCAGATCGAGAGCTCGTATCAGGTTCGGCTCGACAAATTTGAAGGGCCGATGGATCTGCTCCTGTATCTCATCAAGAAGAACGAGATCAATATCTACGACATCCCGATTGCGCTCGTCACGCAACAATACCTGGATTATCTGAGCCTGATGAAGTCGCTGAACCTCACGGTGGCTGGCGAGTTCCTGGTGATGGCGGCGACGCTCGTGCAGATCAAATCCCGGATGTTGCTCCCGGACGATGACGCCGAGACCGAGGAAGAAGACGGTCCGGACCCGCGGGATGAACTCGTTCGGCGGTTGCTGGAATACAAGCGGTACAAGGAGGCCGCACTCCGACTCGATGACAGGGAACGGGTATGGAGGGAGGTCTTCGGCAGGAACGAACCGCCGCCGGTGCCGGTCCAATCCGGCGAGGCGTGGCTCGAGGAGGTCACGCTGTTTGACCTGGTCGACGCGCTGCAGAGCGTGGTGGCGCGCATCCCGGATCAGCACCTCATGGAGATTACGCCGGAGAACCTGACGGTCAAGGACAGGATGAACCTGATCCTCGACCTGCTGGAGAGGAAGGAGTCGGTCACGTTCCTCTCGCTGTTCGAGGAGCAGGCTCATCGGTTGCTGATCATCGTGACGTTCCTGGCGCTGCTCGAATTGATCCGGATTAAGTTGGTGCGGGTGTTCCAGGGTGAGGTCTTCGGCCCCATCCTGGTGACACGGGCATTCTCCCCGATCACTGGGGAGGAACCGGAGAGCCTCTAGGGGGAAGGCCGGATGAGCACAACGATCAATCCATCAGACGACCTAGCCGTGCAGGCAGACGCTCCCTCCGGACCGGCGCTGGCGCAAGACGCCGCGAACGGCGGGGCTGGCGATCCGGTCCATGCGAACGGAAGCGGAGACGGTCGCACGGCGGTCCTGGAAGAACGCGAGCTGAAAGCCCTCCTCGAAGCCTTGCTCTTCGTCTCGCACGAGCCGGTCTCAATCGATCGGTTGATGGCCGCGCTGGGCCACACGTCCCCGTCCGAGGTGAGACCGGCATTGCAGCACCTGGGGGAAGACTTCGACCGGGAGGGACGCGGCCTGCAGCTTGTCGAGGTTGCCGGCGGGTTCCAACTGGTCACCCGACCCGACTATGCGCCGTGGATCAAGCGGCTGGACCGAGCCAGGTCGGTCCCCAAGCTGTCCCGCTCCGCGCTGGAGTCGCTCGCGATCATTGCGTATAAGCAACCGATCGTCCGGACGGACATCGAGCAGATCCGAGGCGTGGAAACGTCCAGCGTCCTGCGAACGCTGCTCGAACGCAAGCTCGTGCGGATGGTGGGTCGGAAGGACTCGCCTGGACGGCCGATTTTGTACGGCACCACCAAGACGTTCTTGCAGCATTTTGGTCTGCGGGATCTCTCGGAACTGCCCCCCTTGCGCGAGTTCACAGAACTGGGCGAGTCGGAGCAGGCCTCCTTACCGGTCGAGGAAGACCCGGCCTCTTCGCTCCCTTGAGCCGCCGCATCAGTCTGACGCCATCTGGCTCCCTCGCTGTACCCGTGTCCGCCCCTTGTCCCACGGGACGATCTCCGACTAGAATGACCCACCGGACGTGAGCAGGGGGGAGGCATGATGGAACTGGTGTTACCTGACAGGACACATTCGGTGGCAGCGGACTTGCGCCGAGCGATCGGGCCTGAGAAGGTCAAAGACGATTTTCCCACCCGAACCGCGTATGCGGTGGACGCCAGCATCTATAAAGTCACGCCCCAGGCCATCGTGGTGGCGGAGTCGGAGACCGACATCCAGACCGTGGTGGACTATGCGGCCCGGACTGGGGTTCCGGTCACGCCCCGGGCGGCCGGCACCAACCTGACCGGCTCCGCGATTGGGTCCGGCATCATCCTGGACATTTCGCGCCTGAATCGCATCCTGGAGGTGAACCGGGAAGAAAAATGGGCGCGCGTCCAGCCAGGGATCGTCTACGCCGAACTGAACAAGCGATTGGCCCCGTCTGGCCTGATATTCGGCCCCGACCCGTCAAGCGGCGACATGTGCAAGCTGGGCGGCATGCTGGCCAACAACTCCTCCGGCCCACACACCCTCCGGTACGGCTCGGTGAAGGACAACGTGCACGCGCTCAGGCTGTACGTCGAGTCCTGCGGCTGGCTGGACGCGCGTCCCTACGCCCTCGCCGATCCCCGGCTGGCGGAGCTTCTGGTTGCATATCCTCCGCTCCGAGAAGTCCTCGGGCTCGTTCGGGAGCATGCGGCGCTCATCCGAGCCAGACGACCCGCCGTGAGCAAGAACAGTTGCGGGTACAATCTGTTCGGCCTGGTGGACGGGCTGGACCGGGCCCTGTTCGATCTGCCGAAACTGTTCGTCGGCAGCGAGGGGACGCTCGGCCTCATCAGTGAGGCGACGGTCCGCTTGGTGGACCGTCCAAAGGCCACCGCGACGGCCCTCCTCCACTTCCGTTCGTTGGAAGAGGTGGGCGACGCCGTGGTCGATCTGCTGACCCTGTCGCCAAGCGCCTTGGAGGTGATGGACAGCAACACCTTGGACCTGATCGGTCGTGCACAGCACGGAATTCCATCCGACGCGGCGGCCACGCTCCTAGCCGAGTTCGATCAGGAGAGCGGGTCCCACGGCATCGAGGAGAGCATCACCGCGCAGGCGGCGCGCATGACCGACCTGTGCCGCCGATACCGTCTTGCGGCCGACCCGGTGGTGGCGTTTGACCGTGAACAGCGCGAGGCGCTCTGGAAAGCGCGCAAAGCGCTGTATCCCACGCTCTACCGCTATGACCAGCGGAAGAAGCCGATCAACTACGTGGATGACGTGGTGGTGCGCGCCGAGCGGCTCAGCGAGCTCATCCGGTATCTCGAGGACTTTTTCGGCGGGCAGCGGGTCCGGGTCGCGATCTTCGGCCATATCGGCAACGGCAATGCCCATATCGTCCCCCTCCTCGACGTGAACGACCCGGAAGACTTTGCCCGGATGGTGGAGGGATACCGGGAGATTCATCAGACAGTCCTCACGCGGTTTGGCGGCTCGATCTGCGGGGAACATGGGGACGGCCGGGTGCGCGCCGAGTTCGTCCGGCGCATGTTCGGCGAGGAGCTCTACAACCTGTTCGTGCGCGTGAAGCGAAGCCTGGACCCGTCCGGCGTCCTGAATCCCGGCGTGAAAATCAGCGACACCCCGTTCACCGCGCACATCGACTATACCCGCCTCTCCAAAGCCTGCGCGACCTGCGGGAAATGCAATTCGGTCTGTCCGGTGTACGATGTCTTCCAATCCGAGGACATGAGCTCTCGGGGCTGGTACGAGATCGTCACCGCCAAGGACTATAGCTACCTGAATTCCCAGCGGGTGGTGGAAGCCTGTCTGAACTGCAAATCCTGCCGGACTGTCTGTCCGGCCGATGTCGACGTCTCCGACCTGATCCTCAAGCGCCGCGCCGAGCACCCGAACCGCATGGCGGGGTACGTGTTCGCGCTGCACGCGCGCCCGTGGCTGTTCGAGCCCCTGCTCAAAGCCGCGGCCCGTACGCAGCGGCTCTGGGACCGGCCCCGGCCTCGGGCCTGGCTGGAACGGCTGACGCGGCCTTTTTTGCGCCGCATCGCCCACACCGCCCGCATTCCGCGCGAGATGGTGCTCCCGCGCCTGGCGATCAGGCACCTGCGCGACCGGTATCCCGAGCTGACGCGGAACGCCGGCTCCACCAACGGGAGGCGGGTCGCCTACTTCCACGGATGCGCGGCCAACTACTTCGATGATGGCGTGGGCGACGCGGTCATCGCCGTCCTCCGACGGCATGGGGTCGAACCGGCGCTCCCGCCTCAGCGCTGCTCGGGGACCCCGATCCAGACCTACGGGCATGCCGGCCTCGTCGCCGAAGGCGCCCGCTATAACCTTGCCGCCTTGGCGCCGTACGAGACGGTCGTGACCGGTTGCGCGTCGTGCACGCTCATGCTCAAGGATTATCCAGCACTCTTCGAGGGGAAGCCCGAACAGGACGCAGCGGCACAACTCGCCCGCCGCGTGAAACATCTTGCCGAGTTCGTCGCCGAGTCGCCGCCGGTCAGGATGGAGCGGGACCGGACCACCGCCCCTGCGCTCAAGGTCACGTATCATTCCTCCTGCCATCTCCGAGCGGCGGGGGTCACGAAACAGCCACGCCAGGTTTTAGCGGCGCTGCCGGGCGTGGAGCTGATCGAGATGGAGGACGCCGACCGGTGCGCAGGGGGTGCTGGCACCTACATCCTGAAGGACTACGACACGGCGCTCAAAATTTTCGAGCGGAAGAGACAGGCGATTGACCAGAGCGGAGCGGACGTGGTGGCCACCAGCTGCCCCGCCTGCATGATCCAGCTCACCAACGGGCTGAGAGGCCGGGTGCGGGTCGCGCACATTGCGGAGCTGCTGCGTGACGCGTACACGGGGGCATCCCCACCGACGGAAGACCGCCGGGCGTCGGACCCATGACGTTTCGGAAGGCGGACTGGCTCTATCTGCTGGCGGCGGGACTCGTCGTGCTGGGCGTGTCGTTGCTGCCTTCGCCGCGCGACAGGAATCCTCCGATTCCCGGCGACCCGGATCATCGGGTCCTCGCATCCGATACGGATTGTCTCCGCTGTCATGTCATCGGAAAGAGTCGGCCGTTGCCTGACCGACATCCGAAACGCCGGGACTGCGCGCGTTGTCACCGGCGGGCCCAACCGGACGAGGCGGGGAGGCCAGCCCCGATCGAGGCAGCCTGGTTCCTGACCGTCGCGGAGCAGGGGAGGGGAGTGCACCACGCATGGTGACGGTGTTGCTGTTCGGGCAGACCTTGCTGCAGAGCGCGGAGGAGCCCGAGTTTCAGTTCGAAGTGACCGGGCCAACGACCGTGAAGGGCCTGCTCGACGCGAATCGGAGCCGACTCGGCGGGGTGATCCAGTTCATGGGCACGGGCGAGTTGCTGGTCACCGTCAATCGCAAAGTCGGGAGCCTGGACTCCCTGGTGCAGGATGGCGACACGGTCAAGCTGACCCACCAGTTCAACCCGACCTATGACGGCGCGACGTGGCACAATCCTTGACGTGCGTCTGACGGTTCCAGCGGACTCGTGCGCCTTCCCGCGGGTCCTGTCGCGGCGATCCGCCCCCGCTGTCCTCGCTCCACCCATCCCCCCGTGGGGGTCGCTTCAGGGTTTGGCGGTGCGTGGGTATGTGGTGCCGGTACTCGTTGGCAGCCTGTATGCTTCTCGCCCCTTCCGCTGCGGGCAGCGGGGGACCCGATCGCCACGCCACCCGCCGGCCTGCGCAGATGGATAGCGGTTTGTTTTTCGGCTTAGGATCAACTGGCGGGCGGGGGCGGTACGGCGACTGCGCCCATCCGACGGTACTTCTCAGTGCGTCGGGCGAGCAGCTCCGCCACCGGCAACTCCTCGAGCTGGCTGAGGTGAGTGGACAGGACCTTGGACGCGCGTTCCGCCATCCCGTGGGGGTCGCGGTGCGCGCCACCGACCGGCTCGGGAATGACCTCGTCGATGACCCCCAGGTTCAGCAGATCATGCGCGGTCATCTTGAGCGCCGCGGCGGCCTCGGGAGCTTTCGCGGGATTGTTCCACAGAATCGCGGCACACCCCTCCGGAGAAATGACCGAGTAGATCGCATGTTCTAACATCAGCACGCGGTCGGCCACGGCGAGCGCCAGGGCCCCGCCGCTGCCTCCCTCGCCGATGACCACGGACACAATCGGGACCTTCAGCCCCGCCATCACCAGGAGATTGCGCGCAATGGCCTCGGCTTGCCCACGCTCCTCCGCCCCAATCCCGGGGTAGGCGCCCGGCGTGTCAATAAAGGTCAGGAGAGGGCGCCTGAACTTTTCGGCCAGCTTCATCAGGCGCAGCGCTTTCCGGTAGCCCTCGGGGTTCGGCATCCCGAAGTTGCGCTGCATCCGCTCCTTGAGGGTTTTGCCCTTCTGGTGGCCGATCACCATCACCGATCGCCCGTTGAATCGGGCCAGTCCGCCCACGATCGCCCGGTCGTCCCCGAAGGCGCGGTCACCGTGCAGCTCCACAAAGTCCCGGCACATGGCCGCCACGTAATCTAGCACCGACGGCCGCAGCGCATGCCGGGCCAGCTGGGTTCGCTGCCAGGGCGTGAGCCGGCTGTACAGCTCGAGTTCGGTCTGGGCCAGACGGGCTTTCAGTTTGCGGATCTCGTCCTGGACCGACCCGCGCGCGGCCCCGGCCCCGGTCAGCTTTTCGATCCGTTCCTCGATTTCCCGGATCGGTTGTTCAAACTCCAGATAGTCTCTCATCGCACCGTGCTCATCAGGCTCTCGTCGTAGAGTCTACAACAAGGCGACAGCGCCTTTGCCAAGCATCTCCTCCACCTCGGCCACGAAGGTCTCATTGGGCAACACCGTGAGATCGCGAAGAGGAGCCGTATCGGCTTCAAGATTGGAGGCGAGGCGGAACGTGAAGTAGATCGACGTGGGGCCCGGGTACCGTCGCAAGACCTCCCGAAGCTCGGCCAGGCGGGTCGAGGTCATCGGACTGTCTTCGAATCGAATGTTCACCCGCGCCACGGCTCGGGCCTGCAACTCCATGAGGGACTCGATGCGGGTGCCTTTGAGCCGTGTCCCCTTTTCCGCGCGCTCCACCATGCCGGTCACACGAATCACGCTCTCCGGCATGATAAGCGCGCCGGAGGCCTTGTAGAGGTCCGGAAAGGCGATGACTTCCACCAGTCCATGCATATCCTCAAGCTGAAAGTAGGCCATCCGGTCGCCCTTCTTGGTCATCATGGGCCGAATCCCGTTGATGATGCCGCAGAGTTTCACCTCTCTCCCATCCGCGACCTCGGCGAGACCCTCCGAGCTGGAGGTGGCGAATTTTTGGATCGCGCCGGCATAGCGCGCGAGCGGGTGAGAACTGATATAGAAGCCGGTCAGCTCACGCTCGTATTTCAGCATCTGATCCTGGTCCCATTCCGGGAGATCCGGCAGCGCCGGACCGGCCAGGTCCGCCGCCACGGAGCCCTCGCCTCCCGTCTCGCCGAAGATGCTCGTCTGCCCGCACTCGCGCTCACGATGCACCGCAGCCGCGCCCTCGAGCGTCTGATCCAGCACCGCGGCCAATTGGGCTCTGCGCGCCCCCGTGGAATCGAACGCGCCGACCTTGATCAGGCCTTCCAGGACGCGCTTGTTGACCTTGCGCAAATCGATGCGCTGGCAGAAATCCAGGAACGAGCGGAACCGGCCGGTCTCATTCCGGGTCGCGATGATGGACTCGACCGCTCCCTCACCGACATTCTTGATGGCGGCGAGGCCGAAGCGGATTCCGTCCTCCACGACCGTAAAGTCTTTCTGGCTCTCGTTCGCATCCGGCGGGAGCACACGGATGCCAAGGTCGCGGCATTCCGTGAAATAGCCGACCATCTTGTCGGCGTTCCCCATCTCGCTCGTCAGCAGCGCAGCGAGGAACTCGGTGGGAAAATGCGCCTTGAGATACGCGGTCTGGTAGGTCACCAGCGCGTAGGCGGCGGAATGCGAGTTGTGGACGATCACGCCGTCCGCGACGAAATTAGCGTCTTCTTCAACAGTAAGGTCATACGTCTCCTGTTCCCTGCGAGCGTCGATGGCGACAATCCTATCCCAGAAGATGTCCGACGTAGCGATGTCCTCAAGACGTTGACAGCTAAAGAAGGCGCCCAACCGCGCGAGAGTCGAACGATAAAACCCGCGTTTAACTCGCGATCCCTTTCCCAGAAATTCCTTCATGGACACACCGGACCGTGCTTCCAGTTCCTTCCAAGTCAATCCCCGGCGTCGGCGCTCCTCATCCACCCAACGTCGAACTTCCGGCGGAACCGTATCCTTACTCGTGAGCCCACGAGCCGTCGATCCTAGATGCTGAGTGAGCTGCGAGGCCTGTTTTTCACGCCCCAGGCAGTGAGGCAGGATCCTGTCGGCGAACGTTTCGATGGAGTGTTCGCCTAACAAGTGCACCGTGTACCCCGGGCGCAATCCGCCTCGGTACTTAAACTGCTTGTGGTGGATCCTGCTTACAATGCCGAGCCGCAACAGGAGGGTTTGAACATCGTGAGCAAGCTGCGCTGAAGACGTCGCGTAGAATGGAACGGCCAGAGTCTCGTTGGCGATGAAGCCATCGCCGGCCCAGAGTCGCCCGAGGAAGAGTTCAAGGTCCGTGTCCTGCACCCGGAAGAGGGAAGCCGGCACCCGCTTGTCAGTCGCACGGCGCCCCAGAATCCCGAGATGCTCGGCCCAGCGGAATACTCCCGACAAGGGTCTCTCGGCGTTCACGGACGCACCGGGATCGGCAATTGAGGCGTCTCTTGTTTCCATTTTCCGGGCGTTCCACGGCCTCATGCCTTTCTTGAACCGAGTATCCCGCCCTGTACTCAAACACACTTCCAGGCATCCGTTGGCTCGGGTGGTTGTGCGAGCTACCGTGTCGCCAAAGCAGGTACCTGCACGGGAAAAATCCTCTACCAGAGTTGCGTCCTTGCCGTAGAAATATAGACACGTCGGGTGGCAGGTATTGCCTTCCGAGAGCAACCCCGCTAGCACAATGACTTCATGTCGCGGCCAGACGTCGCCTTTTTTCACGGTCAGCCGTCTCGGAACAGCTATACGATCGCCGGGCCTGAGGTCCTCCAGGTTCCTCCAGCCATTCAGGGTCAGGAACGGGTGATTTCCCGTCGTCGTCACGCGCTTCCCAAGCATCGTGCGCATCTCGAAGACGGGCTTTCGACCATTGGAAACCAGATCAACGAC
>Ga0066682_10000883_pt1 | contig 10882 bp, 9 predicted proteins | sample GraSoiAngelo_131_FD_65628 | JGI IMG/M metagenome (GOLD analysis project Ga0066682, IMG submission 65628) | Grasslands soil microbial communities from the Angelo Coastal Reserve, California, USA - 14_0929_02_30cm | ecosystem: Environmental > Terrestrial > Soil > Grasslands | place: USA... | reverse complement strand
GATTTCCAGGATGGCCACGCCAGGGCCGGTTGGCTACGGTTCATAGCCAGATGACCGTTTACGAGGGCGCGGTGAGGATCGTCGGCAAGGATGGCCGCGAGCTCGTGCCGTGGCGGGTCGCGGTTTACGAGAGGGGCCGCGTCACCCGCTTCACGACTGTTCCGGCGACGACCGTCGCCGAGGCGGCCCGCCGCGCCAACGTCCTCTACCCGAAGGGCGCCGCGATCGCTTTCTAGAGCGAGACGCGCTGGCCGGCGCCTTCGGCCAGAGCGCGCTCGTACACCAGGCGCGCGGCCGCAGCGTCCTCGACCGCGTGCCCGGAGGACTTGTACACGGTGAGCTGGTCGGGCGCGCTCCGCCCGGGCTGCGTGGCCGCGATGACCTCTCCGATCTCGGTGACCGACTCGGGCCGGAGGCCCTGCAGCTCATGCGCTCCGGCGGGCGGCGGCTGCCGGACCGCGTCGCGCGACTCGACGAAGATCGTTCCGGCGCCGATGGTCTGGGCGTCGAGCTCGGGCCCGAACGTTCCGCCGACCGAGCTGACGTGAGCGCCGGAGACGAGCCACTCGTACTTCAGCACCGGCTCACGCGCGTCGGTGCAGCAGCACACCACGTCCGCGCCCTGCACGGCCTCCTTGAACGTTGCGACCGGCTTGGCCCGCGGATTCTCGGCGGCCAGCGCTTCGGCGGTCGCGACGTTGCGCGACGCGATTCGAATCTCTTTGAAGTCGCGCGTGCGCGGGAACGCGGCGAGGTGCGAGCGCCCTTGCACCCCCGCCCCGAGGATCGCCAGGGTGGTCGCGTCCGGCCGCGCCAGCCACCGCGCGGCAACCGCGGCGGACGCACCGGTGCGGATGCCTGTGATCGCCACGCCGTCCATCACAGCCAGCGGCGCGCCGGTGTCCTCGTCGAACAGCGCGATGAGACCCTGATGCGACGGCAGGCCGCGCGCGTGGTTCTGCGGAAAGACCGAAACGACCTTCGCTTCGAGCACGCCGGCGATGTAGCCGGGCATGGCTCCGAGCAGGCCGCCGCTCGCCGTTCGCGCTGCGATCCGCGGCGGCACCGAGGTTCGGCCGGCGCTCAGCTCCACGAACGCGCCGGCAAGGGCTTCCAGCAGCTTGTCGATGTCGAGCAAACGGACGATGTCGGCCTGGCTGAGGAAGAGGAGGCTTCCGCCTGCGCCTCTCACTGAGCCGGCGTGTTGACGCCCTGCTGCTCGGTCACGACAGCCTTTTTGCCGTTGGCGGGCATGACCGGGAGCGACACCTGCGTCGGCGCGATCAGGTCTGTCATGACCATGGACGCGGTCGGCTCCTGGGCGAGCTCCTCAGTTCCGCCACCGCCGTGCGCGCGCTTCAGCGCGGCGCGCAGCCGTGGGATCTGCGCGCGCAGTGGCTCGTCGACCCAGTCGAACGCGATCACGCGCTCGTTGACCTCCCAGAACAGTCCCGACTGCATCGACTCCATGCGGTTGAGCGCGCCGTCCACGAAGTCTGGCGGCGCCCATGCGATGCCTTCCACAAGGATGCCGCTCACGTCCTTGGCGTCTGAGGCCATCGCCCAGAACGCGAGCTTCGCGACGGCCTTGAACAGGCCGTTGAGGCCGATGGGCCGTGCGTTGGGGATCAGGTCCTGCAGGTTGCGCACGAGCAGCAGCGCCAGGCGGCGCGTCACCTCGGGATCGCGGCCCTGCGCTTCGATCGCGAGGTCAGCCACATCCTCGGCCGCGGCGCCGAAGATGGCCGGCATGCCCGACTCGTCGAAGTGGCGTCCGTACCGCAGCAGGTGCGCGGCTGATTCGACCGATATGTCAGGACGCCACTCGAGCGCGCCGATGGCCAGTCGCCGGTACTCGTTCATCATCGACGACGCGAATGTCGGCGCCGTGCGGGTGATCGCCGTGCGCAGGTACGTGTTGAAGAACCTGACTGTCAGGTCCGCGACCTCAGGGTCGCCGACCTCGATGGCCGCGAGCCCGATGTCGCGGGTCGCCAGGGCGATCGCGTGCACGGCTTCCTTGCGGTGGACGGGCGTGAGCCCGACGAAGTCGACGAAGCTCGAAAGAATCAAGTACTCGACCCATGTGTGCGCGCGGTTGACCTCGGCCAGGATCTGGTCGGACGCGCCGGGCAGGTCCGAGTGTCCGACATGGAACCATTCCGGCCGCAGCTTCTTCTTCACGCGGAGGTAGTCGTCGGCCACGAACCGGCTGAGGGCCTCGACGCCGTTGATCGACACGGGGACGTCGCCGAGCTGAATGGAGCCGAAGACGATGTCGGTGATCTGCGAGATGCAGGTCATGACGCTGTCGCGGCGGCGCCTGCCAGTCACCGATTTGCGGATGTCGCGAGTCGCCCGTTTGCGGATGCCTTTGATGAGGCTCTCGGCTCGCATGATGTCGAAGATGTAGATGACGTACGGCAGCAGGATGGCGAAGTTCGCGAGCGCGAACACCACCGCCAGCGCCACGCTCCACATCGGCACGTAGTTGGGCCGGATCTCCGCGCGCACCAGGAACGTGTAGAGGATCGACGCGAGCGCGAAGGTGAAGACGAGCGCGTTCAACGGGTTGCGCGTGAAGATGTCGATGATGCGCGGCGAGTAGCGCGACGAGGTGGTCTGGATCCCGTAGAAGACGACCAGGATGACAATGCTCAAGGTCACCCCCTCGGCGCCGCCCGCGAGCGAGACCGTGCCAGCAGCCGCGGCCGGGTCCGGCGTCAAGAGATTGGCCAGGGTCGTGTAGTGGCTGGCGTCCAGGAAGCCGAACAGGATGACCAGCATCGCGACCAGCGCGACCAGGGCAAACCCAGGCAGAACGACGATCACACCGGGTGGCAGACCTGCTGCAACCGAACGCTTGGTGGACTGGATCTCGGCGTCGTTCTCGGGCACTGAAATGTGCGGCGATACTAAGCCTTTGGTATGGAGGTAAGACCCAACTTGCGGGCCATCGTGTTCGACTTCGACGGCTTGATCCTCGACACTGAGCAACCGATCTACCGGTCGTGGCTCGAGGTTTACTCGGCGCACGGCCAGGAGCTGCCCTTCGACCGCTGGATGCAGACCGTCGGCTCTTCGAACGCTGCGTTCGACCCGCGCGCCAACCTCGAAGAACGACTCGGCCGGGCGCTTACGCAGGAGGTGCTCGACGAGCGGATGCGCCGGCGCACCGAGCTCGTGCTGGAGCAGGCGGTCCTGCCCGGCGTCGCGGAGCTGGCGGCCGCAGCCCGCGGCATCGGCCTGAAGACGGGCGTCGCTTCGAGCTCCAGCCAGAGCTGGGTCCGGGACCACCTCGAGCGGCTCGGAATCCTGGGCCTGTTCGAATGCATCCGCTGCCGCGACGACGTCAAGCAGGTCAAGCCGGCGCCGGATCTCTTCCTGGCGGCGCTCGAATGCCTTGGCATCGCGCCCGGCGAGGCGGTCGCGATCGAAGACTCGCCCAACGGCGTGCTCGCCGCGAAGGCGGCAGGGATGCTCTGCGTCGCGGTCCCCAATGTCATCACCTCCGGCCAGGACCTGAGCCGCGCGGACGTCGTTCTACCATCGCTTGCAGGCGCGACGCCTGAGAGTCTGGCCGCGAGCTTGGGCCTTACAGTAAGTCGGTGCGAATCGGGATCCTCACCGGTGGAGGAGACGCGCCCGGCCTGAACGCTGCCATCCGGGCCGTGGCGCGGCGCGCCTTCCAGCTCGGGCATCACGTGAGCGGCGTCCAGAATGGGTGGGCGGGCTGCCTCGAAGACGGGCTGATTCGCGAAATGACAGCGCAGGACGTGCGCGGAATTCTGCCGTTGGGCGGCACCATCCTGGGAACGTCGCGCACCAACCCGTTGAAGATCAAGGACGGCGTCACGACCGCAATGCGCACGTTGCGGCACAGCGGCATCGACGCGCTTGTGGCGATCGGCGGCGACGACACGCTCAGCGTTGCCGCCGCGATGCACGAGGCGGGCTTTGCCACAGTCGGCGTGCCCAAGACGATCGACAACGACCTGTCGGTCACCGACTTCTGCATCGGCTTCGACACGGCGGTGGGCGTGGTCACCGACGCGCTCGACCGGCTCCACACGACGGCGTCCGCGCATCACCGCGTAATGGTGGTCGAGGTCATGGGTCGCGACACCGGCTGGGTGGCGTTGATGGGCGGCATCGCCGGCGGCGCCGACCTGATCCTGATTCCTGAATTCCCGCTCACCCTCAAAGAGGTGGTGGCGCACCTCTACCGGCGGCGCGGCGACGGCAAGCTGTTCAGCATCATCGTCGTCGCGGAGGGCGTGAGCATCCCGGGCGTCGAGGCCGAGTCGCGCGAGGGCGACGCCGACGCCTTCGGCCACGTGCGGCTCGCCAAGCGCGGCGTGGGTGACCTGCTCGCCAGCAGCGTCGAGCACGAGACCGGGTTCGAGACGCGGGTGACGGTGCTCGGTCACCTCCAGCGAGGCGGATCCCCTTCGCCGTCAGATCGCATCTGGGCCACGCGGCTTGGCGCCTGTGCGGCCGACCTGATCATGGCCGGGAAGAGCGGAGTCATCCCGATCAGGCGCGACGGCGGCGTGCAGGTGGTCGCGCTGTCCGACGTGATCGCCGAGACACGGCGGGTGCCGCAGGATCTGTACGAGCTGAGCCGGATCTTCTCGTAAGCAGCATGCCGCGCAAAAAGCGGATGCTCGAGCTGACCGCGTCCGGCGACGACGGAACCACTGGACTGCTGGGTGGTGGGCGCGTCCGCAAGGACGATCCGCGCATCGAGGCGTTCGGCACCCTGGACGAGGCGTCGAGCGCTCTCGGCCTCGCCAAGGCCCTTTCTGATGACGCGCATGTGCGCGAGGTCTGCGAGGAGCTGCAGCGAGGGCTCTACGCCCTGGGGGCCGAGCTCGGCACCAATCCCAAATCGCGCAAGAGCTTCGCCAAGGTGAGCGCCAAGGACGTCCGCCGCCTCGAAACGGTGACCACTGAGCTGGAGGACGCAGTCACGATGCCCGAGGGCTTCGTGCTGCCCGGCTCCACTCCTGCCTCGGGCGCGCTCGACCTGGCGCGCGCGATCGTCCGCCGAGGGGAGCGGCGCGCGCTGGCGCTCGAGGGCCTGGGCGGCGTGGCCAACCCGCAGGTCCTGCGCTGGCTGAACCGGCTCAGCCTGATGCTCTTCGTGCTCGCCCGCTACGAGGAAAATCGGGCTGGACGCGCGGCCAAAGCGGCCAGAACGTAAAGTTCCAATCGGTAGCTCGATGCAGTACGCGGTCCTCATCGTCCTTGTCCTGCTGGCGACCTACATCGCCATCGCCTACGTCGTGTACCACCGCGCGTTCGCGCCGGTGCGGCCTGCTGGTCTCGAGGATCTCACCTTCACTCCTTTCGAGTTCCAGGCGGACTACGAGGACGCCGAGCTGGTCACCGCAGACAGCGTGAACTTCGGCGCGTGGTACTTCCGGCAGCCCGGTTCGCCGCAGACGGTCATCGTGTCGGGTGGGCACAAGGGCCAGCGGCAGGGCGCACTCGGGATCTCGATCGCTCTGTGGCGCAAGGGCTTCAACGTCATCGTCTACTCCTACCGCGGCATGTCTGGCAGCGACCGCGCGCCGATCACCTTCGGCATCAAGGAGGTGCTGGAGCTGCAGGCGGTGATCGCCTTCGCGCGCAAACGCATACCGCGTGCACGCATCGGACTGCTCGGGTATTCGATGGGCGCCGTCGTCTCGTTGCTCGGCGCCGCCGGCGAGCCGGGTGTCGAGGCGCTGGTGCTCGACAGTCCCTTCAGCGACCTGCGCACGTTGCTCATCGAGAACGTGCGCACACGAGCGCGGCTGCCGGGCACGCCGTTCGTGTGGCTCGCCGGGCTGATGCTGCGCGCGCGCAGCGGCAGCAAGCTCGCCGATTGCAGCCCGATATCCGTTCTGAGCTCGCTCGAGCCGCGACCGCTGTTCTTCATTCACGGCGGCGCGGACCGCATCACAAACGTCAACCACAGCCGCCGTCTGTACGACGCGTACCGCGGGCCACGCGAGATCTGGATCGTGCAGGGCGCGCCGCACGCGGGCGCGTACTTCGCCGACCGGCCGCTGTACGTCGAGCGCGTCGCGGGCTTCTTCGCGCGTCACCTGGGACTGAACGTGAGCGGTCACCTGAGGCTCGTCGAGGAAGAGGAAGTCTCCTAGGCGCGCTGCTCGCTGAGCGTGCTGCTCAGAAGGATTCCGCCGGCCCAGTAGAACCCGGTCGGTCCGGCGGGCAGAAGGTCGTAAGTCCGGTCGCCGCTGTAGGCCACGACCTCCCAGCCGCCAACGCGCGAGCCATCGACAACGTCGCCCACGGCCAGCGAGCCCAGAGGCCTTCCATCCGCTGTGCGGTGACCTGGCGACGCCCACAGCTGTCGCCCGTCGGCGAGCATGACATGGACCATCAGGTGGCCCGCGGGCACCGGCGTGCTGCCAACCGCGATCACGGGCGCTGCGACGCGGCTCCCGTCAGCGCCCTGCGTCCAGACGAGCGTGCCGACGTGGATCGCGGTCACGACCACATCGCCGGCAGGCGTCGCGATATGCGTCGCGGCCGAGAGGCAGATCGGGCAGTTGGGTCGCGAGCCCTGCGATCTCGACGCGACCGACACCGTGCCGTCGCCGGCGACGGTTCCGCTGACCCGCATGTACGTGCCCTCGACGGTGTAGTCGAACGCATGGCCAGTGCCCGAAGGCTGAAGTACCAGAGCGCGCAACTTTTTGAATGCGCGGTAGAGCGTCAGCTTCTGCGCGTCGTCGAGCTCGGCCGGCACCGCGGGCAGGTGCTCGTGCTCCACGATGGCGGAGTAGAGCTCCCCGTTGTCTCGGATCTGGGCGTAGTTCGACTGCGCGCTGGCCTGCTCGCCGCCTGCGCGCGCGATGGGGTAGAAGTCCGGATCGCAGAACGCCGGCGGACCGAACTGATCGAAGATCCGGAACTTGAGCTGGTACTGGTTCAGCGGGGTGCCGGGCACAGTCGTGCCGCAGGCCATTGCCGCCAGCAGGAGCACCGCCGCGAGCGCGCGTTTCACCTCGTCCCTCACCGACATGACGGCCGGAAGCCCGAATTGGTAACGACGCGGAACCGAATGTTCCATGGATGCGTATAAATCCTTGCTACGGAAGACCGAACTTATAATCCGGATAATGCGGGGCGGGGCCTGATGGCGTCAGACGTCGTCACTCGAGTTTCGGACGCTGTCATGTCCAACGTCGGCCGGGCGATCGTCAACAAGGAAGACGAGGTTCGGCTCTGCCTGGTCACTCTGCTGTGTGAAGGCCACCTCCTGATCGAGGACGTGCCCGGCGTGGGCAAGACCATGCTCGCCAAGTCGCTCGCGCGCTCCCTCGACTGCACGTTCCGCCGCATCCAGTTCACGCCAGACCTGCTGCCCTCGGACGTCACCGGTGTCCGCGCCTTCAACCAGAAGGTAGGCGAGTTCGAGTTCCGGCCCGGGCCGGTGTTCGCGCAGATCCTGCTCGCGGACGAGATCAACCGGGCAAGCCCCAAGACCCAGGCCGCGCTGCTGGAGGCGATGGAGGAGCACCAGGTCACCATCGACGGCGACACGCACGACTTGCCGAAGCCGTTCTTGGTGATGGCCACGCAGAACCCTGTCGAGTATTCAGGCACGTTCCCACTACCCGAGGCCCAGCTCGACCGTTTCCTGATGAAGGTGCGGCTCGGATACCTGTCGGAAAAGGAAGAGGCCAACCTGCTCGGCCAGCACAAGGTGGAGTCACCGATGCTCGAGCTGCAGCCGGTGGTCTCGCCCAACGAGCTCAAGCTCGCGCAGAGCGCCGTGCGTGAGGTTTTCGTGAAGCCGGAGCTGCGCGAATACATCTCGCGGCTGGTGGGCCGCACGCGCACCAGCCCGGAGGTCGCGCTCGGCGCGAGCACCCGCGGAACGCTGAACCTGTACCACGCGAGCCAGGCGTACGCGGCCTTGCTCGGACGCACATATGTGCTCCCTGACGACATCAAGGTGCTGGCCGAGCCGGTGCTCGCCCACCGCATCATCCTTCGGCCCAACGCGGAGATGCAGGGACAGAGCGCCGGTAAGCTGGTGGCGGGACTGCTTGAGCGGGAACACGTACCCCAGATGGCCTACGACGGCTAACGGCGCGGGGGGATCAGGATCCCCCCACGAACCCCCCTCGCCTGGCGGCGATTGGGTGGCGCCTGGAAGGTGACACGCCTGGGTGACGGCCGGGGTGAACCCGGCCTGACCGCCGCGCTGGGAAATTGATTGATGAGTAAGGTCGCGCTGGCACTCGCGCTCGGGCTGCTCCTCCTGTTCACGTTCCTGCTCGGGGTGAAGCCGGGCTACACCCTGGCTTACGCGCTGATCCTCCTGTTCGTGCTGGCATGGCTGTGGCCGCGCTACACGGCTCGACGCATCAGCCTCTCCCGACATCTCGACCCTGGCATCCCTACCGTCGGCGACCAGTTCGAGGAGAGTTTCACGATCTCGCGCAGTGGCTGGGTCCCCGCGCCGTGGGTCGAGGTCCGCGACCTGGGCCAGGTGGCCGGCTACCAGCCGGGTCGCGTCGTGTCGGCCGGCGGCGAGCCGACCACGTGGCGCGAGCGAGGCGCCTACCGCCGTCGCGGCTGGATGACCTTCGGTCCGACTTCCGTACGTGTGGTCGAGCCATTCGGCCTCTTCAGCCAGGAGCGTCGCTTCAAGGAGCGGACCTCAATCCTCGTGTACCCGCGCATCCGTCCCATCCCGGACCTGATGACCACCAGCGCGCAGCATCTTGGTTCGTCGCCGGCGTCCGGCGCATGGGCCGACTACCCGCCGGAAACCGGCGGGGTGCGGGACTACGTGACAGGCGACAGCTTCGGCCGCATCCACTGGGCGCTTTCGGCTCACCACAACCGGCTCATGTCGAAGACTTTCGAGCAGCCGCTGACCACCGACATCTGGATACTTCTGGACCTCGACCGCAAGGTGCATGTCGGCCAGGGCGAGGAGTCCACCGTCGAGTACGCCGTGAGCCTTGCCGCCTCGATGACCGCGCAGGTGTCGAGCCGCGGCCGCGAGGTGGGAATCATCGCCAACGACGCTCGCGGCACGTTCCTGCAGCCGCATCGGGCGATCAAGCAAGACCGCCTGATCCTCGACTATCTGGCGATCGCGCAAGCCGATGGCAGCACGTCGTTGCGCCAGGCGCTTGCCTGGGACAAGGTGCGCCGGCTGCCGCGGCGCGCGATCGCGGTGATCACACCGAGCGCAGACCCGGATTGGGTGCACCTGCTTCAGGCGGTGCGCGGCCGGCGCACCACGCTGATCGTCTTCTACATCGACGCCGCCAGCTTCGGCGGGGCTGATCGCAATCCGACTTTCGACCTTGGGCAGGACGTGGACCTCTACGTCGTCCGCAAGGGAGACGACTTCGCGCGACTGGTGAGAACGAGAGATGCAGTCCGTATCGCCTAGCGGCAGCCTGCAGATGGACGGCCCGCCGGCCACCAGGTGGGAACGCGCGCGCGCCGCGGTCCCGGCCTCGACGCTGTGGTCGGCCGTGCTGGTGTTTGCGCTGGCGGTCACGATCGCGAGGTCGACGGTCTCCGCGTCCTGGGTGCCGAGCGGGATCGACGCCATCCCGTTCGTCGCGCTCGGCGCCGCCGTTCTGATGGCTCTGCTCGCGTTGACGCGACTGCCCGCGTGGCTGTGCGTGGCGGTCGGCCTGGCCGCCGGGCCCGTCGTCGCGGTGATCACTACCGCGCACGAGTTCCGAGAGCAACACCCCCTTGACCCCACAGGTGTTGGCCTCGTGCAGGTGTGGATCATCCGCGTCTTCAATGGCTTCGCATTCGGCGACCAGGCCTTCGTCGGCTTCGTGATCACGCTGCTCATGTGGATCACCGGCGGGTGGCTCGCGTGGTGCGTCGTACGGTGGCGGCAGCCGCTCATCGGCCTCATCCCGGGCGCCGCCGCCTTCTCGACCAACGTGCTCAACACGCCCAACCAGCAGGGCTACACGTTCTTCTTCCTGGCGCTGACGCTGGGGCTTTTGCTCTGGACGACCTACACCGCGTCGATCGAGAAGGCCGTCGCCGCCCGCATCAAGATGACCGGCGACGCGCGCTGGGACTTCTGGGAGACCGGACTGGTCGTGACCGCGGCGCTGCTCATCGCCAGCATCTTTCTGCCGCCCCTTTCAACCATCGACCGCACCGCGACGATGGAGTCGAGCATGATCAAGAACTGGGCGCAGATCCAGGCGAAGCTGAACCAGGTGGGGACCTCGCATGGCGGCACCACTCAAGGGAGCAGCGCCGTCACGGGCTTCAGTCAGGTGGTCCAGATGAACAGGAGCCTGACCAAGTCCAGCACGCCGGTGTTCACGTACGCGCTTACCGCCGGCCCATACCCGGGCCCGTACTACTTCCGCGGCGTCAACGCAAGCGTCACGGAGCTGGACCCCACCGGCATTCCGACATGGACCTTCGGCGATACGGACTACACCCAGGGCGTTGCCGCCGAGAGCGTGCCCACCTTCGCCGAGCAGTACAGATGGATGGCGCTGGCCACGTTCGTCGTCGCCATGGTGAATCCTCCGGGAGGTGACAACCGCGCCATCTATTTCTATCCGGGACAGTTCTACGGCATCGACAAGCCCGCCGTGGCGCACGAGGCGCTGGTCCCGGCAGTTGGCATGTTCGCCGTGCAGCTTGCGACCGTCGACCGCCTGACCGCCATCGGTCCGTCATTCAGCTCCAGGGGCCTGTACAACGTTCTGGTCGGCTACCCGGACGTCTCCGGCGATGAGCTGCGCACAGCGGGCACCGACTACAGCCCCTGGCTGGCGCCATATTCGACGTTGCCCCCCACCGGCTACCGGCCTGCGTACGCCACCAAGTACATCCACGACCTCGCGCTCAC
>Ga0066682_10000879_pt1 | contig 10885 bp, 11 predicted proteins | sample GraSoiAngelo_131_FD_65628 | JGI IMG/M metagenome (GOLD analysis project Ga0066682, IMG submission 65628) | Grasslands soil microbial communities from the Angelo Coastal Reserve, California, USA - 14_0929_02_30cm | ecosystem: Environmental > Terrestrial > Soil > Grasslands | place: USA... | reverse complement strand
TTGATCGTGTCGAGATCCTCGACGAGATCACGACCGGTGTTCGGATCGGGATCGAGCAGGTGCACGAGCAGGCGCGTGCGCTCGGTATGCCGGAGGAACTGGTGACCGAGTCCCTTGCCCTCGGCAGCGCCCGCGATGAGCCCGGGCAGATCGGCGATGACGAACGAGCGGTCGGCGTCCGCGCGCGCGATGCCGAGCGTGGGAACCAGGGTCGTGAACGGATAGTCCGCGATCTTCGGCTTGGCCGCCGACAGACGCGAGACCAGCGTGGACTTGCCCGCGTTGGGAAAGCCGACCACGCCGACGTCGGCGAGCAGCTTGAGCTCGAGATGCAGCCATCGGCCCGGGCCCGGCCGGCCGAGGTCGGCGCGCCGTGGCGCGCGGTTGGTGGACGACACGAAGCGCGCATTGCCGCGTCCGCCGCGCGAGCCGCCGATGACGAGCAGGCGCTGGCCCGACCCTGCGAGGTCGCCGAGGAGCTCGCCGGACTCGCGCTCGGTCACGACGGTGCCGACCGGCACGCGGAGCACGAGGTCTTCGCCCGAGGCGCCGGAGCGATTGTTGCCTTCGCCGTGCTGACCGCGCTCGGCCTGGTAGTGACGCTGGTAGTGGTAGTCGAGGAGCGTGGTGAGCGCGGGATCGGCCTCGAGGAACACCGAGCCGCCGGAGCCGCCGTCGCCGCCGTCGGGACCGCCGCGCGGCACGAACTTTTCGCGGCGGAAGGAAATGCAGCCGGCGCCCCCGTCGCCGCCCTTGACGAAGATGTCGATCTCGTCGACGAACATCTCGGTGCCCGCGGGCCCGGGGGGACGCCCGCCCGCGCCGCTCAGGCCGAGGCGGTGACGATGCTCACGTAGCGGTTGTCGCCCCGACGTCCGAACCGCACGTAGCCGTCGATCTTCGCGAACAGCGTGTCGTCCGAGCCGAGTCCGACGTTCAGGCCCGGCCGAAATCGCGTGCCGCGCTGCCGGACGAGAATGCTGCCGCCCGTCACGAACTGGCCGCCGAACCGCTTGACGCCGAGCATCTGCGGATTGCTGTCGCGACCGTTGCGGGAGCTGCCGACGCCCTTCTTGTGAGCCATGGTCTCAGACCTCGATCTTCGTGATGCGCACGGTGGTCGCCGCCTGCCGGTGGCCGCGGTGCCGCCGATAATTCTTCCGCCGCTTGAACTTCACCACGCGCACCTTGCGGCCGCGGCCCTGCCGTACGACCTCGCCGGCCACGCGCGCCTTGGCGAGGCGGTCTCGGCCCGCGATGATCTCGCCGTCCTTGTTGACGAGGAGCACGGAGGCGAACTCGACCGTCGCGCCCTTGTCGCCCGCGAGACGCTCGACGGCGATCACCTGGCCCGTCGTCACGCGGTACTGCTTGCCGCCCGTCGCGATCACCGCTTCCATGCGCATTCAACCTTTCGCGGGTGTTTGGAGTGACAGTCGCCTATGGAACCACAGCGGCCGGGCGGGCGTCAACTCTCGGCGGTCAGCGCGGCTGCAGATAATCCGCCAGCTGCTTGCGCACCCAGAGCCGCGAGCGGTGCACGCGCGACTTCACCGCCGGCAGGCTGATGCCGAGCGTCTCGGCGATGTCGGGGTTCGACAGTCCCTCGACGTCGTGCATCACGAGCGCCGTGCGATAGTCGGCCGGCAACCCGTCGATCGCGCGTTCCAGCACCTCGCGCAGCTCGCCGGTCAGCGCGCGCTCGTCCACGCGCTCGGACCAGTCGGCCATCGGCTCGAAATGACGGCCATCGCCGTCCAAGGACGGCAGCACGTCGTCGAGCGCCACCTCGCGCGCCTTGCCGCGACGGGTACGCAGCTTCTGGTACGCCGCGTTCGCGGTGATGCGATAGAGCCAGCTGCCGAACGCCGACTCGCCTTTGAACGTGCCGATCTTGCGCGCGGCCGTCCACAGCGCGTCCTGCGCCGCCTCCTCGGCGTCCTCTTTGCTGCCGGTGATGCGCAGGGCGAGCCGGTACACGCGGTCGCCGAAGCGCTCGACAAGCTGCTCGGCCGCCTCGGGATCCTCGCGCCGAAGCGCCTCGACGAGACCGGCGTCGGCGTCGGTGCGGGCGCCGGGCGACACCGTCACGCCGTCACCTCGTACGTCGCGAGATACCGCTTCAGTTCTCCCACGCACTGTTCCATCACCCCGATGTCCTTGCTGAGCTTGGTGAGCAGGATGGCGCCCTCCAGTGACGCCACCAGGAAGCGCGCCGCTGCGTCCGAGTCGCAGCCCGCACTCACCTGCCCGCGCCGCTTCGCCTCGGCGAGCGCCTCGGCGAGTCGCGCGTGCCACGTGGTAAACACCGATGCCAGCCGTTTGCGAAATCCCTCGTGTACGTCCGAGAGCTCGGAGGCGAGGTTGCCCATCGCGCAGCCGCCGCGACACTGGCGGTCGCGCTGCGCCTGCACGACCCGGTCTAGGAAGCATCGGATCTGGGGCAGCGGCGCGCCGGTCGGGTCGGCGAAGCACGGCTCGAGCGTGCGCTCGACGAAGGTCGCGACGATCTGATCGAGGATCGCGAAGCCGAGCTCCTCCTTGCTCCTGAAGTGGTAGTAGAAGTTGCCCTTGCCCACTCCGCTCTCGCTCAGCACGTCGTCCAGCGAGGTCTGGTGATAGCCGTGGACGTGCATGAGCCGCATCGCGGCGTCGAGAATCGCCTCGCGGGTGGACTTCCCCCCGCGGCTCTTGGCGGCTGGACTCGGGCTCGCGGTCTTGGTCGTCATCATCTGTACCAACCGGTCGGTACAGAAACGTACTCCCCCTAGCACACCGCGTCAAGCCAATGAGTACGTGATGAGTGCCGAACCTCCGACTGATACCGCCGCCCGATGAGCCATCATCGAGGAGCGGCACGGCTCCGCCGCGCCGCTTCCGAGCGTCAGGGGGTCTTAGGGCCCTTCTAGGCCCCCTAATTAAAAGAGCGGGCTCGCGACCCTCAGCGCCGCCATGACGACGCCCTTCGGATACACGCCGAGCGCGACCACGCCGAGCACGCAGAGCAGCAGCGACAGCGCGAGGGCCGGCGTCACCGGCACGCGCCCGGTCCGCACCGGAGCCTCGATGTACATGCTGCGCGCGACGAGCAGGTAGTAGAAGAGCGCGACGACGGTGAGCACGGCGCCCACGAGCACGAGCCAGTACAACCCGCGCTCGGCCGCCGCCCAGAAGACATAGAGCTTGGCCCAGAAGCCGGCCACGAACGGGATGCCGCCGAGCGAGAGCAGGAACAGCAGCATGGCGAGCGCGAGCAACGGCGAGCGCTGCGCCAGGCCGCGGAATGCCGACGTGGCCTCCGAGCCCTCCGCCCGCGCGACGGCCTCGACCACAAGGAAGGCGCCCATGTTGGCGAAAACGTAGGCGACCAGATAGAAGAGGATCATCGCGGTGCCGGACGCCGACGCCGCGGCCAGCCCCACCAGCATGTAGCCGATCTGCGCGATACCCGAGTAGGCGAGCATGCGCTTGGTGTTCGTCTGCGGCAGCGCCATCAGATTGCCGGCGAGCATGGTGACCGTCGCGAGCGCCGCGGCCGCCGGCGCCCAGACGGCGGCGCGGTCGCCCACGCCCTCGAAGTACACGCGGAAGAGGGCGATGAAGCCGGCGGCCTTCGGCGCCACGCTCAGCCACGCCACGAACGACGTCGGACCCGCCTCGTACGCGTCGGGCACCCACATGTGGAACGGAAACGCGGCGATCTTGAACGCGAAGCCGGCGAGGGCCGCGATCAGCCCCAGCGTGAGCAGCGGCGAGGCCGGCGCGCGCGCGATGGCGGCCAGCGACGTGCTGCCGGTGGCGCCGTAGACGAACGACAGCCCGTACGCCATGATCGCGGAGGAGACCGAGCCCACGAGGAAGAACTTCAGCGCCGCCTCGATCGGCTCGGGCTCACGCTTGGCGAAGCCCGTCAGCACGTAGAGCGGGATCGACATCAGCTCGAAGGCGACGAACAGCACGATGATGTCGCGCGCCGAGGCGAGTACGAGCATCCCGAGCAGCGACCCGAGCAGCAGCAGGTGGTACTCGGTGCTCCGCCGTACGAGGGCGCGGTCCGGCGAGCCAAGGCCCGACAGGAATCCGATGAACGTCGCGGCCAGGAACACGCGCTTGGCGAAGATCGCGAGGCCGTCCTGCACGAACATCCCGTTGAGGGCCGGGCCCGATGGCTTCAGGGCCAGCGCCGCCGACGCCAGCAGGAGCACGCCGGCCGTCGCGATCGCACCGACCGGTCGCCGCCCCAGCACGCCGACCGCGAAGACGACGAGCATCAGCGCACCCACGCCCAGCTCGAGCACGTAGGGCGCGGTCGTCACGGCTCGAGGATCCGCGAGAGCAGCGGCACGGTGGCGGTGTCGACCGGCGCGAGCGCGAGGCCGGGGACGAAGCCGAAGACGACGAGCACGCCGACGAGGATGACGAGCGCCACCCACTCCGGGCCGCGCGCGTCCTCGAGGTGGTGGAAGTGCGGCGAGGGCGGGCCCCAGAAGATCTGCTTGGCCACGCGCAGGATATAGACGGCGGTCAAAAACGTCCCGACCACCGCCGGCACGAGCCACCAGCGGAACTCCGAGCGCCACGCGCCCATGAACGTGAGGATCTCGGCCACGAATCCCGACGTGCCCGGCAGGCCGATCGAGGACAGGCCGCCGACGGTGAACGCGGTCGCGATGCCGGGCATCGCCCGCCCGAACCCGCCCATGCGGAAGATCTCGCGCGAGTGCGCCTTCTCGTACACGAGCCCGACCAGCGCGAAGAAGAGGCCGGTCATCACGCCGTGCGCAAACATCTGGAACACCGAGCCGTTGAGACCGGCCTCGGTGAGCGTGGCCGCGCCGAGCATCACCAGGCCCATGTGCGACACCGACGAGTAGGCGATGACGTATTTCAGATCGCGCTGCGCCATCGCCGACAGCGCGCCGTACACGACGTTGATGCAAGCGATGCCGCCCACGAGCCAGGCCAGGTCGGCGGCGCCGTCAGGCAAGAGCCCCATGCCGAGGCGCACGACGCCGTAGGCGCCGAGCTTCATGAGCACGCCGGCGTGCAGCATCGAGACGGCCGTCGGCGCGGAGGCGTGGCCGTCCGGCGACCACGTGTGCAGCGGCCAGATGCCCGCGAGGATGCCGAAGCCGACGTAGAACGCCAGGAACACCCAGCGCTGCAGCATCGGATCGAACGTGGCCGATGAGAGGTCGAGGAACGAAAACGACGCCGTTCCCGCCGCCACGTAGAGGGCGAAGATTCCGACCAGGATGAACGCCGACCCGAAGAGCAGATACAGGGTCAGCTTCATCGCCGCGTACTCCTTGGTGCCGACGCCGGTCTCGCGATAGGCCCAGGCGAAGATGCCGCGCGGACGGATCTCGCCGCTCGAGCCCCAGATCCCGATCAGCAGGTACATCGGCAGCACGGCCAGCTCGTAGAACAGGAAGAAGACGAAGAGGTCGAGCGAGACGAACACGCCGTACACGCCGGTCACGAGCGCCAGGAGCAGCGCATAGAACTCCTGGCTGCGCGTCGCGATCGTCCACGAGGCGAAGACGCCGGCGAAGATGATGATCGACGTCAGCAGGACCATCAGCAGGCTGATGCCATCCACGCCGAGCTCGTAGTTGATGCCGAGCGGCGGCACGAGCGCGACCCTCTCGTAGAACTGAAATCCGGTCTCCGTCAGCGCGGCCTCGCGGTCGTACGTCACGTACAGGTAGAGCGAGAGCGCGGCCGAGATGCCGGTGGTGACGACGCCGATCAGCCGCACGGCGAGCGGGCTGCGGCGCGCGGTGAACATGATGAGCAGCGCGCCCACGAACGGCATCCAGGTGATGAGCGACAGGTAGGGCGGACGCATGATTGGACTAGCCCAGCTGCGCCCAGACGAGGAGGAGCAGCACGCCGAGGGCGACGCCGTAGACGTAGTCCTGCGCCCGGCCCGTCTGCAGCCGGCGCAGCGTGTCGCCCGCACGCAGCGCGCCCGCGCTGAGCGCGTTGAGCACGCCGTCCACCACGTAGCGATCGACCCAGCCGATGACCTGCGAGAGGCCGAGCAGCAGGAAACGGTATGCGCCGGCGAAGATCGCGTCGAGGAAATACCGCCGCCGCGCGAGGATGTCGATCGGCGCCAACGCCGCCGAAAGTCGCGCCGGGTCCACCGCACGTGCCTGGTATACCGTCCACGCGAGCACGATGCCCGCCGCCGCCCAGGCCAGCGAGATCCACGGCAGCCACGCGGGCCCTTCGGCGTGATGGCCCGTGAGCGCCGCGCGGAGACCGAGCGCCAGCGTGAGCACCGCGAGCGCGCGGCAGACCGCATCCATGGCTATCGGCGGGGCGGGATGCTCGTGGTGCTCGGCGTGGGCGTGGCCGAAGAAGGTGAGGAACACGACACGGAACATGTAGAAGGCCGTGAGGAACGACGTCGCGATCAGCATCAGGAACGGCACGGACAGGTGTGCGTCGAGCACGGCGCCCAGCACCGCCTCCTTGGAGAAGAAGCCCGGCAGCGGCCACACGCCGGCCAGCGCGAGCGTCGCGACGAGAAAGGCGCCGCCCACCCATGGCCGCTGCCGGAACAGTCCGCCCATCCGGAACACGTCGTTCGTGTGGAAGTGATGGATCACGATGCCGGCGCCGAGGAAGAGCAGCGCCTTGAACACGCCGTGCGTGGTGAGGTGCTGAAAGGCCGCCCCCGGCGCGCCGGCGCCGTTGGCCGCCATCATGTAGCCGAGCTGCGACACCGTCGAGTATGCGAGCACGCGCTTGATGTCGCGCTCGACGCACGCCATCGTCGCCGCCAGCAGCGCGGTGAAGGCACCGACCCAGGCGATGAGCATCAGCACCGAGGGCACCAGCGCGAAGAGCGGATACGCGCGCGCGACCATGTAGACGCCCGCGGTCACCATGGTGGCGGCGTGGATCAGCGCCGAGACCGGCGTCGGGCCTTCCATCGCGTCGGGCAGCCAGATGTGCAGCGGGAACTGCGCGGACTTGCCGACAGCGCCGAGATAGATCAAGAACATGATCGTGGCGAGCCCGTCCACCTGCAGGGTGCCCGCCTGGGCGGCCTGGAACAGCGGCCAGAAATCGAAGGTGCCGGTGGCCGCCCACAGCATCACGATGCCCGCGACGAAGCCGAGATCACCGAGCTTGGTGATCCAGAACGCCTTCACCGCCGCGCGCGCCGCCGACGGCCTGTCGTACCAGTACCCGATGAGCAGATACGAGCACAGGCCGACGAGCTCCCAGAACACGAACATCTGTAAGAATCCCGGCGAGAGCACGAGCCCGAGCATCGAGAACGCGAACAGCGAGTGATACGCGTAGTAGCGGCCGAGCGAGGCGGGCGGCTCGTCGGCGAGATACGACCACGAGTAGATCTGCACGAGCAGCGAGATCAGCGTGACCAGCACGCACATCTGCATGGCCATGCCGTCGACCCACACACCGACCGAGGCCATCGGACCGCCGTCGGCCGGCAGCCATGACCACAGCACCGAGGGATTCACGTCGCGCGCGACGGGAATCGCCTGCCACGTCAGCGCGGCGGCCGCGCCGAGCGCGCCGGCCATGGCGAGGATCGAGACGAGCGCGGCGGGACGGCCGCTGCGTCGCAACGGCCGGATCAGCGCGAGGGCGAGGAAGCTGACGAACGGCAGGGCCAGCACGAGCAGCGCCAGCTCGGGCGAGCCGAGGCGCACGCTCAGCCCCGCAGCAGATCGAGGTGATCGGCCTCGATCGTTCGCCGCACGCGGAAGATCACGATCACGATGGCCAACCCCACCGCGACTTCGGCGACCGTGATCGCGATGGTGAACAGCGTGAACACGAGCCCCGCGAGATCCGCCCGAAACCGCGCGAACGCCACGAGGTTGATGTTGACGGCGTTGAGCATCAGCTCGATGCCGAGCAGGATCCCGACGGCGTTCCGCCGCGTGAGAACACCGAAGAGTCCGATGACGAAGACGAGCGCGGCGAGGACGAGGTACGCCGCGAGCGGCACGTCAGTCCTCCGCCCGCGCGAAATAGAGCGCGCCGAGCAGTGCTATGACCAGCAACACGCCGAGTAGCTGCAGCGGCACGCCGAAGGGGCCTGCCAGCGCGCGCCCCAGCTCGCGCAGCTGATCGCCGCCGGCGATGGGCCGCGCCACCGCGCCGCCCTGGAGGACGAACCCCATGATGGCTGCGAAGACCGCGGCCGCCAGCACGGCGCCGCTGAAGACGAAGCGGCTCGTCTGTCGGATGGACGCGCCGACCAGGCGCTCGGTCAGCATGATGGCGAACACGACGATGGTCACGACACCGCCCGCGTAGAGCAGGAGCTGAACGGCGAACAGGAACGGCGAGTCGAGCAGAAGGAAGATGCCGCCGGTGGCCACCAGCGCCGCCGCGAGCCAGAGCACCGCGTGGAAGAGATTGGGCGTCAGCACGACGGCGAGGCTTGCGCCGACCAGCACCACCGCCGCGACGCAGAACCCGACGATTTCGGTCATTCGGGATTTGCCGTCGGAGCGCCTTCGGAGGCCTCCGGCGCTCGACGGTCGGGCGAACTCGGCGCGGTGGGCGCGGCCTCGGCCGCGGGCTCCGGCGCTCGACGGTCGGGCGAACTCTGCGCTGGGGCCGCGGCCCCGGCCGCCGCTGCGGCGGCGGGCTTGGGTGGCTTGGGCGGCGCCTGCATGTCGCGCAGACGGTTGCCGGTCGCCCACGACGGCTCGAACTGCAGCCCGAGCGCGTGCAATCGGTCTTTGTCGAGGAGCAGCTCGCGGCGGTCGGCGGTCGCGAGGTCGAACGACTTGAGCATGATGATCGCGTCGGTCGGGCAGACCTGGACGCACAGCTCGCAGAACTCGCACGAGTACAGCTCGAGCGTGAACGTCTTGGCGTAGTTCCGCTTCTCCGCCTTGAGCATCTCGACCTTGATGACCTGTGGCGGACAGATGTACTCGCACAACCGGCAGCCGATGCAGTTCTCCTCGCCGGTCTCGCCGTCGTACGTCAGCGCGAGAATGCCGCGGAAGCGGTCGGGATAGACGCGCTTGACGGTGGGATAGCGCACGGTGATCGGCCGGCGCAGCAGATTCCTGAACGTTACGCCCATGGCGCGGGCGATCGCGCGCGTGAGTTGGGGGATCTCCGTCCAGAACCCCGCGCGCTCAGGCGCCATGCCCGCCCCGGACGGCGACCCAGAACGCCGCGGCGAGCAGCAGCACCAGGGACGCCGGCAGCAGGAGCTTCCACGAGATTGCGAGGATCTGGTCGACGCGGATCCGCACGAAGCTCCAGCGCACCCACGTGATGACCAGGAAGACGAGCATCGCCTTCAGCAGGAACCAGAACGCGCCGATGAGCACGTAGTCCGAGCCGGGGCCGAGCCAGCCGCCCAGGAACAGCAGCGCCCCGAGGAACGACGTCCCGATGATGTGCGCATACTCGCCGAGCTGGATGAGCGCGAACTTCATGCCGCTGTACTCGACGCGAAAGCCTGCGACCAGCTCGGACTCGGCCTCGAGGATGTCGAACGGCACGCGGTTCTCGGCGGCGAGCGTGGCGACGAGGAACGCGATGAAGGACAGCCAGCCGATCACCGGATACGCGCCGAACCACAGGCCGCGCTGCGCCTCGACGATGACCGACATCTGCAGCGAGCCCGCGAGCACCACCGGAACGAGGGCGGCGAACACGAACGGCAGGTCGTAGGAGATGATCTGGTTCACCGCGCGCATGGCGGAGAGCAGCGCGTATTTGTTGTTGCTTCCCCAGCCCCCCATGAACAGGCCGACGATCTCGAGCGACGAGACGGCGAGGAAGAACAACACGCCGATGTTGAGGTCGGCCACGCCCAGGCCCGGCGCGAACGGCAGCGTGGCGAAGATCAGCACGCACGGAACGAGGAAGACGATCGGCGCCAGATTGTAGACCCAACGATCGGCCGCCGTCGGAACCACGTCCTCTTTGATCATCAGCTTGATCGCGTCGGCGATGGGCTGCAGCAGCCCGTGGGGGCCCACGTAGTACGGGCCGATGCGCGACTGCATGCGCGCGGCGAACTTGCGCTCGAGCAACGTCACGTACGTCACCATGCCGATGACCACGTTGAGCACCACGAATCCCACGAGGGCGTGGTACGCGAGCGGCGGCAGCGTCACCGATCCACTTCTCCGAAGACGGGATCCACCGATCCCATGATGGCCACGACGTCGGCGACCTTCACGCCGGGCAAGATGTGCGGCAGCACGGAGAGGTTCGAAAACGAGGCGCCGCGCCACTTGAGCCGGTACGGCTTGGCCCCGCCGTCGGCCACGAGATAGCAGCCGACCTCGCCGCGCGCGCCCTCCACGCGGGCGTAGCCCTCGCCCTTGGGCACGCGTACCTGGCCGACGGACTTCACACCCGGCCGCGACGAGATCGGCCCTTCCGGGAGGCCGTCGAGCGCCTGGCGCGCGATCTTGATCGACTCGCGGAACTCCACCATTCGGACGCGGTAGCGAGCGTAGCAGTCACCGGCCGTCTCGACGGGCACACGGAACTCAAACGCCTCGTACGACGAGTACGGCGCCGCCGTGCGCAGATCGTGGTTCACACCCGAGCCCCGCAGCAGTGGACCGGACACGCCGATCTCCTGCGCCAGCTCGCGCGAGATCACCCCGACGCCCTGGGTGCGCACGAGAAAGAACGCGTTGTCTTGGAGCATCGCCTCGTACTCGCCGAGCCGTTGCTCGACACGGTCGAGCGTCTTGCGACACTGCTCCGTCCAGCCGGCCGGCAAGTCGTACCGCGTGCCGCCGGGCTGATGAAAGCCATAGAGCAGCCGCGCACCGGTCAGCGACTCGAAAAGATCCAGAATGTCCTCGCGCTCGCGGATCGCGTAGAGAAACACGGTCGCGCCGCC
>Ga0066682_10000876_pt1 | contig 10898 bp, 9 predicted proteins | sample GraSoiAngelo_131_FD_65628 | JGI IMG/M metagenome (GOLD analysis project Ga0066682, IMG submission 65628) | Grasslands soil microbial communities from the Angelo Coastal Reserve, California, USA - 14_0929_02_30cm | ecosystem: Environmental > Terrestrial > Soil > Grasslands | place: USA... | reverse complement strand
TCTGGGTCGTAACTTCCGGCACGCGACCATATTTGGAGGAAAACATCCTGCAAAGCGTCCTGCGCCTCTGCCGGGTCTCCGAGCATTTTCATCGCCAAAGAATAGAGTGGACCGCTCAGCCGATCGTAAAGGGCGCTGAAGGCGCTTTGATCGCGGCGGCCAATCCGCGCGATCATTTCCTGATCCAGCATCTGCTGCGCTGTAGGTGTTTCCGCCATGCTCAGGTTAGTCTGGCTTAATTTGTCCCACGGGCACCGGCAAGCGATAAGTGTATCAAGTGATCCGACGAATCGTCGAGTGTGGATGCAGCGATTTTGCGGCGCGATCCCTGATGACTCGTTTCGCGAATCGAAGCCGCGCGCGACCGACGGGGTACTTTCCTCTACTTGCTCGTGCTCTCCATCAACGCCAGAATCCGCTCTCTTTTCCCAGAGTAATCGAGGGAATGGAAACGGCGGATTTCATCGAGGCGCCGCTGACCATTGAGGGTGTCGAGGTAATGTGTGTAGGTCGCGGCGAGTTGGCTTGTCTCGAGATAGCGGCCGCGCAGGTTTGCGTCGCGAAATGCGTCTGGGCATTGCCGGACGAAAAGATGGAAGTGCAACCAGCGTCGGTCAGCTCTCGAGATACGCTGGGGTTTACGAAAAAAAGCGACAAAGAGTAGGAGAACAAGATACGTATCGACCTGCGCTTGGAGCTCAAGATTGCGCGCAAAATCTTCCGATGCGATCTCGCGGATTCCTCTTTTGAACTGAAGCGCAGCATGAAGCGCATGATTGAGTTCCTCGACGAACATGATGAGGGAGCGGATATTGCGGTCACCCAAACCAGCGCGCGGATCGTGTTGTTCGAGTTGTTCGATGAGCCAGCGCGAATAATAAATCCCGACGTAAAGTTGTTCGCCGGCGCAGCGCAGAAACGTGCGCGCGAGCTCGCTTAATTCCCGCGCAGATTTTCCAGCGAGCACCGACAACTGCGCACAACGTGTCCGATCGATCAAACAATCCTCCAGATTGATCCCGACTTGCGCGTAGGTTCGCTCGAACAACTTCTGGATTTGGCTGAATAGCGTTTCGTTCACAGGTTACCAAGGAGCGGCGGTCTCTAGTCCGCCGTGCACAAGAAGGTCGTTTGGCCAAGAAGCATTCGCCTTCACAAACACATCGACGGGCGTCCGGCAGCTGCCGGATCATCGAGATTGAGCAAACGATCGGACAACTGATTGAGCGCGAGCCGCACGTCGCGAAATCGATCGGCTAGTCCTTCGAAGACGTCGTCCAGTTCGCAGCGGCGAGCGACGGCGTGTGAGGCCACAAGTTGATAGTTTGTCCGGCCGACTTGCTCATAGAATTCGAGATCTGGTCCGCCGCGCAAACTGCGCAGCTGCGTGTTCTCGTGAAAAATACCGCTAATGAAAAGCGAGTAATTCCCGACATGTGCCCGGAGCAAAAACGCTTGCTCTGGAGTCGCGCGGGTCAGCGCGATCAACATGTCGGAAATATACTGGTGCGCGCGCTGATCGATTTCATCAGAGATCTGCAACCGGCTTGCGCGCGAAAAAGTCTCAAGCAACGACGCGACATAATCGCAAAGCTTGCGGTCGCCGATCCCGCCCTGCTGCAAAACGTGCCGGGCCAGAACGTAAAAATAAAACTGAGATGAGATCCGTAGATGCCCGCAGTGATTTAGGATTGCATCGACCAATCGCGGATGGTCCAGAATGGAATCGCGCGTTTCGATATCGCTCAGAAGATCGACAAGCGAGACTTGGTCGGTTTGCGAACGCGCGAGCGTGCGCACAATGAAGTCGAAATCAGCCGCGGTGAAGCGCGCCCGACAATTCGCCCTGATCATCGGGACTTCATCATGCGCAAGAGAGCCACATATGGCAAGCACACATTATTTTCCGGGGAGCACAGGCCGCTGGCCTGTAGTTGCCGGCAGCTTGCCGGCAACCATCTACTCAGACGGTGTGCTCGCGAACTACAAACATCTCGGCAAGCTGCCGAGATGAACACGCTGGCAGCGTGTGCTCCCCAGACAAAACAACCGGGCTCTCTCGTGCTCACGGATACAGATCTTAACGGAGTTGGTTAACGAAAGTACTATAGTCTTCGTGCGTGCCGATCCAAAACCAGACGACCAGATCGCCATGCTTCTGCGCAAGAGCGCGATAGTGATCACCGATTCGCACGGGCCAGACGTTTCCGACAAGCGGCTTGAACTGCATCGATGGATGGAACGGGTCACGAATCCACAATTGGAACTTTTCCCGAGCGAGACATTGGACGTGAGCTGGTAATCGATTGAACTCGTGCCAGAAACGCCGATGCGTTCTGGACTTCACGGCATCTCGCGCACTCTTCCCGCTTTGATGTCTTCCTCTACTTCGTGCAGAACGCTGTCGAGCTTGCCGCTCCCGACGTCACGCTTCATCTGCTCGTCCCAATCGTCGTTTTCCCAGCCGTGCAGCCACGCCGCGAGTTCGGCGCGCTGCTCGAACGAGAGCTGCTGAATGGCTGCCTTGATTTCCGCGAGACTCATTACCCAAATGTTAGCTTGTCGCAGGCGTCCCAGCAATTAAGGGAATGGGAGGCTTGTCGCGGGGGTGAATGTCAAATGTTTTTAGACGCGATCTCGCGTTTGGTACAGATTCGCTGTTGCGCTGCTGTTAGGGGGTCGGCGTCGGACTTGCCCCTGCAGGCGACGCGCTGGTGGCATTCTTTAGGTTTTCGACCGCGGAGCCAGCCGCCTGCTTTGTTTTGTCGATCGCGTCCTGCGTTGCGTTCTTCGCCTTCTTCCCGAGCTGCTCAAGTTTCGGCTGCGCGTCTTTCGTCGCCTCTTTTGCTTTGTCCCCCAATTCCTCGAGCTTCGGCTTCGCTTTCTCGATTTGCCTGTCGGCAGCTTCCTTTGCCTCTTTCGCTTTCCTCTCGACCTTCTGTTTCGCATCCTCGGCCTTCTGTTTGAGGTCGTCTGATGTCTTTTTGTCGCAGGCCGAGAACGCGAGCAAAGCCGCGGCCCCAGTCGCCAAAAAAATCATTCGTTTCATATGGGTGATCCCTCTTGTTGATTCCTTTAACCTAAAGAACTGAATAATGATCCGCGAATCGCGCACAATCGGCAAGATCACATGATCCCGGTCTTATTTCGGCGATGAAACGAGGAATCTGAATTCAGTGCGGAGATGTCGATCTTAGGCAGTCCCTTTCAATCCGCCTGACAAAGTGTCGATAGTAAGCTCCGACCCCATTCCCCACCCCCGAATCAAACGGTGCTGCCGGTGAAAGACGGCCTGCGGAAGCTAAAAGATTTTCCCGTTTCAATATGGCCGCAGATGCTTCCAGCATTGCACCGTCTTCGCGAGCGTGTCTTTACGAACATGAGCCATCAGTTCGAGTTTACGATCACGTCTGCTTCGTTCAACGGCAGCAAAGCAGCCAACTTGCAATGAATTTCTAACTCCTTACGCTGCCGTCCATATGAGGGACGAGGTTGGTGAAGACTTGCGAGCAGCCTTTTTGGAAATGTTAGAGCTAGCCGGAACTGAATGCGACGTGCGCGGCGAACGCCGCCGTGCACTTAAGCAGGTAAAGAAAAAGGAGGGCTATGTTGTATTTCAGTTTGCGGACGAATTTGCAATCGAGGTCGGTGGTCGATTTATGGAGATCGCGACCGAGACGCGTAAGGCAAGGCAGAACTGACATCGAAACGAAATCCAGAAAACAGGATCGACGTTCTTCAGCTACCGATGAATCCCTTAGAGATTTTTTCCATCTTGAAAGACTACTTTCCCGTGCTTTCGAGCCCACACTTCATTGAAACCTACATGCGAGATGACGTTTCTGCTTCGATCGAGCTGTCGTATCGCTTCTGCCAAGACAACGTCGACGTCTAACTCATAAATGACCTTGACCTTGGTCTGGTTGTCGGCAAAAAAGACAGCAAAGTAGAACTTTTTATTTCGAGTGATTCGGAGCAACGATTCCTCTCGTTTGATAAGCGGCTCCTTAAACATCCGATCCAACTGACCGGATCCTCCTTCTTTACACGAAAGATATTCGTAAAGTATCGAGGGATCGTTTGGATCACAGGCGTCCGCTGCCCGCTTCGACGTAATCGGTTGGTGTCCCAAAATATCGGCGATGATAAGCTCCTTGACTAACCCGGGCTGAAGTAGGTTCTGGATGCCCACCGAACGAGCCAACTCAGCGGCCTGCAGAACAAGTTCGATAATCTTGTGAAATATCTTCTTTGTGGCCGCTAAAGTTGAGGACAGGTCCTTCTCGCTCGACATCGGCAAGTCTCCTATTTCCGATTCCCACAAAATCAGGATTGATCTCAAAGGCAACGAAGTTCCTTTGATGGCGTTTGCAGACAACAGCAACGGTCCCAACGCCAGCAAACGGATCTAATACAATGTCTCCCACACTGGAACTAGCGAGGACGAGACGCTCGATTAACCGTTCCGGTTTTTGAATCGTATGAAGCGCACCTCGGTTAACCAACTCTTTGGATTTGTAGGTTAATTGCTTAATGTCCCCCCACACGTCGCCCGGATTTTTTCCTTTCTCGTTAAACTTCGTTTTGCCAAACGGTCCGTTTACAACCGAAGGGACTCGCTCACATCTTAGGCGATGCCCTAGCTCCACGAGTTGAGGAACCCTTATGTCGTCCAGATTAAAAGCGTTTGGTCGATCGCCCTTAACAAAGTAGCAGATAACATCATAATTGTTGGTATAACCGAATCTGCCCTGACCGAGCCTGCTCGGTTGATACCACACTATTCTCGATCTCAGGCGCAGGAATGGACGATAGTCGATGAAGTCGAGGCAGTCCGCTTTTCCAAATAAATAGAGGCTCCCGCCACGCTTTAATTTTCGGCTCAGGCGCTTGATCAGAAGCAGATTGAATCCCTGCACGTTCCCGATGTGATCCCATGAATTGTTGCTGACTCCATATGGGCCGTCGCAGATTACTAGGTCGATGCTTTCATCCGGCACGGCTTGGATGAGCTGCTGCGCGTCGCCGCAGTGAATCACATTTCGGTCAATCACAGTCGCAGCATATCAATTTGCAGAAAAATGCCAATGTCATTCAAGGCAGAAATAAATGATCGTGGTGCAGCGGTTGGCATTCTTGGGAACAGCCACTGGCATATGCCGAAACCGTTGGGCTCACCTGCGAGGGTGCTCACGACAACCGCCTGCACGAATATCGAGGATCTCTTATGCAAGCATCGAAATATGCTCCCTTGGATTCAGCGGCGAGCAATTCGGCATAAATTTCTTCCGGGACTCCGCCGTATTCGTACATGGCGCCATTCGTGAATTCTATTTCAAGAATCGCGATCTCGCGATCATATCCCACCGACCGGATCACTGACGAATTGACTGAAATTCTGTGCATACAAGCGGATACAAGAAGTTTTTCGGTGGGAAGTATCGCTGAGTTGTCAGATTTTGCGTATGGCGTCCTCGAAGGTTGAACTGACCATCACTCCTTCGTAGCCCATTAGCTTTAAGGCTAGCATATGGATCGCGCCTATTACCCGCGATCCGATGCTGAAGTGCGTTGCGACGGATTCTTCATCACGACTACTTCCTCGATGAATCAATCGCGAGCGCCACTTCGCCCAAAATTTGAAGATCTCTTGCCAATCACCTTCCCATTTAAATCCGAGATGTTCGCCCACTGAGCGAAATTTTTCCCGCGCAGCATAGAACTCGGAATTGCTGATGATCGCTTGGAAACGACGCCACGCCTCTTCTGAAACACGACCCATTTTGGCACTGTTCTCCGCGATAAAGGCCAGGAGCTTCGAGCGCGCATCGTTGAATGCGCTGGCGCCTTCCGTTTGCTGGCGCTCGATTTTTTCCTCGAAAACTAAGTTCACCGCACTGTCCAACAATGAGCACAGTGCGATATTAGTGACAGTCGTGTGCGCATCGCCGCCTGCGGCTTCTCGACACAGGAACAACAATTCCGAAACCTCATCAGTGAGTTGATTGTCCTGGCGAAAAAAAGCGTAAGCTTTTTTCAGTGCCAGTCCAAAATCCCACTGCAAACTGCCAACAACTGCATTGAACCAAATACGTTCATTAAAAGGCTGGTGTGGGCTGCGCTTAGCCACTTTCGGTGGCCGCACCTGATCGGTGATCAGTTTGTGATCTCTGCGAAATTGAAGTGTGAATGGCCAAGCGTGCTGTCCATGGATGAAAGCGACCGCTTTCAAGAACGCATCTAAAACCGCCAAGTCCTGACTCGCGCCCGCCGACCCGCGGCCAGATTTAAGTTGGAGATGAAATTCTACGTCTTCGCCGCGCTCAATCAGCCCATATTCCCAGTCGCCGGACAAATCGCCGCACTGAGTATCGTTTCGTCTTGATTCGCGCTCACCCAGAAAATCATTGCGCTCCACAATCGTTGTTCCGGCATTACGGGCGATAAGCTTAAAACCGCGCAGAAGTCCAGAAAACGTGACGGAAGAGGCGTTCTGTTGTTGGGAAGGTTCAGCTTCGCTCGTCGTTTCTTGTGTCGCCTCAGGGGATTCGAGTCGCTCCAAACTTCGTCGAATCTCTTCGTACGTCTGGTTGTCCGAACCAACAGGAGAAAGCTCGATGGCGTCGAAATTGTATCGAAGTGTCGACCGCCCATTGTGGCCTGAGTGCTGGTGGTGTGGCGGGACATTTTTAGCTTCGAACGACAAATCGTGGTCGATTATCCCTTGCAGGGTGCCGAACTCTTCCTGAGACACGACTCCTCGCGGCATCTGTGGGGGAACGACGCCGTTCGGCAACCGAACATAAAGTCGAAAACAGTGTTCCAGAACATCGAGTACCCCGGAACCACGTACTTCAACGTTCGGGAAAGAAATCTTGATTTCGTCGACGCGAAATTTTCCGCTGCCGCGACGAACGTGCTCAATAAATTCTTTTCGATCCATTTTACTCCTTAAGCAAAACAGCCGAGCCCTTTCGAGCTCGGCTGCTGTGATTCATTTGTTGTTTCGGCTTAGTAATCCATGCCGCCCATGCCGCCCGGTGGCATTGGAGGAGTTTTTTCCTTTTCAGGAATCTCGGTGACCAATGCTTCGGTGGTGAGCAACAGGCCTGCGATCGACGCGGCGTTTTGCAACGCCGTGCGCGTGACCTTTGTCGGATCGACAATCCCGGCTTTCACCAGGTCGGTGTATTCGCCGGTGGAAACGTCGTAACCTTCGTTGCCTTTGCGCTTCTTGACTTCCTCGACAACGAGCGCGCCTTCGGCGCCTGCGTTGTCGGCAAGCTGACGCGTGGGCTCTTCAATGGCGCGACGCACAATCTGCACGCCGATCTTCTCGTCGCCTTCGAGGTTCTTCACGTTCTCGAGCGCTTTCTGCGCACGCAGCAACGCGACACCGCCACCCGCGACGATGCCTTCCTCGACCGCCGCACGCGTGGCGTGCAACGCATCCTCGACGCGCGCCTTTTTCTCTTTCATCTCGGTTTCGGTCGCAGCGCCGACGTTGACGACTGCAACGCCACCCGCGAGTTTCGCCAGGCGCTCCTGCAATTTCTCGCGATCGTAATCGCTGGTCGTCTCTTCGATTTGACGACGGATCTGGGCAACGCGGCCCTGGATATCGGCTTTTTTGCCGTCACCTTCGACAATGGTTGTGTTCTCCTTGTCAATGGTGACGCGCTTCGCTTTGCCGAGGTCTTCGAGTTTGATGTTCTCGAGTTTGATCCCGAGATCTTCGCTTATCAGACGGCCACCGGTGAGCACCGCAATGTCTTCCAGCATCGCCTTCCGACGATCGCCAAAGCCAGGCGCTTTCACCGCGCAGACCTGCAATGTGCCGCGCAGTTTATTCACGACCAGAGTCGCCAGCGCTTCGCCTTCCACGTCCTCCGCGATGATGAGCAGCGGACGGCCAGCCTTGGCCACTTTCTCAAGCAACGGGAGCAGATCCTTCAAGCTCGAGATTTTTTTCTCATAAATGAGGATGTAAGCGTTTTCGAGCACGGCTTCCATCGCCTCCGCGTTGGTGACGAAGTAGGGCGACAGATAACCTTTATCGAACTGCATACCCTCGACCACTTCCAGAGTGGTCTCGATCGATTTGGCTTCCTCGACCGTGATCGTACCGTCCTTGCCAACTTTGTCCATCGCGTCGGCGATGATCTCGCCGATCGTCTTGTCCCAGTTGGCCGAAACGGTCGCGACCTGCGCGATCTCAGTGCGATCGCTGACTTTCTTGGAGAGCTTCTTCAGCTCCTCCACGATTGCATCGACACCTTTCATGATGCCACGCTGCAACGAAGTCGGGTTCGCACCGGCAGTGACGTTGCGCAGACCTTCGCGGTAAATGGATTCCGCGAGGATCGTCGCTGTCGTTGTGCCGTCGCCAGCCACGTCCGAAGTTTTAGAAGCGACCTCGCGCACGAGCTGAGCGCCCATATTTTCATACGGATCCTCGAGCTCGATCTCTTTGGCGACGGTCACACCGTCCTTTGTAATTGTGGGGCTGCCGAATTTCTTGTCGAGAATGACGTTGCGGCCGGACGGGCCGAGCGTGGCCTTCACGGCCTTCGCCAGTTTCTCGATACCGCGCAGCAAGGTATGCCGCGCGTTTTCATCGAATTGTAGTTGTTTAGCTGCCATATTTTTTAATTGATAGTTGTTGGTTGATCCGCCTTCGCCAAGGCTACGGCGGACAGGTTGTTGAGCGACGGGGTTACCCAACAATGCCGAGGATGTCGTCCTCGCGCATGATCAGATAATTTTGATCGTCGATTTTGATTTCGGTGCCGCCGTATTTTGAGATCAGCACACGGTCACCCTTTTTCACCGTGAAATCGATTTTCTTTCCTTCCTCATTGACTTTCCCGGTGCCCAGAGCAACCACTTTTCCCTCTTGCGGTTTTTCCTTGGCGGTATCGGGGATGATGATCCCGCCTTTTTTCATTTCCTGCTCTTCGATCGGCTGCACCAGCACCCGATCTCCAAGCGGTCTTACGTTAACTGCTGCCATAGGTTTTCGTTTACTCCTTTTGGTTTGTTTTGTGGTTAAGCCGGCGACTGTCGACGTTGCGACCGCCGCCGGCAAATTGTGGTTATTTCTTCTTGTCTTCGTCGACGACTTCGAACTCGGCGTCGACAACGTCGCCTTCGCGTTTGCCGGCGCCTTCTTCGGCGCCACCGCGCGGCTCCGCTTCAGGTCCGGGCTGCCGACCCGGGCGCGGGCCGGCTTGCGCTGATGCTTGCTTGTAAAGCTCGGCGCTGACTTCCTGGAACTTGTTCTGCAGGTCGTCGTAGGTCCGCTTCATCGCGTCGACGTCGTTGCGATTGATCGCGTCGCGCACCGCGGCAATGGCGTCTTCGACTTGCTTCTTTTTGTCCCCGGAAATCTTGTCACCGAGTTCTTTTAGCTGCTTCTCGCTCTGATACGCGAGCATGTCGGCGTTGTTCTTGATCTCGATGGCTTCCTTCGCTTTCTTGTCCTCTTCGGCGTGCGCTTCGGCTTCGCGCTGCATCTTCTCCACTTCTTCCTTGGAAAGACCGGAACTGCCGGTGATGGAAATTTTCTGTTCCTTCCCAGTGCCCAAATCTTTGGCCGAGACGTGCAGAATACCGTTCGCGTCCGTATCGAAAGTTACTTCGATCTGCGGCACACCACGCGGAGCGGGTGGAATTCCGTCGAGGTGGAAGACGCCAAGTTGTTTATTGTCGCGGGACAGTGGGCGCTCACCTTGTAACACCTTGATCTCTACGCCTGGCTGGTTGTCGCTGTAAGTCGAGAAGATCTGCGATTTTCTCGTCGGAATTGTCGTGTTCCGCGGAATCATCGATGTAGCCACGCCGCCGGCTGTTTCGATCGAAAGCGTAAGCGGTGTAACATCGAGAAGGAGCACATCTTTGACGTCGCCTTTTAGGACGCCGCCCTGAATGCCAGCGCCGATCGCGACCACCTCGTCAGGGTTTACTCCCTTGTGGGGTTCCTTGCCGATAAGGTCGCGTGCAATCTGTTGTACTTTGGGCATGCGTGTCATGCCGCCCACCAGCACTAGCTCGTCGATTTCTCGCTCGGTTACGCCTGCGTCTTTCAAGCAAGCCTTTACCGGCGGAATGGTGCGTTGGAACAAATCATCGCAAAGCTGTTCCATCTTCGAGCGGGTCAACTTCTTCTGAATGTGCTTCGGCCCGCTCGCGTCCGCCGTGATGAACGGCAGATTGATTTCGTATTCCTGCGTGGATGAAAGCGCGATCTTGGCTTTCTCAGCTTCCTCCTTGATCCGTTGAACCGCATCCGGCTGCTTGCTTAAATCGATGCCCGTATCCTTTTTGAACTCATTAATGATCCAATCCATGATACGCGCATCCCAGTCGTCACCGCCAAGGTGCGTATCACCGTTCGTCGCTTTTACTTCGAAAACGCCGTCGCCAATTTCAAGAACGGAAATATCGAACGTGCCGCCGCCCAAATCGTAAACTGCAATCTCCTCGTCTTTTTTCTTGTCCAAACCGTAAGCGAGCGATGCTGCTGTGGGTTCATTAATGATGCGTAAAACTTCCATGCCCGCGATCTTGCCCGCATCCTTCGTGGCGTTGCGCTGCGAGTCGTTGAAATAGGCTGGGACCGTAATGACGGCCTGCGTGATTTTTTCGCCGAGCTTTGCTTCCGCATCGGCTTTTAACTTCGACAAAATCATCGCCGAGATTTCCGGCGGCGAGAATGTTTTGCGTTGGCCGTTGATCTCGACCTGCACGTGCGCGTCGCCGTTGGCAGCCTTCACGACCTTGTAAGGGACGCGCCTGATTTCCTCCTGGACTTCATCGTACTTGCGGCCCATGAAGCGCTTGATCGAGAAGATCGTGTTTTGCGGGTTGGTCACTGCCTGGCGTTTCGCAGCCTGGCC
>Ga0066682_10000866_pt1 | contig 10921 bp, 8 predicted proteins | sample GraSoiAngelo_131_FD_65628 | JGI IMG/M metagenome (GOLD analysis project Ga0066682, IMG submission 65628) | Grasslands soil microbial communities from the Angelo Coastal Reserve, California, USA - 14_0929_02_30cm | ecosystem: Environmental > Terrestrial > Soil > Grasslands | place: USA... | reverse complement strand
GCGCCGCGCGCCTTGAACGCGCCGATCTTCTGAAAATTTTCACACTTGAAAAACAACGATGCCCCACTCGCCTCATCCAATCGCGAACTCGTCATCACGGGCGTGCGATGTATGTATGCGCGAATCCGCTCATGGGCCGCGCGAATTGTGTCGAAGTCGATTGAGATCGACAGACTATGAGATGTCGCCTGCATTTGCGCTGCGGAAATGTTCGGGGCGTGGGCCGATGCCGATGAAACGCGCGGGTAGTTGCCGTAGAATTGGAAACCATTTCAGAAGGCGAAACAAAAGTGGCAACGAATCTTTACGCCCGGACGTTCGGCCGGTAACCACTCGGCGATGGATAAAAACCTGCATTCCCTGGATCAGCTGAGTCGGCCATTCGCGGCGTGCCTGCACCTTGCGCAAATCATCCACGGAAACGGGACCGCTTCGTAATTTCTCTGCGAGCAGGTTCGCAGTCGCGACCGCATCTTGAATCGCAAGATTAATCCCAACGCCGCCTGCCGGTGACATGGCGTGCGCAGAATCGCCAATGCATAGCAACCCTTCGCGGCACCAATCGCGGAGCCGATTGATCTGCACCGTGAGCAGTTTGATTTTCGACCAGTCATCCAGCTCCGCAACTCGGTCGTGTAGAAATCCGGCGAAGGTGGCGAGCTCACCTTGAAATTGGGACAGTCCGCGCGCTTGGATCTCGCCGAAGCCGCCTTTCGGGATGACGAAGCCGCATTGCCAGTAATCGCCGCGATCAAGCAAGACGAGGAGCTTGCCATGTTGAAAAAAACCGAGCGATTGTTCCGGATCGTCTTGCTTCTTGGATATGCGCATCCAGAGCACGTCTATCGACACGCCAAAATCACGTAGCTTGAAACCAGCGCGTGTGTGAGTAGCCGAGTGTCGCCCATCGGCGCCGATGACGAGGTCCGCGCGCACTTCCATTTCGCCGCGCGGAGTTTTGGCACGGACGCCGACCACTCGCTCATTCTCGATTAGCAAATCGACGACCTCGGTTTGCATGTGCAATTCAAAAGTCGGGAACTGTTTGGCATGACTGGAGAGGAAATTGAGAAAATCCCACTGCGGCATGAACGCGATGAACTTGCAGCGTGTGGGCAGCTGCGTGAAATCGGCGATCCGTACGGTCTGACCGTTGATTACACCGCGTAACTCGCGCACTTCCTGATGTGGCTGCTTTAGGAACTCGTCAAGCAAGCCGAGTTCATGCATCAGCTCCAGCGTGGACGGATGAATCGTGTCGCCGCGGAAATCGCGATTGAAATCGGCGTGTTTTTCCAGCACCGCCACGGGCACGCTGGCGCGTGCGAGCAGGTAACCAGCCATCATCCCGGCCGGTCCCCCGCCCACGATCACGCAGCGAGTTTGCAATTTCTCAGGCGTGCTCATCCCGGCGCGTTTTGAATTTAATAGCTACCGCACGACGTCGAGACGCGCATGCGGAAAGATCGATTAATCAGGAAAGCAGGAGCCCAGGAAAAGATTGTTGAATAGGAATGAACAGAATTAACGGAATTTTCGATCAGAGCTATCTGCGTTAATCTGCGTAATCTGCGGTCAGAAACCCAATCGTCATGTTGTTTCTCGACGAAGAACAAGTGCGACGGCATTTGCGGATGGAGGAGTTGATCCCTGCTATGGAGAAAGCGCTTGTCGACTTCTCCGCCGGCAAGGTCATTCAGCCTGTCCGCTCGGTCATCACGGTCGATCCTCCCGGCGGATTCCTCGGTCTGATGCCGGCACTAGCCGAAGGACTCGGCGTAAAATTCGTGACGTTCTATCCCTCGAACACGGAACGTGATATCCCAACGCACATGGCTACAATTTTCCTTGTCGATCCAGAAACAGGCACGCCGCTCTCGGTGATGGACGGGAGATTGATCACCGAGATGCGGACCGCGGCAGTTTCAGCCCTCGCCACAAAGCTTCTCACGTCCCCTGACTCGCGCGTTCTCGCTATTCTCGGCAGCGGCGTGCAAGCGCGCAGCCATGTTGAAGCCTTAAGACTCGTCAGGAACTTTGAGCAAATTCGTGTGTGGAGTCGCACGCCGGCGCATGCCGAACGGTTCGCAGAAGAGATCGACGCAAAGGCGATGCCGGCTCAAGCGGCCGTGCGCGATGCAGATGTCGTGGTGACGGTGACAAGCTCGAAAACGCCCGTGTTAAAAGGGTCGTGGCTAAAGTCCGGTTGCCACGTCAACGCCGTCGGCGCGTGTCGTCCCGACTGGCGTGAGCTGGACGATGAGGCGATGGCGAATGTCGTCTTCGTCGATTCACGCCAAGGCGCCATGAAAGAATCGGGTGACGTCATTCTTTCCGGCGCGAAGATTTATGCGGAGCTCGGTGAAGCGCTCGCCGGCAAGGTTCCTGCCCGCGCAAACGAAACCACCGTCTTCAAATCTCTCGGCATGGCTGTAGAAGACATCGCCGCGGCGTTGCTGGTGTACCGATTAATCGGGAAGCGGAAAAATTCAGAGGAAAGCGGGAAGACACGAAAAGATTCCTGAGAAGGCGAGCAGAATGGATGAGATTGCTGATCCGGTTGGGTAAGGCCGGCGGATCGAAATAAACAAGATCTACACTCGAAGCGGGAAATTCGAGGGTGAATTGTGCATGTAATTGTGCGACCGAAAGCGACAACTCGCTCAGAGCGTTCTTCAACACGCGCTCGCCGCGGCGAGCGCGTCTACAGATTGAGCAACTCTGCGAGTTTCTTCGAATCGGTGACGGGCGCTTTGCAGGTGAAATTCTCGCAAACGTAGGCGGCCGGTTTTCCATCGACCATCGACATGGCGCGGATCGCCTCGAGTTTTTCGCCGAGATACTTCTGGCCTTCCGCGCCATCCGCCAGGAGGAGGATTGTCTTTGGTAGAAAATGCCGATGCACCTCCGCTAGCAGCGCCTTTGTTTCCGGTGCATCCTTATTTCCGGCGATCACGATCTGTCGGGGCTTGCTTGAGCTAAAATCAAGCGCCACGAGTAGCTGCGGCATGGCACTCGCAAAATGTGAAAGCGTCGGCCCGAATGCGTCGATCGTTTTCTTCGCCCGATCTTCCATCTGTCTGTCATCGCGAATTTGTGCCAGGCGAAGAAGGTTCAGCGCCGCGATGGAACTCGCCGCCGGCTCGGCGCTATCGTTGTCATCTTTCATCCGCAGCAACACACTCGTATCCTTGCCACTGGTGGTGAAGTAGCCGCCATTCTTTTCATCGAAGAACAGGCGGTCCTGCGTCTGCTGCAGTTGCGTCGCAAACTTCAGCCACTCGACATCGAATGATGCTTCGTAAAGATCGAGAAGTCCCTGCACGACGAATGCGTAATCGTCCGCAAAACCTTCGACTTCGCTGCGCCCGTCGCGATAACTGCGAAACAAAGTTTTACGCGAATCATCCCAAAGATGTGCGCGAACAAAATTCGCGGCACGCGTGGCGATCTCCAAATAACGCGGTTCGGCCAGTACTTGCGCCCCACGGGCATAGGCCGAGATCATCAGGCCGTTCCATGCTGCAATGATTTTGTCGTCGAGATGCGGTCGCGGGCGTCTAGCGCGGATCGACATTAAGATCTCGCGACTGCGCGCGAGCGATTTTCGAATTTCGTCTTCGCTTTTCCGGAAATGCTGCGCGGTTTCCGCGGTCGCGTGCCGCTCGATCAAAATATTTTTGCCGCGAAATTCATCCTGCGGATCGCTGCCTTCAGGCGCGTTTCCATGCGATTGCACGCCATAATGAAAGTCAAAAACCTCGGCGGCATCGCCAAGGGCGCCGTCGATCTCTTTTTTCGTCCAGACATAAAACGCGCCTTCGACACTCTCCGGTAGCGGCGCTCTGTGAGCGCCGCTATCTGTCGATTTTGCCTCATCTCGGCGGTCATAGACCGCCGCTACAGGAACGAGGCTGTCCGCGTCTTCGGCGGAAAAAAATCCGCCTTCCTTTGATGTCATGTCCCGAGCGACGTAATCGAGAACATCGCGTCCGACAGATTCGAATTGTCGATCTTGAGTGATCTGGTACGCGTCGAGATACGCGACCGCGAGTTGCGCCTGATCGTACAGCATCTTCTCGAAATGCGGCACGTGCCAGTAACGATCGACCGAGTAACGATGGAATCCGCCGCCTAGATGATCGTGCATACCGCCGGCTGCCATTTTGCGTAGTGTGAAGAGGTCCATCTCTAATGGGTGTTTGCCGGAGTCGCTCTTCGGATCTCGCGCGTAAAATCGGGCAAGGAAATTGAGCGTCACCGGCCGCGGGAATTTCGGTGCGCTGCCGAACCCGCCCTCTCGCGAATCATAGCTGCTGGCAATCTGGTCGTAGGCAGTATCTAAAATCTTTGTGTCGATTTTGCCCTCGTCAGTTGCCCCTGTTTGCGATTCACGAAGCGCCGCGACGATTCTTCCACCTTGCTCGGTGATCTTCTCGTGATCTTGCTTCCACGCCGCCGCAATCCGCTCGAGCACTTTTTTGAAGCCGGGCTGACCATAGCGGTCCTCCGGTGGAAAGTAGGTGCCGCCAACGAATGGTTTTAGGTCGGGCGTCAACCAAACGCTCATTGGCCAGCCGCCGCCGCCGGTCGTCGCCTGCACAAACGTCATATAAACACGATCGACATCCGGACGCTCTTCGCGATCCACTTTGATGTTCACAAACTCGCGGTTCATGATCGCAGCCACTTCTTCGCTCTCGAAAGATTCGTGCGCCATGACATGGCACCAATGGCAGGTGGAATAACCAACCGAGAGAAAAATCGGCTTATTTTCGCGACGCGCTTTCGCGAAAGCTTGTTCGCCCCACGGATACCAATCGACCGGATTATGCGCGTGTTGAAGAAGGTAGGGCGACTTTTCGTGCGCCAGGCTGTTTGTATGCTCTAAAACTCCGGGCGTGGGTTCCGAAAAGAGGTGGGTCGATGTCACTAACCACGTTAGCGCGAGAATTCCAAAGCGGAAGTGGCTTGTCATTATGCGGCGCGAGTTTCTAACTTGCGAGACCACGACAGCGCAACTTACGCGGTTGCGGCCACCAAGACGGAAATGGATTACGCGCATCTGATTTCACTTTTTCTAGCCGTCGGGGTGATCGCGTTTCTCTACTCGTCGGTCGGTCATGCGGGCGCATCGGGTTACATCGCAGTGATGACACTCTGGGGGCTTGCTCCCACTGTGATCCGGCCAACCGCGTTGGTGCTGAACATTCTGGTCGCGTCCATCGGCGCATTCCAATTTTGGCACGCTGGTCATTTTGCTTGGAAATTATTTTGGCCATTTGCGCTTCTTTCAATTCCGGCCGCCTATTTTGGCGGTCACTTGCAACCATCCGCTTCCGTCTTGAGAATTTTGATCGGCCTGGTGCTCATTTTCTCAGCGGCGCGCTTGATCTTCCGGCGCAACGATCCGGCAAAACTTCTCACCCCCTCGCAACCGACCGCCATTAGCGTTGGAGCCGGCCTCGGATTTCTTTCCGGGCTGACTGGGACCGGCGGCGGAATATTCCTCACACCGGTTCTGCTATTCTGCCAATGGGCGCATATTCGACAAGCGGCCGCCGTTTCGGCGCTGTTTATCCTTGTGAACTCGATTGCTGGACTTGCCGGCTATTTTACAGCGGTTCATTCCATCCCGTCCCTTGGCGTTGTTCTCGGAGCCGCTGCGATCGTTGGCGGCATTTTTGGTTCGCATCTTGGAAGCCGCCATTTTCCAGTTCGCACCATTTCAATCATCCTGGCGATCGTCCTCAGCATCGCCGGAGCCAAACTAATTCTTACCAGGTGACAGTTCCAATCGCGGCGCGGTCTCAGGCGACCAGGGATTCCTCTTGTAGTCGCATGCAAGGATTTGATCTGCATACGCACGCAAGAGCCGACAAAACGTGGCCACGTCGAATCCATGATGCTTCGGGGCAAAGATCGACAAGTTGCGCTCGGCTAACCGGAAGAGTCGTACCGCTGGCTGCAAACGCCTGCCATGCTTCGCGTGCGTCGGGTGCTCGAAATTTTTTTGGAGATGAACGAAAGCACCCGCTGCCTGAATGAGGCCTTTGAAAAAATAGTCGTCATCCGTATTGGTGTTCAGCCAAAGCTGCTCGAGCACATCGTGCGCCTCATAATAACGCTGCTCGTTCCAGCACTGAAAAAAGGCGCGATAAAATGGATGCTTTGCGATGTCTGTCTGGTTCGGATCGACATCTTCGGCAGTCAAGCCGGCCACCAACCGCGAAATCCTCTCGCCTTTGTTCATGAAGGGCTTAATTTGCTCGCGGCTCAGATAATGAGCAAACCAGCACGCATCAACTTTCCCCAAGAACAAGACTGCCCGCCTCAGGCGGGGAATCCTCGCACGCCAGCATGGCTGTGCCAGCATAGAAGATGACACCCCCGGCCCTGGCCATTTTGCTGGTCGTCATCTCAATTTTGATCTTCTGTTCCGCACTCTTTTCCGGAGTTGAGACGGCGCTCTTCTCACTCAAGCCACATCAATTGCGCCGCCTGGAAGCGAATCACGCCAGGCTCACGAAATTCATACAACTCTTCCGGGAAAATCCGCGTCGCGTGCTGAATGTCCTGCTCTTGGGCGACAGCCTGGTAAATGTTCTTTTAGTAGTATTGTGTCTGTTCTTCTTGTGGGAGGGCCCACTGGCAGGACGCATTCCGCAGTGGGTGGCTGGGATTGTAATCTTCGCAATTGTCGTGCTGCTATGCGATTTAATTCCAAAGCTCCTGGCGCTTTCGGCGCCTTATCGACTCTCAGCGATCGGTGCCTTCACGTTGCAGATATCGATTCCGCTTCTCGACCGTATCGGTCACGGACTCGAGACCGTCAGCGCTTATGTTGTCGATCTTCTCACCCCGTCGCATCTGCGAACTCGTCCGCGCTTGAGCGACGAGGAGTTGGGGACGCTGGTTGAGATAGGCGAAGAGGAAGGCGCTTTGTACGAAGGCGAAGCCGAGATGATCCAGGAAATCATCAAACTTGGCGATAAAACCGCGAAGGATTGCATGACGCCGCGCGTTGATAGCTTCACGCTGCCAGATGATTTGACGAATGAGGAAGCGATCGCGCGTTTGAAGGAGAAACGTCACCGCCGTGTCCCGGTCTACGCTGACACGCCCGATCAAATCCTCGGGATCATCGATGTAAAAATGTTCCTAATGGATCCGTCGGACCATTACACAGAAAAACTAATCGCCCCATCCTTCGTGTCAGAGACGATGCGTGCGCTGGAATTGTTGAAGCTATTCCTGACCCATGCCCAGGGACTCGCGATCGTGGTTGACGAATTTGGCGGGACCGAAGGAGTCATTACGATGGGGGACGTTGTGGAGGAAATTCTTAGCGACGCGGTTCCGCGCGGAGATGCCGAGCCTTACATCGAGCCGCTCAAGGACGGAAAATTTCTTGTCAGCGGAAATGCGCGCCTTGACGATTTAAGCGAACGTCTCGGTTTCCAAATTGAGGCTGAAGGAATCGACACGATCGGTGGATTCGTTTTTACCCGGCTGGGCTACCTTCCTCCTTCCGGAACACAGCTCGAAATTCCACGGCTTGCGGTTACGGTGCGCCGCACCGGGCGGAAACGGATCGAGGAGCTCTTGTTGGAAAAAACAACGGCTGTCGTAGTTGATGAAACATCGGGCGACGGGAGCGCTGCAAGTTGATGATCGCATTTGCAATTTTTTGTTGCTGGATTGTTTCGTTTTTCTTCAACGGGATTGAAAGCGGGCTGCTTTCGATCGATCCCGTGCGGTTGCGGCAAAATGTGAAGCGTCGCGTGCCAGCGGCCTTGCGGTTAAATCGCTTGCTCAAACACCCGGAGCGTTTGCTCGTGACCGTTTTGCTCTTCACGAATGCGGTCGACATTCTCGGCTTGCTCTTACTGACGCGCCAACTGGTTCGATCATGGCACTATGCTGGATTTCTTTTCTCTCTGGCCATCGCGCTGCCGGTCTATCTGTTTCTGCTTTCTGTTCTACCGAAATCGCTTTTTCGGCGATTTCCATTTCACGCTTTGGCTCAGCTCGCTAGCGTGCTCGAATTTGTGTCGATCCTGTTCTCACCACTGCTAGAACTCGGCGCGCGACTGGGCCGGCTATTGCTACCACGTCGCGCGGCGAAACGTGCTCGACTTTTTGCCGCGCGCGAAGAGCTAAAGCAGATCACAACGCAAAGTGAGCGGGAGGGTTCTCTCACCGCTACCGAGCGTGCGATGATTCATAACGTGGTTGACTTTCGCGGCGTCAAAGTGCGCGACGTGATGGTACCTTTGTCGAAAGTCGTTACGGTCCGGCCGAGCACCTCGACCCAGGAAGCGCTCGCGCTTAGCGCTTCCTCGGCTCTCGATCGCCTGCCTGTGATTACGCCTGAAGGCCAGCCGCGTGGATTGATCAACGTCCTCGATGTTCTGCTCGAACAAAATGGGGCCAAGCCGCTGAGCGATTATATGCGGCGCATCGTAATGACGAACGAGGAGGAACCAGCCTATCGAATTGTCCAACGTTTGCGCGCCGCGCACGTTGGTTTGGCTGCCGTGCTGGATGAAAAAAGAAATTTGCGCGGGATCGTCACAATTGAGGATTTGATCCGACGTCTTGTCTCCTCGACCGAAGGTCGAGTTTAATCTTCTGAACGGAGCAACACGTCTTCGTCGCGGAGGATTCGCGCGGCACGAATAAGCGCGACGTGCGAAAATGCCTGCGGAAAATTTCCAAGCTGCCGTTTCTCGCGCGGATCGTACTCCTCAGAAAGAAGTCCCAGGTCGTTTCGCAGGTCGAGCAAGCGCTCAAACAATTCGCGCGCTTCTTTTTTTCGGCCGAGCAGGTGCCAGCAATCGGCCAGCCAAAAAGAGCAGGGAAGAAAAACCCCTTCCCCACCCGGTAATCCGTCCACACCGCATTGCTCCGGCCGGTAGCGAAGAACGAAACCGTCCTGCATCAACTCCCGTTCGATGGCCTCGATGGTGTTGCGGACACGTTCGTCACTCGCAGGCAAAAAGCCGACGAGCGGTACGGTAAGAAGGCTCGCGTCCAAGGCATCAGAGCCGTAAACCTGCGTGAAGGCCTTCCTCCGCGCGTTGTACCCGCGCTCGCAGACTTCCGCGTGAATCTGGTCTCGAACTTTTTGCCAGCGACCATAATGCTCGCCGGCTGCGCATCCGCAGTCCTCAACAAGCTTCACCGCGCGATCAAATGCCAGCCACGCCATCACTTTCGAGTGCGTGAAATTTTTTCGTCCACCACGCACTTCCCAGATTCCTTCGTCCGGTTTCTGCCAGTTTGATTCCAGGAATTTCATTAGCTGGACCATCAGGGCCCAATCCGGTTCTTCCAATTTGATTCCCAAGCGATCCGCTTGCCACATCGCCGCCAGCACCTCTCCATAAACATCGAGTTGAAATTGGTTCGACGCGGCATTGCCGATGCGGACCGGCGCGGACTTTTCATAGCCTGAGAGCCACGGAATTTCGACCTCGTCGAGCCGGCGTTCGCCGCGAACGCCGTACATGATCTGCATTTGCGCGGGGCTACCAGCGATGGCCCGCAAAAGCCATTCCCGCCAGGATTTGGCTTCCTCGCGATAACCGGAACGCAACAGCGAGAGCAAAGCGAAAGTGGCATCTCGCAGCCAGCAGTAGCGATAGTCCCAGTTGCGCGGGCCTCCTATTTGTTCAGGCAGCGACGTTGTCGCTGCGGCGACCAACCCGCCTGTCGGCGCATAGGTTAGTCCTTTAAGCACGATCAGCGAGCGCATCACCGCGTCGCGCCATTCGCCTTTGCTTTGAAATTGACTCGACCATTCTCGCCAGTATTTCTCGGTGTCACGCAACGCGTGTTCAGCATTGACTTTTCTCGGCGGATCCTTGTGCGACAAGAACCACGTGAGCACAAATGGCACCCGATCCCCTTTCGTCACGGTAAACTCCGCGACCGTGGTTAAATCTTTGCCGTAGGTTTCAATCGGAGTCCGCAAGATCAAACCGTCAGGTCCCGCAATCGCCTCGAGCCCGTCGTGACGTTTTCGCACCCAGGGCACGATCTGCCCGTAATCGAAACGGATGATCAGTTCCATGTGCATCGACACTTTGCCGCGCAGCCCTTCGACGATCCGAATGATGTCGGGATTCTCACCGCGCGGCGGCATGAAATCGATCAAGCGCACGGCGCCGCTCTTTGTTTCAATTTCCGTTTCGAGGATCAGCGAGTCTCCACGGTACCGGCGACGCGTCTCTTCAATCTTTTCCTCGGGGAAAAACCGCCAGTGTCCGTTTTTCGTATCGCCCAGGAGCGAGGCAAAGCACGCCGGCGAATCGAACCGCGGAAAGCAAAGCCAATCGACGCATCCGTCTCGGCTCACCAGCGCGCCGGTTTGGGTATCGCTGAGAAACGCGTAGTCCTCGATCTTTGTTTTTTCCTGCGCCACCTGATTCCTCCTCTTACTCTTGCTCGACTTGCTCCGTCTCCGCGAGCCTGGCGATCCCATCACGCGTCAATCGGTACACGGTCCATTCGTCCAGCGGCATAGCGCCAAGCGTCCGATAAAACTTGATCGCCGGTTCATTCCAATTGAGGACGGCCCATTCCATCCGGCCGCAACCGCGGTCGCGCGCGATCTTCGCAAGATCGACAAGCAACGCGCGGCCATAACCTTTGCCGCGCTTCTCCGGCTTCACGAATAGATCTTCGAGATAAAGCCCCGGACGCCCAAGCCATGTCGAAAAGTTGTGAAAGAAAACGGCGAAGCCAATCGGCGACTTTCCTTCAAAGGCGAGCAATACTTCTGCAACGGGTTTTTCGCCGAACAGAACATCGACAAGTTGTTCTTCCGTCGCGGTGACCTCGTTTGGCGCGCGTTCGTAAGTCGCCAGATCGCGAATCAATTGAAGGATGATCGGCACATCTTCCACACGCGCTG
>Ga0066682_10000855_pt1 | contig 10963 bp, 11 predicted proteins | sample GraSoiAngelo_131_FD_65628 | JGI IMG/M metagenome (GOLD analysis project Ga0066682, IMG submission 65628) | Grasslands soil microbial communities from the Angelo Coastal Reserve, California, USA - 14_0929_02_30cm | ecosystem: Environmental > Terrestrial > Soil > Grasslands | place: USA... | reverse complement strand
CCGTGAGCTTCATGCCCAAGACCTTGGTGTAGAACTTGATTGACTCTTCCAGGTCTTTCACCCTGATGCCGACGTAGTTGAACTCTGTCTTCACTTCAGACCGCACACCGCTCTCCACGACACTAAAGTCTGCTACAGTTATACGCTGGCACCTAGACGAGCTTGGCAGCCTCTTTCAGGAGACGCACGAACTCGGCTTCCTTGATGTCATCCTCATTCCTGACCTTGATGTGACGTATGCCCTTCCCCGTGCCTTCCAGCAGCTTCGAGTCCAGCTTCGCTCCGACGAAGAACCCCAGGTCAGCGTGGTCCTTGTAGCCGACAATCCAGGCTAGATTCTTCCCGTCCAGAATGTAAACAGGATTCCCCCACTTCACCGTTTCAGCCGCACCAGGGGAGGGTCTTCTTCACGAGCCTTCTCAACTTCTGCGCGAGCTCCCTGACGCGAGGGTCATACGTCTTGAGCAACTGATCTATGTCCTCCTTCCTCGCGTCGCTCACAGACCTGATGCCTAGGCAATCGATATAAAACGATGAGGCTCACCAACTTCGGATGGCGGGGATCAACAGATTCTGCGTGATGGCCACGCTGCAGGCGGCGAGAGCCCACATGCTCGGGCTGAAGCTCGACGAGGCCTACTCGTGGGGGCTCAACAGGGCATGCTACAGCGAAGATACTTACGTGTTGACAGCGAATGGCTGGAAGCTTCATTCCGACGTATCGGACACAGATCGGATAATGGTCTTTTCTCCTAGAGATGATAAAATGTGGTATGAGAAACCAAATGCGCTACTTGCCTATGAAAACTCAGGAGAAATGGTTCATTTCCGGAGTACGCTGGTAGACATTCTCACCACGCCAGAACACACGATCGTATACAAGTGGGGGAGTAGTAGGCCTTGGAGAATTACACAGGCGAAGGCATTGGTGGAGAGAGAGTCATTCTTCCCGCAGTTGCGGATTGGGACTGCAAGGAGAGTGATATGGGGTGGGTTGAGGTTCCTCAATTCCTGAAGAGAAACGGCTCAATCGGACCAACCTTACTTTCTGCCGTGAAGATTCCAATCCCAACTTGGCTAGAATTAGCCGGCTACTATCTGTCTGAGGGTGGGATGGATTCCAAAAACCATTACAACTTCACACTAGCGCAATCAAAGAAGAAACCAGATTACATAGATAAGATAAGGTACATCTTAAGGTGTCTTCCCTTTCATTCTCACGAATATTCGGACGATACGATGGTTAGGTGGAATGTAGGAAATAAGCAGTTGTGTGAGTATATCACTGGAGAGTTTGGAGAAGGACACCAAAACAAACACATTCCATCATGGATCAAGAACTTACCAAGGCACCATTTGGTTATACTCTTCGATTCGTTACTTCTTGGTGATGGGACGTTCAGAAACGGTCGGTTTATCCGATATTCCTCCACATCTGAACGTCTAGCATACGATGTTGCGGAGATTGCAATTAAGCTAGGCTATTCAACGAACCTTCGCGTTGCTTATGCAAGCCATGGAAGGCGAGACACATTGTACCAAGTTACGCTCCGCAAGGCAAAGTACCACGACGTTTCGAAACAAAAGATTTCATTCGAAAATTACACCGGAGTGGTCTATTGCTTCTCGACCAGCACTGGGTTTTATGTTACCATGCGGAATGGCAAAATCGCGTTTCAAGGGAATACCTTCTATGTCGCGGCGAAGAGGGGGTTCAAGGGCGGGGGCGGGTCCGGGGGGAGGAGCAAGCTCAAGTCGGCCGAGAATCGGCCCCCGGAGGCGAGACCGGACGTCTTCAGGCTCGGAGACGATATGGCATTCAGGGAGGTTAGGGGTGGAAGGATGCTCTTTACGATAGGTGGGAAGGTCCAGAGTGAGGCAGACTTCAAGAGGCAGGTTGCCTCCCGGTTCGGCGAAAAATTCTCTGCCGCATGGAGGGATGCCCTCGACCTTCTGGGTAATTACGACAGGGACACCCTCTTGTCCCAGAATTCCTTCTACAGAGACGTCTACAAGCCGAACAGGGATTCACTCGTAGAGAAGTGGTCGGGGCTGGTGGACGCACAGGTCAAGGAAGAGAAGACAGCGGGAAGGACTTCCAGGCCGTGAGCGTCACTCCACCTCTTTCTCTTTCTTCGACTCTTCGCCGCAACAGCCGGAGCCGCAGCACGAGCAAGGGCAGCAACAGAGCAAGTCTTTCACCTCTCCCCGTTCACTTATCTTCGAGGTTCTTATTGACTAACCTTCGTCTGTACTTTCCGTCGACCTTCTCAAGCGCGCCGTAGACCGAGAGTCGGCGGAGAATTCTCGAAAGAACCTCCTGATGCAGCCCGCACCGCTCCTTAATCCTCGAGAATGAGAGCGGCGTCTCACTGTGGCAGACGGTACTGCAGACGACCTCCTCTCTCGGAGTCAGCTGGAGGCAGTCTCCTCTATCACAGTCCAGCGTATCACAGCAGGCCGTCCCCACGGGAATCATTGTCGCCTTTCGAAAAGTCGGCCCGCCTATTTATTGACTCCCTGCAGTCAGTAGCCACTCTTCACCAGACCCGCATAATCGAAGACCATCACGCCGTCGCTGTTGTTCAGGGCGTACTGAAACTGCTGCTCGTAGTCGGCCTTGCTCGCGGTCGCGAAGACTCCCACACTCGCGATGATCCCATGGCGGATGAAGCCCTGGCTTCCCGCCGCATAGGTTTCGAGAACTAGGATCTCCGGCTTCAAAGCGAGAGAGGCGTTTGTAGTAGTAATCGCCGTCTGCCCCGAGCGGTAGCCAGCCTGAAGGTTCCCGAAGAGGCGCTGCTGTGAAGCGGAAGGCAGAGTAGACATGTCCAGGCTTATCCCGTCCTCCCCGAGGGCGTAGATAGACTGCGGCAGCGTCTGCGAGGCACTCGTGAAGTAGAGCGCGAAGAAGATTTTCAGACCTTGAGAGTGGGCGTCCGCCACGAAAGCCCCCAACTCGCTCCCGTTGAAGAGGAGACTTCCCGCCCGGTAGACCTGAAAGAAGACCGTGTTGAATCCATGCGACTTGGCGGCGGAGAGCATCGCCGCGAAGTTCGATTCATCGACGATTCCGTTTCCCTGGTTCACGTAGAGGATGACTGGTTTGCTGGCATTGCCAGGAAAGAGCCGAAGGAGGTAGGCAGAGTACAACAAGATCCCTAGGGATGCGACGACGAGAGCCGCGATGATGTAATACTTTCTTGCTGTGGAGCCACGTCTCCTACCTCTCTTCAACGAATTGACGAACTCGCCCGCTATCTAATATGTAGAGCGAGCGAGCCTTTCACTGCCTGAATCGTGCGCGAGGCGCTGACCTAGGGCCGGTTGAGCTCGTTTTTTATCCTACTCGCTATCTCCGTCAACTCTTCAGAAGTGAACTTCTTTCTATCCATGAACCTCCCCCTGTCAGCGAACTTCACGGGTATCACATGGACGTGGACATGCGCCACCACCTGATTCGCGGCCTCACCATTGTTCTGGACGAACCTGAACCCATCCGCGTGCACGGCCGAGACTACCGCCCTCGAAATCCTCGAGGCGAGCATGAAGAGCTCCCCTATCTCCGACTCATCCATCTCCCAGATCGTCTCTCCGTGTTTCTTCGGGCATACCAGGAGGTGACCCTCCGAGAACGGCGCGATGTCCAAGAAGGCTATGTGATTTTCGTCCTCATAGACGATGTTGGAGGGCTGCCTCCGTTCGACGATACCGCAGAAGACACATTGACCCGCCGCCGGTGTCACAGACTTGCGCCCGACTCTCACTGAGTTCAACCCTACCGCGCTTCCGACCTCCGAGGGCTCTAAAGGTTTCCCACTCAGTTGGTCACGAACCCAGCTCGTGGTATTTTTTCAGGGTTTCTTCGTCAAGCCTAATCAATGAATGGTGTCTTCTAGCCCTTCTCCCGAGGTTGAGTTCAAGAAGCGATACAGGTCGCCTGGGAAAACCCACCGCTGTCAGCCGGAACGCAAAGAGAAATCCTCTCTGTTTCATATCCTCCCGAACGCCCCGGGTGACCGAGGCGACGGCATTCGCGAAGACCTTCCCCTTGTATGCGAAGAGAAGCGAGTAAGGTCCTCCCTCCTTCATCGGGCTCGCGAGTCTCCAGTGCCAGAGCGGGTTGGGCTTCCGAGCTCTCGACTTCAGCTCATCCGCTATGCTGACCTTCGGGTCCGCGCACTTGGGCGAATGAACCAGAATCCACCCGAGCCTGAACCGGTCGGTGCGTCTCACGAGATGACCTCTTACCTCCACTTTAAAACGCAGTCGCCTTAGGGCAGCCTCGTGCGAACCGAGCTATATTCACAGGTAGCTAAGAAGGTCCTAAAGGACTCTCTACATCTGAAGAAGGGAGAGACTCTTACCGTGGAGACTTGGAACAACGGTCTCCCCTTCGCCCGGGAGGTCGTGAAAGAGGCTAGACGCATCGGATGCATCCCGATCACTCTGTTGGAGGACGAGGCCGCATTTCTCGACGGGGTGAGAAACGCCTCGAGAGAAATCGTCGGCTTGATGGGCAAGCATGAGTACGCGATGCTGTCCGGAAGCGACGGTTACGTCTTCATCCCCGGTCCTCCCCTCGGCACCTACACCCGGAAGATCACGCGTCAGGAGTATATCGAATCCACGAGGTACAATGATTCATGGTACAAGGCAGCGAAGAAGGCGAACCTCAGGGGCGTCAGGCTGACCTTCGGGTATGTGGGGCGAGATATCGCGAGGTTGCTCGGCAGGAGCGTAGAGGATGTCGTTGAACACCAGCTGAGGGGGTCCCTCGTTAGCTTCGAGAAAATCTCGAGGAGAGCCAAGGAAATCGCGAAGCCGATGGAGGAGGAGGGGGCGTACGTCACTATCGCCTCCGACGGAATGAAGCTGAACTTCGAGTTGACGGGGGAGCTCGAAACTCAAGACGGAATCACAGACCGCGAAGACCTCGAAGCCGGAAACAACGTCTGCTACATTCCTCCGGGCTACGTGGAGAAAGAAGTTAGACCGTCTTCTGTTTCAGGGCGAGTCAAACTCTCGCCGTCACTCACAAGGTTCGGAAGGCTCGAGGACGCGACGCTCGAGTTTGAGGACGGCAAGATCGTCACATGGACGAGCAGGGCTTCACCTGGCGTACTCACAAAGCTGGCCGAGGTCCTGCCCCAGAGGAGCCCAAAGCTCGCAGCTCTCGTCGTTGGTTTGAACCCGACGATGAAGTTCGGGTTCGGTCAGGACAGATTCCCCGCCGGATCAGTCAGTCTCCTCCTCGGTTTCACTGGGACTCTTCGAAGAGCGAACCTCGAGGTGGGCGGCAAGACTGTGGTAAAGGATGGAAGACTGAGCTGAAAAACAGAGAGACGAGGAAGGACTAAATCCTATTGGCCAAGGACTAGGCAACAGTGTCAGGAAGCGCGGCTACGATCGAAGAGCTCGGAATCGAGCACATACCGGAGGACCGGAGACACGGGTCAGCCGGCCGGGTCTTCACGCTATGGTTCGCGGCCAACCTCACGATAGCCGACTACGTGATTGGCGTCCTCTGCGTCCTCGCCTTCGGCCTGACGGTGTCCCAATCCATCCCTGTCCTGATACTTGGAAACGCCCTAGGCGGACTCACGTTGGGTCTATCAGCCGCGATGGGGCCAAGACTAGGATTCCCTCAGATGCTCTCTTCGAGGAGTTCGTTTGGGAGGCGAGGTAATTACCCCCTCGGAGGCTTGAACTGGATAAGCACCGTCGGCTGGTTCACTGTGAACACCATACTCGGTGGCGAGGCCGTGCTAGCTATCTGGCCGTCATTCAATTTTTACGCGGCGATGGTTCTGCTCGTCGCTCTGCAGGTGATAATCGCCGTCTACGGCCACGACTTCATACACCTCTTTGAAAAAATAATGTCTCTTGTCCTGGGAGTACTCTTCTTGGGCGTCCTCCTCCTCGGGCTCGCCCGACTCGATGCTGCCCTCTCATTCGTCCCTGCCAACGGTTCAGCCGCTACCGCATCGTTTGGGTCGATAGGCGTCGTTCTTGCCGTTTCGTTCTCGTACATAATGGCCTGGTCCCCTTACGCGTCGGACTACTCAAGGTATCTGCCCGTCTCGACTTCAGGGAGGAGGGTCGCACTGTACGCGTTAATCGGGGGAGCTACAGCCTCCTTCGCCCTCGAGCTGGCGGGCGCCCTCGTCGGTAGTCTGACCCAAAGCTTCGATTACTTTCAGGCCCTCAAGACCTTCTCTGGCGCCTTCGGAGTCCCGGCGGTGGTGGCGATAATCCTGGGCGCGATGGCAGCAAACGCGCTGAACATCTACACCAACTCGCTCTCGGCGCTGGTCCTCGACGTCAAGGCCAAACGATGGGTGACGGTCATTGCCGGGAGTCTGGTCGGCTTGGCTCTCTCCATAATTGGCGGCGCGAACTTCGAATCCTTCTATGAAAACTTCCTCCTGATTCTCGATTACTGGATCACGCCGTGGCTCGGGATAGTACTCGTTGATTACTACGTCCTGAGGCGGACGACCGTCGAGAGCTCCGCGCAGGCACCTGCCTGGAATTTCCCTGCCTTGGGCATCTACGGTTTAGCAATCCTCCTCTCCGTCCCCTTCATGGTCCCACCAACCAGCATAGGGTCTCCGGTCGGCCTTCTCTCAGGGTGGTTCGGAGGCGCCGACTTCAGCTACTACATCTCGTTTGCACTGGCTGCAGTCTTCTACTACCTCTTCCGGAAGTCACGCCACCGATTCAGACCCTGATCCGTCTGAAGGCGACTACGGCCGTAGTGAAGACAGCCGCTCCCTCGAGTGCGAGGATGCCAGCCTCGAGAGGAATGAGGGATGTGAAAGCGTCGAAGATGCCCGCCCTGAAGATGTCCGTCGCGTACGTCAAGGGGTTCAGGTAGCTTACGGCCTGAAGAACAGGTGGGGCATTCCCCGCGGGGTAGAAGACGGTCGAAGTGAAGAGAAAGACGAAGAAGACGAACGTCGAGACGACCTGAAACGTTTCTGACGATTTCAGAGCAACAGAGAGGGCGATTGCGAGGCCACCGAAGAAGAGTGTTCCCAAGAAGAGGGCGAGGGCTATCAGCAGCTGCCCCCGGAAGGTGATCAGGAGACCCGTCCCGAGCACGGGGAAGGCCAAGAGGAAGACGAGGAGTGACCCGCCAATCCCAATTATCAGAGTTGCGAGGATGATGCTCAGGATATACTGGGCCCTCGTGAATGGCCCCATGAGAATCTGCTCGAACATCCCGTTCTTTCGGTCGAACCAGAGCTGAGTCCCCGCGTTTGTGCCGGCGTTGATCACCGTCAGTGTGACGGCCCCGGCGGCGAGGAAGAGTTGGTAGGGCACGACCCTCCCATTCCCGATATCGAGTGGCGGGATTATTCCGCCGAGTCCAGACCCTTGGACGAAGACGAAGAACAGGGGGAAGAAGAGCTCAAAGAAGAGCGACAGCTTGTCCAGGTTAGCCCTGAGGTTCCTGTAGACAAGCCTCACATAGACGTTCATGAGCTGTCAGGCCTCCTTACGTCATCCACTGTGACCAGGTTGATGAAGGCGTCTTCCAGGGTCGTCTCCGCGATGTAAATCGAGGAGACCGAAAGCCCGTACTTTTCGGCGAGCCTGTATATCTCCGGTATCACGATCTCGGGCCTGCTCGTCGTGACCCTGTATGTCCCGCCGACTTCGTCCTGAATCAGCTTCGAGACCTCGTCGGAGCCGGAGAGCCTCTCGAAGAGCTCCCTTGAAGTGCCCTCGAGCAACTTGAACTCGACCGCCTTCGCTCTCCCGAACCTCCGCTTCAGGTTCTCGGGGGTGTCGACCTGCACTATCTTACCCTGGTTGATAACCGCAATCCTGTCGCAGAGGTACTCGGCTTCCTCCAGGATGTGAGTCGTGAAGAAGATAGACAGACCCTCCTTCACCTTCTCCTTGAAGTAGTCGAGTATCCCCCTCCTCACGAGAGGGTCCAGTCCGATGGTCGGCTCGTCGAGGAAGAGCAGGTCCATATCGTGAAGGAACTCTCTGGCCACTTGAAGTCGTCTCCTCTGTCCCGACGAAAGGTCTATCGTCGGCATCTTCAGGAAATCCTTCATCCCGAACCTCTTAACGACTTCATCGATTCGCCTCCTGCGGTCCCGCTTGGGGACGTCCCATATCAGACCGTAGATGTCCATGCTCGTCTCAACATTCAACCCCTGGTCGAAGCTGTCCTGCTGCTGTACGACACCTATCCTCTCTCGAATCTTCTTCCCCTCCGTCCTGAGGTCGCGCCCGACCACCCTGGCACTCCCCGAGGTAGGGGGCAGCAGCGTGGTGAGCATCTTTATCGTGGTGGTCTTGCCAGCCCCATTCGGTCCCAAGAATCCGAAGACTTCCCCCCGTCTCATCTCAAAGCTGACCTCATCGACCGCAGCCTTGTCGCCGAAACGCTTCGACAACTTGTCAACCTCGATGATTGACTGACTCGCCAATGCGTTTCACCCATCCCGGGTTGCCGCGGAAACGACTTGAAAACCCATTTTCAGCCTGCCCCGCGAGTCACCGTATTAAGGATTCGATGATTACCGTGTAATTAGGGTGAGGACATCTTCATCCATCAGCTTGTGGGTCAGACCGACCTTCTGCCCCCCAAACTTGACGCTCTTGCCCCATATCTGCGCGTACCTGAACTCATCCTTTATCCTTCTGTGAACCTTGTCGCAAACCTCTAGGACGCTGGACCCGTTCCTCACTATCATCGGCTCCTTGAAGTCGGTGTCGCCGCTCCGCCTCCGCATGTATATCCTGATCAGGTCGAGCTTCTTGTAGAGCTCCTCCTTCAGAGCGGTCAGGTTCACACTCGTCTCGGCGGAGACCGGGATGAAGTCGTGGTTCATCTTCGTCGAGAGTTCATTGATGAAACCAGCGTTCACGAGGTCCACCTTGTTCATGACCATCAGGGAGGGGATGTAGACGCGGTTGCCGAGCAAGACGTCGACGAGCTGTTCGTCTGTGATGTCCTCCCTCACGAAGACACGGGCGTTGTTCACATCGTAGACACGAAGAATGTCCTTCACCAACTCCTCGCTCATCCTGGTGAGCTTGACGTTCGCGGCGACCGCGACGCCTCCTGAGTCTGTCACTTCTATCGTAACGTTCGGTGGCTCTTCGTCGACCCTGATTCCTATCGCGTTTAGCTCTCGCCGCAGGATTCCGCGCGCTTCCGGCTGAAAGACGTCCAACACAAAGAGTATCAAGTCAGCGTTCCTCGCAACCGACAGGACCCTCTTGCCGAGGCCCCTACCGGAGGAGGCGCCCTCGATTATCCCTGGGAGGTCGAGGAGTTGAATCCTCGCTCCGTTGATATCCATGACCCCCGGGACGACCTCCAGCGTCGTGAACTGGTAGGCGCCGACCTTCGACTTAGCGTTCGTCAGCCTGTTGAGGAGGGTCGACTTACCCACACTGGGGAGCCCAATTAGTACGATGGTCGCATCTCCGGACTTCTTTATGTCAAACCCGAGCGAACTCCCGGCGCGCTTCGACTGCTGTTGCTCCTGCTCCCGCTTGAGCCTCGCCAGCTTCGCCTTCAGGAGCCCCACGTGGTGCTCCGTCTTCTTGTTGACCTGCGTCCTGTGCAGGTCGTCTTCTATCTTCTTGATCTTCTCCGGGATTCCCAAACCAAACCCTTGTCTTGAGAACAGTTCACGCTATATTAGGAATGTGGAGGCTGGTTCTGTCAATCCTCGTGAGAGGAGGACTTCTCATCTCTGAAGAGACGGAACCCGGACGCCAAATGTTGAAAAACGCAAGCACCTCGACCGAGAGGGCTTGATCTGCGAGAGGTGTCACGCCGGCCAGATGTTAGAGTACCAGAGGAAGATCAATTCTGGCGGCAGGGAGGCATCTCTGATGGGACGGAGGTGCGACAGGTGCGGCTACACCGAACTAGACAACGATGAAGACGTCTGGTCGGCCGTGGGCCTCTGACGACCTCCACCTTATTAATTCGAAGCTGGTTCGCGAGTGAGTGAGTGAGTGAGTGAGTGAGCGATACCTTGGCCGAGTCGGAGAAGGTGCGGGTTGGATGCAGCGGATGGTCATACAAGGACTGGGTAGGCGGCTTTTACCCGGCCGACCTCCCTGCCGGTGAGTACCTCACTTTCTACTCGAAGTTCTTCAACTGTGTCGAGATAGACTCGAGTTTCTACAGGATTCCCTCTCCCTTCATGATAGAGCAATGGAAGAGAAAGACCCCCGAGGGATTCCTATTCTCACCAAAGATTCCCAAGAAGATCACCCACGACAACAAGCTGCAAAACTTCGAGGGCAACCTAGCGTACTTCTACGGCATAGTCAGCAAGTTAGGAGAGAAGCTAGGACCGATCGTAGCCCAACTTCCTCCCTCGATCAAGCTGGAGACGCATCGGAAGGTTCTGGAGAATTTTGTCTCCTCACTCGACTCGAGGTTCACGCACGCCGTAGAGTTCAGACACAAGTCCTGGTTCAACCCCGAAGTCTACAGGCTGCTCGAAAAGAACAACGTCGCGATGGCGTGGTCGCTCAACCAGTACCTCGAGACACCCGCCCAGTCGACGGCGAACTTCGGCTACCTCAGGATGGTTGGCGAGAGGGACATCACCGAGTTCAAGGGGATACAGAAGGAGAGGTCGGCCGAGATGAAGGCATGGGCGGAGAAGCTTCAGGAGAAGATCGGGTCGCTCGACCAGGCCTTCGTCTTCTTCAACAATCACTTCGCCGGATTCGGGCCCGAGTCGGTCAACGAGTTCAGGCGCCTAATGGGGATGATCGAGGTCGACTGGAGGCAGGGGGCGGAAGGCCCGAGACAGAAGAGCCTAGCAGAGTTCCAGAGTTAGTAGATGAACGAGCCGCAGAGAACCATCTTCCACATCGATATCGACGCCTTCTACGCCTCGGTTGAAGTTCGTGACAACCCGTCGCTCAAGGGCAAACCGCTGATCGTGGGTTTCGACCCCGAAGG
>Ga0066682_10000847_pt1 | contig 10988 bp, 13 predicted proteins | sample GraSoiAngelo_131_FD_65628 | JGI IMG/M metagenome (GOLD analysis project Ga0066682, IMG submission 65628) | Grasslands soil microbial communities from the Angelo Coastal Reserve, California, USA - 14_0929_02_30cm | ecosystem: Environmental > Terrestrial > Soil > Grasslands | place: USA... | reverse complement strand
GTCGACCCGATGTTGCTCAACCTGAGCAACTGCACGTTTGACCTCCGGCGGTGGGAACCGCGAGCGCACGATCCCGCCGACCTCTGCACCCAGCTCGCGCCCGTCGTCTATGACCCGGCCGCCGAGTGCCCACGCTGGATGACCTTCCTGGGCCGGATCTTCGCCGGCAACGACAACCTGATCGCCTTCATGCAGCAGGCCATCGGCTACGCCCTGACCGGCGACACGTCGGAGCACGTGGTCTTCATCCTCTGGGGCGCCGGCGCGAACGGCAAGAGCACGCTGCTCGCCACGCTGGCCGCCATGCTCGGGACCGGCCAGCCGTGCGACTACGCTGTTACCACCCGGGCCGAGACGTTCATGGTGAAAAAGGGCGACGGCATCCCCAACGACGTCGCCGCCCTGCACAACGCCCGGCTGGTGGTGGCCAGCGAAGCCGACCGGGAGCGCCGGCTCGCCGAGGGCATGTTGAAGAACTGCACGGGCGGCGATCCCGTGACCGCGCGGTTCATGCGCGCCGAGTTCTTCTCGTTCGTCCCTCGTTTCAAGGTCTTCATGGCCACGAACCATCGGCCCGTGGTCCGCGGCACCGACGATGGGCTCTGGCGCCGGATCCGGCTGATCCCGCTCAACGTCACCATCCCACCGGCTGAGCAGGACCCCTATCTCGGCGAGGCGCTCAAGGCCGAGCTCCCGGGCATCCTGCGGTGGGCCATCCAAGGATGCTTCGACTGGCAGACACACCGCCTGGGCTATCCGGCTGAGGTGCGAGCCGCCACGGACGCCTACCGGCGCGACATGGACCTGATCGGGGACTTCATCGCCGATCGCTGCATTGTGGGGGCCGACGAGGAGATCACCAGCAAGGCCCTGTTCGAGGCGTACAGCGTGTGGGCTCGCGACGACAACGAGAAGGTGCTGAGCGCCAAAGCCTTCGGGCTCTGCCTGCAGGAACGCGGGATTCAGGCGGGCAGGACGAGCCGCGCTCGAGGCTGGCGAGGCATTCGACTACGTTCGGCTACGGATCCGGAGCCGGTGACGCGTGACATGTGTGACACGTTTTCCTATGTCGAGCATAACGCGCGCGCGCGGACGGAACCGAAGGGTAGTGACGCGTCACATGCGTTGAGGTGCGACCGTGAGCCTGCGCGACCGGGTCGGACCGAACTACCGAGCCAAGTTTCTTCCTCCGAACATTGACTGCGGCGCAGGAACCGAGTCCAAGGGTGCCGTCGGAAGGCGACCCAGAGATTTTCATGCCCATTCCCCCTGGGATCTGGCCTGTGCGCCGTAAGCCGACCCAGCTCAAACGGCTGGCCGGCACGCTTCGCCGAGACCGGACGAACCCGCGCGAACCCCGGCCACCGCTCGGGATTCCGGCAGTGCGCCGCGGGACGTCGGCCGCGATTCGCCGCGAGTACGGGTGGCTGGTGCGCCAGCTCGTGCTGATGCCTGGGGTCGCGACGCATGCCGACGCCTCCGCACTGGAGCTCACCGCGCATGCCCTCGCCGAGTACCGCGCGGCCGTGGCGGTTGTGCTTGAGCAGGGGGGCACGTACGAGTCTAAGACTGCGGCGGGCGCCATCATGCACCGCGTAAGGCCGCAAGTGGCGATCGCAGCGGATGCTTGGCGGCGCGCCCATGCCGCACTGCAAACATTCGGGCTCTCGCCCTCAAGCCGTCCGAAGATCGTATGTGCTGAGATCGCGCCGCCGGACTCGCTCACGGTCTATGCGGAGATGAGGGCGAGCGAGGCGCGCTCCGCCGAGCACGAGGAGGACCCGATGCTGACACTCGCGCGGCGGCGGGCAGAGCGCGCGGCAGCCCGCGAGAGAGACGGCGCGTGAGCGATCTTCCGATGGCGCCGGACGTGGCCTACGTCTGGCGGATCCTCGAGCCGGCCCTCGCCACCCGCGGGCTTCTGGGGGGCGATCTTGTGCTGCACGATGGGCAGCGCACTCCGCGGCGTGACATCGCGGAGTCCCTTGTCTTCGCCGTCGTGATGGAGCGGCGTGCGGAGGCCCGGCTCGCCGATCTGACGTCGGAGCGAGACCGCGAGAACGTCACGGCGATCCGTGCGCGGTTCCGTCAGATGGCGCGCGAGTTCGCGTTCATGCTCGGACTGCTTCCTGCGGAGCGTGTCAAGGCTGCGCCTGTCGACGTCCGCGGTCGCGATCCGGAGATCGCAGAATGGTTCGGACTCGATCCTGACGCCTTCGCCGTCGTGATTCGCGAGGCGCTGACGATGGCCGAGGGCGAGTCCGGACGGCGCTGGGACCAAGAGGAGGAATCATGAATATCGAGGGCAACGAGTGGGAGCTTGCGACGCTCAAGTTTGCTAACGGCGATCCTGTGCCGCGGACCGCCGCCCTACGCAGTTTCGAGAAGGCTAAGAGGGCGTTCGCTCGTGCGGGCGGGCGCGCTCCACTCGGACGGGATGGCCAGCCGATGCTCTGGAGCGAACACGATGGCTGGCACGAGCGCTCGGGGGTCAGCCGCGCGACGCACCGTGCACGCGGCCGTCCGATCGCGGAGCTCGAAGCACGCCAAAGGTTCATCGGATACCAGATTCGTCAAGATCGTCTGAGCGCCACCATCAACGAGGAGCGCGATCTACTCCGTAGCGCCTCGCTGATGGCATGGCACTGGGCGAAAATGTTCGGGCATGGCCTCATGGCCCAACCGTCGTTCGATTCTCCAAAAGATGTTCTCGTCGGCTGGAGGCTCGCCCGCCGTGGCTACGATACGCCGCCTCGGTGGTTCCTCAAGGAAACATGGGGCACCGCCGCGCATGCGTTTGAGACATTCATGCGCGAGCACTACGCGCCGTCGAGAGACGGCCTCTCACGCCGGCCGAGTTCGGGGCCGCGGGCGACGACCTGCTGAACCTGCCGGTGGTGGCCGGCGGCGGTGCCGCTTTCGCAGGGCGCCGTGAGTGGCTGCCGGCGGGATCGCCCATTATTCCGAACCGTCACCGTGGACGAGGAGGATCGATGCGCGTGGCGTACTAGAACTTGCGCCCTAGACGCCGATCGCCTATAGTGCGCCCTCGGATCAGCGGGTAAACGATGCGCCATGGCTCGATCCTGTTTATCGGCCTCGTGGTCCAGTTTGCAGCGCGCCCTGCCGTTGCCGATCGTGCGCACGATCTCGCGACCCAAGCCAGCAGCGCGCAACGGCAGACATGCCAGAACGTGACCAGCCTCGGCGCCTGTCACCCTGCCTACCCGACTGGCTGCAGCCATTCGACGAACCCGCACCACCACGACGGCCAGTCCGCGAAACTCTTCGGCGTGGACACCCCTTGAATAATGGCCCTGAAGCCGAGTTAATCTCGCGCCACATGGTTTCCCGACGCGGGTTGCTGGCTGGCTCGGTCACTCTGCTCGCCGCGGCGTTCGTGTTCTGGATTCCAGCGTTTGCGCAGACACCGCTGGCAGACGAACACTACGGCTACCTTGACGCCGTTATCGAGACGTTGAGCTGGGCACAAACCGCGCTCAGCCGGGAACAGGCCGTGTCACCGCATGATCCACGCGGCGCGACGGAGATTCTTATCGCGTATTCCACGGCGAGCAAGCTCGCGGCAAGCGACTACGCAACAGCCGCGCGACGATTGGAACCGTACGTGAAGAGCAACGACGACGGCATCCGGAAGGGCGCGCGGACACTGATCGACGTGTATCGGGCCTTGGAGCACACGGAGAAGAAGACGTACGAAGCTCGGCTGGAGATTCTGCGAGGGAACGCCGATACCGGAGAGATGCGTGTGCGCGCCGCAGAACTGCGAAGCACCCGCCAAGGTATACAAGAAAACCTGCTGCTCAGCATGAAGCTCGTTGTGTTCGCCTTCTACGACATGACGCCAGGGGGAGATCCGAACGCCCGTCTCCGTATGGCGATCACGGAAAGCCACCGGCAAGAACTTCTACAGAAAATGCGGCGTATGTTCGGACAACGGGTGGCCGGGGGTCCAAAGGAAGATCAAGAAGTTCCCGTCGCGGCAGCCGGGTTCCTATTCCAAGAGCTGACCAAAGTGAAAGGCACGACGAATTAGAGAGGTATGCTTGGCGATGAGAGCCTTCGCGACGGCCTTAATCCTCGTCCCAGTCGGGTTGATGGCCTCGGCAACCGCATCAAAGGCTGACACGGGACAGACGGCACCGTCCTGCGCGTATCTGCACGTGGCCCGGCCTGACAGCAAATACGCCTTCACGCAAGCTAGCCTGATTGGGCTGTCTTATGCGCGGCTGGCGTGGCGGGAGACGGACGCGTTCGAGGCCGAACGAAAGACTGAGCGCAATCCGGATACGTTGCTCATCGCCATGATGCGGCACACCAAGATTGCCTCCGAGGCGTACGCGTGTGCTGAAATGGTGCTGGAGCCGTACAAGAAAGGCCACGACAAGGAAGTCATCGGACGTACAGCGGATTTTCTGACTGCTATCTATAGACAACACAGGCGGCTCAACGACCAATTCTTGGATTTGCTGAGAAACCTCCCCGATCTTTCCGGTCAGCCCGCCAAACGTGCGGACGTTATCTCGACGATCGAGGTGGAGCGCGACAAATTGTGGAACGACCTGGCAAAGGGAACGACGCACACGTTGCTTGGGTTGGTTGACCCAAGTAGGGTGGACAAGGACGGCACGCTTCGGACGCTGGTGATCACGCGGGCCGAGCGTAAGGAACTTCTCGACCGACTCTGGCGATCCTTCCCCGAAGTGAAGGATCAAGCGGACAAACCCGGCACGCCAGAGCTAATTTTTCTAGCGGGCCTCTACCACTTGTTCCTGACGAAGCCGTACAAGTGTGCCGATGAATAGAGGGCGGCCGTTCGTACTCATCGTGCCGACCCGGCGTGACGAAGACTTAGTGCGACAATCTATGCCGGGAGTGCCTGAGACTGTCGCTGCCGCTCGACGACGAGACTTCCGCATGAGAGGGCAGAGCCGCCGCAATCTGGAGAACAGACGAACGGCGACGCGAATCCTGAAACACGGCCAACCGCTGGTCGCGCTTCTCATTGTCCTTGCGGCCGTCAGCTCCGTTTCCGGGTTGCAGGGCACGCCTGCACCAGTCGCTGATCGCGAGAATCGGCAGGACCATATAGACAGGATCACATACGGTTCTGAGCGCTTTTCCAAGTACCGAGAAATTACCTACTGGGGTATCGCGAGTCTTACCGTCAGCGACTACAAGTACGGTAGCGGCGACGTGAGCCGTTCGGGGCTTGTGAGAAAAGAAAGTGGAGGTCCGTTACCGCGAGAATACCCAAGTACCAGACTTCAGCAACACTTTATGAGGGAGTTCAGGCGCCTTTTCGCAGACCTCCCATTTCACGACTTGGATGACGGCCGAGACGCGCGCTGGGGCCAGTTCTATAAAGAGCATGAAAGAGAATTCGCGAAGGCAGGGAATGACCTTCGTGAGAAGTGGAAGGCCCTCGAAGAAGCCCGTCGACAATCGCTTTATGGAGGCCGTGCAGGAGCAATCTATTGCTCGGTAGCAGTAAAGCGCGCTTCGTTTCCCATTCTCTATGAGATGCAGTGCAGCATGTCGGCCGAGGACGACCTCCGCCCGCACATAGTGGGCTCAGACGATTTCGAAAAAGACATTGGTTTTAGTTCACCAGATCACATCGCGGGCGAGATTGAGAAGGGGCTCTCGGCAATGCTCGCCAAGCTGAGTTCCGCCCTAGCTAAGATGCGGAAATACGGACCACCGTCCAGGTGACGGTTGAGGATCCCAAGGCAGGTGCGCCCTCCGCGGTGCCCTTGACGTAGCGTCAAGTATAGTTCACTATGAGCCCGACACCACACCAGATGGGACAGCGGATCAAACACCTCCGAAAGCATCGTGGCCTGAGTCAATATGCGCTGGCGAAAAAGGCCGCCATCTCCCGCGAGTACATTAACAAACTTGAAGCTGGACGATACGACCCCACCGTCGGCACACTGACGCGCCTCGCGAAGGCGCTCGGCGTGCCAGTGACGGAGCTGCTGGAGTAGGTCAACCACATGCCCGAGTCAAATATCATCGACAGCCTCGACGCCGTCGCGCGTGCTTCACGCGCCCAGCGCTCTGCCGGACGATTCATCTACCGCGGGCAATGTGGAAGCTGGAGCTTAGAGACCTCGCTTCAGCGTGCGTGCGAACAGATACGAGGCGCCGCCGAGATTAAGCCACTGGAGCATGCGTTGAAGCGGGAAGCTTTCTTCCTCCGGGAATTCCAGCGCCGGGCTCACCACTATCTCTTGGATACTCCCGTCGCAGATCTGACTTTGGAATGGCTGGCATTGATGCGACACCACGGCGCACCGACACGACTGCTCGATTGCACTTACTCGATGTACGTGGCCACCTACTTCGCGATTCAACATAGTGAGCCTGAAGAAGAAGATGCGGTCGTATGGAGGTTCGATGCTGAGTGGTGCAAAAGGAACACGATCAGCCGATTTGGTCCAGCGATGGGAAGGATTCTCGACGGAGGAATCAGCTTCGCGAACGAACCGGCCGTTGTCAGGGTATTGCTGTCTCGGCCGTCCATCTCATACATGTACCCCGTCAACCCGTTTCGTCTGAATGAGCGACTCACGATCCAGCGCGGGGTTTTCCTCTGGCCTGGGAATGTTGGCCGGGGCTTTCAAGACAACCTCGACGCTCTCAGTCCTCGGTCAGAGGACGTGACGAAGTTCACCATACCGAGGAGCTCGTTCCGCGCGGTGAGCTTGGAGCTTCACGCTATGAATATTTCTGAAGCCACCTTGTTCCCCGGGCTCGACGGCTTCGCACGCTCGCTTGTCGGGAGCCGGCGTTTTCTCGAGCAGCAGCGACCCGATGTCAATCCACGGCGGCGCCTGATTCTGGCCAGCACGGAGACGAGCGAAGAACCCCCGCGCGGCGCGCAAACGCGCCCGAGAACAGAGAGAGGGACTCATCATGATCGCCGCAAGGGAGGGAAGTGACACTGGCCCGGCGAGGCGAGGGCATATATCGCCGCGGCCGCGCCTCCCTCGCGATCGTCGCCCTCTTTATACTCGGCATGTGCGGGCGGGTAGTGCACTGATGATGCTCGCCACACCGCATGACCTGATTAACCGCGCCGCGATCATGGGTCTGCCAGAATACGAGGACGTTGCGCCGATAACGGACGGCATCGGCTTCTATACCTTCAGGCGATACCCGGCTGGCAGCGACCTCGCGCAGATCGTCACCCAGGATGGCCGGCCGGCGGTGCGCTGTTATCTAGCCCTCATCGTCCAGCCGCCCAGCGATGGCAGCGCGGTCTCTCAGCTGGACGTGAGAGCGTGGTTCGCGCGCCGGTGGAGTCCTGGCCGTACATGGGCACCGCACGACGATCCCGTCTTCGTACCGCGCCCAGGAGATCCTGATGCGCCGACTCCGCATTCGGCCGCCATCCTTGCGAAGGCGCGCAAGCCGATCGATCTAGACCGCAGCGACGCTGCTGGGTTCATCTACGATCACAGGGAAGACAGTTTCATCGACTTGGACGGCAACACCGTGACCCCTGTCCAGATCCTGAATCGCTTCTACCTGACGCACTGTGGAACGCTTCGCCTCGGCTTCCGGATCCGTTGGGCGATAGGCTCGGCAGTCAGGAAGGCAATCCGAGTCGCGGTGTGGAAGGGACAGGATGCCGCGATGTGGGCTCTGCTCACCTTCTATGACGTTGAAGTCCTCGATGATAAGAAGGACAAACGACACGACTTCTTCTACAAGTACAAGCCTAGCGACTTCCGTCGCACGACGGACAAGCCCGGGGAGCGCTCGCACTTCTTCGGCTTTCAGACGTCGCAGAAGAGCCTCTTCACCAACCTGGCGCTCGTCGTCGGCGCCTGCCTGCTCATCTACTGGAGGGTCCCTCGTTACGGGCTGCTTCGAGCCGTATACAACAACGTCGCACTGACCACGACGGCGCTGGTGTTTGGTTTCCTCGTCGCCGACACCGTAGTTCCCTGGCTGCTCATCAAGGCGATTTGCGTGCTGTCGCGCTTCCGCGACGCCGTCCTCTTCATGATCAGAAAGGTGAAGGTATGATCGCCGCGATCTACGCCCGCAAGTCCACCGCGCACAACCGCCGCGGCTATGCCTGACAACGTCCGAGATACCTTCGATCAGATCAGGCAGTTCGTAAAGAACGATATAGGAATCCTCTTTGCGGCTGAGCGTGGCGGGAACTATGCCGCGGCACTCCTCGTCGCCGTAGCATGCGAGTCGCTGAGCCGATTGCTGGGACGGCCAACGACATCGATGCTGACCGGACTCTTCACGAAGCATGACGTTCCGGAACAGGTCGCCCTAGGGATCGCGACTGCTCTACGGAACGGCGTCGCCCACATTTACGACACGCTTTTCATCCAGGCCGGCGAGCTCCGTCTCGAATTGATCATCAGCTGGGGTGCTCGAGAGCATCTCACGGTTAGAAGAGATCCGCCGGGTATCTATCTGAATGCGCGAACGATGTGGGAAGACCTACAGGCCGTCTTCGAGGCGTTACGCAAAGAGCTCCCGGCTGGCGGACCACTGCTACCTCAGTGGATAGCCGAAAGCGTTCATCATGTCGATGGGCGAGAGACTCGGCTTTGGCGCGAATGGTTCCAGGGAGCGGAGAAGGGCTGAACTTTATGACCGTTCGCCGAATCAGAAATCACGGCACCCGGGTGTGGCAGGCGCGCGTGGCCTACAAGGGCCGGCGGCGTGCTGCGTTCCGACCGACGAAGGAGGCAGTGCGCGACGCCGAGGCCGAGCTGCTCCAGGCGCTCAAGGCCGAGCACGGCCAGGCCGAGCGAGCGGCCGCGACACCGGTGACACTGAAGCAGCTCTTCGAGTACTACGTGGCGGACCTCGAGGCGCGCGGCAAGGGCGAGGAGAGCGTCGTGCGCGCGGCGCAGACCGCGCTCGTGATCGAGCGCCTCATGCCGGAGCTGCTGACGCGGCCGATCAGCCGGATCGCGGACGCCGACCTCTTCGCCTTCCGGAACCTCCGGATGCGCGAAGGCAAGATCGTCCGCGAGCGCGTCGGCGAGGAGATGCGCGAGCGCCGCGAGCCGGCGAAGCCGAGCACGATCAACCGCGATTTCCGCACGCTGCGCGCCATGCTGAAGAAGGCCCGGCCGGATTACCGGTTCCCGGCCGGCGCGTTCCTTCCTGAGGACGAGACGCGCGTCCGGTGGCTGCGTCCGGAGGAGGAGCTGCTTGTCCTCGAGACGCTCCGCTCGCCGTTCCGCGAGATCGCCAAGCTCGCGGCCCTGACCCTGATGCGGCTGTCGGAGATCCGGCTGCTCCGCCGCGAGGACGTCCATCTCGAGCAGGGCGTCATCCTGCTCCCACGGGCCAAGGCGGGCGCCCGGCCGGTGATCCTCAGCGGCGAGGCGCAGAAGGTCCTCCGTGGCCAGCTCGACGCGCACACCAGCGCGTGGGCGTTCCCCGGGCCCGACGGCCGGCCCTACGAGCGTTCGTACGTCAGCCGGATCTTCAGCAAGTCCGCCCGCGCGGCAGGGCTGCGTGACTTCCACTTCCATGACCTCCGCCACCACGGAGCGACGATGGCACTCAATAAGGGCTTCACGGCGCCGATCGTCATGGCCCTGGGCGGCTGGAAGACCGAGCGCATGATGCGTCGTTACGCGGCTGTTACGGACCAGACGCTGCGCGCCGCAGCCGAGGCGGTCAGCGGCAGCGAGACCGTGGTGCCCCCTGGCCGGGAATTGCGCCCGTCGGTGTGAACGGCTTTGGCCACAACGTCCTAAGGAATCCGTAGCTGCCTTCGAAGAATCAATAGTTAGGTGGGGTCGAGTCCGTGGCACCTTGGTTGCTGGGTTATCGGGTTGACATGGGCTCAGCGCAGTGGTACCCGAAGACTGGCAGGGGAGGGCAGATGGCGGCAGGAGCCGCGGTTACGCTTGATCGGTTCGAAGCTCGCACGTATGAGGCGCTGGCGGGCGTGACTCGGGTCCGGCGGGCGTTACTAGGTCATAGCGTGCTTTTCGCCGTCGGGGCCTTCTCCACTCTGCTTCTCAAGCGCTGCGAGGCTCTCGTCAGTAACGAGTGGCTCGCGTCGCTCCGCATCGACGAGGCCGAAACGGCAGCCCGCGTGCTCGGAACACTTCACGCTCGCCTGAGCCAAGTGCTCGAGCTCGCCGAAGCGAAGGGCCTCACGCATCACTGGCTGCATCGCCGCGGCTTCCAGGTGTATCGTGCGGTGAACGATCGGGTCGCTGACGTGCTGGAGAGCCTGCATTTGGCTCTGAACGAGGACTTCAGGCCGCTGATCGGCGTCTGCGCCGAGGAGCTGAAGGATCGGCCAGGTCGGCGCAACTGGAGATCCTCGCTTGCCGCCCTGCGAGATTGATGTAGATACCTGTCCTCGGTTCCTACCGCTCGTCAATCGTCTCCGCAAGAAGAAGTTCCATAAGATCCAGAAGGACCTCCAAGCTGTCTTCGAGGAGATCGAGAAAGACTACACGACGGCAGCCGGCGCCTCGGCGATCCCAGGCTGGGAAGGCAAGGTCTGGAAGCACCGGTGCGGCAGTTCGGACACGCAATGCGGTCGCCGAGGCGGCTTTCGAATCATTTCCATGGTCGACACAACGGTTGAACTCCACAAGCTGTACCCTTTGCTGATCTACGCGAAGACGGACAAAGACGATGTCACGGCCGTCGAGGTGTCGGAGGCCGTCAAGGCTCTTCAGCAGGAGCTCGAGCTACTGAAACAGGGTGTATCGGCACCGGAACCACCAGTTGCGGAGGACGAGACCGAGAGTTGATCTCCGCATAGCGTTCGCGTGGCAGCGCGTTGTGGCAGCACCCGCGCAACTCCGCGTCGCTGCAGACGGCATCGTGATCCTTACAAGGCCGGGGTCGCAGGTTCGAGCCCTGCTCCGCCCACCAAATCTTTCAAATGCTCCGGTAAGACAACCACGGCGTGTCAGATCCTGCCCCTTGCGGGACGCGAGGCGTCAGCC
>Ga0066682_10000839_pt1 | contig 11014 bp, 10 predicted proteins | sample GraSoiAngelo_131_FD_65628 | JGI IMG/M metagenome (GOLD analysis project Ga0066682, IMG submission 65628) | Grasslands soil microbial communities from the Angelo Coastal Reserve, California, USA - 14_0929_02_30cm | ecosystem: Environmental > Terrestrial > Soil > Grasslands | place: USA... | reverse complement strand
CGGGACGATGGGCAGCGCGCGCGCATTCGTGGCGAGATGGCTCGTCCGGGAAGGGATTGGGAGAACCTCTACGAGGCCGCGGGCACGCCGGAAGGCATCGTGCTCGTGTCCTTCAAGAATGCGCGCCTCAAGCCGCTCACCGGCCGGACCCTCGGCCAGATCGCAGCGGAGCGCGGCACGGACCCACGCGATGCCGCGATGGACCTCGTGCTCGAGGATGAGAGTCGCGTGGGCATGGTCATCTTCATGGCTTCCGCTGAGAACCTGCGGCGCGAGGTCGCTCTCCCGTGGATGAGCTTCGGCTCGGACGCGGGCTCGATCGCACCCGAGGGCGTGTTCCTCCTGTCCCAGCCGCACCCGCGCACGTACGGGACCTTCGCGCGCGTGCTCGGCCGCTTCGTGCGCGAAGAGCGCGCCGCACCGCTGGAGGACGTCGTCCGGCGGATGACCGGCTTCGCCGCCGAGAACTTGAAGCTCGATCGCCGCGGGCTCCTGCGGCCCGGGCACTTCGCCGACGTCGTCGTGTTCGACCCGGCGAGCATCTCCGACCACGCGACGTATGCCGAACCGCACCGCTACGCGACCGGCGTCGCGCATGTCGTGGTCAACGGAGTGCACGTCCTACGAGACGGCGAACATACGGGCGCTCGCCCGGGTCGGGTCGTCTTCGGCCCCGCGCGCCGGGACCGCTAATCTCGCACTCATGCCGGTCGATCCGAAGATCGCGGAACTGCTCGCCGAGGCCGAAAAGATCGACCCGCGTCCGCTTGAAGCGCTGAGCGTCGCGGAAGCTCGCGCGCGCGGCGGCTCGGTGAATGCCGCGCCGGCACTCGCGCCGGAGCCGGTCTCCGAGGTCAGGGATGTCATCGCAGACACGCGCCCGCCGCTCCCGGTGCGTCTGTATCGGCCGCTCTCCGCGAAACCGCTCCCACTCCTCGTCTACTTCCACGGAGGCGGCTGGGTCGTCGGCAGCGTCGCGATCTCCGATCCCTTCTGTCGCGCGCTCGCGAACGCGAGCGGTTGCGCCGTCCTGTCGGTCGAATACCGGCTCGCGCCCGAGGACCGTTATCCGGCGGCGGCGGACGACGCGTACGCGTCGACGCGCTGGGCCGCCGAGCACGCCTCCGATCTCGACGTCGACCCGTCGCGCATCGCGGTCGGAGGCTCGAGCGCGGGCGGCAATCTCGCCGCGGTCGTGACCCTCATGGCCCGCGAGCACCGGGCGCCTCCCATCGCGTTCCAGCTGCTGCACGTGCCGGTGACCGATCACGATTTCGGCACGCCCTCATATCGCATGAACGGCACCGGCTTCGGCCTCACCCTCGCGGGCATGACCTGGTTCTGGGATCACTACGCACCGGATCCGAAGCTGCGCGACGAGCCGTACGCGTCCCCGCTACGCGCGACGGACCTGTCGGGCCTGCCTCCTGCGCACGTGGTCACCGCGGAGTGCGATCCGCTGCGAGATGAGGGCAAGGCCTACGCGGCGCGCCTCCTGCAGGCCGGTGTGCCGACGAGGTACGTCGAGTACCCGGGCATGGTGCACGGGTTCACGTCGATGGCGATGAGCATCCCGACCGGCCGTTCGGCCATCGACGATATGGGCGCGGCGCTGCGAAGGGCGCTCGCCTGACCTAGGCCGTCCGCATCGCGGTCGTCGCGGCTCGCGCCGGCGTGGCGGTCGAGCCGCGCAGAGCGAGCTCCGTTTCCAGCACGACCCGCCTTCGCTCGATGTGCCGTCCCTCGACCTGATCGATGAGCAGCGCCGCCGCCATGATGCCCATCTCCTCCTGCGGCACATGCACCGTCGTGAGCGGCGGATCGAAGAGTTCCGCCTGCGGTATGTCGTTGAAGCCGACGACGGACAGATCCCCTGGGACCGCGAGGCCGAGCTCGCGCGCCAGACGGATCACGCCGAGCGCGATGAGGTCGTTCGCGCCGAAGATCGCGGTCGGTGGCTCGGCGTCGAGCAGCAGACGCCGCGCGGCGCTGTAGCCGGAGGCCTCGGAGAACGAGTCGGCGACCGCGACGAGCGCGTCCTCGTGCGCGAGGTGATGACGTCGCAGCGTCGCCCGCGCGGCGAGGAGCCGCTCCTGCCCGGTCATCGTCGTCTGCGGCGCGGCGATCAACCCGATGCGACGATGTCCGAGCTCGATCAGGTGGTCGAGCGCGGCCGACACGCCCTGACGGTTGTCGGGGACGACGGCCAGGTCGTCGCTGGCGCGGGACGCGCTGTTGACGAGGACGAACGGGAATTTCTCGCGGCGCAGCTCGGCGATGGTCGAGTCGGCGGTCGAGCTGGACGCGATGAGGATGCCGTCGACCCGCCACTCCTTGAGGACGCGCAGGTAGCTTGCCTCCCGCTCGAACGAGTCATCGGTGTTGCAGAGGATCAGGTGGTAGCCGCGCGCGTGGGCGGCGCCCTCGACGCCTTTGATGATCGACGGGAAGACCGGATTGGTGATGTCCGGCACGAGCATGCCGAGCGTGAAGGTCCGCCGGAGCCGGAGGCCTCTGGCGAGCGCGGAGGGCCGGTAGCCGAGGCGCGTCGCGGCGGCGATCACTCGCTCGCGCGTCTCCGGGAGCAGGCTCAGCTCGGCCCGTCCGTTGAGCACCCGCGAGACGGTCGAGGCATGGACGTTGGCAGCCTTCGCGACGTCGGTGATCGTGACCCGTCGTGCCGCCAAACCGCCACCCCCGCGGAAATCGATTGTTTTCGACTATACGCTGGACGGCCGCGGCTGGATGTGCGCTAGCCGTGGATCTCTTTTCGCAGCCGATCGGGCGCGAGCACGTCGACGTGGCGGCGCGCGACCCGGATCAACCCGCGGTGCTCGAAATCGGCCAGGACTTTGTTCACCGTCACACGCGTCGAGCCGACCGCGGCGGCGAGCTCGTCCTGCGTCAGCGTGAGCGCGTGCGGATCCGCCTGCCCGTTGCCGGAGTCGAGCAGGTACTTCGCGAGACGGCTCGGAACGTCCAGGAGCATCACGTCCTCGAGCGCCTGCGTGAGCTTCTCGACCCTAGCCTCGAACATCTCGAACGCGCGGTACAGGATCCGCGGGTTCCGCTCGAGCATCCGAGCACACGTTTCGCCGAGCAGCTGGATCGTGGCGGCGTCGGTCGTCGCGATCGCCGTCGTGGGGCGCGGCCGTCCGAAGATCGCCGACTGACCGAGAACGCCTCCCCGCTCGAGGACCCACAGGAGCACCTCGCGACCCTCGACATCCTCCCGGATGAGCTTCACCGAGCCTTCGACCACGATATGGAGATCGCGCGCCGGATCGCCGCGGTGGTAGATGACCTCATCCCGCTCGAAACGGCGCAGCTTCGCCTGCGCGAGCAGCTCCGTAAGCTGCGCGTCGGTGAGCTCGTTCACCGGCAGGCAATCGGCGAGGCCACGCGCGACGACCATGAGATCCATCGGCGGGGCCAAGGCTACGCCGCCAGCCGCTCCCGCATCCAGTCCGCCATCGCCGGCCGGTATTTGTACGGGATGTTGTTGCAGACGTGGTTGCCTTCCGGATATAGCAGGAGCGTGGCCCGCGGCGCTTCGCGGGCGATGCGCTCGGCCTGCTCGGGCGGGAACAGGCGGTCCTTTCCGCCGTGGATGACGAGCAGCGGGCAGGTGACGTGCTCGAGCACGCCCCGGAGCGTCAGGGCCTTCGATCGCTCGAACGCTTCGGCCTCGTCGCGCGACTTGGTGTAGAAGATGTAGCCGCCCTTCGTCAGCGCATTGAGCTGCGGCCAGCACTCGGAGAGGTCGTACGGTCCGGCAAGCGCGACGACCGCGCGGAGTCGCTTCTCCTTCGCGGCCGCCCGCGGTCCGTAGATCCCGCCCATGCTGATGCCCATCAGGCCGACGCGACCCAGATCCACGCCGAAGTCCGCCGACGCGAGGTGATCGAGCAGTGGCGTGATGACGGTCGACCAGTCCGCGCGGATCGGGAACCGCGGCGCGTTCTCACCCTGCCCGGGCCCGTCGATCGCCAGCGTCGCGAGGCCGCGGCGGAGGAAATCGTTCTCCATCGCGTACAGCTCTTCCTTCACGGAGTCCAGACCCGGTACGAGGATCGCCAACGGCGCGCCTTTCGTCGCGCCGCGCGGAGTTCGCAGGATGCCCGGGATCACCGCGCCTTCGAACGGCGCCTCGATGCGGCGTCCCGGAGGATCGATGCGCGGCATGGCCTTCGCGTAGGTCGCCACCGTCAGCTCGCGCAGCTCGTCATGCAGCGCGCGTTCTTCGAACCACAGGAAGTTGCCGAGGTGATAGCACCAGGCCGCACGCTGGTACGCGTCGGTCGCCGTCACGGTGTGGCCGGCGCGGTCGGCGTCCTCGGCGATCGCCCGATGCTCGTCGCCGACGCGCCTCCAGGTCGGCGCCCAGTCACGCCACTCCGACGTCTCGGTGAGCACGCGATCGAAGTCGTTCGCGTCGATGCCGTTCGCGACGAACCGCGGCTTCCAGTGGCCCGCGGCCAGACGGACGCGATCCGCGGTCTCGGTGGCCACCTAACTCTCCAGGTGCGTCGCGACGTCGGCGAGGAAGCGCGCCGCATCAGCGCCATCCGCGACGCGGTGGTCGACGGTGAGCGTGAGCGAGACGACCGGCCGCACCGCCGGAGCGCCATTCGCCGCGATGACGCGATCCGCGACGCGGCCGACGGCGAGGATCGACGCCTCCGGTGGATTGACGATCGCCGTGAAGCGATCGACGCCGAACGTGCCGAGATTCGAGACGGTGATCGCCGCGCCGCCGAACGCGTCTGCGCGTGCGCGACCCGAGCGGACCGCTGTCTCTAGCGCCTCGCGTTCTTCCCGCAGAGCGGCAAGTGATTTGCGGTCCGCGTCACGCAGGACGGGAACGATGAGGCCGGCGTCGAGCGCGACCGCGATCCCGACATCGATCTTCTCGGAAACGACGACGGCGTCGCCGTCGAAGCGCGAGCGTAGGCGCGGGTGATCTCGTAGCGTGGTGGCCGCGGCCGCAAGGATCACGTCCGTATACGAGACGCCCGCCGCCTTGCGCTTCGCGTTGGCCGCGGTCATGTCCACGTCGCGCGAGATGGAGAACTGCGGCGCCTCGCGAACGCTCATTGTCATCGCCTCGCCGACGGCGCGCCGCATCCGACTGAGCGGCTCCCTCTTCTCTCCCGACGCGCCTGAGGGGGGCGAGGCCGATGACGTCGGGCCGGATGAAGCGGCCGCCTCGACATCCTCGAGACCGACGCGTCCGCCCGGGCCCGTGCCACGCACCGCGCTGATGTCGACGCCCAGCTCCAGCGCGCGTTTGCGCGCAGCCGGAGACGAGCGGACGCGATCAGATGAGCCGTCAGAGGATGACAACGAAGCGCCCGCGGGAGACGGCGGCGTCTCCCCGAGGGAGGGTCTCGCCCGCGCCGCCGACGGGTTTTCCCTAGAGGAGGGAGCGGGCGAGTCGTTCCGAGCGAGGGGAGATGCCGCCGGCATGCCCGCGGGCGCCACCGACTCCGAGCCGCTCGGCAGAGGCTCGTCCGCCGTGTCCGCGATCAGCGCGATCACCGTCGCGACCGGAGCGCTGGCGTCGACGGGCAGCAGGATGCGGCGCACGATGCCCGAAGTCGACGCTTCGATCTCGAGGTTGGCTTTGTCGGTCTCGACTTCGAAGAGGACCTCGCCCTTCTCGACGCGCTCGCCCTCCTTCTTGTGCCACGCGATGAGCCGGCCTTCGTCCATGGTCAGACCAAGCTTGGGGAGGATGACGCGGGTCACGCTCACGCGCGGATCCCGTTCATCAGGCGACAAGCTCCCTGGCGACGCGAACGATGTCCTCGACCTGCGGCACGACCGTCTTCTCGAGGTGCTGCGCGTACGGGATCGGCGTCTCGAGACCGGCGAGACGGCGTGGCGGCGCGTCGAGATCGTCGAAGGCCTCCTCGGCAACGATCGCGGCGATCTCGCCCCCGTACCCACCCCGCTTGATGGCTTCGTGCACGACGAGCAGCCGGTGCGTCTTGCGGACCGAGCCGAGGACGGTGTCCCGATCGAGCGGGACGAGACTCCGAAGATCGATGACCTCCGCGTCGATGCCGTCGCTCGCCAGCTTCTCGGCCGCCTCGAGCGAGAACAGGACCTCACGCGACCAGGTCACGATCGTGAGCTGGGTACCGGCACGCTTGACCTCGGCTCTTCCGAGCGGGACGAGGTACTCGCCGGTCGGCACCTGGCCCTTCGTCCGGTAGAGAAGCTTGTGCTCGAGGAAGATCACTGGATCGTCGTCGCGTATCGCGGACGTGAGGAGACCCTTCGCGTCGGCCGGCGTCGATGGCATGACCACTTTGAGGCCGGCGACGTGCGCGAACCACGCCTCGAGCGACTTCGAATGCTGCGCCGCGTTTCCCCGACCCGATCCGCCCTGCGTGCGCATGACCATCGGCACCCGCGCCTGGCCTCCGAACATGAACCGGTTCTGCGCCGCCTGGTTCACAAGCTGATCCATCGCGAGACCGGAGAAGTCGACGTACATGAGCTCCACCACCGGCCGCAGACCGGTCAGTGCGGCGCCAACCGCCGCGCCGACGATCCCGAGCTCGCTGATCGGCGTCTGGCGGATGCGCGTCGGTCCGAACTTGTCGAGCAGTCCCGCGGTGACCTGGAAGGCGCCCCCGTGCTCGGCGATGTCCTCGCCCAGCACGATCACACGCTCGTCGCGCTCCATCTCGAGGCGCAGCGCGTCGCCGAGCGCCTCGCTGTAGAACATCTCGCGCGTCGCCACGTTCGGGGTCCTGTCCCTCTGCTCAGTAGCTTGCATACACGTCCCCCGGCAGCGAGATCGGCGACGCCGGCGGCCCGGCTTCGGCCCACGCGACCGCCCTCTTCGCTTCCTCGATCACCTCGGCGTCGACCGCGTCGAGCTCAGCCACGGTCGCGAGCTTCGTTTCGGTCATCCAGGCCCGGGTGTCGACGAGCGGATCGAAGCGCGTCTTCCAGCCTTCGATCTCGTCCTTTGTCTGGTACTTCCGCGGGTCCCCGTAGTAGTGCCCTTCGTGTCGGTACGTGTCCGCGACGAGGAACGCTGGTCCCTCGCCGCGGCGCGCCCGCGCGATCAACGTGCCCGCCGCCTCGTGGACGGCGCGCACGTCACGGCCGTTCACGCGGACCCCCGGCATGCCGTACCCCTCCGCCCGCCGGCTGATGTCCTCGACCGCGAACGCGTTCTTCACCGGCAGGCTCTCGGCGTACTGGTTGTTCTCGCAGACGTAGATCACCGGCAGCTTCCAGATGGACGCGAGGTTCGCGGATTCGTGGAACGCCCCCTGGTTCACGGCGCCGTCGCCGAAGAACGAGACCGCCACCTGATCGGTCCCGAGCTGCTTCGCCGTGAGCGCCGCGCCGGTCGCGATCGGGATGCCGCCGCCAACGATGCCGTTCGCGCCGAGATTGCCCTTCGAGGTATCGGCGATATGCATCGACCCACCTCGGCCGCGGCAGTACCCGGTCTCGCGTCCGAGCAGCTCCGCATACATGCGACCGAGGTCGGCGCGCTTGGCGATGCAGTGTCCGTGGCCCCGGTGGGTCGACGTGATCCAGTCGTCGTCTCGGAGGTGGGCGCACACCCCGGCGGCGATGCCCTCCTCGCCGGCGTACGAGTGGATCGTCCCCCAGAGCTTGCCCTCGCCGAACAGCACTGTGGCGCGCTCCTCGAAGTCGCGGATGCGCCTCATGACGCGGTAGAGACCGAGCGCGGTGGTCTTGTCCATCACATGCCCTCTGCCGGGTGAAGCATCACGCGGATCGCGCCGTCCCGGCGCTCGGTGAAGGTCGTCCACGCGTCGGCGAAGCGCTCGAGCGGGAAGTGATGCGTCACCAGGCGTTTCACGTCGACCTGACCGCGGGCGAGCAGCGTGAGGGCACGCCCGGACACGCCCCTCGGGTTCGCGAGCGAGCCGAGCACGTCGATGTTGCCGCGCACGATCGTCGAGAGGTCGAGACCCGACAGCTCGGTCCCGAGTCCCGTCGAGCCGCCGAGCACGACGCGGCCCCCGCGGCGCGCGGTGAGGATGGCCGCGCGCGCCGCCTCGGACGTGCCGGCGAACTCGACGACCAGATCCGCGCTGCCCCAGAGGCGGTCGACGTCGGAGACGTCGATCACCGCGTCGACCAGGTCGCGTACACGTGCGAGCCGCTCGCCGCGGCCGACGAGCAGAACGCTGCCCGCGCCGAGTGCGCGCGCGAGCTGCGCCGCGCAGAGACCGATCGCGCCGGGCCCGAAAACGACGACCCGCTCGCCGGCGGCGAGTCGGCCGCGCTCGAGCGCCCAGAGCGCGATGCCGACGTTGTCCGTCCAGGCGCCGTCATCGAAGGACACGCCGTCGGGAAGCCGATGGAGCGCCGCGACCGGCACGGCGGCGTACTCGGCCAGCCCGCCACTGGTGGTGAAGCCGACATGCGCGTGACCGGTCTCGCGCTTTCCATAGTTCAGGCAGAGCGTGTACATCCCCTCGCGGCAGCGATCGCAGGTCCCGCAGCCGACGTGCACCTCGACCCCGACACGCGCCCCGGGCGCGAGCGTCACGCCCTCGCCGATCGCGACGACGTCGCCGCTGAACTCGTGCCCCGGCACGTGCGGGAAGCGGGTCGCCGGGAACTTGCCCGCCAGGATCTTCTCGTCAGTTCCGCAGATCATCGAGGAGCGCACGCGCACCAGCGCCTCGTTGCGGGCGGGCCGCGGCGTCGGGACAGTGTCGACCCCGAACGCGCCGGTGCGCTCGAAGACGACGGCGCGCATGCGCGGCGGCAGGCTCACGAGACGCTCGGGACCCCGGGGAAGCGGTCTGTCGCGACGAGCTCCTCGAGCGGAAGGCGATCCACGGTCGGCGCGTCCTCGGAATGACCGAACGTGAACGTCCCGAGGAACGTCCAGCGGAGCGGAACGTTGAGGATCCGCTTCGCCTTTTCGGTGATCCAATGCTGCACGAATACCCCGCCGTAGCCGAGCGAGTGAGCGCGTAGCCACATCGCGTAGATCGCCATCGCCGCGGCCCACTCGAAGCCGTTGTCGTAGTGGACGTTGCTGAGGCTCTTCGCCGGATCGGCGACGACCGCGATCACCTCGGGTGTGACGAGGTCGTTCACCAGGCCGCTGCGGCCATCCGGCCGGAAGATCGGGTCCCAGTACGAAGAGAGCTCCTTTGACTCCCGCGCGAGCGCCTGCAGCTCCGTCTTCACCGCCGCCTCACGCACCCAGATGAATCGCGTTGGCTGGAGATTCGCGGGCGACGGTGCCCACCGGCCCGCCTCGAGCACCTCACGGACGTGCGCCTCCGGGATGACGCCGGCTCGAAAACGACGCACGGCGCGACGCGTGCGGATGAGCGTGGCCGCATCCATCGCGTCCGTCACGGCTCGACGATCACCTTGAGCGCGCCGTCGACGCGTTCGTTGAACGTGCGCAGCGCCTCGCGGAACTCCCTCAGCGGGAAGTGGTGGGTGATGAGCTTGGCGGCGGGGATACGTCCATCGGCCATGAGCGGAATGACCTCTTCCATGGTGTTGCGGTTCGCGCGGACGCCATAGAGGTCGAGCTCCTCGAGCACCACCTTCTGGAAGTCGATCGAGGACGGTTCCTTCGGGATGCCGGTGAACGCGACGCGCCCGCCTTTGCGCACCATGCGGATGGTCTGCCCGACGGACTCCTTCGTTCCGGCGGAGTCCGCGGCGACGTCGGCGCCCACGCCTCCCGTCAGCTCGCGTACGCGCGCGACGGGATCGCCGTCGTGGTAGTCGACGGTCTCGAAGCCGAGCTCCTTCGCGCGTTCGAGCCGCCTCCCTCCGCCCACGACGATGCAGCGCGCGGCGCCGAGCGCGCGCGCACACATCGCGGTCAGGAGACCCATGCCGCCCGACCCGACCGCCACGTACACGTCGCCCGGGTCGATGCCGGGCCGCTTCACGGAGTGCAGCGCTATCGAGGCCGTGTCGCAGAGCGCGGCCACATCGAGCGGCATCGACTCGGGGATCTTGAACACGCTCTTGATCGTGTGCACGACATACGTCGCGTACGCGCCCTGCGTGTAGTGGCCGTACTGGCGGTGGCCGAGGTCCTCGCGGCCATAATTGAAGCAGAGGTTGTAGCGGCCGGTGCGGCACATCCGGCAGTACCCGCAGCCCGAGTGGCTCGTGCCCGCGACCCGCGTCCCGGGCACGAAGCCGTAGCCCTGCGCGACCTCGCCGGCTTCGACGATCTCGCCGGCCCACTCGTGGCCGGGAATGAACGGATAGGCGCGCGGCCAACGGCCTTTGAAGGTGCCCTCCACGATCTCCGCGTCGGTGCCGCAAATTGCGATCGCACGGACGCGTGCGAGCACCTCGTTCGACATCGGACGCGGGATCGGGACGGCGTCGCGGACCTCGAACTCATGGGGGGCGGTGAGCACGAGCGCCTGCATCGTGGCCGTCTTCGGTGACGCGGCCGCTCCCATGACGCTCACGGCTGGAACGCTACGACGCGGCAGATGCAGCCCTCGCCGCCTACCCAACGCCACGGGAAAGCGCCGACCTCCACCCGCTTGCCCGCGACCTCGGCGAGCTCGCCGCCGAGATTCTCGAGCATCGGGATGTTGGCCTTTGCCATGTGGTAGTGCACGTGCTCGAAGTCCGTCATGGGCAGGGTCTCGTCGATCGGCTTGCCGGTCTGCGCCTCGTACTCCTTCACCAGATCGGGGCGGAAGTAGCGAACGCGCACGTGCAGCGAGTGGTCCATCGATGCGAGATCACCACCGAACCAGCGGATCTTCTTCGCGACGAGGTAGTCGCAGACCTCGGGCTGCGGCCCGGGATGTCGATCGAAGTACGCGACGTCGTCGCGCGTCGGCTTGGTCCAGTTGTACCGGTCCCAGCCCGTGTAGAGGATGACCACGTCTCCCTCACGGATCTGCTCCCCCTTCGGGACGCAGGAGAGGACGTCCTTCAGCGAGTAGTAAGACCACGGCTTGGTGATCGGTCGTAGGTCGATCACCAAGCCGGTCCCGTAGAG
>Ga0066682_10000837_pt1 | contig 11022 bp, 9 predicted proteins | sample GraSoiAngelo_131_FD_65628 | JGI IMG/M metagenome (GOLD analysis project Ga0066682, IMG submission 65628) | Grasslands soil microbial communities from the Angelo Coastal Reserve, California, USA - 14_0929_02_30cm | ecosystem: Environmental > Terrestrial > Soil > Grasslands | place: USA... | reverse complement strand
CGGTCACTAAGCAATACGCAGTTCGCGTTTCAGATGTCCCGAGGCCAAGGCTAGCACGAATAAAAAGCGGAGACGATATCTTCTCCTTAGTACTCCCCTAGTACCTTCCTCGGGAAATTACCTGATCCGAATATAGTGAATCCCCTCGATTGTCGGCTCCATTGTTCTGCTTTATTTTCCCGCGCGTCGTCTCCCCTCCCGACGGCAAATTACAGACTCCACGCTCCTGCTCGCGCTCGATTGGTCCGTGGACCGCAATCCGGAGGCCCTATGTGCCGCCATTTTGCTTCTTTCGCAGTCTGTTCCTTCGTTCTTATCTCCATTCTCGTCCTTGCTAACTCTCCCGCGCAGGCCCAACAGGACCCTCTACAAATACGAGGCTCAATTCCGTGGGGAAGCTATCAGGACAGCCAAATCGACACGATCAACCTAATGAACGGCTCCCCGGCTTTCCACATCCCTCTCTATTCACTGCCCCAAAGGGGCCAACTCTCATTAAGCTTTTCGCTCCAAGGCACAGCACCAGCCTACGGATTTGGAACATATACCTGTACGGCGAACAACGGTTTGGGACCTTGCTACATAGGTGGCTTCAGTTGGAACACGTACGGAGACGGATTCAACGCGAGCAACATGCTTAGGCCTGTGCTGGACCAGGCTTTATGGGCCTCGTTTGCACAGATAAGATATCCTGCGAATTCAAACACGTTTTACAACGTCTATGGAATCCTGGATTCCAGAGGAAGCCTCCACGAACTGGGATATGACAATAGCAACCCTCAGTTGTTGCGGTCTACGGATGGAACAGCCTTGCTGTATAGCCCTACGCCAGACCCGCCGTATAGTCCTTACTCCACTGACTATGGAAACGGAACGATCTACACCCCTGGTGGAATCCAGCACGTTCATAGCAGTTCTGCCTACACGATCAAAGACTCCGATGGAAATTCAATCGCGATGGCTATGAACTGCTGCTTCATAACACAAATCACCGACTCTCTGGGTCGCACCATGCCCCCACCTCCAACCGGGGCAGCGTCTACCTCCACAACTGGCTGCCCAGCCGTCACCGCTCTTTATCAAGCGACAACGGGCAGCTCCACATGGATCGTTCCAGGTCCCGGCGGAAGCCAACTGACCTACCTGTTTTGCTATACCTCGATTTATTCTCACACCGATTTTTTCGGGGGTTGCATCAACAATCAGCCCCAAGGGTCCTGCCCCGGGAACTACGACAGTTATGGAACTAATACCAATGTCTTGCAGGCCGTCGTCCTTCCGAACGGGACTTACTACCTGTTTACGTACGCTGCGGCTAATCCCTCAGACAATACATCTTACGGCTACGCGGACCTGACCCAGATTCGCTTACCGAGCGGCGGAACAATCAACTATCAGTACGCGAACCTCCCTTCCACTTGTACGACGGCCTTCAATTGTGCCAACCGCGGTGGGGGAGTCAACGCAGCTCGCGGAATTTCGAACCGAGTCTTTGATCCAGGAAGTGGCGGTCAACAGGCTTCGTGGACCTATGCATATACCGATTACAATTCGAATACTGCAACAGTTACGGACTTCCAGGGCAACGACACTGTTCTGACCTTTTCAAATCTCGGAAGCGGCTGTGCGAACATTTCTGTACCTGCGCCATACGAAACACAGCAGCAGGTTTTTCAAGGTTCTCACACAAACGGCAGAATTCTTTACACAAAAACAACCACTTACCAAGTCACTTGTCCAAACCCGCAGTCAGGGACCTGGAGAGGGTTCGGATCGATCATCGCTGTACTACCCACCCAAGTGCAAACCACTCTTGACAACGGCCTCGTAACGACAACCACTCACCAATACAACGACGGTGGTTTCGCGGACGTGCAGCCCGCATGCACGGCAGGTTCGAACAACACATTTTCTTGTACATGGTCACCGACGCAGCAAGTTCCATTCGGCCTAAAAACCTCCACTTCTGTCACGGACTACAGCGGAACAACGCTCAAAACGGTGCAGACGCAGTACCTCTACCAGCAAACTTCATCTTACTTCCCAGGAAATTTCCTGAATCAGACTGCATCTGTCACGACCCTCAACGGTTCGGGCACTCAGGTGGCTAAGACCACCTACGGTTACGATGAAAACAACGGCAGCCCACAGGGCATTTTCGCCCATCAAACCTCAGTCAATCGTTGGCTCAACATCACCAATACATACCTCACCTCCAAAAGCGTCTACAACACCCAGGGCATGCTGACTCAAACGATCGATCCGCTTCTGAACGCGACAACTTACACGTACGATTCTACCGGCGCTTTCCTCAGCCAAATCCAATACCCCGCCACTTCAGGCATCGCCCACATTGAACACTTTTCAATTGATCCGAACACAGGGCTGACCACCTCTTACACCGACCAAAATGGGCAAGTCACTTCCACCCAGTACGACAATATGCGCCGCGCCACACGGGTCAACTATCCTGATACCGGACAGACCACAAACTGCTACACGGACACTGGAGGCCCGACCTGTACCCAAACTGCACCGCCGTACGCCGTCGTCACGACAAGAAAAATGAACTCAACGCAGAACGAAACCATCACCACCCTTTTCGACGGTCTTGGCCGCGTCACTCAGACTCAGCTCAATTCTGACCCGGACTGCCTGAGCGGAGACAAGACGGACACAACCTACGACGCGCTCGGCCATGTTGCCACGGTTTCCAACCCCTACTGCACGACGAGCGATTCCACTTATGGCCTTACCTCGTACGCCTACGATGCCCTGGGCCGCACAACTCAGGTCACTCATCATCCCGACAACTCGACGGTCCTCACGACTTATACTGGCCGTGCAACCCAGGTCCAAGACGAAGGCAACGGCACCCAGCGCGTCACGCGAATTTCGCAAATTGATGGCCTGGGCCGCCTGGTCTCTGTGTGCGAAGTCAGCAGCGCTTCTTTGATTGGCTCCGGCGGAACTCCCGCTGCCTGCGGCCAGGACATTGCCGCGACTGGTTTTCTCACTTCCTATCAATACGACGCCTTGGATAATCTCACCGCGGCCTCTATGAGCGGTTTGAATCCACGCACTTTTGCTTATGATTCGCTCTCACGCCTCACCAGTGCCAATAATCCTGAATCCGGCACGACTACCTACGCCTACGACAACAGCGGCAACGTTATCACCAAAACCGACGCCCGTGGCATTACTACCTGCTTTGGCGATTGGACGGGAACAACGTGTAATGGCTCGACGGGTTATGATGCCCTGAACCGCGTCCTGAAGAAAACCTATTCAGACGGTACGCCAGCGGCGAACTTCAACTACGACCAATCCTCGGCGCTTGGGGTTACACTTATCAACACCGTAGGCCGAAAATCCTCGGAGAGCACGGCTGGACCCAACGCGACGGGGTCCGTCTTCAGCTACGACACCATGGGACGTATTTCAAATAATTCGCAATGCACGCCGCAGAATTGCGGCACCGCCGTGTTCGGTTTTCAATACACGCAATATAACTTTGTCGGGGATTTGATCTCCGCTACTAACGCTACAGGGACCACCTTCAGTTACGTGTACAACGGTGCGGCTCGGCTAACAGCTATAAGTACAAACTTCGTCGATGGGAGCCATCCGGGATCGTTGTTCTCGAACGCTCGCTACGCTCCTTTCGGCGGATTAACCAGCGCCACGCTTGGAAACGGCGTGACGGAATCCTGGAGCTACAATAATCGTCTTTGGCAGCAATCACGCACCGCAACATTCGGTGCCACTACGCCTTACTCTTTCAGTGTCCCAACATTTGCGCCCAACGGTGACATCCTCGCTGCCAACGACAGTGTCAATGGAAATTGGACCTACACTTACGATGCCTTCAACCGCCTCGCGAGCGCCAACGCCACGGGACAAGCTTATACATACGAGTACGACCGCTTCGGTAACCGCTGGCACCAAAACGGGCCCCAGTCGTCACAATTGGGCTTCGATGCAAACAACCACATCACGGGTGTGACAGGCGTCGGTTACGATCTCGCGGGCAATCTGACCAGCGACGGGTCTGGCTCTGGTTCCCACACCTATTTTTATGACGCTGAAAGCCGTATCATTCAAGTGGATGGCACGCTCGGCACCTGTTCCACGGCTGCTGCTTGCTACGTCTACAACGCCGAGGGCCAGCGCGTGCGCAAGACTACTGGCGGTTCCAGCATAGATTACCTCTACGACTTGGCAGGACATAAAGTTGCCGACGTGGACCCGACGGGCGTTTTCATGCAGGGGGAGCTGTATGCAGGCGACCGTCATTTCGCCATCTATGCACCCGAGCCTGGCCCAACGGGCGCGACCTTTTTCACTCATAGCGACTGGCTCGGTACTGAGCGGGTCCGAACAGACATGACCGGCACTAACTGCGAGTCGATAGCCAGCCTGCCCTTCGGCGACGGTCAGTCCATCACCGGGACCTGTGGCGATGTCAGTCCCCTCCACTTCACCGGCAAAGAGCGCGACTCCGAATCCGGCCTCGACAACTTCGAAGCCCGATACATGAGCAGCAGTATGGGTAGGCTCATGTCTCCCGATCTGTTAGGTGGGCATCAGGAAGATCCCCAAACTCTGAATCGATACGTCTATGCGCGAAACAATCCTCTCAATTTCGTCGACCCTACGGGACTTGATTTCAACCTGACCTGCTCGACCAAAGAGAACACACCGACATGTCAAAACGGGTTGCAGGGGACTACGACCACGACAACGGACGCCAATGGAAACCAAGTCTCCAAATTTACGCCCACAGTGATCAGCAACGACAAGAACGGCAACTTGGTGGATCAGAACGGCAATCAGTACAACGCAACCGTAAGTGGCGCAGGCGTTTCGTTCAGTCAGGCCGGTAGCAACCAACCAGGCTCGCTAGGTGTGTTCATCAACGGGTCAAATCCCACGACTGTCCAAGACGCCGGAAACTTCCCGGGATTCACTTTCAATTTTACTTACAGCAACATGGCGTCCGGCGTGAATGCGGGCGGGACGTTTAAATACAGTGGAAACTACGGAGACGCCGAAGCTGCACTCCTAAACGCTGGCTTCCAAGCGTACCCTGGTGACGCGTTCGATCCCTTCCACCTATCATCGTATGGCAACGCAGCAGTGGATTTCAGAAGTCCAGGAGCAGCAGGAACGGGGGCCGGATCTGGACACTTCACAGTCTACGAGCCGCGAATCATCCTTGAACATGGAATGATTATTCACCTAACTTGGACTACGCCCACGAGAGGCACTCTGCACCTAGGCGAACACAATGTCTATAATGGTGGTTTAATCGATCACACTATCGAAGTCTTGAAATACCTTTTCCACCGATGAAGAGTAGAGCCTCAGCGAACGCGTTCGGCTATGCGAGTCTCATCTGCTCGTTGTCGTTCTGGGTTTTGCTGGCTTTACGTCTGATACCGGGCTTCCCAAGAATCGACTTATCCTTCAACTATTGGCTTGCGATCTGGACACTGGGTCTCGTACTGGCTTTTGTTGCTGCTGCAATCGGATCTGGACGATGGGCCTGGGCTGTTCTCTTACCATTGGGGAGCTTCTTCCTCGTGATCGTACTCATTCACCTGCGGGAGCCGCGCTAATGCACAAGAAAAGTACAGCTTGGATTTTAACTCTCATGCTGAGCCTAGTTTCTGTGGCCACAGTGCCGAAGGCATCGGCCCAAGGCACGTCGACACCGGAGGAGCGAGCGCGATGGGTCGAAATCACGCACAAGCTTGAGAGCAATCCTCTGGACGAGAGTGTGAACAAGGACGGCGAATGGGCATTCAACCGGCTCAGCGAGGTGCATGACATTCACGTGCCGTTGTGCCCGGCGCTGCTAGGGGAATTTAACGACGCGAAGTACAAATACAGGCATCAGATCACGCGGCAGTACATGCTCGCCAGCGGCGCGTTCCTGATCGAGAATCCAGCCAAAGCTGGCGATGTGGCTGCGTTGAACGTAGCCGCTGTAGAAAGTGTCCTCAAAGTTTACAGTGGCATCCTCCAGCAGAAGCCAGACGCGAAATGGAAACCCCTGGACGAGCTGTTGAAGAAGCAGAGCCAAGGCAAACTGGATGACGCCCTGCGCAAGCAATGTAAGTGAGGCGGGATTGAGCTTATGGGCTGGCGAGGATGGACAGCGTTCGCCGCCGTGCAACTGGTGGGTGCGGTCTGCGTAGGGGTGATCTGCCCCCTAGCTCCGCGCACGGGATCATACGACACTCGAATCGCCTGACTGCGATGGAGAAGTTCCTCGAACTCGCGCTTGTCGCCGATTCGCGCCGTTTCGCCTCGTCCTGTTTCTCGGACTTGCGGGGTCATCGCACCAAGCCCATGCCTTCGTCTGTCTTCGACTCGGCACAAAGATGACAAAATGTTCGAACGACTTTCCCGGCCTTGAATTCATGAATTAGAGTGAGCACTTCGGCATGGCACGACGGACACGTCTTAGACCAGACTTCGCACCCGTCGAGCATGCAGCGTTTGTGTGGCGGCTGTTTGTGTGACTCCTCTACGTCGGCCTTGATGCCAACGCCGCGCAGGAAGCGAATATCCTCGTTTGACCAAATCACTTAAAACCCTTCGGCTGCGCAATTGAGTAAGGCGACAATCGAGACCACTTCTTCTCACAGACAGCGCCAATTTCTCCAAGATCGACGGGCTCGCCTGGGGCAGTCTGTTTGCCAGGCGCACGAAGAAACATCAGCCACATCATCAAAATGTGCCGTTCGTGCTCTTCTTAGGTCAGACGACGCTTCACTATCGCCAGCGGCGGATTCCTAATCGTTGACACGTTTGCGAATCCTCCTCCAATAATCTTTCCAAGCACATTGCCTTTTCTTCATGACATTCCGTACATTGAACCCAAAATAATCGTTGACGTCCCTGGTAGCGGGATTCACAGCAGCAAATGCAGTCGCAGTTTTCCGAATACTGATGCAGAATTCCCCATACGCCGAATTTCCAACCCTCCATACCCACTTCTGGTTCAGATGTAATTACGTGAGCAGACAACGGCAAAGCAAAACCGACGGTCGCTGCGGCTGCTGTTTGGAGGAATGAGCGGCGTGAAATCATTTCTTCACCTTGTCTTGTTCTACCCACGACACCGAACTGCCGACAGGTAGCGATAAATCGAGAATCTTTTTCCGCCCGATTCGTATGACGATGCGAACGGCGGTCTCGAATATCTTTCGTGTGGCCTTCAATCGAATCTCCTACTGAGGTTTAGTTCACGAATTCATCTGAGTCAGTATCAACAAGCATATCGAACGGCACTGCGGCAAGTTCTTCGCCTTCCAAATCTTCGAGCGTTCGGTCCCAGTAATTCAACGAGACCCAGTTTTTGACCGTCAACGGTTTGCCCATCTTGATGAGCGCGTCGACGATGATGTCGCCGGTCGTTTTCATGCGTGCGTTGTTTTTCATCGGCACACCAGCCTGTCGGCAGTGGCACCGAGAAATATGTTTTCGATGTAGCGTGGTTCGCAGACAATTGCACCGGCGAACATCAGCGTGTTTTCGCCGCCGACATTTTCGTCGAGCCACTGCTGACCGGCTTCGGAGAGAGGACGAATCAGGAAGAGCGAAAAGTGGTTCTCGAAGACTAGGTCAAGAGGTGGTGCGGATTGAGGTGAACTGCCGGAAGCTTGGGATGCATCGTTGACCATCGGAGCCTCGCTTTCAAGGCCCCGTTTTTCAGCGAATGCTGAACCGTGGGTGAGATTCTTACTGCCCTTTAGTATACATCAATGTGCTGGACGAGCGTCACGCTTTCTTACGCTTCCGACTCTTGCGCTTCGCCAACGCGGCCTTGCTGGGTTTCTTATCTCTTGGCCTTCCGCCAAGTTTGCCGTTATCGCTGCAGCCTCGGTCTTCGCGTCACTCGTAATGCCTTTGGTCGCCGGGCATGATCAGACGGCGCTGGTGCATTCAAGGCAGGTTGTTGAATAGAATAGCGTATCCATGCCCGAGACCGACCAACAAGCTAGCCAGCCAAAACGAGAGTTTCTAACTACAGCAGGCCCGTGGGCCGAAACTCTCTCAAAAGCGGTTGCAGCAATCGTGGTCGCTTTGTATGCCTCAGGGTTCCTCATAATCTCAATCTATCACTCCAAATATGGCTTTGTTGGTACCAACCCATTTCGTCCAAGAATTCTTGCCGCAGGGGCTTGGTTCTTTCTACTCACAGCGATACCTGTCTCCGTCGCACTGAGATACAGAACCGAGCCGTGGTCAAAAATTGTGCGAGATGCATTCTTTCTCTGGGTTGGGTTTTACAGTTTGAGTCTGCCGCTTGGCAATCTACTATTTGAATTTCCCCCTAATCCAAATTATCTGCCTCCAGGGAAGTGGAGTTGGGCCGTAAGTATCCTCGGGTTGGCTGCTGTTATATACCTGCAGGTCTTGGTGAGGAATAAAACAGTCGCTCAGTGGATGGTGGCAATTCTCTCGGTTTCTCTCACTCTGTATAATGTCAGCTTCCCTGTCCGAAGTTTTTTCACCGATCACCGCTTTAGCCTTTCGACTCTGGCGCTTTGGTTTTTCGGGACCACTTTGGCAGTGAAGCTGGAATTCGAAGTACGGTCTGACAGAAATCTCGCGGAGGATGGCGAGTGGTCCAAGCCACTAATCCTTCTGTTCGGTCTTCTACTGATATTCTCGCGTGAACTCTATCCGCATCTGAAAACATCGTGGGGCGGTGGCACACCCACAGATGTCACTGTTTATTTCACTAGAGAATCATTACTAAACCCGAACAAGGCAGCACAGGCGCAACTGATTGAAGAATCTAACGAAGGTTTTTACATCGTCGGCCCGAAGGAATCGAAAGCTGTTTTCGTTCCTCGCAGCGCTGTGGCGCTGGTCTATTTCTCCGACAAGCCTGCGGAGTCGCCTATGCTGCAAGGAAACAAGCCTCTGGCTCCTTGAGGCATGAGTTGCGTTATAAGAATTGAATAGCGCGGAAGGACGCTACTGTTGGCGCACCAACAGAATGATGCTCGACACGTAAAATGTGGAAGAACACTCCAATTCCTCACCCAGACGACGGGGGTCAGCCCGATGGCCTTCACTGGCAGATGATAGATGAAGATGCCAAGTACTCATACGTTTGTGGCTTCGTTGAAGGGCTGTTTCAAGGACATTGTTTCACTACTTGGGGTGCGCCCGGTATTGAGTCGAACGAGACTTGCCATTCTGGGGCGATACGGTCATTCGATTTTCATTGGGATAAGTTCTTGGCGAAGCAGACGTACGGGAAGTTTGTCGAAGGTCTCAACAAGTTTTACGCGGACGAACGAAACTCCAAAATCGAAATTCAGCACGGTTTGTGGGTCGTGATGAACATATTGTCCGGGGCTTCGGGTGAAAGGCTTCAACTGATGGTCGATGCGTGGCGGCAGAAGGACGGCCAACACAACGAATCGTCTCGTGAGTGATAAAATTGGGAGTGTTTCCAGAACATCCCGAGATGATTTCATGAGAGGCCGCTCGATTCCACTCTCGAACCGCACGCACCCCGCCTACTTGTTGCGGTTCCGCCGTGCCGGATGTGACGGGCGACCATTGGGTGCCGGGTGCTGCGGGTGTAAAATCAGAAAAGGTGAGGGCAGAAAATGGCAAACCCGAACAAAAGGACTTTTGCAGAACCGAAGGCGTATTTGAACTTTGCTCGCCAATACCATCAGGCAGCCGAAGAACTCGCCGGGAGTAAATCCCGCGTGACGGATGCACGGTACTTTCTCTACTTCCACGCGACCGAACTGCTATTGAAGGCGTATCTGCGAGCGCAGGGAAAAGAGCCGTGGAGCCACGGACTCAGCAAACTCCTCCAAGAATGTAGCGACTTGGGGCTGACTATAGATTCGGAAGACAAATATGGTCTTCAAAATATCGTCAGTCTCTTGGAGTCCGGCAATGAGGACATGGGGTTTCGCTACTTCACTCTGAAATCCGATTGGATACCCGAGATGGGCTGGACCCGCGAATTCGTTGGACACCTGATGCAAGCAGTCACGGCGGTTGTGGACCCCAACGGCGATTCCACTAAGCCGGGCGCTGCTGTGAAGCTGGTCGTGATGACTGGAAAGCCCGTACCAGCCTGAACCGCGTCATTCCATTGAGGATGGCGACCAAGAATAAGCAAACGTTTGGCTAGTCAGAAGATCAGAAAGGACTTGACTTTTCGGGACAGTACTGGTACCTTATTCTCACGGGCAACACGTCGCTACCCAGCTGATCGTAGGTGCGCTGGGAATACTCGGGCGACAGTTGGCGGTTCCCCACCTCAGACATCACGGCAGGCGGCCTATCCGGCTCTACCTGTCAAGCCCCACCGAAACGGAACACGGGCACGAGACCAACAAGGTCTTTGTGTCTGATGCCATCACCAAAGAAAAATAATCACGTCGACCCGGCGATATCTTCCGGTACGTCCCCCACTTTCTTGCAGCCTCGTGGTCTTCGAATCGTTGACGCTGCGATCTATTCCGCATTTTCGCCGTGGTACATCGAGGAGGCGATCAGAAGCAAAATCCTCCGGGCGGTTAAACCCGAAGGGTGTCGGCATTATGTTGTTTTTCGGGAAGACCTCGATAGTTGGATGGACGAGTTGAGAGAGAAGGCTGCTTGAGCAGCCATCTACGTCACTGCCCGAGACACAGCAGGCGTGGCCAGCTGATGCCACTCCCTTGCCGCCACTGCACATTAGCTAAACCTTCTCCACCTGAGCCTGAAGTTCCTAGACCTGCTGATGCCACTCCACCAATAGACCCGCCAGTGGCGGACCCGCTGCCCGTTGTTGCGAAACCAAGACGTGGTCGTCCCCGGAAACACGCCAGCGGTGCGGAAAAGCAGGAAGCATATCGAGAACGCAAAGCACAGAACGAGCAAGAGGAAAAACGCCGTAATCTGATCGCACGTATCATCCAACGCCATCGAGGAATGTTGTCGGACCCATTCAATCAGCGAGGCGAGAGCACCACGATAGTCGAGCGT
>Ga0066682_10000835_pt1 | contig 11027 bp, 9 predicted proteins | sample GraSoiAngelo_131_FD_65628 | JGI IMG/M metagenome (GOLD analysis project Ga0066682, IMG submission 65628) | Grasslands soil microbial communities from the Angelo Coastal Reserve, California, USA - 14_0929_02_30cm | ecosystem: Environmental > Terrestrial > Soil > Grasslands | place: USA... | reverse complement strand
ATGCATAAATTCAGGAGCCTGCGTAATCGGTATAGTCGGGTTGAAACCACCTAATGCCTACGCACTGCGCTCCGGTCTGATCGGGGCGATTTCGCTGGATTTCACGTTCCGGAATTCTCGTACCGTGAAGCCGGATTTCAGCTTTGGCGCTATCGGTTCCATCGAACGTAATGCCCCTCAGGTCGTCTAAGGGGGCATTGGCCGGCTCCATGGATCGAGCATTCTTGCCGCCTAATTCATCCACCCAGGCGTCCTCCTCACCTCTACATCGATAACAAGCGTCGTAAACGCTGACGCCTTTATTCGACATATTTTTGAAATAAAATCTGTCGCCGATGTCCAGTCCCACACCCTCGCCGTAATGAGGGATGGCACGTGTCAGAGTGTTCAAAAATTTGTGGACGGTCATAAATTGCCAGGGATGCATCGAGTCGATATCCGAGCAAATCGCCAACAATGCTTTATAGGGGTAAGGAAAACGTCTGTGTGTGATCGGCATCGTTGCTGCTTGATTTTCAAGGACTGACTTGTGCGAGAAGCTCCTCGACGCAATTCGGTGTGGCTCCCAAATCGCTTCCTACCTCCAGCCAAAAGCAGGGAACTCGCTCGACGAGTTGCGCTAACTTATTGAACCCCCGCACTCCCAATCCTCGGTTGGGTATCTGTAATAGGGAACTCGGCCCAAGCGCCAGCAAGGCTTCTCCCTTTGAAGCACGTCGAAATCTCGGTTTTGGGATGTCGGCCACGCGCAGCAGCGCCAAAGCCCGTATCGGGACGAATGGTTTGAGTCGTTCCGGAAACACCTGGGAAAGAATGATAACGGATTTCAATTCATGCGGTGGCCTACCCTTGATAGCATAAGGGATCAGCTCAGTGAACCGCGCCAAATGATTGGTTTCTAAGAAGACGGAATTATAAAGGCTATAACCGACGAAAGAGCCGTCCGCCCGACATTCCAGTCCAACATAGTCCTCGCTCAAGTATCCGAAGCCGGCACAGATGCAGGCCAAGGACGATGTCGATTTCCCGGATCCGCTCTTTCCGGCAAAAACTACCCCTTTCCCGTCGCGGGCGACCAAGCCGGTATGGATTACTTGGATATCCTGGTCGTTATGCCAGTTTAGTAAGAGGCGGGCCAAGGGTTTCGCGCGTTCGTAGATAAAGATGCGATCGTGCCATGCAATGGTAGCGATAATATGATTCGTCTCCCGATCCAGGCAAGAGAACGTGTGCGGCAACCGTTGTCCGATAAAGCGATCATCGGTCGATTGCACGGTTGCTTCAGTCCAACCCAAGTCATTCTCGGTTGCAGCAATCAGACGATCGCGATTCGTCTCGTCGTCCCACAGATCAATGGTGAGTTGCGGCGCCGGAGAACAAGGTCTGTTCGTTTGCAGATGAGAAAATGGGCGGCCCATATGCTCCGCAAGTTCACGCCCCACAATACGAAGCCGGACGGATTGACCTCCGAACATGTAATAAAATTCGCGAACATGGCTCGGGTTCTTAGCAGCCGCTTCTTCGAACTCGGCTCGCATGATCCCGAAAGCAATCTCGCCGTTGAACTCTTCCAGGTTCTCCGAGTCCCATGTGGTTCCGAATCTTGAACGATCGATTTCCTGCATGATTCTCTTTCGTCGAGAATGGTAGCTGAGATGTGTGGCGCGCCTTTGGCGCACATCGCTTGGCCTAGCGAAGCCGGCGGCGATCCAGAGCCGCTTTCAACATGTGCAGATACTCATTTCGACTGGCGGCGGCCTGGAGCTTGCTGAGATTGGCGTCATGAAGGCGGCGAAATACGAGGGAATCGTGTAACAGCTCCATCTCGGCGCCGCTCTCTTTGGCCCTTAAATACCAGTCGGTGTCATCCCCATGAGTCAGGACGGTATTGAATGGACCGATTCGATCGAAGAAACTGCGCCGGACCAGGAGCGTCTGAGTGACGTAGCCCGGCAGCGGCCGTCCGACGTAGTAGTTTTCCAATCCACTCGCCGTCTCGCCGTCTTTGGGTGTGCAAAAGTTCTGCACGTGTGTGACGCAGTACTCGAGCTCGGGACGGGCTCGAAACCGCGCCATCTGGCGCTCGAGCTTCTCCGGGTACCAGATATCGTCCGCATCCAAAAACGCGATAAAGTCGCCCTCGGCCCGGCTCAGTCCCAGGTTTCGCGCCGCCGCCGGGCCTTGATTCGCTTGCCATACGTAACGCACTCGCGCGCCATATCCGCGGGCTACGCTCGCCGTTTCATCGCTTGAGCCATCGTCGGCTACGATGATCTCGAGCGGTTTGTGCGGTTGCGCGATGATGCTATTCAACGCCTCGGCCAAATAGCGCTCGCCGTTGAAGACAGGCACGATGCAACTGATCAGCGGTTGATTCATGTAAGCTACGCTCATGGGTGTCTAGAGCGAGAGTCAATTTGTGCTTTGCGCATGGATTGAGGCGCCCTCACGCGCCCCCGCGTTCAGTTTGCGGTATATTTCGTCATACGCATCCACGTATCTGTCCCAGCTAAATAATTCTTGGGCCCGCCGGCGGGCAGCCCAGCCCATTTGCCTGGCAATTTCCGGCTGATCGAGCAGAGTCGTTATTGCCCGTGCGAAAGCCGCGCCATCATCGACTTCGGTGAGCAGTCCGGTCTCTCCATGCGCCACGACTTCGGGAAGTCCTCCGATTTGCGCCGCCACTACGGGGCGACCCATCCATGCCGCTTCCAAAGCGACCAGGCTAAAGCCCTCCAATCGAGAGGGTATCAGCACGAGAGTCGCCTCGGCTATTACGTGAGGCACTTTTTCCGGTGAGACAGAGCCGAGAAATTCTACCGACTGAGCTAATCCCAACTCGTCCGTTTGGCGCTCCAGCGTCTTGCGTTCGGAGCCGTCGCCGGCGACGATTAAACGCGCTTGCGGGAAACGATTTAACACTTGGGCAAAAGCCTCCAATGCCAGATCGAATCCCTTGCTTTGCACGAGCCGCCCCAGACAAAGTAACCGGGGCGCGTCGAATCGTAGCGGCACAGCAGAAGCGTCCGGCAGCTCCAGCGCATTGTAGATGACGGACGTGCGCGAGCTGATCTCCGGCAACAGTTCCCGTGTTTGCTCCAGTACAGCCTTCGAGCAAGTCGTCACCCAATCGGCGGAGCGTAAAACCTTGCCGAGCAAGGTTTCCTGTCCCACGGGTTCATTGGGCAGAGCTTGGTGCAGAGTAACCAGAGTCGGCGCGGGATGGGCATTCGCCGTCATGAGATGAAATAAAACACTGCCGCCGTACGAGTTGACGTGGACGAGATCGGGGCGAAATTCCTGCTTCAGCTTCCTCACTTTTGCAGCTGCTTCCGTTAACGGGTTGATGTTGCCCGGCTGAATGCCCGGAAAGAATGGAAAACGATGAACCGGGATATCTACGTAGAGCTCTTCTGAGGGAAGATCCGGCGTCCCCCATGTCACCACGATGAATTCATGACCACGATTCCGCAATGCCGGCAACAACCTGGCCGCCAGGTTTTCAACGCCACCGACCCGCGGCCAAAAGGTTTCAGACCAAAAGAGAACTCGCATGCTCTTTTGCGCGCATCTGCGTGAATCCGCTACCGGAATCATGAGGCCTTGTTGGCCAGCGCCGGCATCCCTTTATACCGCCTGGGTGCAATGTCGATCTTTTCACCGTGTGGAGCCGGGCCGGTTGGAGAAAGCGGGCAGTTTCGGCACAGCTCGTAGTGTTGTCGCTGACCCGCGATCAGGTCTGTGACGACTTGGACATGGCGTTCGGAGAACCACAGCTCTTCCAGTGAGTGTTGGTACACGTTCCCCAGCTTGAAGTCTCCATGCGTGTCTTCACAGCAATTGCACACTTCGCCGTCATATTGGATGATCATTCGGATGAGGGGGCGATGACAAGGTGCATTGGCAAATGTAAGGTCGGGAACAGCGATGCGCGGGTCAGAGGGCACCAGCGCCTTGGGAATGCCCATACTGTAAGCCGTACGGCCCCCCGTGAGTCCGATGGCACTGAACATTAGATTGGACCCTGCCAACCTCTCTTGCCAATACTGCTTGGCCTGCTCCAACTCCTCGTTCGTCTCATAGTCGTACAGTCCAACGACAATAAACTCGTAGACGTTCTTAACCTCCTCACTCAGCGCATCATCGTGTTTCAGCACGTCCCCGTTTGTGTGCAGGTCGGGCTTCATGCCCCGCTTCTTCGCTTCGCCGGCGAGCATGACGTTGCGCTTGTCGAGCAAGGGCTCTGAGTAGTGGTGAAACCCCACACCCCCACTGAACCCCAGCGCCTGTGCCTGATCGAGGAGATCGAGAATCTTCTCCGTAGGCATCTGATTCAGGACGGGCTTGCCCACCTCGTCAAGATACTTTCCGGAACGGTCGTAGGTGCGAGGACAAAACCAGCATGAGCGATTGCAGTTCGACTGCGACTCGATGAGCATCCGCTCAAACAGCGGAATCCGGGTCTTCAAGGATTTGCTATACGGAGCCGACATAGGCAAGCTTCTTGGTCAGTATCCGATCGAGGGGCATCGTAGTCATTGATGCAATGGTCCAATCGGCCGGGCCATAGGCTGGGGCAAAACCGCCGTCCGTCAGATAGCGTGGCCGCTGGGTACGGGAACAATTCAATTTTAATGCTTCTTACGGATAGCCTTTAAACCGCATCCAAGAGCGGATTAGGGCACGGGCCGTCCTATGTATGGTCATCTCGGTTTGAAAGTCACTCGCATAGAGAGTGATCAGCAAAGACTTACGTGACCTCCCTTCAGGACAGACAACAGGTGAAACGCCATGCCAGGAGTTGCTCGATTTCAGAAAAAATACCAATCGATTCGGTAAAAAGGCAAAAGTTCGCCAACGCTTCATTAGTTCAAAAGGCATCTCGATGTTACGCCAATTATGCTTCAGCAAGGCATGCTTTGGTTCATAGATCTCGGTGCCGCCGCCGTAGCTCTCGCGCCAATCAGACTCCGCAAAGTAAAGAAGAATGGACAGGAGTTTGCCAGGATTATCGGTATGCGGGGGTATCCACTCGCCAGGAGTCAACTGCGAAAACTTGAAAGTAGCTTTAATGGGTGTCTTATCCGTCAATCCTCGCGCCTTCGACCAGTCGTTGACGTAATGCCAAGATCGCTGATCGCTATAGCCGCGTTCGTGTGGAACAGCCGGCATGACGAATTTTTGTAGGTCTTCGAGAAATGTCTCGGAACTAAAAAAATCCAATAAGCTTTTGCTGAACGGGTTCTTAGACCAAAAATTTTTCAACCTCGGGTCGTCATTATCCATTGCACCTCTAGCGCCATAGTTAATATAGAGCGCTTGCTTGGGGAAGTCTTGGAGCAAATAGCGGTAGCTCTGACTGGGCAAATAATTGTCAATGCAGCCATGGAAAAATGGGTAATCGTAAACGGTAACATCCCTATGTGAAAAAAGGAGCCGACTATAGTCGACTTCACGAGACGTTTCTTTGGGCTTATAGATTCCCATGATGTTCTACGTAAAGTAGAGTTCTTGCCCTCATGGCAGTTGCTGCGGTTGCCAGCATAGAGGGCAGCTGTGGGAGATCATGTATCACTCGCTTCCTCTAGCATCTACCTTCATCTTGCCTAACGAGTCGCTTGTACAGGGCGTCGTAAGCATCGACGTGTTTTTCCCAACTGAAAACCGTTTGCATGCGGTCGCGAGCCGCCTGGCCCATCTTTTTAGCTGCTTCAGGATTGTCCAGCAGGAAAGATACAGCGTTGGCGAGGCCGCCGATGTCTTCGCTCTCGAACAGAAGACCCGTCTGTTGATCGACCACGACTTCGGGAAGTCCGCCGACGCGCGACGCTACGACCGGGCGAGCCATCCAAGCCGCCTCAAGCGCCACCAGTGGAAGTGAATCGTCCCGGGATGGCATCAAGAGCATCGTGGAATCATTGATCAACGCCGGCACTTGATCGGGAGCAATCCAACCGACGAATTCGACTGCACGGCTGATGTGCAAGTCGCAAGCCTGCTGCTCCAAATCGCTCCTGGTGGCCCCGTCCCCGGCAACGACGAGCCGCGCTCGGGGAAAACGATGGGCGATCGTGGCAAACGCCGCCAGGGCCACATCCATACCTTTGTCCGGATGAAGACGGCCCAGGCACAATAAACGCGGGGCAGCGAACGATAAGGGCGCCGGCGCCAGGGACGGCGCTTGCACGCCGTTGTAAATAATCGAAGATCGAGGAGTAATCTCAGGCGCCAATTTTTTTCCTTCGTTAAGAATCGCGGCGGAACAGCCGGCGACCCAGTCTGCGGCACGCAAAGTATGTCCCGCGATCGAGTCAGACTGACTCGACCATCTTCCATGCAACGTGACCAAGGTTGAAGCCGGATACAGGTTAGCAGTCGATAGGTGAAATAAGTTATCGACCCCCACCATGTTGATATGGACGAGGCTCGGTGCAAAGGCGCGCTTGAGCGCAGCCACCTTCTGCCGTATCTCGACGAAATGGTCGATGCTTTTATCGGTCACATTATTGTGAAAAGGAAAGCGATAGATGGGGATACCATTCAACCGCGCTTCGTCAGGCAAGCTTGTATGAGTCTTTGACGCAATCACGATGTATTCGTACCCGCGCTTGCGCAGAGCCGGCAAGACCTTTGAAGCCAGAACCTCGACGCCTCCGATATTGGGCCAAAATGTCCCCGACCAAAATAAGACACGCATTGCTGGTTTGAACCCTTAATCGTTATCTGTGTGCAGAAAAATTGATGCGCGACACGTTTGGGCAGAAGATCGGCGACGCCAGTCCAGAACAAGACGTTGCCAGAGGGCGTCATAAGCGCTCACGCATTCCTCCCAACTGAACACCTCCTGGACTCGGTGACGGGCGGCTTGACCCATGCGTCTAGCTGTATCCGGGCGTTCGAGCAGCAATGCCATGGTCTCGGCCAAGGCATTACTGTCTTCTGGTTCAACCAGCAAGCCGGTTTGCTTATGTACCACGACTTCGGAAAGACCCGAGACCCGCGTCGCCACAACCGGACGAGCCATCATGGCGGCCTGAAGGACCACCGAGGGAAGTCCCTCCCATCGTGAGGGCATGATGACCATAGTAGAGGTATTTATGAGCGCGAACACCTTGTGAGGAGAGACCCACCCAATAAAATCGACGGCACCGGCGAGACCGAGTTCGGCAACTTGGCGTTCCAAAGAGGCCCGTTTCGGGCCGTCGCCGGCAACGGTCATACGAGCATTGGGAAACCGCTCAGTGATCGACGCCAGTGCCGTGATCGCCAGGTCAAATCCTTTTTGAATGGCGAGTCGCCCCAAACACAGCAGCCGTGGCGCATCGATAGGAAGTGGTTTGGGCAGGAGGGGCGGCACCTCCAAACCATTGTAGATGAGGGATGAGCGCGTCATGATCTCTGGAGCAAGCCGACGCGCTTGTGCCAGCACGGCCGATGATTTGCCGGTCACCCAATCGGCTGACCGTAGCAGCTGGTTCAGTAACTGACGCCCCTCTTGCTCCGGTCGCTCTTCGATCAGCGTGACCAGTAAAGGGGCAGGATGCGCATGAGTCGTATCTAAGTGAAAAACTATGCTCGGACCGAAACCTTGTATATGGACCAGGTCGGGCGCGAAAGCGCGCTTGAGCTTAGCCAATCCCTGCCGCGCTACGAACAATTGATCGACGCTGCGGCTGTTAAATCCCGTCCAAAATGGAAAGCGATAAACTGGAATCCCTTGGTATTGAGCTTCGCTTGGGAGATCAGCGGAATCTTGTCGGGTCACTACAATGATCTCATGGCCCCGCTCCCGCAAGGCTACAAGGAGCTTGGAGGCAAACACTTCGGCACCGCCTATATTGGGCCAAAAAAACTCTGAGGTGAATATGACGCGCATCGTCGTAGATTCATTCGGATAAAAGCGACGCGCCTCTATCAGCTCCGGTAATCAGCTTTTTATAAAGAGCGTCGTAGGCATCTACGCAGCGCTGCCAGCCAAAAAATTTTTGCGCCCGCTCACGGCCCGCCATGCCCATCTCCCTTGCTGCTTGGGGATTATTCAGCAAGAACGCGATCGCCTCTTCAAGGCCATGGACATCTCCGTTCTCAATCAGCAAACCAGTCTCCTGATGGGCCACAGCCTCCATGACTCCCCCCACCCGCGTTGCCACCACCGGCCGCGCTATGAGCGCGGCTTGGAGAGCCACCGTTGGAAGTCCTTCCTTGCGCGAGGGAATCAGCACCAAAGTCGCTCTGTTGATTAAAGCGAGCACATCTTCTTGTTCCACCCAGCCGACGAACTCGACGGCCGTGCTCAGACCAAGTCGAGCGGTCTGCTGTTCCAGTTGAGGACGCGACGGACCGTCCCCGGCAATCACCATTCTGATACCGGGGTATCTCTTAATAATCGAAGCCAATGCCGCCAATGCCAGATCGAAACCTTTCGCCGGGACCAGCCGACCGAGGCATAACAACCGGGGCGGATCAAATGAGAGCGGCTCGGGCGACATTGCTGGAACCTCTAAACCGTTATAGATCACGGACGAACGCGCTACGATCTCAGGAACCAACTGAGTAGCTTGTCCGTGCAGTGCAGAAGAAACGCAGGTCACCCAGGCCGCCGAACGAAGCGTTTCACTGAGGAGAGTGTCAGACCCGGAAAACTGGTTCGGCAGCAATTGTTGGTTCAGACGAACCAAGGCCGGCGCCGGATGCACGTCCAATGTCCGAAGGTGGAATAATGTACTAGAGGTGACCCCGTTCAAATGGATCAAGTCCGACTTGAAGGTTCGTTTGACCTTCATCACCTTTTCGCGCGTCCGGATAAACTGCCCGGCGTCGCCGTCCCGTAGTGCCTTCAAGAACGGAAGCCGAAAAATCGGAACGCCTTGATACTGGGTCTCGTCCGGTAGGTCAAGATGGTCGTGCGAAGTCACAACAATTATTTCATACCCACGCGCTCGTAACGCTGAAACCAATTTAGCGCCAAAATACTCGCCGCCGCCAACGTAGGGCCAAAATAAATTCGACCAAAACAGTACCTTATCATACATTCAGTTTTGCCGCCCCTGTCACCGATGTGCCGCATGATCGCTCGCTACCATGCGAGTGCCGGCATAGTGATGCTCGGCCCACAGAGCGAGACTGAGCAACGTCCATAACTGCCAGTCGTAATTGGCTTGCCCGGAAAGATGCCGGTCGAAAATCTCACGAGCAGCTGCTTGGTTCAACGGAAGACCTAAGATGTCCTCGCGCCCGAGCACGACTTCTTCGAAGACGGGTCGAAGGGGCCCGCGCAACCAAACATCTATCGGGACGGTAAAACCTCGCTTGGCCAAGGTTTGATGTCGCACATGGCGAGCCAATGAATAGCGCAGCGGCAACTTGCCGATTTTCCGCTTCAGGTCCAGGCATGAGCGCCAATCCACACGTGCAGCCACTTCTATGACTTCCTTGTCCAAAAGCGGCACCCTCACTTCCAGCGACTGATACATGCTGGCGCGATCGACCTTCAGGAGGATCATGGTCAAATAACCGACAAACTCGTTCCAACGGAGCCACTGCGCCGTCTCATCCGCCTCCCAGCGGTTGTAATTGAAGAGAGTGAAGCCGGCGGGCCAGCCCGGAAGGTCGGGGAAAATACGTTTTAGCCAACCTTCAGATAGATGAGTATGCTTAAGCCGATAAATATCGCCGATGCTTCCCGGCCAGCTAAGGTCCGTTTGGCCCGACCCGACGGCTAGCAGTCTCTGTAGATGCCACTTGGAATTTTCCGACCCGCGTGGTTGGCTGAGATCAATCGCTTTATCCAGTACTGACGCGAAGCGATCGAAATATCCCCAAAAGAGTTCGTCGCCGCCGTCTCCCGAAAGCATGACCTTGACCTGTTGCCGAGCCAGCCGTGAGACCAAAATGGTAGGAAAGATGGAATAATCGGCAAAAGGTTCCCCGCAAGCGGCCACCACATCATCGAGCATTTCAAGAGCGTGGTTCGGCGTTACCTGCTCGACAAAGTGCTCGACGCCGATCTCACCGGCATAAGCGACGGCATCGGCGGACTCGTCGTGACGGTCTCCATTGGTTCCGATGGTAAAAGCACGGACCGGACCATTGGTCGCGGCCCGCATTTTGGCCGCGACGAGCGGAGAATCGATGCCACCGGAGAGAAACGTGCCCACCGGCACGTCGCAGACGACCTGGCGGCGCACAGCGGCAGTTACGGCTGCATCCACGGCCTCGTACGCTTCCTCGCCGCGTAGATTTGGCTCGCGGTACAGCGGAAATTCGAAAAACCGCCCGTGGCGCACGCGGCTTTCGCTCGTGATCTCCATCCAACTGCCGGGCTCGAGCATGTGCGTGTCGTTGAGCAACCCGTACGGAGCGGGAATATAACCCAGGCGCAAGTACAGCGTCAAAGCCGCCGGTGAGACCGCTGACTCGCGGCTCCACGCGTGGGAGAGAATCTGGTCGTATTGAGAAGCGAAGGCCGCGCCTCGAGGCGTGAGCGTATAGTAGAGCGGCTTGATCCCGGCGTGATCGCGCGCCAAGAGCAATTTCTTCGCCGCGGAGTCGTAAAATCCCAGGGCGAACATGCCGTTGAAGCGGGCGAGGGCCTGGTCTCCCCAATGGACCAGGGCGTATAGGACGACTTCGGTATCTCCCGTAGAGCGAAAGCGTGCGCCTTCGCACTCGAGCTCGCGGCGCAGATCGCGAAAATTATAGACCTCGCCGTTGTAGACGATAGCGTAACGGCCGTCGCGCGTGAGCATCGGTTGATGGGCGCTGTCGGAGAGATCCATAATCGACAAACGACGAAAGGCTAGGGTGGAATAATGACCATCGTTCCAGAAGCCTTCGTCATCGGGGCCGCGGCGGGCCATCAGTGCAATGAGTCGCAGCGGGATCTCGTCGCCGCGCGCAGGGCCGCGGTCGACGAATCGGATCTGTCCTAATATTCCACACATGGTCGTAAGCGAAAGCTCGGCGGACGTCTCGCGTTGAAAGAGTTTAGTTGCGAGGTTTCGGGCGCGATCAATGTTTCTTGTGCT
>Ga0066682_10000834_pt1 | contig 11030 bp, 9 predicted proteins | sample GraSoiAngelo_131_FD_65628 | JGI IMG/M metagenome (GOLD analysis project Ga0066682, IMG submission 65628) | Grasslands soil microbial communities from the Angelo Coastal Reserve, California, USA - 14_0929_02_30cm | ecosystem: Environmental > Terrestrial > Soil > Grasslands | place: USA... | reverse complement strand
GCTCCTCGCGCGAGCGGGACGGCACCATCAGGCTCACGCACGGCTCCCCCTCGTGCTCCCCGAGCGCCAGCGTCATCTCGATGGACAGCACGCTCCCATCGGCGAGCTGCGCGTTCACCCGCAGCGGGTGATCGGCTTTCCAGCGCCCCTGGAGACACGCGGCCAGCGCGCCGCGCAGCGCCGCGTGAGTCGAATCGTCGAAAAGGTCCATCACCGGCTCGCCGCTGACGCCTTCGGCGACGCCGTAGAGCTCGAGCCAGGCGGGGTTCGCATCGACGACGATCCCCTCCTGCACCTGGATGATCGCGTCGTTCGAGCGATGCAGCACGGTGCCGAGCTGGCTGCGCGCTTCCTGAGCGGATTTCAGCGTCTCGGCGAGCTTGCGCTCGGTGCGAAACACCTCGAGCTCGCGCAGCATCACCGCCTGCAGCCGCTCGGTGTTGGCGAGCGTGACGACGTCGCGCGCGCCGAGCGCCATCGCTTCCGCGATGTCGGCCTCATCGACCTCCGGCGCCAGCAGCAGCACCGGCACCCCGGGCGCGAGCTTGTCGCGCACCCGGACGGCGGCCTCGAACTCCCCGCGGCTCTCGGCGACGTGCACGAGTAGCTCGGGATTGAGCTGGGTGAGCGCGTCGGCGAGGTCGCGCAGCGCCGGAATCCAGGTGCAGTGAGCGGGCTGCCCGGCACGCCGCAGAATGCCGTTGACGGCTTCCACGGGCTCGCGCGCGGCGCTGAGCACGATGAGCGGAACGGCGTTCTGCCCGGGCATGGCGCCGCGATTCTAGCACCGCGTCCCCAGCCGGCCGTGTGTGCGACTTCGCGAAAAGCACGCCACGCAGAGGGTGCGCGGCGGCAAGCGGCGCGCGCGCTTCCCGGCCGCGGGCGATGCCGCTATCATACGCGGCCCTTTTTTGTGCATACCGGCGCTGAAGCGCACATACGCGAGCGCGAGAGTCAGATGGCCAGCTACACGACCAGCGAGATCCGCGGAGGCCTCAAAGTCCTCCTCGACGGCGAGCCCTACGCCGTGATCGAGAACGAGTTCGTCAAGCCGGGCAAGGGCCAGGCGTTCAACCGCATCAAGGTGCGCAACCTCAAGACCGGCCGCACGATCGAGCGGACCTTCAAGTCAGGCGAATCGCTCGAGGCCGCCGACGTCGTCGACACCGACATGCAGTATCTCTACCAGGACGGCGACTTCTGGCATTTCATGGTGCCGGAGAACTTCGAGCAGTACACCGCGGGCAAGTCGGCGCTGGGCGAGAACGCGCAGTGGCTCAAGGAGGGCGTGGTCTGCATCGTGACGCTCTGGAACAACGTGCCGCTCGTGGTCACGCCGCCGCCGCACATCGAGCTCAAGGTCATCGAGACCGACCCGGGGCTGCGCGGCGATACCGCCACCGGCGGCCAGAAGCCCGCCAAGCTCGAGACCGGCGCGGTGGTGCGGGTGCCGCTCTTCATCAACGAGGGTGAAGTGATCCGCATCGACACCCGCACGGGCGAGTACATCTCGCGCAGCAAGGGGTAGGCGCGCCGGCGGGCGCGCCCTCTGAAGGGCTCGGGGGCCGCCGACTTCAGGCGCGCTGCAGCCGCGGCGCGCTCCGCACCCGCCACAGGCCATCGGCCGCGTAGATCGCGAGCGCCGCCCAGATCAGCGCAAAGCCGAGAGCGCGGGCGAGCCCGAAGTGCTCGTGATAGACCACGACGCCGCAGAGCAGCTGCAGGCTCGGCGCGATGTACTGCAGCACGCCCACCGTCGAGTAAGGAAGGCGGCGCGCCCCGTAAGCGAACAGCAGGAGCGGAATCGCCGTCACCAGCCCGCTGCCGACGAGGAGCGCATCGATGGCGGCGCCGGAGGAGCCCAGCGCGCCGGTGCCCGCGACCTGACACCACCCGAGATAGGCCACCGCGAGCGGCAGCAGCAGCAGCGTCTCGCTCGCAAGTCCCGGGAGCGCCTCGACGCTGATCACCTTGCGCAGCAGTCCGTAGAGCGAGAAGGTGAGCGCGAGGAAACAGGCGATCCACGGCAGACGCCCGGCGAGCACGGTGAGATAGCCGACGGCGATCGCGGCGAGCGCCACCGCGAGCCACTGCGTGCGGTTCAGCCGCTCGTGCAGCACCACCACCCCCAGCACCACGTTCACCAGCGGATTGATGTAGTAGCCGAGGCTGGTCTCGACGATGTGCTGGTGCGTCACGCCCCAGACGTACACCAGCCAGTTGCAGCTGACGAGGAGCGCCGTGAGCGTGAGGCGCACCAGGAGCGCCGGGTTGGTGAGGGTCGCCGTGAGCCGTCCGAGCTGCCCGCGCAGCAGCATCCACCCGAGGAGGAACAGGCACGACCAGGCGACGCGGTGCGCGATCACCTGCGTCGCCGGCACGCCGCTCAAGGGATGCAGGTAGAGCGGGAACAGTCCCCAGATCGCAAAGGCCGCGCTCCCCGCGGCCAGCCCCCGCGTCCCGGACCGCGGGACGGTCATGCGGGATTCGCGAGCGCGCTCGTCTCCCGGATGCTCCGCACGAAGAGCCCGGCGAGCGACTCGAGCCCGCGGGCGTCGGCCTCGTCGAAGCGCGCCGCGCGCGGACTGTCGAGATCGAGCACCCCGAGCAGCGACCCATCGCGCGCGTCGCCGGCGATGAGCGGCACCACGATCTCCGAGCGCGACGCCGGATCGCAGGCGATATGGCCCGGGAACTCGAGCACGTCGGGCACGACGAGCGTGCGGCGCTGCGCCGCCGCCGTGCCGCACACGCCCGAGCCGAGCGCGATCCGCACGCACGCCGGACGGCCCTGAAAGGGCCCGACCACGAGCTGCCCGCCCTTGAGGAAATAGAAGCCGGCCCAGTTCACCTCCGGCAGAGCCTCGAAGACGAGCGCTGCGGTGTTGGCGGCGTTGGCGATCGGATCGCTCTCGCCCGCGAGCAGCGCGCCGAGCTCCTGCGCGAGACGCGCGTAGTCCGCGGGCTTGTCGTGAAAGTGGTAGCGCTGTGCGGTGTAGCTCATGGTCGGGGCGAGGCTAAGCCCGGGCGGTCGGAAAGGCGAGCACCTCCTCGATGTGCGAGGCTCCGGCGGCGAGCATCAGCGTGCGCTCGAAGCCGAGGGCCACCCCGGCCGAATCCGGCAGGCCGCTCTCGAGCGCCGCGAGCAACCGCTCATCGATCGGGCAGACGGGGAGCCCCAGGCGCCGCCGCTGCGCGTTGTCGCGCTCGAAGCGCTCGCGCTGCTCGGCTGCGCTCGCGAGCTCGTGAAAGCCGTTGGCGAGCTCGACGCCGTCGCAGTACAGCTCGAAGCGCCGCGCGGTGCGGGGATCCTCGGGGTCGAGTCGCGCGAGCGCCGCCTGGCTCGCGGGGTAGCCGTGGACGAAGGTGAGGGCGCTGCGCCCGAGGCGGGGGCCCACCCGAGAACCCATGAGGAGCTCGAGCCACGCGTCGCGATCGGCGCTGCGGTCCGTAAAGCCGAGCGGCCGCGCGGCCTCCTCGAGCGCCTCGTCGGGCGCGGTGAGGGGGTCGAGGCCGAGCTCGCGGAGGAACGCGTCGCGATAGCTGATGCGCTCGCTCGCACGCTGCGCGGCGGCCGGGCCGAGGAGCAGCCGCACGAGCGCCTCCACCTCGTCCATGAGCGCCGCCAGCGGGAAACCGACGCGGTACCACTCTATGAGCGTGAATTCGGGGTTGTGCAGCCGCCCGCTCTCGGCGCCGCGCACCACGTGACAGACCTGGTAGATGTCGCCACTGCCGGCGGCGAGCAGCCGCTTCATGGCGTACTCGGGCGAGGTATGCAGGTAGGCCGGCGTACGCCCAAGTTGCACGGTGGCGCTCACGATGTGCACGTCGCTCACCGGCGCATTGACGACGACGGGGGTGTCGACCTCGAGCACGCCGCGGGCGGCAAAGAACTCGCGCGTGCACGCGAGGAGCGCCGCGCGCCGCTCGAGGAGCGCCCGCGAGGCGCCGGGCCGCCAGTCCCCGCCGCCGCTCACGTCAGCCTCACGTGAGCCGGGCGAGCGCCTGGCCCACCCGCACGCCGCTGCCGGGGGCGAGCGGGCGCAGCCACTCGCTCCTGCCCTGAGGCAGCAGCAGTATGACCGTGGAGCCCATGTTGAAGCGGCCGAGCTCGGCGCCCTTCTCGAGCTCGAGCGGCGCGCGGCTCTCATCGAGCGGCAGCTCGGCGCCATGGCGCAGGCTCCGCGGCGTCACCACGCCGTGCCACACGGTCTCGATGCTGCCGACGAAGAGGGCTCCCACCAGCACCAGGGCGAAGGCGAGCGTTTCCTGCCCGAAGACGCACACCACGCGCTCGTTGCGCGCGAAGAGAGCGGGAACGGAGGCGGTGGTGGCGGCATCGACGCTGAACAGCCGCCCCGGCACGTACCACGCCGCGCGCAGCCGCCCGGAGAGCGGCATGTGGATGCGGTGGTAGTTGAACGGCGCAAGGTAGAACGTCGCGAACGCGCCCGCCCTGAAGTGCTGCGCCCAGGAGAGATCCGCCGCCAGGAGCGACTCGAGCGTATAGGCACGCCCTTTGGCCTGCACCAGCCACGAGCCGTCGAGCCGCCCGATCTGACTCACGCTGCCGTCGACCGGCGAGACGAGCGAGCCCGCATCGGGATCGATCGGGCGCGCGCCGGGGACGAGCCCCCGGGTGAAGAAGGCGTTGAAGCTCGCGTAGCTCAGCGGGTCCGGGAGCTCCGCGTCGCTCATGTCGGGGTGGAAGCGGTCGTCGAAGGCGCGGATGAGCGGCTCCCGGACGAGCGGTGTGCGTACGCGGGTGATTGCGCGCACCACGCGCGAGAGGAAGTGCTGCGGCAGCAGGTATTGCAGCGCGACGAAGAGCCGCGTCCGCACGCTGTCGGCCAGGCCGCTCGGGCCGATGTCCGCCGACGCGCTCATAGCCAGGGCGCCGCGCGGCGCAGGTCTGCCGCGAGCGGGCTCGCCTCGAAGGGCGGCGCGAAGACGGCGACGACGCGCGCCCTGGCGTCCAGCAGGAACACCACCGCGGAGTGGTCCATGGTGGAGTCGCCGCCGGGCAGCTCCACGCGATTGACCGCTACCCCGAAATCGGCGGCCATCGATGCGATCGACCGCGCCGCCCCGGTCAGCCCGAGGAATGCGGGATCGAAGGCGTGCACGTAGGTGCCGAGGAGCGCCGGCGTATCGCGCTGCGGGTCGACGCTCACGAACACCACCCGCAGCGTGGGGAGCGCGGCGGCCTTTCGCACCTGCGCGAGCTCGAGGAGCGTCGCCGGGCAGACGTCCGGACAGCGCGTGAAGCCGAAAAACACGAGCGACGGCGCCCCCACGAGACTCGCCCGCGTGAAGGAGCTCCCGGTGGTGTCGGTGAGCGCGAAGTCGCGCACCGCCTTCGGCTGCGGCAGCCACGTGCCGCTTGTCAGGCGCGGGCCTGCCCTGTCAAGTTGTTGCGCGAGCCAATACCCGCCGACGCTGGCGGCGAGCGCGGCGACGGCGAGAAGCAGGCGGACACGGACCTTCGACATGGGCGAATTATTTCACAGGGCCCGGCGCGCGGGGCCGGCGCGGGCGCGGCGCGCCCCACACGCGCCCTCCGCCACGCGCACCGTCACCGTGGGCGAGCTCATCGCGCGCGCCGCGCGGGCGCTCGCGCGCGCGCGCGTGCACTTCGGACACGGCAGCGACAATGCCCGGGACGAAGCCGCCGCGCTGGTACTGTACGCAATCGGGGCGCGCGATCGCGGCGGCGCGGACCTCCTTCGGCGACGCGTCCACCGCCGCGCGCAGGCGCGCGCGGCGGAGCTCGTCAGGCGGCGCATCGAGGAGCGCGTCCCGGCCGCCTACCTGACCGGCGTCACCTGGTTCGCGGGCCTCGAGATCCGGGTCGACGCGCGGGTGCTCGTGCCCCGCTCGCCGATCGCGGAGCTGATCGAGCGGCGCTTCGCGCCGTGGATCGACGCGCGCCGCGTGCGACGGGTGCTCGATCTCGGCACGGGCTCGGGCTGCATCGCCATCGCCTGCGCGCGGGCGCTGCCGCGCGCCCGCGTCGATGCGGTCGACATCTCGGAGGCGGCGCTCGAGGTGGCGCGCGCCAACGTCCGCTCCCACCGTCTCGGGGGCCGTGTGCTCGTCAAGAAGTCCGATCACTTCCGCGCGCTCGGGCGCGCCACCTACGATATCATCGTGTCGAATCCGCCTTACGTGGGGGCGCGTGAGCTCGAGCGACTGCCGCCGGAATACCGGCACGAGCCGCGCGTGGCGCTCGCGGCCGGCGAGGCGGGCCTGGACTCGGTGCGCATCATCCTCAAGGAGGCGCGCCGGCATCTGCGTCCGCGCGGCGTGCTGATCGTCGAGGTGGGCAACACCGAGCGCGCGGTGCGACGGGCCTTCCCGCGCCTGCCCTGCGTGTGGCTGGAGTTCGAGCGCGGCGGCGGGGGGGTGTTCCTGCTGTCGCGCGAGCAACTGCCGGCTTAGCTGAAGCAGCGCCGCGCGGAGTCACACAGGACCATGTCCGGCAACACCATCGGCAGGCTGTTCACGGTGACCACCTTCGGCGAGAGCCACGGGCCCGCCATGGGATGCATCGTCGACGGCTGTCCGCCGGGCCTCCCGCTGAGTGAGGCGGACCTGCAGCAGGACGTCGATCGCCGCCGCACCGGCACCTCTCATTTCGTCAGCCAGCGGCGCGAGGCCGATCAGGTGCGCATCCTCTCGGGCGTGTTCGAAGGGCACACGACCGGCACGCCGATCGGCATCCTGATCGAGAACACCGACGCGCGCTCGCGGGACTACGACAAGATCAAGGACCGCTTCCGCCCCGGACACGCGGACTACACGTATCAGCAGAAATACGGCGTGCGCGACTACCGCGGCGGCGGGCGCTCCTCGGCGCGCGAGACGGTGATGCGGACCGCCGCGGGCGCGATCGCGCGCCGCTATCTCGCCGCACGGCTCGGCGTGCGCATCTACGGCTACCTGAGCCAGGTCGGCCTGCTCTCGATCCAGGCGGTGGATCCCGCCTTCGCGTACCAGAATCCGTTCTTCTGTCCGGACCCCTCCCGGCTCGCCGAGCTCGAGGAGCTCGTCTGGAAAGTGCGCGCGGAGGGCGACTCGATCGGCGCGCGCGTCACGGTGGTCGCGAGCGGCGTGCCGCCCGGGCTCGGCGAACCGGTGTTCGATCGGCTGGACGCGGACATCGCGCACGCGCTCATGAGCATCAACGCCGTGAAAGCGGTCGAGATCGGCGCCGGCACCCGCGCCGCCACGCAGCGCGGCAGCGAGCACCGCGACGAGCTCGCCCCTGAGGGCTTTCGCAGCAACCACGCCGGCGGGATCCTCGGCGGCATCTCCTCCGGTCAAGACATCATCGCGCACCTGACCCTCAAACCCACCTCCAGCATCCAGCTGCCGGGGCAGACCATCGACGTCGCGGGCAATCCGGTCGAGGTCGTGACCACCGGGCGGCACGACCCCTGCGTAGGACTGCGGGCCACGCCGATCGCCGAGGCCATGCTCGCCATAGTGCTGATGGACCATTACCTGCGGCACCGCGCGCAGAACGCGGACGTGAAGTCACCGACTCCGGATATCACCGCAGCGCCCCGCCGCTGACCCCAGCGTCCCGCCGCTGACCGCAGCGTGAACTACTGCGCATAGCGGCCCGCGTCGCATTCCCGGACGGGCGGCGGACGCGCCCGTACTCCAGGGTGGCTCCCGAGGCAGCGAACCGCGACACAGTTTATGCCCCGAGAATCCGTGAAGATTCCGATCCTTGGCGAGGACTTGACTTATGGATTGCCCCCGACCATGCGTATAAAAGCGTGGCTGCGCAGTGGGTTCCGGGGAACCGGGCTTTGGTGCAGCAGCCTATTTAAGTTATATTGCGGCGTTATTTCTAAGGGGGTCGCATCCTGTGGCCTAGCCTTTTGTTTTCATAGGACATTTGGTCCGATAATGCCTTTCGGGGTGCCCTGATGGTTGCCAAACGCTCAAACCGGGCGCTGGCATTGCTGCTGGCCTTGCCGTCGGCGGCGTTTGCCTTGGGTCTTGGAGACATCCGTCTCCTGTCGCCGCTCAACGCGCCGCTCGATGCGGAAGTCGAGCTGGTCGACGTTGCGCCCGACGAGGTGAACACGCTCCAGGCACAGCTTGCCTCACGCGAGACGTTCGCCCGCTACGGGCTCGAGTGGCCGGCCTACCTCGCCGGCGTCCAGGTCCACGTGGTGCACTCGCCCAACGGCCGCGAGATGCTCAAGCTCAAATCCACGGAGGCCATCTCCGAGCCGTTCATGACGGTCCTGCTCGAGGTGAGCTGGTCGCGCGGGCACCTGGTGCGCGAGTACACCATGATGCTCGATCCGCCGGTGTATACGCCGGGTCAATCCGCCGTCGCCAGCGCACCGGTGACCGCCCCCGCGACCGGCGTCGGCACGCGTGAAGGGGCGATCGCGCGCAGCGCCGACGCCCCGCCGGTCGCCGCGCCCGCGGCACCGCAGCCCGACGCACCCGCCGAGGCGGCGCCCGCGGCGCCCCGCGGCGCGCCTCCCGCGAGCTCCGACTCGACCGCAGGCTCGATGCACGTCGTCCAGCGCGGCGAGACGCTCACGGCGATCGCCAGCGACGCCGCCAGCGCTAGCGCGAATTCCGCCCGCACCCACAGCTGGATGCTGGCCATCTACCAGGCCAACCCGCGTGCTTTCGATCGGAACATGAACGTGATGCGCTCGGGCGCAGTGATGCGCATCCCCGGCGAGGCGCAGGCCACGGCGGTCTCTGCGGCCGAGGCGGCGGCCGAGATCCGTCGTCAGTACGCCGCCTGGCGCTCGAGCAGTGGGGCCCCGACCGCCTCCTCGGGCGAGCAGGCCGGGCGGCTGAAGCTCGTGACCCCGTCGGAGTCGGCCTCAGTGGGTGCGACGCCCGGTGCCTCGAGCGGCGCCGAGGTCAGCCGGCTGCAGGGGCAGGTGCACGACCTCGAAGGGCAGCTCGCCGAATCGAAGCGCCTCCTCGAGCTGAAGAACGCAGAGCTGGCGCGGTTGCAGTCGGAGCTTGCCGCCAAACGGGCGGCCGCCGCCGCCCCGCCGCCGCCGCCCGTGGCGCAGGTGCCACCCCCTGCGGTGACGCAGGCCGCTCCGCCGCCGCCACCCGCTCCGATAACCGAGGAGAAGCCGCCCGAGGCCACCGCGCCGCCCGAGGCCGCCGCGCCGCCCGCACCGACCCCCGCGCCGCCCGCGCCGACCCCCGCGCCGACCCCCGCGCCGCAGAGCGCAAAGCCTGCGCCGGTGCCGCCCGAGAGCGCCGCCGGTGAGTCGCTCCTCGACACGCTGGAGGGCTACTGGTGGGAGATCGCACTCGCGATGCTCGTGGTCGTCGGAGTGATCGCCGCACGCTTCGTGCGCGCGCAGCGCGCGGCGCAGTTCGATGACTCCCTCGGGCGCCTCGCCGTCGCGGGCGCCGAAGCCGTGGAGGCCTCGCCGCCGAGCCGCGGGTTCGCTTCCGGCGGATTCGCATCGGGCGAGCCGCCGATGCGCGCGACCGAGCCCGCCTCCCGCGAGCCGGGCTTCGTCGTCGAGGAATCCGGCACGCACGAGCGGCCGCGCCTCTCGCTCGGAGCGGCCGAGGCGGCGCAAGCACGGCATGTCACCGCCGACGAGACGATCAGCAGCGAGACCGCGATCAACCTCGACCAGGGCGACCCCCTCGCCGAGGCCGACTTCCACATGGCGTACGGCCTGTACGACCAGGCCGCGGATCTGATCCGCATCGCGATCGGCCGCGAGCCCGCGCGGCGCGATCTGAGGCTGAAGCTCCTCGAAGTGTTCTTCGTGTGGGGGAACAAGGAGCAGTTCCTGCAGACGGCCCGGGAGCTCGCCGACAGCCGCGACGAAGCGGCCCCCGGCGAGTGGGAGAAGATCCTCATCATGGGCAAGCAGCTCGCGCCCGAGGATCCGTTGTTCTCGGGCACCGGCGCGGTGAGCGGCGCGATGGCCGGGGGCGTGGACCTCGACCTCGAAGGCGGACAGAGCCGCGTGGACTTCGATCTGCTCGGCGAGCCGGGCACAGCCGACGGGCAGGGGACCGTGGATCTGGACATCGGCGCGGCCATGGGCGATCAGGCGGACTCGCCGACCAATGTCACCGACCGCAACGCCGCGCTCGGGGGCCTCGGCGCCACCGGAACGACGCGCCAGATGACCGCGCGCCTGCGTCAGGACCTTTCCACCACCACCGAGGTCGACGCGCCGACCGTCGAGCAGCCGGCGTTCACGCAGGATCAGCCCACCATACGTCAGAAAGTGGAGACGGCGCTCAAGAGCACCGAGCAGACCGCGGAGCTCGCCCTCGATGACCTCGGGCTCGATGTGGGGCAGGTCGACACGGTGGAACAGCCGGGACTGGCGGCCGCGGCGGGGGCGGAGGCGGAGGGTCCCACGCTGGTGGCGGGCCTCGACGATCGCTCCCGTAAGGTCATGGATGACGCGCAGCGGCGCGCCAAGAGAGACGAGCACGGTCAGACCGGTGCCTGGCAGTTCGACCAGGACGAGCTCGAAGCGGCGCTCACGCAGACGAGCCTCGCCCTCCAGGACGCCTCGGCGACCTCGCGCCTCGCGGCGCTCGGGGCGCACTCGGTCGATGTCGACATCGGCGAGGCGAGCAGCACGCACCCGTCACTGCACGGCGGGGGAGTGGATCTCGACGTCGGCGACGCCACCGGCAGCCACGCGGCCAACGGCGGGCACATCGACGTCGACGTCGGCACGGCCAGCGTGCCGGACACCGCGTTCGCCGCCACGCAGCGACTGTCTTCGGAGGACCTGGCGCTCCCGGACCTCGAGCCGGTCACCATGAGCGAGGTCGGCACCAAGCTCGATCTGGCCCGGGCCTACATGGACATGGGCGACCCGGACGGCGCGCGCAACATTCTCGAGGAAGTGCTCGCGGAAGGCTCGGCGGCGCAGAAGCAGGAAGCGCAGCGCCTGATGGAGTCGCTGCCGGGGTAGTGGACTTTCGCGCCGGCGGCTAAGAAGAACCGCGGCCTGTGGCCGCGAAGAACCGGCCGGTTT
>Ga0066682_10000833_pt1 | contig 11036 bp, 10 predicted proteins | sample GraSoiAngelo_131_FD_65628 | JGI IMG/M metagenome (GOLD analysis project Ga0066682, IMG submission 65628) | Grasslands soil microbial communities from the Angelo Coastal Reserve, California, USA - 14_0929_02_30cm | ecosystem: Environmental > Terrestrial > Soil > Grasslands | place: USA... | reverse complement strand
CGCGTCCAGCATTGCATGGCGCATGGCGGCAATTTCAATCGCTGGCGCGAAACTCCAGATTTCAGCCATGTCTTTACCCTGGATTTCCTCCGCGAGCCTGACGATGTATGGGCCCATAGCCCAAAGGATTCGCTGTCCTGCCAGCTGCCCGAGCGGCAATAAGCGTAGCGCTGCCGCGACCAATCCCGCGCAGGTGGAATAGAGGTAAGCGCTAGCCATATCAAATTCGAGCCATCCAATGACGCCACCGACGGCGCCGAACGCCATCGCGTGATGGCCCGGCGTCTCTTCATTTTCGACCGCCCGCAAAAGATCGGCTGTCAATCCATGTGAGGCAAAAGGCTCACCCAAATTGGTTGCAATGCGCAATACCTGCCTTCCCATTTGCCGGCTGGCGTCACGGGCTTCGCCAGCTAGCTTCATAGCATCGAGACGTCGGTCGATGTTGAGGCACTCCTCCATTCCCGGAGGCTGCTCACGAAGTGCCACTTTCCATGATGCGAGCACAGCGACAACATCGGTGGGTGCGACGGAACCCTGCAGATACGAAAGTAGGAAGGACTGGACATCATTGGCGTCGCGAATTGTTCCCGCTGCAGCGTAGGACTCGAGACCGAAGGAGTGCGCGTAGGAGCCCACGGGGAACAGCCCATCACTGAATTGCAGAAGGCCAACGAAGGTCTCAGGCTTCATGGGGGCGAGCCTTTCCAGCGGGCTGGAACGCGGCGCGGCGCCTCTCCCAACGTACGCCGATTCGCTTGAGCAATTGGACCATGGCCGAATCATCCGGCACGAGGATCCCGTGGGCATCGAGTGCAAGCGGAAAATGTAGGTTGCCAATTTCGAAGGCCGTGAGGATCGCTTGTTGTTGATCTTCGGGCTGAATAACTAGCAAAGACTCAACTGCAGCCTCCATTGTCAAATACCATTCGGCACCGATCCAAAGTATCTGGCCTGACTCGATTTGTGTTCCGGTCGGAAGCGCGATGCCAACCATACGCCCCATTTCCGTGGTAAAACGGCCGCGCAGCCACCGCCGCTGCTCCCACGTCAGCAACAGCCTGTCGGCTTCTTTGCCTTGCAAATCCGCAGGATCGATACGCACGGGTAACCCGTCTATAACGGCCATCAGTGCAGTACGAAAGATTCTCATGGGCTTGAGCACTCAAAAAAGGAAGTAGCGTTGTGCCATCGGCAAAATGCTCGCAGGCTCGCACGTAAGAAGTTCGCCGTCCGCGCGCACCTCGTATGTTTCCGCGTCAACTTCCACGTGGGGCAGCAGGTCATTGTTAATCATGTCGCGTTTGGAGATGCTTCGACAGTTCTTCACAGCACATGCACGCTTTTTCAAGCCGAGCTCCGCGGGAAGGCCCGCCTCCATTGCAGCCGCCGACACAAATATAAGAGAAGTGCTTTGCAAGGCGCGTCCATAGCTGCCGAACATCGGCCGGAAGAGAACCGGCTGCGGCGTGGGAATCGAAGCGCCAGCATCACCCATGGCGGACCAGGCAATCAAGCCGCCCTTGATGACAAGATCGGGTTTCACTCCAAAGAAGGCCGGTTGCCAGATGACCAGATCGGCAAACTTGCCGACCTCGACGGAGCCGACTTCGTGAGCGATTCCGTGCGCGATGGCGGCGTTAATGGTGAACTTTGCTACATAGCGCCGGACCCGTAGGTTGTCGCTGCCCGTTTTCTCTCCAGGCAGGAATCCTCTTTGTCGCTTCATCTTGTCGGCCGTCTGCCAGGTTCGGATGATCACCTCTCCGATCCGTCCCATTGCCTGGGCATCCGATGACATCATGCTAATGGCGCCCAAATCGTGCAGTACATCTTCCGCCGCGATGGTCTCGGCGCGGATGCGGGATTCGGCGAATGCGACGTCTTCGGGAATGGAGGGACTGAGATGATGGCAGACCATGAGCATGTCCAAATGCTCGTCCAGGGTATTTATGGTGAATGGCATGGTCGGATTCGTCGACGACGGAAGGCAGTTAGACTCGCCGCAGACCCGGATAATGTCGGGCGCATGTCCCCCGCCGGCGCCTTCGGTGTGATACGTGTGGATGGTGCGGCCCTTGAACGCGCGAATTGTATCTTGTACGAAGCCAGCTTCGTTGAGCGTATCCGTATGAATTGCCACCTGCACGTCGAATTCATCTGCTACGGAGAGGGCACAATCAATAGCGGCGGGCGTTGTTCCCCAATCTTCGTGAAGTTTCAACCCGATCGCTCCGGCCAGGACCTGTTCCCGCAGGGGGTCAGGAAACGAAGCATTGCCCTTGCCGAGAAAACCCAGATTGATGGGCAATCCCTCGCCGGATTCAATCATCCGATGGATATTCCACGGTCCAGGTGTGCACGTTGTAGCGTTGGTTCCCGTAGCTGGACCGGTGCCGCCTCCGATCAGCGTGGTCAGGCCTGCCGAGAGAGCCGTCCAGACAAGCTGCGGACAAATGAAGTGGACATGGGGATCAATGCCACCCGCTGTGATGATTTTTCCTTCGCCAGCGATTGCTTCCGTGCCCGCACCGACAATCATTCCTGGAGTGACGCCATTCATGATGTCAGGATTGCCGGACTTGCCGATTGCTACGATCCGGCCGCCGCGGATTCCGATGTCTGCCTTTACGATTCCCCAATGGTCCACGATCACGGCGTTGGTGATCACAACGTCGAGAGCACCTGCTTGCGAGGTGGCGGAAGCTGACTGACCCATGCCGTCGCGCAGCACTTTGCCACCGCCAAATTTGGCTTCGTCACCTGGCGTCGTGAGGTCGCGTTCGATTTCGATTAGAAGTTCCGTATCTGCGAGTCGAATCCGATCACCAGTGGTAGGACCATAGAGCGCGGCATATTGCTTGCGCGTAATTTCAAGAGCCATGCGATTCAACTCCCCTCAAAGCCTTGCAACTTCGCAGCCTCGCATGCTCTCTTCCTTGTGGAACTTTGCTCGATGGACTGATCTGCCGAGCCATTTGTGAGTCCGTTCAGACCAAATACTTTTGAGGCGCCGGCCAACTCGACCAACGTAACGTTCTTACTATCGCCAGGCTCGAAGCGAACCGCAGTTCCCGACGGAATGTTGAGTCGCATCCCAAAAGCCCGTGCGCGTTCAAACCGCAAGGCTCTATTGACCTCAAAGAAATGAAAATGCGAGCCAACCTGAATCGGGCGGTCGCCGGTATTGGCAACCTCGAGTTCTTGCGTTCGCCGACCCATATTCGCGACCACGGGACCCGGCGCAAGAAAATATTCACCTGGAATCATGTGTTACTCCTTGCTTCAAAGCAGGGCCATGCCTAATGGATGGGATGATGGACAGTCACGAGCTTGGTCCCGTCCGGGAATGTTCCCTCGACCTGAACATCGGCAATCATTTCCGGCACTCCCTCCATCACGTCTTCGCGGCGCAGGATCCCGGCGCCATACTCCATCAATTCGGAGACAGACTTACCATCCCGGATGGCTTCCAGAATCTCTGCGCTAATCAACGCCACCGCTTCCGGATGGTTCAGTTTCAGGCCTCGGGCACGGCGCTTGCGCGCCAAATCGGCAGCTGTGGCGATGAGAAGCTTCTCAATCTCTCTTGGCGTCAAATGCACAGTTGCAACCCAGTGTTCATGTAAATTACGAGTGTCTCTCACGCATCAGCGGTTTTAGTCGCTGTGCAAGGAACCGCAGTTTATCCGACAAGTGGGCAATATTCCAGAGGACCCCCTGACATAGATACCAGCATTACGGAAAATCGCTATTGGCCGTTACACGCTCAGATGTGCGCGCGCGACTTCGTTTGTCAGTTCACCAATCGCTCCCGCAGAAACTCGTCTTCCATTGGCGAGTATGCAGAACTCGGTCGCCACACGACGAGCGAACGGCAGCTTCTGTTCGACTAGAAGGACAGCCAGCCGCTCTTCTTTGTTCAGCTTCAACACAATGTCGCCGATCTCGTGGACGATATTTGGTTGTATCCCTTCAGTAGGCTCATCAAGAATCAGCAACTTCGGCTCCAGAACGAGTGCTCGGCCAATCGCGAGCTGCTGCTGCTGCCCGCCGGAAAGATCGCCGCCACGCTGGTTCAGCTTTTGCTTCAGTACGGGAAACAAATCGAAGACACGCTGGGGGATCGTCCGGGCGCCGCTCTTGCGAATACCCAGGCCTACACCCAGGTTTTCCTCTACCGTCAGCTGCGAAAAAATTTCACGCCCCTGTGGCACGTACCCGATACCGATCCTGGCCCTCTCCTCGGGGGGACACTTGAGCAAATCGAGTCCTTCAAAAGTGATGCTGCCCGAAGTTCCCGGCAGCAGCCCCATGATGCATTTCAGGAGCGTCGTCTTCCCCATGCCGTTGCGGCCCATCAGGCACATGAGCGAGCCAGCAGGCACGGAAAGATCGACATCCCACAATGTGTGGCTACTGCCGTAAAACTGATTGAAGGCTTTGATCGCCAGCAAGCCTATGCTCCAAGATAAACTTCTATGACGCGTGGATCCTTTTGCACCTGATGCATGTCGCCTTCGGCGAGCACGCGCCCTTCGTGCAACACGGTGACGCGCTTGCCAATGGAACGAACGAAATCCATGTCGTGTTCGACCACGACGACGGAGTGGTCGCCCGCGAGGGACTGTAGCAGCCTTGCTGTGCGCTCGATCTCTTCCGAGGTCATGCCGGCGACTGGCTCGTCAACCAGAAGCAGTTCTGGTTCCTGCATCAGAAGCATGCCGATCTCAAGCCATTGCTTCTGGCCGTGAGTGAGTATTCTTCCCGGCAACTCGTGTTGGTCGGCGAGGCCGATGATGTCGAGGACCTCTTCGATTTTCTTCTGTTGCGCAGCCGTCCTCTTAGCGAACACCGTGTTCAAGAAAGACTTGCCGCCAGCCAATGCCAAATCGAGGTTTTCAAACACCGTCAGCTGCTCGAATACGGTCGGTTTCTGAAATTTCCGCCCGATTCCAACCTGCGCGATTTCCGGCTCGGACAGTGCGAGGAGGTTCAACTTGTCGCCAAACCACACCGTTCCCGAATCCGGACGGGTCTTGCCGGTGATGACATCCATCATGGTTGTTTTACCCGCGCCGTTCGGTCCGATGATGCAGCGCAGTTCCCCCGGATCGACGTATAGCGTCAGTTCGTTGAGCGCCTTGAACCCATCGAAGCTGACGGTGAGGTCGTCGATATAGAGGATCTTGCCGCGAACGGTCATTTTCTTAACGCGTGCGCCTTATCGGTTTGCACTCGCGGTCCTCCAAGTCCTACCGCGCCACGGGGCGTGGCCTTGCACGAGGCCGACGATTCCGCGAGGCAGAAAGAGCGTCACCAGCACAAACAACGCACCAAGGGCGTAATACCATGCTTCAGGAATCGTGCTGGTAAAATACGTTTTGGCGTAGTTCACCAGAACGGCGCCCGCCGCCGCGCCGTAGAGCGTGCCCCGCCCTCCTACGGAGACCCATATAACGACTTCGATCGAGTTGATTGGCGAAAATTCACTGGGGTTGATAATTCCAATCTGCGGAACGTAAAGCGCGCCAGCGATACCAGCGAGGACACCTGAAAACACAAAAACCCACAGTTTGAATGACTCCACGCGATAACCGAGAAAACGAGTTCGGTTCTCCGCGTCGCGGATCGCGCGCATCACGCGCCCTGCGCGCGACGCGACAATCATGCGGCACACCATGTAGCTAGCCGCAAGCATGACTGCGGTAATCACCAGCAGGACCATGCGCACCCTGTCGGAGTGGAGATCGAAACTCAGGATGTCCTTAAAATCGGTGAATCCGTTGTTGCCACCAAAACCCATGTCGTTTCGAAAGAACGCAAGCATTAGGGCGTAGGTCAGTGCTTGAGTAATGATCGAAAAATATACGCCCGTTACGCGTGACCGGAACGCAAACCACCCGAATGCCAGCGCCAGCAATCCCGGCACGAGGGCCATCATCAGCAGGGCAAACCAGAAATGGTTAAAGCCATACCAAAACCATGGCAACGACTTCCAATTGAGAAACACCATGAAGTCGGGTAACACGGGATCGCCGTAAACGCCCCTCGGGCCGATCTGGCGCATCAGGTACATGCCCATCGCGTAGCCGCCGAGCGAAAAGAAAACGGCATGGCCTAGGCTCAGAATGCCGCAGTACCCCCAGATCAGATCCAAAGAGAGTGCGAGTATCGCATAGCAGAGGTACTTGCCAACCAGCGTGAGTCCGTAGGCCGAGATGTGAAAGGACGATGACGGGGGTGCGACCTGATTGAGTATCGGCACCACAATAATGACCAGGGCAAGAGCACCCAGAAACCATCGGGTTCCCGAATCTTTGTATTGAGGCATGCCTACTGGTTTTCTGACGAGCGGCCGGTTGGAGGGAACAAGCCGCGCGGCCGGGTCTGGATGAAAAGAATCAGCGCTATAAGCACGAAAATCTTTGCCAGTACAGCTCCAGAATAAGGCTCAAGGAGTTGGTTGACAACTCCCATCGACATGCCGCCAACCATGGCGCCCCATAGACTCCCGACGCCCCCAAAAACGACGACCAGGAAAGAATCGATGATATACGATTGGCCCAAGTTAGGGTTGACATTGGTTAACTGGCTTAGCGCCACACCAGCTACACCGGCAATCCCAGAACCGAGCCCAAACGTCATTGCGTCAACCCACTCGCTGCGGATGCCCATCGCTCTGGCCATGGCGCGGTTCTGTGAAACAGCCCTGATTTTTAGTCCCATTCGAGTGTGCTTCAGCACTATGAGAAGAGCCGAGAAAACAAGCAGCGTGAAGATCACGATGTAGAGGCGGTTGTAGGTGATCGCGAGCGATTCGTTCAACTGGAGTGACCCGCTCATCCAGGCAGGTGTCTCGACCGATCGGTTGAGCGCGGTAAAAATCGAGCGCACGAGTTGCTGCAGGATGAGGCTGACGCCAAAGGTAGCGAGCAGCGTCTCCAGGGGGCGCCCGTAGAGGAAACGGATTATCGTGCGCTCGATCAGAATACCAGTAAATCCTGCGACTAAAAACGCTGCCGGAATCGCCACAAGGATAGATATCGCAGTGTGACCCGGCATCGCCACTTGGACAACGTAGGTGGTGTAAGCGCCGAGCATCATCAGCTCGCCGTGTGCCATGTTGATGACTCCCATCACACCAAACGTAATTGCGAGTCCAATGGCAATCAATACGAGCACAGACCCAAGACTAAGTCCAAAAAAAAGTGTTTCGATTCCCGAATAGAACGTGCGCCACCGACTGATGAACTCCACCGCAGCCGCAGCGGCATGCCGCACACGTTCATCGCGCTCCACAAAGCTACCGTCGGGAGATTTCTCGAGCAAAGCCTCCAATTTGTTCAGCGCATCCTGCCGGAGGCTGTAGCGGAGGGTAGATATCGCGGAGAGACGTGCCTGCACATTCGAATCACCCAGCGCGGCCAGTGCCAGACCTGTATCAAGTTCCTTTTTAACCCTTGAATCGGTTTCCACGCCGCTCCGCTCGCGCAGCAGCCGCACGTTGCCTTCGTCCAAGTCCTTCTCGATGTCTCGTACGGCGTTTAAGCGAACCGATGGATCTGTGCTCGACAACTCAAAGCGTGCCAGCATCGTTTTCAATATGCGTCGCAAATGGTTGTTGGTGCCGATTTTAGTAAGCTGATCAATGGGAGCTAAACCAGCACCTTTCAGAGAAAGTGTATCGATTAGTTCAAGTGAAGATGAACTCTCTTCTGTCGCCGACTTGACGAGGAAAATCTTCTGATCCTCGTTGCGGACGTAGAGGCGATCTTCCAGGAAGGCTGTGAGGACAGGCCGGGCATTCGCATGACCGCTTTGGACCAACCGCTCAATGATATTTTCTTTGTCGGCGAACGTCGCGTCACGCAGTTCCCCAACCGCCGCGAGGAAGTTCGCATCGCTCGCTGATTGGGCGTATACCCGGCGAGCGCTCAGGTTGGCGAGCAGCAGCAATACAAACAGCCACTGCACGCCAAGCCGGATGAAAGACTTTTTCATTTGTAGTTCTGTCCCGCGCACTTTTTGGTTGCTTTATTATAGTTACCACATTTCAGCGTCACCCAATCTGCGACGATGTCCTTATCCGCCGGCAGATAGGTGGACCAAGCTTGCCCGGGCACCGTGCCGTTGGTTTTCCAAACCACGTCGAACTGGCCGTCGGCGCGGACCTCGCCGATGTAAACCGGCTTGGTGATGTGATGGTTCGGCAGCACTTTGGCGATGCCGCCGGTCAGGTCCGGCGTTTCAAGGCCCGGCAGCGCGGCAATTACTTTGTCCACGTCAGTCGTTCCCGCTTTCTGTACCGCCTTCACCCAAAGATTAAAGCCGATGTAATGCGCTTCCATAGGATCGTTGGTGGTCCGCTTGGGGTTCTTGATGAAGGTGTGCCATTTTGCGATGAACGCCTTGTTCTCAGATGTGTTGATGCTTTCAAAATAGTTCCATGCCGCCAGATGGCCAACGAGTGGCTTAGCATCTAGGCCCGAAAGTTCTTCTTCACCAACCGAGAAAGCGACAACTGGAATGTCCTCCGCCGAAATCTTTTGGTTGGCCAGCTCTTTGTAGAACGGAACATTAGCATCACCATTAATCGTCGAGACGACCGCGGTCTTCTTTCCGGCAGAGCCGAACTGCTTGATCGCGGCAACACGCGCTTGCCAGTCGGAGTAACCGAATGGCGTGTAGTTGATCGAAATGTCCGCGGGTTTCACGCCCTTGGAAAGCAGGTAGGCTTCGAGAATTTTGTTGGTCGTCCGGGGATAGACGTAGTCCGTTCCCTCGAGCACCCACCGCTTCACGCCGACTTCGTTCATCAAATAGTTGACAGCGGGAACGGCCTGCTGATTCGGAGCAGCGCCGGTGTAGATAACGTTCCTCGACGACTCTTCCCCTTCATATTGAACAGGGTAAAAGAGCAAGCCGTTATCCTTTTCGAAAACAGGCAGCACTGATTTTCTGGAGACCGAAGTCCAGCATCCAAAGACTACGGTGACTTTGTCCTTTTCCAACAACCCCAGCGCCTTCTCGGCAAAGAGTGGCCAATTGGATGCCGGATCGACGACAACCGCCTCAATCTTCTTGCCAAGCAATCCGCCCTTCTTGTTTTGTTCGTCGATCATCATGAGGATTGTGTCTTTCAATGTCGTCTCGCTGATGGCCATCGTGCCCGAAAGAGAATGCAGCACGCCCACCTTAATGGTGTCCTGAGCCTTGGCCATTCCCGAGAAGGTCATCCCCACGGCAAGCAATAGGCCTGTGATACGCAAACATTTAGATTTCATTTGTCCTCCTTATGATTTTCCAGTCATAAATTTTATTTCAAGATCTGCTTGGAGATCTGGAGCTGCAGGCCGACGCCTGCCTCCCAGGAATTTGGTTTTACGCGGTTGAATCTGGTATCCCTATAAAAGCTCATCACGCGCGCATCGAACTGCTTGATGATGTAATTAAGGTTCACCTCGGTGGTGTTTTGACGGTAGCTCGGGTTGAAGGGTCCTCCGTTGGTGGACTCCGTTATGGCGTATTTGCCGAGAACTTCGAATTTACCGATGCCAACCGCTTGCGGAATGAGGAACGACGCCAGCCCGTAACCTCCTTGGCTTTTGTGGGTGGGGTCATATCCGCCGAGTCCGTTGTAGCGCGCATATTCGCTCTCGATCGTAAAGGCCCCTCCGCCTGGGACCTTTCTCTCCATGAGGAAGTCCACCGTTGTGGCCGTCTTGCCGGACTGCACTTGGGTGGCCCCACCGATAGCGAGCAGGTTTTTGTCCCCATAGTAGGTGCCGTTCAAGTAGTAGCCGTTCTCCGGATCCCAGAAATCAATCTGGACGCGTCCGGCCCAGATAAGACTGGTATTCCTGTCTGCGGAAGTGCCGTCAAACGTACCCACTGAGACTTTTACCTTGGCTGCGCCGGCCTTGAAGTCTCCCCAATACGCTACGCCATTGTCGCGACCTTGGAAGACAAAGGGATATCCGTCTTGGATGCCATCGTTATACACTGACCACTCGTTGGCGTAGAACGGGCCGTAAAGGTTGGCGCGATCGCTCGGCGGAAGAAAGCGCCCGAACCACACGTTGAGTTTGGGCGATATATGAAATTGTCCCACCGCATCCAGGATCCCCATGTTGTTGGTGGAGTTGTTATAGTCGGTGTTAAACATCACGCTGATATTTTCCGTTACGTCTCCGGCGAGATAAATACGCGCGTGGCCAAGCGCGAATTGATCGAGGCCTTCGGCGCCGGTAGGTTCCATATGGCTGTAGTTGGTTTGTATTCCGGCTCCGACGGTAAGCGTCGGTTCAAAGGTCTGCGCCAATAGCGGTGACGCGGCCATAATCAGAAGCCCCACCAGCCAAGCAGGTCGACATAGTCGGAGAATAAAAACCCGTGCAGTTCGAGAACAACGCATGAGCATAAGCGAGCCTCCCAATGCGTGTGACGAGCAAGGTGCCATAAATTTCTTGGCACATTCGAAATCTGGTCAGCGGGGCACCAACAGATGTTGATCGAGTGAATATGGGAAATCAGAAGCGGTATGTCCAACTCCAAATTTTGATTTATGAAATGCAAATAATCGTTATGAAGATTTCATGCTGCCGATAAACCTGAACTTTCCATGTGCATTGCGCTTCCTAGAAAAATAGTTCCCGGTGGCAGGTGTGCTTTGTCGCTGCGGAGGGAAAAAGAATTAACGGCCTCCAAGACAGGTTTGTTTCCCCGCGCATGACTACTGCGTGGCGTCGCACCTGTTAAACCGAAGACTGATTACGGGGCTACGCGGAAACAACGCTGCCCCTTAGTTGGAAGCTGCCAACATGTGACGTGTCATACCAGTGTCATATGAATTGTGATGAATGGCGGCAAAACGTGAATAAAGACCGCAAAGAGAAGGTAAATCTGACTACGCCCATTTAGCTAGAACTTGCTGATTCCCGTCGATTTGTCTCGGCTCCGGCACAATTGTGATTAAATCAGGCACAAGGCTGTTAACCGAAGGGTTGCTAGTTCGAATCTAGCCCGGGGAGCCA
>Ga0066682_10000832_pt1 | contig 11038 bp, 10 predicted proteins | sample GraSoiAngelo_131_FD_65628 | JGI IMG/M metagenome (GOLD analysis project Ga0066682, IMG submission 65628) | Grasslands soil microbial communities from the Angelo Coastal Reserve, California, USA - 14_0929_02_30cm | ecosystem: Environmental > Terrestrial > Soil > Grasslands | place: USA... | reverse complement strand
GCCTTGTCGTAGAATAGTCCGCCGGGCGGCCTTTTCACCCCGAACAGGCATCACAATCAGGCAACCTGAGGCTCTTCGGTGCAGGGGCCCAAACAATATTTTCGACTTTGTCGAGAGACTGAGGAGACGTCATGAGCAAACATTGCACTCGCCTGACCGCACTCTTCCTGGCCCTGCTTCTTTTGCCTGCGCCAAACTGGGCGACCTGCGGCGGGGGCGGCGGCGGGGGAACCGGCGGCATGCGCGGCCCCAGTGGCCCTGGAATGGGCAGCGACGAACAGGTCTACCAGGTGCCCTGGAAGCTCATCAAGCCTGAGGACTCCATCGTGGCCGGCCTCGTCCTTTATTGGTTCCCTTCCTCGGGCGAGGAATTTCAGAAATCCAGCTTGCGGAATTCCCGCAGCCTTTCTCTTTACGCGTCACAGTGCGTCACCATGGGTGTGGCGGATGCCAGCACCGCCATGGGCCAGAAATTCCTCACTGGCGAGAAGCTGCCGGTTGTAGTCTTCGCCAAAGCCGATGGCACGGTCATCAGCAAACTCGAAAACGTCAACGGGTTCATGAAAGTTGACCGCGTCGAAAAGCTCGTCGAGACGGAGATGAAGCAGCGCGAAGAATCCGTCAAGGAGCGCATGAAGGAAGCCAAGGAAAGGCTAAAATCCGGGGATAAAGATGGCGCTATTCCGATTTTCCGCTCGGTGATGGATGAAAAGTGCCTTTTCCCCGGAAAAGCCAAAGAGGCCGCCAAAGAACTCAAGAAACTCGGGCTGAACGATATCGCAACCGTCTTCGATGGTCCCGTTTTTGATCCCACGAAGAGCGCCAAGATCGAATCCGTCATGAAGCGCGGGCTCCAGGCGGAAATGAACGAAAAATACGAACAAGCCGAACGCCTTTACTCTGAAGCGCGCCGCATGGATCCCGCCGATCCGGCGCCATGGCGTTACCTGGGTGAGCTGTACCGTCATCATCTCGGCGATTGGGATAAGGCTCGCGAGACCTTCAACGAAATCCTAGCGCGGCCTGGCGACCCCTTGTCGCGCGCCGTGGCTCTTCACGGCCTCGGCAAAATGACCATCCACGACGGTGACTTCCTGAAGGGCTTGCACCTGATGGAAGACTCCGTCCGTGAATATCCCCTCGCGCTCGCCTACCGCAATCTCGCCGTTTACTGGAATTCCGAAGGAGACACGGCGAAGGCCGACTACTACACGCGTGAAGCCCTGAAGCTCGATCCCACTGATCCTTTCAATCTCGTTTTCGCCGCCGCTTTCCTTGCCGGCAACGGGCATGGCGACGAGGCCCTGAAAATCGCCCAGGAAAACGAAGCGCTGCTTCCCGCCTCCTACAATCTCGCCGCCATCTATGCGCAGCTTGGACAAAAGCAAAAAGCGCTCGGGCTGCTGAAGCGCCACTTCCTCCAATACGAGCGCTACGCTTCCGTGCGTACCAAGGAAATGATGGAAGCCCGCGTCGACACGGTATTCGCTTCTCTGCGCGAAGATCCGGTATTCCTCGCGCTCACCAGCGCCGCTGACGGCAAGCTTCCCATTCCACAGAACCAAAAAATGACCGCTGCTCCGGCCGGTACGACCTAGCCTTACGGCGGAGCGAAGCAATCGCCTCTCGTTCGATGGAATTCCGCCCACCCTTCCGGTGCGTGTGGCCGATGCGTTGTGCATTGTCAATTCAGAACGCGCACGAAAACATCCGCTCCACCAACTCCCTGTTTTCCCTTATAACTGAAACCTGGCAACTCCACGACAGTGAGAAATTGGACCCGTGACCCCTGACAACAAGAAACGACTCCGCGTTGGCATTCTCTTTGGCGGACGCTCCGGTGAACATGAAGTTTCTTTGGCCTCGGCCGCTTCCGTGATCCGTGGCCTGGATCCGGACAAATACGAAGCCCTGCCCATTGGCATCACCAAAGAAGGCCACTGGCTGATCGGCGGCGCGGCGCAAAAGATGCTCCCTGAAGTCCTAAAGGGTGGCCAACGCGTGATGATGACCGCTGACCCCACCGATGCAGCGCTGATTCCCCTCGACCGTAGCGGCGGCGGCCAGCGCATCGACGTCGTTTTTCCGGTCATGCATGGCACGTTCGGTGAAGACGGCACCATCCAGGGACTGCTGGACCTTGCCGGCTTGCCCTTCGTCGGCGCGGGCGTGCTTGGTTCCGCCATTGGCATGGACAAGGACGTGGCCAAGCGGCTTTTGCAAGTCGCCAAGATTCCCGTTGTGCCGTGGATTGCCGTGCAGCGCGCGGATTGGGAGCGCATTCCCAAAGAAATTCAGAAAGCTGTCGAGAAGAAATTCAAGTATCCCGTATTTGTGAAGCCAGCCACGCTCGGCTCTTCGGTTGGTATGACCAAAGTTCACTCGCGTGCGGAATTTGCTGGTGCGCTGAACCTGGCTGCGGGATTTGCCATGAAGATTCTGGTCGAGCAATGCGTCGTAGGGCGCGAAATCGAAGTCTCCGTGCTCGGCAACCACGATCCCAAGGCCTCGATCCCCGGCGAAATCGTGCCGCACCGCGAATTCTACGATTACACGGCAAAATACCTGGAAGAGGGCTCGCAGATCTTGATCCCCGCGAAGCTCAAACCCGCGCAGACAAATAAAATCCAAAAGTATGCCGTGGAAGCCTTTCGCGCCCTCGAGCTCAACGGTATGGCCCGCGTGGATTTCTTTGTCGAAAAGAAGGCCGGCAAGATTTATCTCAACGAAGTGAACACCATTCCCGGCTTTACTTCCATCAGCATGTACCCGAAAATGTGGGAAGCCAGCGGCATTCCCTTTCGCGAGCTAATTGACAAGCTCATCGAACTCGCCCTGGAGATGCACCGGGAAAAGGCCCGCACAAAATATGCGATCGAGCTCCCCGAAGGCGCCGCCGGCGCGCTTGAAGCGTAATTCATCGGCACCGCTAGCGAGCCACAACAACAAACATTCATTGGACCATCCACCTCCTGCCATTTACTCCCGCTGCGAATTTCTGTAAGGTCTTAGTGTTGCTCGAAGGCGCAGGGATTTCTCGGAACGCGTTGTATTTTCGATTCTGACGCTCGCGGGGCAGGAGACTACCGAATGACCTTGCTGGATCCACCTCCCGTCAAGCCCCAAAAATCGCGGGCCATGGCTTTCACGGTCGCGGCCGTCACGCTGGCCGCGATTGTAACCCTGTGGTTCGTCTTTCGATACTACCCGGAAAAGCGAGCCGCGGAGCGTTTCTTCGACGCGCTCGCAGCCGGGAACATCAACCTCGCCTACCAGCTCTGGAATCCCGGTCCGAGCTATACGATGAAGGACTTTGTTGCCGACTGGGGGCCTGAAGGATATTACGGGCCGGTGAAAAGCTACGAAATCCTGAAGACCAGCTCACCGCACGGCGCAAACGCCGTGGATGTTCGTGTGGCGGTCAGTCCCTTCTCTCCCGTGCCCGACGCTTCCGACCCAGAAAAAAGCCGCAAAACAAAAGTCGTCAGCGTCTGGGTGGTTATGTCCGACAAATCCCTCAGCTTCCCGCCGTAACTTGATTTAGCGCAGCCTAGCCACGAGCTTCATCCAGCGCATGTTCCAATTCCCGGGGTGAAACGCAGGCCGTTCCGAGCTTGCCCACCACGACCCCTGCAGCGATGTTGGCAAGCATCGCCGCTTCCACAATGGACGCTCCCGCCGCAGCCGCCAGCGCCAGCACGCTCAAAACTGTGTCCCCGGCTCCAGTCACATCGAAAACCTGCCGGCCCGTTGCTCCACGCTCGATGCCGGCTTGGCCGACACGCGCGTAGGTCACCTCAAAACTCGTCGCGGGAATATGCACATGCTCCGTCGACGATTCCTCAAAAATACTCATTCCCTTTTCTCCGCGCGTGATCACTACCGCCCCGCATCCAAAATGCGCCAGCAATGCGCGCCCTGCTTCTTCGAAAGACTGCTCATCAGCGAGCGTCTGATTTACCAGTAGGCTCGCCTCCTTTGAGTTACAGGTGACTACACGCGCTCCCCGATATGCGTACAATCGCTTGGTCTTCAGGCCCACGAACACAGGTACCTTCAACTGATGCGCCGCGCTGAGCACGCGATCCGCAAAATCATCCGTGATCAGCCCCTTGTCGTAATCGGAAAGCACCAGCGCGTCGAGCCGCTTGAGGGCAGAAATAACGAGCCGCAAAAGCTTTTCCTGCGTTTCCTGGCGTACCGCTTCCTGCCGCTCGCGGTCCACGCGCACCACTTGCTGGTGCCGCGCGATGATGCGGGTCTTCACTGTGGTGATGCGCTTCGCATCCGCAATGACGCCTTTGCCGCCAATCCTGGCATCGCGCAAACACCCTTGCATCGCGCGGCCCGCCTCATCGCTCCCGAGCACTCCAAACGCTTCCACTCGAGCGCCAAGCGCCGCCATATTCGCCGCCACATTCCCTGCTCCGCCGAGGCATTCATTCTGCTCCACAAAATCCACCACCGGCACGGCTGCTTCCGGCGATAAACGCGACGCCGTGCCCCAGAGATAGCGGTCAAGCATCAGGTCTCCGAGGACACCAATCCGTTTCCCTGGCAGTCGCGGGAGCAACCGTTTCAAGCGGGTCACGGAATGAGCGAGATGAGTGGTCATCGGGCTGGGTGGATTCTCGCTACTGGCTGCGGTTTTCCTCCGCGATGCTGGCTTCTTCGGGGAGCATCACAGGAATCTCGTCCCGAATCGGGTAAACGCGCCGGCAAGAAACGCATTTCAAGCCCGATTTATCTGCCAGGAGTTCCACGCGGGTCTTGCACACCGGGCAAACAAGGATGTCGAGAGCGTGTTTTGGAATGGCCAAGATTCCTCCCTGGGGATTGTCCGCGATGCTGCAGCAAATAGGCACTCTATCAAACGCCTTCGCCGGTCAGCAACTTCGCATTCCTCGCGCTTGACCCTGACGGAGCTTTACGCACGAATCGCTTGACCGTGCTCTTCCCCCCGGCGTAACGTCTCCTTATCCCTTCCGGTTACGGAGACCACACATGCCCCTCACTTTCCGGAACCTCACTTGTGCTCTCTTGGCGTTCGCTTGGCCGGTCGCAGCCTCCTTCGGGCAGTCGCCGGCTTCCTCGTTCCAGCAAACACCGGCCCCAGAAAAACAGGACTCCGTAGCCGAAGCGGCTCGCAAAGCAAAGGAAAAGAAAGCCGCCAGTGCACGCAAAGTTTTCACGGAAGACGACATCTCCGGAATGAAGAAAGAGGGCGTTTCTGTGGTGGGCACGGAAAACCAGAAACGTCCCGAGAGCACCCCTGCCTCGAAAGAGAACGGCGAGGATCCGCCCAACAGCGAAAAGTATTGGCGCGGCAAAGCCCAGCCAATTCTTGAGAAGATAGCGGACATCGATAAGCAGATTGCTCAGATAAAGGAGGATCTCAAGAAGTATGGAATTGGCGGCTTCGATGTCGCCACGGGGTTCCGGAACAACGTCGCCTACGTCGAGGACCGCAACGCCCAGATTCAGGAGCTGCAAAAGAAGAAAGCAAATCTGCAAAAGAAGCTGGAGGATTTGCAGGAAGAGGGCCGCAAAGCCGGGGCCGAACCCTCGTGGTTTCGTTGATTGCGGCTCCGCTCTGACGTGATTCTCCGATGCGACCGCCCTCCCGTATCTGCTTGAAATAACTCTGGATAGGTACTGAACACCCGTCCAGATTCTTCTCTTACCTTTCGGCACTTTTCGAACGAGCCTTTTGTGCCATAAAGCACGCCAACACTAAAACTGTTCCTCGGGCCAGTAGTTTTCCGAGGCCCGGCGGCAATACACTGTCGGCGAGTTAGTTCGAATCCCCTCCCTACGGGAGAACTACTGTGTATTGCGATCGCTGTGGGCTGAATTTCCTGCCCAAACAGTCCGTGTGCACTCGCTGCAAGAAAGTGCCCACGCGGTACTGGTTTCAATTCATGAGTTTGGTCACCATCCTGGTGGCTGTCCTCTGCAACACCTTGCTGGGATTGCTATTGCTGCCTCGGCTCGCGGGGGCCCATCACGGACGTTTGCTGTTTCGTAGCTGGTTCTGGTTCAACCAAAAAGCTGCCCTATACGGTTGGGTGCCCCTGGCCCTCGGTCTTCTCGCTTGGGACTATTTCATTTGGAAGGAAGCACGGCCCAAGCTCAAGGGTTGGTTCACGCGAAAGCTGCTGACATTCTCGCTGGCCGCCGGCGTTGCTCCCATGATTCCCTGGTGGATTCCCGCAGGGCAGCCCCCGGGCCAGTTTCTCTCGATGATTAGCAGGTATGAGGGCCTCCCGGCATTGCTGGCTTGGAGCGTTGTGCTGTTCGTGACCATTATGTTGTGCATCGACCCCGAATCGCGTGACTACCTGCTCGGTCACGGAAGAACACTGAGCATTGTGAGCACCGGGATGCTCATCGTGGTTCTCGCCATGACCCTTATCGGCTGGTCGCTTTCCTACTGAGCGCCGTCACTACAAACATTCACTGGCCCTCGGGACAGGATACTCGGTGAAGACACGTCTTCGCGGAAGCCTTGCTGAGAAAGCACGGCCGCGTTCCAATAGAATCACGGAGTGACCATGCGAATCCAAAAGACCCAGCTCTGTTTCGTTGCCCTGGCAATCGGTGTGTTTGCCGGAACCGCCTTCGGACAGCAGCAAAGAGTATTCGATTGGCAGCCCGCCAACGATGAAACTGTCCGGCTCGATCCGGCCAACTATCACACGGCCCGTACCTACCGGCCCAACCACACAGGCCAAAGCAATCACGTCGATATCAAGGCGCAGAAGCCGGTCACCATCTTCATGACCCCGGAAGCAGACTGGAACTTCGCCCTGCAGCATCCCGAGGCCCTCGGCAACCTTCGCCAGGTTTGCCTGCGCGAGCACGTCGTGAGCACGACCTACGTCTGCGAACTTCCAGTCGAGCCCCTGACGCTGATCATCCGGGACGAACGTTACAGCCCCGGGGCGCCCGTGTTTGCCGGGCTCGGCGTTGTGCTGAATACCATGGACACCGCTCAAGACAATACCGTTCGCGCCGTCGGCACGGGCATCGCCGCCGTGCTGAATACCGCGCGCCAGTCTTCCGCGCCGCGACAGTTCAAGGATCCCAACGATGTGCACGTCCAGTATTACCGCTGGGATTGCGTCGAAAATTGCATCCAACCGGAATTCCAATGGACGCGCCAGATCAAAGAGAAGTACGAGCTGACCTCGTTTCTGAAGGTCTATGGCGGCTTCCAGCCCGACCACGACGGTGAGCAAATCAGCATCAAAATCAAATCACCCGTGCCGATGCTCGTGGCTATGCTGCCCTCGCAGGTCGCGGATCAGTTGCATTCGCAGCCGGACGCGCTGGAATCCGCGCTCCGCAAGAATTCCTGCCAGCAGCGCGGAGTGCAATCTTTGCAGTTCGAATGCACCTTCAATTTGGACGACGGCCCGCAGTCACTGATCGTCGTGCCCGAGGCCGGCCAAAAAGTGCCCCACAAGAAGGCCGAAATCGAGATGCTGGCCGCGCGCTGTGTCGATCATTGCGAAGTACTCCAAACCACCAAGCAATAAAACATTGCGTCAGAGTCTTGCTGCCTTTCACTTCGGGCGGGCTAGGGTACGCTTCAGGTGAAGCGCTGGCTCTTTATGGCTGGCCTAGAGCAAATTATTTGTGACTTGGCAGCAGCTCCCAGATTCCCGCGTCCTCCGTGCCGAGAACCCAGGAAGCGAAGCCGCGAAGCCCGCGATCCTTCACCAGCGTGTAGCGCTCTTTGAACGTGCGCGCATCGGTGTAGAAAATCCACTCGCGCTCATCATCCCTATAAAAGTACAACCACGCCGACCGATCCACTGAATCCCATTCAAGATGCCCGCTGTAGGCTTTCGCCAGGTCGAGCGCATCCTCCGTGGAAATATAGTCGGCCGCGGGGTTGGGCTTGTCACCGCCCTTGTCCTGAGACTTGCTCGGCGTCCCCGAAAACCAGTGATAGCCATACAAAGGAATTCCCAGGGCGAGTTTCTGGGGCGGCACATCTTTCAGAGCGTAGTCAAGGTTCGCAACAGTCCAGGCCCATCCCGCCACGGGGCCCGGCACCGTCCAGACAGTGTGCTGGTCATAGGTCATCAGGCACAGAAAATCCACCGATTGCGCAATGGCTCTCAAGTCGTAGGCGCCGCGCCAGTTCTCGTAGATCCACGTGGAGAACCCTGTTTCTCCCGGATGTCCAGGCGCGTTTGGGATCGTGGCGATGGAAAGCTGTAGATTCTCCTTGTGAAAGGCCGCCGCCGTTTCGCGGACGAAGTCAGAGAGTACATCGCGATCGGTCCAGTTCACGTTTTCCAGGTCCAACTGGAACCCGATGTAGTTGTTGTCTTTGCTGGCGCGAACCAGGGTGGCGATGGCCGCGTGGCGGGCGGGAGCATTCCCGAAAAACTTGTGAACTTCTTCCTGCGCAAACCCCCCGTTGACGACAAGCGGCATGATCGAAACGTGGTGCTGGCGCGCGGTTTCCAGCACCTGCGGATTGGGTCCGCCGGAGACCAGACCGTTCGAATCCAACGAATACCAATTTGGAGAAAGGATATCGATCTTGTCCGCATGTGCCAGGAACGAATGCACAGACTGAGGCTCGCGCGTCATATAAAAAATAGACTTAGGCTGCTGCGCTTGAACGGGCGTTGCGGAAAAGAATGACGTCAGGACAATGGCGAAGAATATTTGTAGTTCTTTCATGCGCGCAGTCTAGCGAGTCCAGGCCCTCAAGCGCAACACGCTTCAGAGTTTTTTTGGCAAACACTTGGAACGTATAAACCTACGTGTGTCATTGGCGGACGGCCCAGGCCAGGCCGTCAGGGCCCTTCCCGGTGGGAATGCGAGCGGTAACTTCCAGCGTCTTCAAATCCAGTACCGCGACGGTATTTTCCCCAGCAACGGCAACGTAAGCCCGGGAGCCATCCGGAACGATGAGAATGCCTTCTGGCTGGCGGCCCATGTTGAGGCGTTTCACTTCCTTGCGCGAAGCAGCGTCAATCACCAACAGGCCACTGTTCCCAAGATCCGAAATGAGGACGAGCTTGCCATCAGGAGTGAATTTAAGGCGGTTCGAGCGATTTGTCTGCACATTGAGCGTTTGCACGACCCTCTTCGTCGCCACATCAATCACCGAAACGGTGCCGTCGGCAGAATTGGCGGCCCAGAATTCGCGGCCATCGGGTGCAATGTCCCCACCTTCCGGGCCTTTGCCGACGGCGATGTTCGTCGCGCTCCATCCAACAGATTCAGCGCCGCGCTGCAGCAGTGTGATGGAATCGGACTGGATGTTGGACGTGAAGAGTTGTGAGTGGTCTTTCGAAAACACCAGCATGTGTGTGCCGTTCTGGCCGATGCCGAGAAGCCAATCAATCTGATTCGCAACAGGATCGTAGCGCGCGATCAGCCTGTTCTGCTCCGCCGTGAACCATACCTTCCCGTCAGCAAAGGTGATTCCGTGGGGTCGCCGCAGAGCGCCAAGATCGACCCGGCGGATTTCTTTCCGTGCCACCAGATCCATCACGGAAATCGTGTTACCCGGAGTGCGTGCGCCGTAGTTGGCAACAAACGCCATCTTGCCGTCATCGGAAACGGTGATTTCGTGCGGTCCTTCGCCGGTGGGAATCTGCGCGACCGTCTTGAGTGTGCCTGGATCGATGATCGAGAGCGTGGCGTCTTCCTTATCCAAAACGAGGAGGGCGGGCGACGGAGTTTGCGCAGCCGTGAAATGCGGCTGAAATAGAAAAACGGCATTCGTGGCCAACCCCGCAAACAGAATCTTCCACGGAATTACACGCTTCATATTCACATATCCTTTCAACAAGCGCCGCACCGCCAGCCAGCATAATACAAGACAGGACAAATCAGATAAACAGTCGCAAGAAATGGCCAGGCGAGCGATAATGTGGCTGGCGATGCGGGATGGGGAGAGGTCTATGAGCGAAAAGCTGCGCGAAGAGAAAAACGAAAAAATAAATCAAAAGAAAAGCGGTGAGAGAGACGAAACGAAAGGCCTCGGCGAGAAAAGCCTTACGCGCCGGAAATTCTTAGGCAGCGTCGCGGCAGGCAGCGCGGCTGCGGCGCTCGTGCCTAGACACGTGTTGGGGCGGGGATTCACGCCTCCCAGCGACATGCTCAACATCGCCGGCGTCGGCATTGGCGGCATGGGTCGCCAGAACCTCATCAATCTTGCCGGCCAGAACATTGTGGCCCTGTGCGATGTGGACTGGGGCTACGCCGATAAGGGCTTCGAGCGCCTCGACACGGATATTCAAAGGCTGCGAGACCGCTTGGAACATCCAGCCGCGCCGCCCGCCGCGGGCCAGCCTCAGACCGAGTTTGATCCCGTGAAGGCGAAGGCCCGTCTCGACGCCATGATCCGCCTCAAAACCGAGCATTTGCCGAAAGCCAAGCGCTACAAGGATTATCGCGAAATGCTCGACCGCCAGAAGGACATTGACGCCGTCCTGGTGGCCACCGCCGACCACATGCACGCCCCGATCGCGCTCGCCGCCATGGAGCTTCACAAACACGTCTACGTCCAAAAACCTCTCACTTGGTCCGTTGAGGAAGCCCGCAAAATGGCGCGGGCTGCGAAAGATACCAAAGTCGCCACGCAAATGGGCAACCAGGGCCATTCCCTCGACGATGCGCGCACGGCCGTCGAATACATCTGGGCCGGCGCCATCGGCGACGTCCGCGAAGTGCACATTTGGACGAATCGCCCTCTCGGCTATTGGCCGCAAGGTGTGCCGCGCCCGGAACCGCTGAAGCAACCTGCCGATCAGCTTCGCTGGAACGGCCAGGGCGTAAATCTGCGCCTCGCCGCCGCGATGGCTGGCAACTATCCCGTTCCGGACACGCTTGCGTGGAATCTTTTTCTAGGCGCAGCGGCGCCGAATATCGAATATCATCCCATCTACCATCCTTTCAACTGGCGCGGCTGGGTGGATTGGGGCGTCGGCGCCATCGGCGACATGGGCGCGCACCTGATTGATCACTCGATGTGGGCGTTGAAACTGGATATGCCCACCAGCGT
>Ga0066682_10000830_pt1 | contig 11041 bp, 10 predicted proteins | sample GraSoiAngelo_131_FD_65628 | JGI IMG/M metagenome (GOLD analysis project Ga0066682, IMG submission 65628) | Grasslands soil microbial communities from the Angelo Coastal Reserve, California, USA - 14_0929_02_30cm | ecosystem: Environmental > Terrestrial > Soil > Grasslands | place: USA... | reverse complement strand
GTCAGCGGCTTCTGGTTGCGGCTATGGATCACGACCTCGTCGCCGTCCTTGAAGGCGACCGCCCGAAAGCCATCCCACTTCGGCTCGTACTGCCAGGCATCGCCGCGGGGCAGCTCGGACTGGACCTTCGCCTCCATCGGGGTGAACGGTGGCATGACGCCCAATTGCACGCCCCATATACTAAGTTCGTGCCCAGTCCGATTCCTGTTCTGCATCTCCGCGATACCTTCGGGCGGGTTGCGGATGACCTGCGTATCTCGGTCACGGACCGCTGCAACTTTCGCTGCGTCTACTGCATGCCGGCCGCCGGCCTTCCCTGGCTGGCGCGCGACGAGGTGCTCAGCTTCGAGGAGATCGTGCGCGTCACGCGCATCCTCGTCGACCACTGCGGCGTCCGCACCATCCGGCTGACCGGCGGCGAGCCGCTCGTGCGCAGGGGCATCGAGGAGCTGACCGCCATGATCGCCGCCATCGACGAGTCTCTCGACATCGCGATGACCACGAATGGCATCCTTCTCGAGACAAAAGCGCAGGCCCTCAAGGCCGCCGGGCTCAAGCGGCTCAACGTCAGCCTGGACACGCTGCACTCGGACCGCTTCAAGGATCTCGCCCGCCGCGATGCGCTCGATCGTGTGCTCCGTGGCCTGACCGCCGCCCGCGTGGCCGGCTTCAGCCCCATCAAGCTCAACATGGTCGTGATGCGCGGCCGCAACGACGACGAGATCGTCGACTTCGCCGGCCTCGCCCGTCGCGAGGGCTATGAGGTCCGCTTCATCGAGTTCATGCCACTCGATGCCGACGGCATCTGGTCCATGGACAGCGTCGTCGCCAGCCGCGACATCATCGAGGCGATCGACCGCGAGTTTCCGCTCGAGCCGGTGCCCGATCAGCGTCCTGCCCCCGCCACGCGATTCCGGTTTCGCGACGGGAGCCAGGGTGGAATCGGGGTCATCCCCTCGGTCAGCGACGCCTTCTGCAAGGTTTGCAACCGCATCCGGCTGACCTCCGAGGGTCACTTGCGGACCTGCTTGTTCTCCATCCAGGAGCATGACGTCAAGGCGCTGCTTCGCGGTGGCGCATCGGACACGCAAATCCGCGACTTCATCGCGGCGGCGGTCTGGCAGAAGGAAGAAGGCCACAAGATCGGCCAGGCCGATTTCGTGCGGCCCTCCAAGACGATGAGCCAGATCGGCGGTTAGCCCTTCGGAGGAGGCCCCCGTCGCGCGTCGCCTGATCGCGTGGCCGGCCGCCCTTGGCGGGCTCGCCGCCGTTGCCGCCGGGCTCCCGATGCTGGTTGCGGCGGGCGTCCTGGCATTCCAGCGCCCTGATGTTGTCGCGGACGGCGACTTCGCGGTCGATGAGATCGCGCTGATGCGATCGACGCACTTGGCGCAGCTCGTCGGCAACTACTCCCGATTCGGGTGGAGTCACCTCGGTCCCGCCTGGTTCTACGCCCTCGACTTCGTCTACGCACCACTGGGCCAGCACAGTTGGGCGTTCTTCGTCGCGGCGCTGGCGCTGCACACCCTGGCTTTGTGCTTAATCGTGATTGCCGCCTGGCGCATCCGAGGGCCAGCCCTCGCCGCGATCACGGCCCTCGTGCTGCTCTGGTTCGTCTTCACGCTGGGCTTGCCCACCTTCCGCAGCACCTGGCCGCCGTACGAAACCATCCTTCCGATCATCCTGTTCCTGCTGCTCGCCGCATTTGGCGCGGCCGGCTCGACGCTGGCTATCAGCGGGGCGCTCCTCGTGGGCTCCTACGAGGCGCAGCTGCACGTGGGAACGGTGCCCACCATCGCAATCGCGCTTGGGGTGATGACGGTGATTCGCCTGGTGGGACATCGCTGGCCGGCGCGAACACCAGTCTTCTCGGATATCAACGGGCGTCTGACGCGCGTGCTGCTCGCACTGGGGCTGGCGACGCTGATCGCGATGTGGGTCCCGGTTGTGATCGATGAGCTGACCGGGCACCCGGGCAACCTCACCAAGCTGGCCCGCTTCTTCTTCTTGGCGAACCTACCGCATCATCACCTTCACGAGGGCGTCGCCGCCCTCGGACGGCAACTCGCCGTCTTCCCGTTCGGTCATCCGCCTCCGGGGGCGGAATCCGACTACTCGGTGCTCACGCTCGCACGACTGATTCCGGTGGTCGCATTCCTGGCGTTGACTGCCGCGCTGGCCGCCGCGGGCACGATCGCTCGTGATCGATTCGCGCAATCCCTGGGGGCCATCCTCTTCGTCGTGACCTTCGGCCTCGTCTGGTCGATCAGCCGCGCCATCGGCGAGCTGTCATCCTATTTCCTGCTCTGGACGACGACGCTGCCGCTGGTGCTCATCGTGGGGTGGGCGGCGCTCCTGATCAAGATCGCGCCGGCGAGCTGGTTGCCCAGGGCATCCTCGTCGATGCGCGCCAGGGCCCTGGCCGCGGGCACCGTTGCGGCACTCGTGGTGCTGACCGCCGTGCAGACCATCGGATTCCTGCGGCTCCCCTCTCCGGCGCTGGAGGACGATCCGGGAACACGGACGGCGGCGGCGCTGGTCGAGGCGTCGCTCGCGAGCCAGCCGCGGCAGCCCGTGTTGGTGACGATCGTCGCCCTCGATGCCTGGCCCCCGGCGGCGGGCGTTTCGCTGCAACTCGTCAAGCACGGCTGGCCGGTATCCGTTCGGCCCGAGTATCAATTCATGTTTGGTGATCAGATGCGGGCGACAGGACGCGAACGCGTGGAGCTGATCTTCGTCCCGCAATCCAGCCTCGGCCAGTTCGACCTTCATGCCCCCGGACTCACATTCGTAGCCGCCGTCACGACCTGCGGCCCCGGCTGCACGCTCTACATCTTTACGAGGACGCCGGCCGCGGTTCCATAGGCGGGCTTCGCCTCACCGGCGACCCACCCAGCGAGCACAAGCATGAGGGGGAGCGGTGTCGTCAGCAGAAGCGAGGCCAGAAAGCCGGTCAGTCCCAGCACCCGTTCAGCCCCCCGAGGCGCGGTGCGCAGCCATAACCAGGCGGCCGGAAGCAAGACGCCGACGTCCTGCGCGTGCAGGAAACTGGCGATCAGCAATGATGCGCACACGCCGGCGGCGAATGGAAACTCCAGACCGGACCCGCGGCGTCGCCATACGAGGCCCAGCGTGATCGCGATCACGAGGACCTGGACGAGCGCCGCGGCCGAGCTGCTGCCGAGCAGGCCCGGCAGCGTGAGCTGCGGGTGGACCATCATCGCCCCAAGATAGTGCGCACTACCCGCCAGGAGAATCGCGTACGTCTCGAGGCCGCCAATGCCGATGGTGGCCAGCGCGGCGCCCAGCATGACCAGCGAGCCGGCTGCCCAACCGAGGAACGCCCGCGACTGGCCGGCGACCAGCAGCGTGAATGGCAACAGCAAGGCGAGCTGCGGCTTGATCGCAATCAGCGAGAGGACGAGCCCAGCGGCGAGCGGCCGGTCATGCCGCAAGAGCCACCAGGAAATCGACACGACCGCCGCCACCGCGATCACCACCTGGCCCAGCAGCAAGCCGAACGCGATGGAGGGCATGGCGACGGCAAACGCCAGCTGCCCCAGGCGGACCAATCGGCTCGATGGAGGAACGGTGAGCCACCAGGTGACGAGCAGCGAGGCGGCCAGCAGGACGTTCCAGAGCGCGTACCCCACGGCAAACGGCAACGCGGCGAATGGGGCGACAAACCAGGCCAGCGTCGGAGGATAGAGGGGCGGATACAAAAACGCCGACCCGAGCGCGAGCCACTCCTGGCGCATAGCGGTGGAGTCGTATAGCGATCCCCAGCCGTGGTGGAGCCCCACCCGGGCGAAGATGTAGTAGACGGCGAAATCGCCTTCGAAGGCCCGGTGCAGCGCGAATTGCACCACGCCCGCCAGATTGCGCAGCGCCAGTGCTCCGGTCATGACCACGACGGCGATCGGAAGCCAGGCGGTCACTCCCCGCAGTGGCCTGAATCGGTTGAGGACCACGGGAGAATAACGTGGAATGCGACTATTCTGGGCAGTGGGCATGAAGATCGCGGTAGGAAGTGACGAACGGACGCCCGTCACCGATTCGGTGGTGGATCACCTGCGCCGGGGCGGCCTCGACGTGGAGTTGCACGGCCCGCTCAACGGCCAGCCGATGGACTGGGTCGACGTCGGGCGGGAGGTCGGGGAGCGGGTCGCGTCGGGTGCATGCGAGCAGGGCGTGCTCTTCTGCTGGACCGGGACGGGCGTGTCGATCGCGGCCAACAAGGTTCCCGGCATCCGAGCCGCCCTTTGCGGCGATGCGCAGACGGCCAGAGGCGCTCGGAAATGGAATGACGCCAATATCCTGGTGATGAGCCTGCGCGCCACACCCGAAGCGGTGGCAAAAGAGATCTGCGACGCGTGGCTCGAGACCGAACCCGACGAGGCGGAGCGCGCGACGATCGCCAAAGTCGAGAGCCCCCACCCTGCCGTCCCCCGCAAGCGGGGGAGGGAAGACTGATGGCGACCAGTCTCGCCGACAACAAGTGCATCCCGTGCCGGGGCGGCACGCCGCCGCTGACCCATGAGCAGATTGCCCCCCTCTCAGCGCAGCTCGATGGCTGGCGGGTCGAAGACGACAAGAAGCTGATCAAGTCGTTCAAGGTCAAGAACTGGGTCGAAGCGGTCGACTTTGTCAACCGGATCACGCCCGTCGCCGAGGCGGAAAACCACCATCCAGATCTGTACGTGCGATGGGGTGAGGTACGCGCCTATCTCTGGACGCACAAGATCGATGGATTGACGGAAAGCGATTTCTACATGGCGGCGAAGATCGACCGCGCCTTTGTCGCGCCGTGATCACCCTCATTCACGGAGGCGAGAGCTATCTCGTCGACCGTGCGGCGCGGGACCTCCTCCTGCCGTTGCGCGCCGGGTTGACGCTGGAGTTCAACTACGAAGACATCCAGGCGGAGGCGCTCAATGCCGACGCCTTCGCGGAAAAGGCCGGCACCTTGCCGTTCATCGACGCGCTGCGCGTTCTCGTCCTGCGCGACTGGGGCCTGCTGGCCGGCAAGCGGGACAAGGGAGCCGGGGCCGAGCGCGCCGCCGCCTACCTGGAGGGAACACCCGACTCCACGCACCTCGTGCTGGTTGCGCATGCCCTGGTGGCACCCAGCAATCCGATCTTCAAAGTCGTCGCGGCCATGGAACGCGACAAGCGCGCCCGGATCCAGCGCTATGAGCCGCCGCGGCGATCGGACCGGGCCGGGTGGGTGCGCAAGTTGGCGGAGGAGCGCGGGCTTTCGATCACGCCGGCAGCGGTGCGCCTGCTCCTGGAGCGATCGCAGCCGGACCTGCGGCTCCTCGACCAGGAGATCGTGAAGCTCGCGCTCTACGCCTCGCCATCGACGCGCATCGACGACGACGCCGTGCGCGTCCTGGTCAGCGACAGTCGCGAAGAAGAGATCTTCGCCCTGACCGACTCGCTGGCGAGCGGCCGCCCGGGCGCGGTGGCGGGCGTTCTGCAGTCGCTCCTGGACGACGGGCGGGAGCCTACCTGGCTGCTGTACACGCTGGTCAGCCACTGGCGCCGGCTACTGCAGGCGCGCGCGGTCCGCGACCGTGGCGGGTCCTTGGCGGACCTGCAGGCGCGATCAACGGATCATCCCTTTGTCCTCGAAAAGGCCTTTCGCCAGGCTGCCGATTACAACGCGGCCGAGCTCGACCGCGGATTCCACGATCTCCTGCGCATCGAGGAACAAATCAAGCTCGGGGAGCTGGACGCTCGGCTTGCGGTCGAAGGATTCATCCTCGAGCAGGTCCTGAGCGCCGCGGGCTAGAGCGCCGGCCATTTGAATTTCCTACGGCTTGACAGGCAGCTGTCGCTAATCGGTTGCAGCATGTAGGAAGCATGGCCGAGGACACGATGCTTTGGCGGACCTACCGCTACCGGATTTATCCGACGGTCCGCCTTCGGCTCGCGCTTGAAGCCCAGCTCGGGTTCGCGTGCCAGCTCTACAACGCTGCGCTTGAACAGCGGCGATACGAGTGGCGGGGCCGGCGTCGCTCGGTCACCCTCTACCAGCAGTTTCGGGAGCTAACGGCTGTTCGCGCGGCCGGCTTGGGGCCGGCCAACATGAATTGCTCGGCCATGCGGGACCCAATTCGCCGACTGGATCGGGCCTTTGCGGCTTTCTTTCGTCGGGTCAAGGCGGGGGTCAAACCTGGCCATCCGCGCTTCCGCTCGGTCCGCCGTTACGACAGTCTCACCTGGGATTCAGGCTGGGGCGTTCGCGACGGCCGTCTCGCCTTACCGGGAATCGGCCAGATCAAGGTGAAGTGGCATCGGTCGCTCCCGACATCGGCGGTGGTCCGTTTGGTCACCGTGAGACGAGTGGCGGGACGATGGTACGCGTGCTTTTCGCTGCGAGCGTCCATATCGCGACGGATCCTCGCCAAGAAACTGCCACCCGTAGGACTAGATCTCGGCATTCAGTACTTTGCCACCCTCTCCACCGGCGAGCCGATTTTCGGCCCTCGCGCTTATCGCGTGGCGATGCGGAAGTTGCGGCTTGCCCAGAGGCGGCTGTCTCGACGGCAGAAAGGCTCGTGTGGGCGACGCGCGGCGCGACTCCTTCTCGCCCGTCACTTCGAGCGGATTCGCAACCTCCGGTATGACCATGCCCACAAACTGACCCGACGTCTGGTGTCCGACTTCGGCTTGATCGCGGTCGAGGACCTGAACGTTGGCGGACTGATTCGTGGACCCTTGGCGAAAGACGTGGCTGATCAAGGCTGGGCAGCGTTCCTGACGATCCTCGAGTACAAAGCGGCAGAAGCTGGTACTCGGCTGATCAGGGTGCCGCCCGGTGGGACCTCGCAGACCTGCTCGGGCTGCGGCGTTGTGGTCCCGAAGCGGCTCTCGGAGCGGATTCACCGATGCCCCGCATGCGGCCTGGTCATCGACCGCGACACGAACGCGGCGCGTAACATTCTCCGGCTCGGCTTGAGCCGTCAGGCATTAACGTGGCCCACAGGGGCGTGCGTCGCCTGAGAAGGCATCCTTGGTCCGCCAAGTATGCCGTTGTCCTATAATCACCGCTCGCATGGCGAACACCCAATCGGCCAAGAAGCGCGTGCGTGCTTCGCTGCGCAAGCGCGATCGGAATCGGTCCACCCGCTCGGCGGTCAAGACCCTGGTTTCGCGCGCGCGGCGCCCCGCCCTGCCGGAGGCGGCCAGCCTAACTAGCGAGGAAGTCCGCCGCGCCATCAGCGCGCTCGATAAGGCAGCCGAGAAGGGCGTCCTTCACGCCAACAATGCATCCCGTCGCAAGGCTCGCCTGATGAGCGCGCTCGCGAAGCTCTCGGCCGACAGGCCGGCGCCGGCTAACGCGTCGACCAAGACGGCGGCCCCTGCGGCGGCCGGCGTGAGAAAACCGGCGGCCAAGCCGGCGAAAACCAAGGCCTAGCCGACCCGGGCGAGAGCAGCCCCTCTGACCCTTCCCAAGCGGGAGGGAATTGTTTCGCACTCAAGCGTCGAGCGAGGAGAGCGCGATAATGGCACCCAATGTCCAGCGAGCGGCGGCGCATCGCGTCGGCCGCGACGCTCATCCTGGTCGCCTACGGCCTCAGCCGCGTGCTCGGTGCCGTGCGCGAACTGGTCATCGCGAACATCTTTGGGACCAGCCACCAGATCGATGACTACCGGGTCGCCTTCGGGGTGCCGGACCTGCTGTTCAATCTGCTGCTCGCCGGCGCCATCAGCTCGGCGTTCATCCCGGTCCTGTCCGAGCACCTGGCGAAGGGGGAGCACAAGCGGGCGCTGGAAATTGCCCAGCGGGTGCTCAACTCGGCGATCCTGATTCTGACTGCCGGCGCGGCGATCCTCTTCATCGTGGCACCTTTCTACGTCTCGCTGATCGCCTTCGGCTACAGCCCGCACGATCACGAGGTCATCGTCGGCCTCACCCGGATCCTGCTGCTACAGCCGATCTTCCTGGGTGCGGGTGGCATGGTGATCGGCATCCTGACCGCCTATCAGCGCTTCTTCGCCCAGGCGCTGGCGCCGCTCTTTTACAACGGCGCCATCATCATGGCGGCAGCCTTCTTCGCACCGCGCTACGGCGTCACTGCGCTCGCGCTTGGCGTGGTCGCCGGGGCGATGCTCCACGTCGGCGTCCAGCTCCCGGCACTGTGGCGGACCGGCTGGCGCCCGACCACCGCCCTCGGCCTTGACGATCCCGGTGTTCGAAAAGTTGGCCGGCTGATGTTTCCCATCGCCCTGGGCCTGGCGGCGGCTCAGGTCAACGTCTTTGTCGACACCATCCTCGGTACGTCTCTACCGCATGGACGGGTCGCCGCGCTCCGCTATGCCGACACCATGGCGCAGCTGCCGCTCGGCACCTTCTCGCAGGCGCTCGCTTTCGTCCTCTTTCCGTTCCTTGCCCGCGACGCGGCGCTGGAGGCGATCGACTCGATCCGCCACCGCACCGCCCTGGCGCTGCGGCTCAACATCTTTGTCCTGGTGCCGGCCTCGGTCGGCTTGGCGCTGCTCGGCGTTCCGATCACGGCCGCCCTCTTCGAGCGAGGGCAGTTCGGCCCGGATTCCGTACGCCAGACGGCGTTCGCGTTGACGTTCTTCAGCCTTGGACTGGCCGGCCAGGCGGCGACGGCGCTTCTGGTGCGGGTGTTCTACGCGCTGCAGGATGTCATCACGCCGCTGCGGATCTCGCTCGTCGTCATCGGTGTCAACCTCGCAACCAATATCGTGCTCGTCCATCTGCTGGCGCAGGGCGGCCTGGCGCTGGGGACGTCGATCGCCGCGACATTGAATGCCATTCTTCTGGGACGCGCGCTGCGGGGCCGGCTCGGCGGACTCGAGGGTCGGCAGATCCTGCAGACGGCCCGCCGCGCGATCGTCGGAGTCGTGCCGATGGCGGCGATCGCGGCCGGAGTGGCTTTCCTGATCACGGGTGGTTCGCTGCAGGGCGGCCTGCGGCCGCTGGTCGCGGTTCTCGTTGCCGTGGCGCTCGGCGCGCTGAGCTACCTGGGCGTCGAGATGTTACTCCGAAGTGAAGAAGTCGGCCTCGTCCTCTCTGTTATACGGCGCGATCGGTCGCGAGTCTAGAGCAGCCAGACATTTCGGTAACTCTTGGCGGGTCGACCCCGTTATATCTGTAGATGCGCGCCCGCTCTCTGCTCCTCGCGGTTCTCGCCATCACCCTATGCGGCTGCGCGGCCGGCTCGCACCTCGCTGCCGGCATGAAGAATGATCCCACGGCTCCGGTGCCCTGGATCAGCGCGACTCCGACGGCCATGCCGCTCGCTACGCCATCGCCGACCGTGATCCCGGCTGGCACCCGTGCCTGCCAGGCCGCTGATCTACAGGCGGTCTTCGGCGGGATCGGCGCCCTGACCGGCGGCCAGCTCGCTGCCTCGATCCTGTTTGGCAACCGATCCGCCGGTGCCTGCGTCCTCCAGGGCGTGCCCGCGGTCCAGCTCTTCGACAGTGGCGGGCACCAGATTCCGCTGACCACGAGGCCCGCTGAAGGCGTGCCGCCGCCCGAGCCTGTCCTGGTTCCGCCCGGCACGGCCGACGTCCAGGCGTACATTCCCCGCGCCGGTATCGCGTACGTCGGGATTGAATGGCAGACGCACGACGGGGCGGGATTTGCCTGCGCGCCCACTCCTCGAGAGGCAACCGCCGTCGTCGTGTCGTTTCCCGGTGGGGGCAGCAGCCCGCGGGTCGCCGTCAGCGATGCGATGAGCAGGTGGAGCAGCATCGCACCGTGCTACGGTCGCGTGGCGGTCAGCGCCTTCCAACAGTGGCCAGCCCCCGCCGCAAGCCCGACGCCGAATCCGCTCGAGTCCCTCACGATCAGCGTTGCCGTCCCGCCGGCGGTGGCGCCGGGCTCGGTCCTCGGGTACACCGTGACCCTGCAAAACGCCGGCAGCCAGCCGGTCGTCTTTCCGGCTGAGTGCCCGGTTTACCTCGAGTGGGCAGCCAGCAGCACGCGAGCCTTTGCCAAAGAGTCCCACGTCCTCAACTGCCGGCCCGTCGGCACCATCGCGCCGGCCCAGTCGGTCCGGTTCGCCATGCAAATCCCCGTTCCCTCCGGGACGCAGCCCGGCCTATACGACCTCCGCTGGATGTTTGTCGGCTCGCTCGGCCTCAATCCATCCCAGGGCAAAGCAACTGTCACGGTCAGCGGTTGACGGGAACTTCTCGGGTGTTCGTTCGTCTGTGGCTGCCCAGGCCGAGTTTCGCAGGGTTCCGGAGACCGAACCCGATCACTAAGTGAGTGCTGAACGGTCGCCCACTCTTGGCGAGAGGCGCGATGCAAGCGTCATGTTTCGGACTGTTTTCGGTCATCGCGGCAGCGATCGCTATGAGCCCTGCGCAGGATGCCGCCGCAGCCACGTCGGGAGGCGTGACGGTCGCCCTGACTTGCGAGATCGGGACCGCCGGGACGGGAACGTTCAAGCTGACGGCCAACGGAAGCAGCTCCCTGCTGACTGTTCCGTGCGGCGGCTTGGCGACCGCGACGAACCCATCATGGCTGCCTGGGACCATGGCGACGATCGACCAGACGGCTGGACCGGTGGGGACGGTGCTCGCAACCAACCAGCGTGTATATCTTGCGACGTATGCCGTCTCGTTTTCTACGATGGCGCATGCCTGCTCGCCCGCGTTTACAGCTCCAGAATGCCCGCCTGGGACCTCCGGCCGCAGGGCGACGACTGTGCCCTGGTGGATGATCGCTGGGCTCATCGGCTTCCTCGTACTCGTAATCATCGCCGCGATCCTGGCCCCGCTTTTGATCGTCGGGCAGCAAATTCGCTACTTCCATCGCATCTTCTTCGACAATCCGGAAGCCTTCAGGAAGGCGATGAGAAACCTGGCGCTGATGCCGGGAATGGCATGGCGGATTCGACTGCGGTCCAGGCTGCTCCGGGTTCCCCTTCCGCCTGGCTTCGAGGATGCTGAACAAGTGATTCGCGACGATAAGCAGCGGGTCTAGTGGACTCCCAACGCCCTCACGAGTAGGGGAGGGTGAATTAGAGTCGTGACGACATGGCGCTCATTC
>Ga0066682_10000828_pt1 | contig 11047 bp, 12 predicted proteins | sample GraSoiAngelo_131_FD_65628 | JGI IMG/M metagenome (GOLD analysis project Ga0066682, IMG submission 65628) | Grasslands soil microbial communities from the Angelo Coastal Reserve, California, USA - 14_0929_02_30cm | ecosystem: Environmental > Terrestrial > Soil > Grasslands | place: USA... | reverse complement strand
CCGGCATGCCGTCATCCAAGACGAAAGACCTGGAGCAAGCGGCCCGTTTGTTTCATGCGCTGTCCGACCAGACTCGCCTGCGGATCATCGACTGCTTGCTTGAGTGTGAACAATGCGTGTGCGATCTGACCGACATGCTTCAGGCCGGGCAATCCCGCCTTTCGTTTCACCTCAAGATACTCAAGGATGCCGGCATCCTGAAGGACCGGAGAGAGGGACGCTGGATTTACTATTCACTGAACCCGGACACGATCGAAGAGTTGCAGGAGTACGCTGGCTCGCTCAAGACACGAAGCCACGCGGTCACGGGCGGCTCACCATGTTGTGACTGACCCTTTTTTTGCCTTGACGCATCAAGAAACCTTGATTCAAATACAGAGAGGAGGGCGCCATGAAAGACCGGCACATCAAGGAGATCGTCAAAGAGGAGTATAGCCACGCGGCGTTACAGGCTGCGAGCGGCGCCAGCTCGTGCTGCAGCACCGAGCGGTCGCGTCGCGACCATGACCCCATCACATCCAATCATTACTCAGCACTGGTGACGGTCGATTTACCCGCCGAAGCCGTCGCGGCCTCCCTGGGCTGCGGGAACCCGACGGCCCTGGCCCGGCTCAATCCCGGCGAGACCGTCCTGGATCTCGGTTCCGGAGGCGGCATCGACGTGCTGCTGTCGGCCAAGCGCGTCGGCCCGACAGGGAAGGTCTATGGGCTCGACATGACGGATGAGATGCTGGACCTCGCCCGCGAGAACCAACGAAAAGCCGGGCTGACCAACGTGGAGTTTCTGAACGGTGATCTAGAACAGATTCCCCTGCCCGACAACTCGGTGGACGTGATCATTTCGAACTGCGTCATTAATCTGGCCGCGGACAAGGACCGCGTGCTGGCCGAGGCCTTTCGGGTCCTCAACCCGGGGGGCCGCTTCGCGGTCTCCGACATCGTCGTGCGAGGCCCCGTCCCCGCCGAGATCCGCCTCAGCGTGGAACTCTGGATCGGTTGCGTGGCAGGAGCCCTCGATGAATCGGAATACCGGAACAAGCTGGCGCAGGCAGGGTTTCAGGAGATCGACCTGGTTCCCACGCGCGTCTACCGGATGGAAGATGCCCGCGAGTTGCTGGCCGGTTCGGGACTGAATCTCGACGCCGTCGCGCCACAGGTGGATGGGAAGTTCATCAGCGCCTTTGTGCGCGCTCGGAAGCCGGGGTAAGGAGGAAAAAAGGAGTCACTATGGAGATTGCACTTGCTGCAGCGCAGCCTCCTGTCACGCAGAAGCGGCTGAACCTGTTCGAGCGCTATCTCACGGTCTGGGTCGGGCTGTGCATGCTCGTGGGCGTCGCGCTGGGAAAGTGGGTCCCCGGCTCCGTGCAGGTACTCCGTGACCTTGAGCTGGTCCAGGGTAGTCAGGTGAACGTGCCCATTGCCGTCCTCATCTGGCTCATGATCATCCCGATGATGATGAAGGTCGATGTCGCAGCCATTCGGCACGTCGGCACACGGCCAACCGGGGTCGTCGTGACGCTGTTCATCAACTGGCTGGTCAAACCCTTCTCGATGGCATTCATCGCGTGGCTTTTCTTCCGGCACCTCTTCTCGGCCTGGATCTCGCCCGCCGAGGCCGATCAGTATATCGCCGGCACGATCATTCTCGCGGCCGCTCCTTGCACGGCGATGGTGTTCGTCTGGAGCTACCTGACGGACGGCGACCCGGCCTACACGCTGGTCCAGGTCTCCATGAACGATCTGATCATGCTCGCTCTCTTTGCTCCGATCGTCGGGCTATTGGTGAGCGGCGCTTCGTCCCTCTCTGTTCCCTTCGCCGTGCTGCTGTACTCGGTCGTGGCGTTCATCGTCATTCCGTTGGCGATCGGGACATGCCTTCGGTGGTGGTTGGTCAGGCGACACGGGAAGACGTGGTTCGAACAGACCCTGCTCCCTCGGTTTGCCCCGGTAACTATTGTTGCGCTCCTGGCCACCTTGATCCTCATCTTCGCCTTTCAAGCCGACAACATCACCGGGAGATTCCTGCATGTTCTCCTGATCGCCGTGCCCATTCTGCTGCAAGTGTATTTCAATTCATCGCTGGCTTACGGACTCATGAAACTCCTGCACGTCCCGCATGCGGTGGCCGCCCCCGGGGCGTTGATCGGGGCGAGCAATTTCTTTGAACTCGCGGTTGCAACGGCGATTGCCCTGTTCGGGCCCGGCTCGGGGGCTGCATTAGCGACCGTCGTAGGCGTCTTGGTGGAGGTGCCGGTCATGCTCTCGGTCTGCGCGGTGTGCAACCGGACTCGGCATTGGTTTCCCTCAGAAGCAGTAAGGCGTGAGGCGTAAGGGGTTAGGCGCCTTGCGAGGTCGAATTATGAAAAAGACGGTGCTGTTCCTCTGCACGGGGAATTCGTGCCGCAGCCAGATGGCGGAAGGGTTGTTACGACATCTGGCCGGTGACCGTTTCGAGGCAGCCAGTGCGGGAACGCACCCTGCCGGCCTCAACCCGGGCGCGGTGGCCGTGATGCAGGAGATCGGAATTGACATCTCGTCGCACCGATCGAAGCGGGTGGATGAGTATAGGGACGCGCGGTTCGACTACGTCATCACGGTATGTGACCGGGCTAAAGAGACGTGCCCGATCTTTCCGGCATCGTCAGTGCAGTTGCATTGGAGCTTCGAGGACCCGGCGGCAGCCGTGGGAACGATCGAGGAACGACAGAGGGTTTTTCGCCGCGTTCGGGATGAGATCGCCGAGCGTATCCGCCCGTTCATTGACGGGGAACGATAGGGCGATATCCCTAGCCTGCTTGAGCCCTTAGCGGCGAATCGCGATCAGCCCACGAATAGGGACCACGCCTAGCCTCACCGATTTAACATTCCAGTAACGCGCCCTCAACTCGCTTGAAACACAGGGGACCTACGATGTGCCTCGTTTGAATCCAGTTGATTCAAGGAGGACACGAGGATGATCGATGCTCGACCGATGCTGCGGACGATTGCGGCCTTTCTTCTCCTCGCCCTATTCAGTTTCCCGCCGCTCCTGGACGCTGAACCGGCAGCCTTAATCAAGATAGATGGTTCCAGCACGGTCTTTCCCATCACAGAAGCGGTCGCCGAAGAGTTTCAAAAGGCCAACCGGGGCGCTGTTCGCGTGACCGTTGGGATTTCCGGGACGGGAGGCGGCTTCAAGAAGTTCTGTCGAGGAGACACCGACATCCAGGACGCTTCGCGTCCGATTTCTGCCGAAGAAATCGAGGCGTGTAGAAAAACCGGGGTTCAATACCTTGAACTGCCCATAGCATTTGACGCGCTGACGATCGCCGTAAGCCAACAAAATACCTGGGCAGACTCCATCACCGTCTCGGAACTGAAGACCATCTGGGAGCCCTCAGCCCAAGGCAGGATCACCAAATGGATTCAGGTACGCAGCCCGTGGCCTGATGCACCCCTCAAACTGTTCGGCGCCGGGTCCGATTCGGGCACGTTCGATTACTTCACCGAAGCGATTACGGGAAAAGCCAAGGCGAGTCGAGGTGACTATACCGCGAGCGAGGATGACAATACGCTCGTTCAGGGCATCGCGAATGAGAAACATGCGTTGGGCTACATTCCGTTCGCCTATTTTGAGCCGAACAAGAGGAAGCTCAAGGCTCTCGCGGTCGATGGTGGGAAAGGACCCGTACTCCCCTCCCGTGAGACCGTTGAAAATGGCACCTATCAGCCGCTCTCACGCCCTGTCTTTATCTATGTCAATCGGCATGCAGCCGAACGACCTGAAGTCAGGGAGTTCGTGGAATTTTACCTCACGCAGGGGGCTACGTTGATCGAGCAAGTCAAATATGTCCCTCTCCCTGCTCAGACGTACCGCCTCACGATGGAACATTTTCGGCAAGGAAAGTTGGGGACCGTGTTTCACGGGAGCCCGGCAGTGGGTCTCCAGATTGATGAGTTGTTAAGACGTGAAGCCAAGCCCTGACGGCTCAGGGGGCTGTCCTCGGGGGGCTCACTCAAGTCGAGTTGCGCGAGAACGCGCGATCGAATGGGCGCTCCTGTTAGCGGCGCTGACCTCGGTGGCCGTCACCGTCGGCATCGCTGGCGTGCTGGTGTATGAGTCGTTGCCCTTTTTCCGACATGTATCCCTCGCAGAGTTTTTGACAGATCCCCAGTGGACTCCTTTGTTTTCGGAGGCTCATTACGGGATCTTACCGCTCGTCGCGGGCACGCTGGTCACCACAGCCGTGGCGTTGCTCATGGCTCTCCCGGTCGGCACGATCACAGCCATTTACCTGAGCGAGTGTGCGACACTCGTCGTCCGCGAGACCGTCAAACCGCTCCTGGAACTGCTGACCGCCGTGCCCACCGTGGTGTTTGGATATTTCGCGCTCTTGTTTGTGACCCCGTTCCTTCAGCTCATCTGGGCCGACCTGCCTGGCTTCAATATGCTCAGCGCAGGACTGGTCATCGGGGTCATGATCATTCCATACGTCAGTTCGTTGAGCGAAGACGCGATGCGGGCCGTCCCGATGGACATCCGGGAAGGCTCGTACGCCATGGGTGCTACTCGCATGCAGACCGCTCTGCGGGTGGTGGTACCTTCTGCGCTTTCCGGGATAGCGGCCGCGTATGCCCTGGGGATCTCTCGAGCTATCGGCGAAACGATGGTGGTGGCCATCGCTGCCGGCATGCAGCCCACCCTGACTTGGAACCCTCTGGAACCGGCGGAAACGATCACAGCCTATATTGTCCAGGTGAGTTTAGGAGACTTACCGCATGGGAGCATTGGTTATCAGAGTATTTTTGCTGCAGGCCTGACGTTGCTGCTCATGACCCTGCTGTTTAACGTGGCGGGCTACCTGCTCCGAAAAGGATTCTGGAAAGCCTATTGAGATGCGCCTCCAGTCAGCCATCGCGAGGAACCGGTTTGTAGACTCCCTGTTCGCCATTTTGGGCCTACTGGCCATGCTGGTAGGATTGGTCACGCTCCTGGCTCTGTTCCTGGGACTTGCCCTGGATGGTTGGTCGCGCCTGACCTGGCGATTTTTCACGTCTTATCCGTCCCGCTTCCCTGTAGAAGCCGGAATCCTGTCGGCTTGGGTGGGGACGACCACAGTGATGTTCGTCACGGCCCTCACGGCCGTGCCTATTGGCGTCGGTGCGGCAGTGTATCTTGAGGAGTATGCACCCAAGAACTGGCTGACAGACCTGATCGAGATCAACATTGCCAATCTGGCAGGGGTGCCCTCCATTGTGTACGGGCTGCTGGCCCTGGGGCTGCTGGTGTACCAGTTGCATCTGGGCCAAAGCATCTTGACAGCGGGCTTGACCCTCGCATTGCTGATACTTCCGATCGTCGTGACTTCGGCTCGAGAGGCGATCCGCTCCGTTCCAAACAGCATCCGGGAAGCGGCGCATGCTCTCGGCGCCACCAAGTGGCAGACGGTAAAGGACCACGTGCTCCCATACGCGACTGGTGGCATTCTTACCGGGTTGATTATCGCCTTGTCTCGGGCGATCGGAGAGAGTGCTCCCCTGATTACCATTGGGGCCCTGTCGTTCATTGCCTTCTTGCCCCATCCGCCATGGCAACCAGAGTTTCCCTACTTGTCATTCCAATGGCTCCTAGACCCCTTCACCGTCATGCCGATTCAAATGTTCAACTGGGTCTCCCGGCCCCAAGAAGAGTTTCACACGAACGCTGCCGCGGCTGGCCTGGTATTACTGGGCATGACGCTGGCGATGAACGGGCTGGCGATTTTTATTCGCGCGCGTTTCCGCAAACAGATCAAGTGGTGACCGAGGCCCGCATGTTGCCATCGAGTCCCCAGGTCGAGAAAGCCCGAGTGAAGGATCTCAACTTCTATTACGGCTCGGTGCACATCCTCAAAAACATCTCGCTCACCATTGGCGAAAAGCAGGTCACGGCGGTGATTGGCCCGTCAGGGTGCGGCAAGACCACGTACCTGCGATGCTTCAACCGCATGCATGACCTGTATCCGGGTAACCGCTATGAGGGCGAGGTTATTCTCCATCCTGATTACGTCAATATTCTGAGTCCCACGGTGGACCCGATCGAAATTCGCATGCGGATCAGCATGGTCTTTCAAAAGCCAAATCCTTTCCCCAAATCGATCTTCGAGAATGTAGCATACGGTCTGCGAGTGCGCGGGTGGACTGACCGGGCGGTGCTGGACGAGAAAGTGGAGCAGGCCTTGCGGAGAGCCGTCTTGTGGGAGGAGGTCAAGGATCGTTTAACCCATCCGGCCCTGACGCTGTCGGGCGGGCAGCAGCAGCGGTTGTGCATTGCCCGCGCATTGGCCACGGAGCCTGAAATTCTGTTGTTCGATGAACCCACCTCTGCTCTGGATCCCACCGCGACGGCACGCATCGAGGAACTCATTCTGGACCTCAAGACCCAAGTCACCATCATTATTGTCACCCACAACATGCAGCAGGCTGCTCGTGTCTCTGATTTCACGGCTTTTCTGTATCTCGGCGAATTGGTTGAGTTCAACAAAACTGATAAGATGTTCACGGCCCCGTCAAACCGATTGACCGAGGACTATATTACCGGCCGGTTCGGATGAAAGAATCGGGCTCAGGGCGAGCGTCGACGGATGAGGCCCTTTAGCTTGGAGGAACATGGACCGCCACTTTGACGAAGAACTCAAAGAGCTGAAAGCCAAGATTCTCAGCATGGGCAGCATGGTTGAAAGCCAGATTCAGGGAGCCCTTCGAGCCCTAACCGAACGGGATTCAGCTTTGGCCCGGAGGGTCATTGAAAACGACCACGGTGTGAATGCCCTGGATGTCGAGGTGGATGAGAACTGTCTGCGCCTGCTTGCCCTTCATCAGCCGGCGGCGCGGGATCTCCGCTTCATCACAACCGCCATGAAAATCTCCACGGAGCTTGAACGCATGAGCGACCTCGCCGAGAACATTGCCGAACGCGCGATCGAGCTGAACGAAGAGCCTCAGCTCAAACCATACATTGATCTTCCTCGCATGGGTAACTGGACGTTGCGGATGGTGAAGGAGAGTTTGGATTCATTCGTGAACCAGGACGCCGTGCTTGCGCGCAAGGTGTGCACGGACGATGATTTCGTGGATGACCTCACCGAGCAGTTATTCCGCGAACTGATGTCGTTCATGATCGAGAATCCTCAGACCATTTCGCGTGCCATACGCTTGACGTTTATCGGCAAGTACATCGAACGGATCGCTGACCATGCCACCAACGTGGCCGAGTTGGTGGTGTACCTGGTCGAAGGCAAGATCATCCGACACACCGTTCCCCCAACCTCCTCCTGACACAAGGTTTCTGGCATGCAGCATGGCTGGCCCCCATCTTGAGCGGTTTTTGACAGGTCTGTAACGGACCGGTCCTCATCTCGTGACAGCGCTCGCGTAACAGGTGCATCTCAAGAAGCGAGAGGAGCTTAAAGGAGTCCGAGGGAATCACGAGGCATCCGGCGCAGACCTTTCCGATGGTACAAGGTCGGCCGGGATAGGTTAGGCTCGATGACTATTGAGCGACGCAGTAAGTCTTCTCCGGAAGGGGGGAATAGCCTCCTCCGACACCTTCTTTAAATTCGGCGATCTCGGCGCTTCCTGTCTGCCAAACATGGATGCAGTCCGCGATCAAGAAGGGCTCGGTCTTCGTCACGCCGTTCACCAGGACCGGTCGTCTGCTCGTAGTAGTTCCCACGATGATGAATCGGTTCCCCCTCCTCAGAGCCCGCAGATCAAGCTCTCCTGGGTAGAGAAATGCGAATTCGTAGTCGCCCGTTCTTTTTACGTCCTCCGTGGGTCCATACGCGGGATGTTTCACGATGGGAAGTTGTTCCGCGACAATCACTGTACCTTTGCCGTTCTTGTATGCCTGTACGATCCGACCTCCCAGCTCGACTGTAATGCCTGAATCGGACTTCCCGGACGGATTCGAGGGAGAGGCATCGCGCCAGGCTTCGAAATGAAAAGTTGGGGAGACCTTTTCCGTCGCTTTCGGTGGAAAAAGCGTGTTGGCAGCGCACGCAGACATCAACGCGCAGACTGTAATTGTCGCAGCCACGAGAGGAGACGGTTTCATTGTCGTGCGCTCCTTCCAGCTAAGGGGTGGGTTGATTGACCTTCAGAAAATCTTCACAAATATGAAGCTTGAGGTTCCTTAAGTTCTGTGTTACAAGTGTGTTACAAGCTAGTTAACAGTCCGTTACGGGGGGTCAACCATGAAACAGATACTCAACGATCTCCTTGCCTTAGCTACATGTATATTGGCGGCAGGGTGCTCGACTCCCTCCCTGTTCCCCCCGCATGTCGCCAATAGCTCGACCTCTTTGGAGTTCGGGGTGCTGCAAGCCAAACCCGACGTCTTCAATGGTCGAGTCGTGCAACTTGCCGGACGCATTATCGGAGTGGAAGAATCCACAGGCGGTACGCTCATCTTTGCCCATGAACTTCCCTTGGAGAAGCATCCCGTCTATGGACCTGCAGAGACCAGCGCGTCCACGCCGGCATTTGCAATCTTCTACCCCGGCAAAGTTGATCCAAGCGCGCTGTGGTATGGCAATAAGTTCGTCGTCATCGCGTTGGCCCAAGGGCGGCAAACCGTGGCCGTGGATGGCATTCCGCATAGAGAACCGTATGTTGTTGCTCGGTGCATGCATGTCTGGAAGACGGGGGGATACTATGAGATCGCAGATTTTCCCCATACGTCCGACGGCTATTATCCACTAGAGCAGGAGACATACTGCGCAAACTAACTTTTGCCATAGAGCACGGATTGAACGCGGTTGAACGGCAGGGCTGTGCTCCGTCACTCTCGCCTCACAAGGTCTTTTGTCTTAGCTGTACCCGACAACGGGCGTGATTTAAAGACTGGATCCGACAGACCGAGAAATGACGCGGCTGGACCCGCAAGCCGGTAGATAACCTTCTCGGCAGGCGCGCTCATAATCTTCCCGTGCTCCAGTCGAGTTCCCAAGTATGGACCGCGCAATCCCCCGGTTGTAGACCAGCACATTGTCGTCGGTCCCCAGGGCTAACGCATGGGAGAAGTCTTTCTCGGCTTGATCGAAGCGGCCGAGAAACATTTCAACCAAGCCACGACTTTGATAGACCTCTGGAAGCGCATTATTTAAACCCGCCGCGAGATCGAGATCGTGCTTCGCTTCACGGTACTGCTGCCGTAGTGCATAGATGACGGCGCGATTGGCGTAGATCGTTGCGTCCTGGCTGTCCAACGCGGCCGCTGTCGTGAGATCGGCGAGGGCTTCTTCGAATCTCCCGAGATGTCTGTACGCCATTCCCCGGTGTTTGAGCGTATGAGCGGATTGCGGTCCCAACTTAAGCGCTTCATTGAACGCTTGGAGAGCAAGATCCGGATTGCTGCCTGATTCTAAGTACGCGATCCCGAGGTTGTTTTGGTACATGGCATTGGTTCGATTCAGTCGGACTGCTTGAGCAAAGTCCTCAAGCGCCTCGCTCTTGTGCCCCCGGGAAGCATAAATGAACCCCCGGGCATTCCACGCCTGCGCTCGTTCAGGTCCCTGTCGGATGGCATCCGATGCGGTTGCCAGAGCTTGTTCGGTCTTACCCTGGCGGAATTCCATCTCACATCTGGCCACGAGGTTTGAGACCGCATCCTGCCCACGTACAGGCACGGCTATCGTGGTGCAGCCCCATAACAACCAGGCGTTGCAGCACAGGCTCAGACTGTACAGAAACCCACGTTGGACTACACTCATTCTTTCCTCCCCGCTATGGGCCGATCCCCTCACTCAAATTACACCACCCAGTGTAATGGAGTGGTATTATCCGCGATAAAACTAATTGTTAACTGTGTGTAAACTTTTACTGAGCGGCCGGCTTACGGGGGGCTTGGCGCCCGGAGGAAGGCTTTGAATTACCCGATGTGGTTTCGCTACGAAGCTGTTCGAGCTCGGCTTTGAGTTTCTCGATCGTCGCAGATTGTTCCTTCATCTGGGTACGAAGGTCAAGATTGGCGTTGGTGAGCTCTCGCAGTTGCAGGCGAAGGTCACTCTCCGAATCTGCCGCGCGCGGCATAGAAGAATCAGCTTTCAATGCCGGCTGTCCAGTTGCGGGAACTGCCGCTTTCTGGCGGGATGATTCTGCGACGACCGGGGGGGTCTCCTTTGTAGCCAGGACCTCAGCTGGGTTGAGGGAGATGTGAACTGTTTCAAACGGATTCCATCGCGGTTCTTTTGCATCGGGCACGGTGGCGGCCTGGGCTGGTGGATTCACCCACAGCTTCATGCCTTTTGCATCACGGGGATCACGCTTCTCGCCTCCTCCTGGATCAGCTTTTAGAAAAGCGTAATGATCGGTGAGGACCACATGTAGGTAGTCATCTCGAAAAAATAGGCTCCCGGACGTTCGGTCTGTCTCATAGCGTGCGATCGGATTTCGGAGAATAAAGAAGACTCGGTCGCGCAATGTCGCCGCGTGGAACGCGGCGGCGAGCGGCTCAGCCAGAGCAGTGAGTTCAGCTTCGGTGAAGACTGGTTTAGGCTGAGGGGTTTGGAAGCTATCGAGGAACATCCCGCTCCAACCTGATACCTGGAGTGACCCGATGATCGAACGAATTTCTTGCGGCGTGTATGTGACGGGGTGTCTATTGATAACCGGCGGAGCGGCGTCCATATCCACGGATAGATCGGTCACGATGCCGACCTGAATGCCTGACGCGTCATAGAGAAGCCGTTGCTCCGCGCAGGCTGTCAACGCCAGCAGCCAATACAAACCAAGGAGGAGCGTGCTTGCAGCGATTCCTTGCCGGAGCGAATCCTTGTTCATTTGCATTCAAATTGGATCGTCCAGAGTTTTTCCGAAGGGATCTGCCCATTCCATGCCCGATCGATAGTTTGGTTGATCCGCGCAGTCTCTCCCTCGCGAATCGTCCTGTAGCCGTTCGGGCACTTTTTCGCAAGGAGCTGAAGCGCATCATACCGGCCCGAAGACGAAAGCACGTCTTGTTCTTGGAGGACTGGATAGTTGATTGTCCCTCCAGTCGCCGTTTCTTTGACCAGACGGGCTCGAGAGG
>Ga0066682_10000827_pt1 | contig 11051 bp, 6 predicted proteins | sample GraSoiAngelo_131_FD_65628 | JGI IMG/M metagenome (GOLD analysis project Ga0066682, IMG submission 65628) | Grasslands soil microbial communities from the Angelo Coastal Reserve, California, USA - 14_0929_02_30cm | ecosystem: Environmental > Terrestrial > Soil > Grasslands | place: USA... | reverse complement strand
GCTCCTGCGCGTCGATATAGGGTTGGTAATCGGCAAGCAGTAGAAACGGATCCTTGTCGAGGAGGTTTTCGACGATTGGGCGGAACAACTCAGCGTCGCCGCGGCCAAGCGCGCCACTGGCAATGAAGTCGATGACCTCGCGCAGCGTACTATTTTGCTCGTAATAATCGCGTGGACGATACCCACGCCGCTTCGCTTCCTCGATTTCGTCGGCAGTGAGACCGAAGAGGAAAAAGTTCTCCGCGCCAACTTCTTCGCGGATTTCGACGTTTGCGCCGTCGAGCGTTCCAATGGTGAGCGCGCCGTTGAGGGCAAACTTCATGTTGCCTGTACCGCTTGCTTCCTTGCCAGCGGTGGAAATTTGCTCGGACAGATTCGCGGCGGCGTAGATGAACTGCGCGTTCGTAACGTTGAAATCCGGGAAGTAAACGACCTTGAGTCGATCGCGCACTGCTGAATCGGTGTTTACGATTTCACCGATGGAGTTAATGAGTTTGATGATGCGCTTGGCCATGAAATAACCCGGCGCCGCTTTGCCGCCGAAGATGAACGTGCGCGCCGGCACATCAGCTTGGGGATCGCGCCGCAGTCGGAGATAAAGGGTGATGATGTGCAATGCGGCAAGATGCTGCCGTTTGTACTCGTGAATGCGCTTCACCTGCACATCGAAGAGCGATTCCGGCGCGACTTTTATCCCGGTACGCTCGGCAATCAGCGCTGCGAGGCGGCCCTTGTTCGCGAGTTTCACCTCGCGCCACTGCTTCTGAAACTCATTGTCGTCGGCAAGCGGCTCCAACTTTCGGAGCCGGTTCAAATCCTGCAGCCAACGATCGCCAATGCGTGATGTGATGAGCCGGGTGAGCCCGGGGTTGCTCAGCGCCACGAAGCGGCGCGGGGTAACGCCATTCGTGACGTTGCAGAATTTCTCCGGCCACAGCTCGGCGAAATCGCGCAGCACAGTTTGCTTTAACAGCTCGGAATGAAGCTGCGCGACGCCATTGATCATATGGCTTCCGGCGCACGCCAGATGTGCCATGCGCACATAGCGGGGCCCGCTTTCATCAATCAACGAGAGTCGCGCGACGCGCGCATCATCGCCAGGGACCGCCGCGCGTACTTCATCCAGGAAACGTTGATTAATCTCGTACACCATTTCGAGATGCCGCGGTAGCAGCTTACCGAACAAGCCGACAGTCCATTTTTCCAGCGCCTCGGGCAACAGCGTGTGGTTCGTGTAAGCGAAAGTGTTGCGCGTGATTTCCCACGCTTCTTCCCATCCAAGGCCGTGCTCATCGACCAGCAATCGCATCAGCTCGGCCACCGCAACCGCAGGATGCGTGTCGTTGAGCTGCACCGCCCATTTTTCGTGAAGCGTTGCAGGGGTGCCGCCGAGCAGTGCATGAATCTTCAGCATGTCCTGAAGCGAGCAGCTCGCGAAGAAAAACTGCTGTTTCAGCCGTAACTCCTTGCCCACCTCAACATCATCATTCGGATAGAGAACTTTCGTGATGTTCTCCGACACAACCTTGTCTTGAACGGCGCGATAATAGTCGCCGTGGTTGAAGGCAGCAAAATCGAACGACTCGACCGCCTCGGCTCTCCAAAGCCGCAAAACGTCGCACGTGTTGACGCGGTAACCCGCGATCGGCGTGTCGTACGCGGTGCCTCGGACTTCGGTATCGGGAATCCAGCGCACACGAAAGTTTCCCTGCTCATCGGTGAATGTTTCCGTGCGTCCACCAAACTTCACAGAATATGCAATGTCTGGGCGCGCGATTTCCCACGGATTTCCGAAGCGCAACCATTTGTCAGTGATTTCCTCTTGCCAGCCGTCGCGAATCACCTGATCAAAAATGCCGAACTCATACCGGATGCCGTAGCCAAGGGCTGGCACTTCGATAGACGCGAGCGAATCCATGAAACACGACGCGAGCCTTCCAAGGCCGCCGTTACCGAGGCCGGGCTCTTCTTCCTGCGCGGCGATTTCATCGAGATCATAGCCAAGCTCTCGCAACGCTTCCTGCGTCACATCAGTGATCCCGAGATTGAGCAGATTGTTCTCCAGATGCCGACCTGGCAAATATTCTGCTGATAGGTATGCGACCCGGCGCGCATTCACGCCGCCGTAGGTATCCATCGTTTCGACGATGCGCTCAAAGAGCCGATCGCGGACCGTTAACGCAAGCGCGAGATAAAGATCATTCTTGGTCGCAAATCGCTCCAACCGGCCAAGTCCGGAATTGAGGTTCTCGCGGAACGCCTGCTTGATTTCGTCGGCAGTAGTTTTAGCAGGAATTTTGCTGAACGAACTCATAATGGGATAGCTTTAGACGAACGGGGTTGGCTATAGCGGTCAGCAAGAATATTCTTTATTCCCGAGTGCTTCGTTTTTAAAAAGAGAGGCGACCCTTGTAACACACAACGCATCATCAATTGTTATTCTAGTATGAAAGCAAAGAGATTGTTTGGATGCGCCATAGTAGTCTGCGGGTGGTTTGCGGCTTCGTGTTTAAATGCAGCTACGATTCCCACTGGAACAACGCTGACTATAAAGACTGTTAGCCTTGTTACATCCCAGAGCACGGTCGGAAGAAGCTTTGAGGCGAAGCTGGCTCAGGACGTTTCTGTCAAAGGAAATGTCGCACTGAAAGCCGGAATAAAAGTATTCGGGAAGATTGTTTCCTCTCGTGCTAATCCGCGCAAATCCGGGCCACAGTGTGGAACTCGCGTCGATTGAAGTGAATGGACGCAGGATCCCGGTAAAGACAACCAGCGTCGAACCGGCGGGCGGTCCACAAACGGGGCGACAGGCGCACTATGGACATACCGGCGGTACAACAGTGGTTAATCCTGGAAGTACGATGCAGTTCCAGCTTCTCCAACCAGTCACGTTTTGATTTCCTTACTTCGCGTATCTCTTGAGAATGCGCATTACATCTTCGATTGCCTGCGGATTCTGGTGCGCGCTGTGATCGGATGGAACGATGTCTTCGCTCTCCGCCCCCTTCATGTGCGAGCTCCAGTACGGCACGACTCCATCGCTCGAGTTTGGTGAATCGCCGCGGCCGCGATCGCCGATGATCGTATTGTACGGCACACTGGGTGTCATCGGAATGGTGTCCATCGCCTGAAGGAAACGGCTTTTCGGTGAGAGACTGTCTACGCTGTTAGCGCGGCGTTTCGGTTTGAGCTCCTCCTCTCGGGCGTTTGTTACGCGAAGCATTTCCTGACTCGCCTGACTGCTCGCGGACGACTCATGGATGATCAGCGAGGCAAGTTTCCCGACCCAACCGGTGGCCATGTTGCTTCCGCGCAATGGCGCAGCAATGAATATTACGCGTCCGATTTCTGGTCGATGGCGAAAAAATAGTTCCTGCCGAAAATACTCCCGCGTTTTCGGCGAAAGCTGTACTTGATCCGGCGGCCTGCCGAAGATTTTCATCCAAAGCTGATTGCCGCTATCGGTGAGAAGGACGCGGCTGATGCAACCACCCATGCTGTGGCCAATCACCACCATGGGTTTGAGATGGGGGACCTGTTTCTCTACTTCATCAAGTTCGTCGCGCAGGATCGCTGCGGAGTATGGGAAAGGATATCCGCTTGGGTAACTGTAGAACCAGAATTGATAATGCTTTCGGATGACTGGATCGCCCTCCAATTTGTTTATCATCGGCGTCCAGGTAGCCTGCGAATCCTTTAGCCCGTGGATCACGAGCACGACGGTTTTGTTCGGATTAAAAGGCTGGAGGCGCTCGATTCTAGCCGTGTAGGCATATTTCTCCGGGTTGAGAACGCGCGACAATTCGTGCCTCGCCGGATCGGTCTCTTGAAGCATCACTGCCAATGGAACCGTGAAATCGGCAGCGAGTGGCACGGTGTGGCCATAAAAGCTGGCTGTCTCCTGATCGAGTGGATCGTAAAAGCCGATAATACATTGCCGCCCCTGAAACTGTGCGACGGCACTAACAGTACGAAAGATACGCGACGGCGCGGCTTTGCCGCGCGCATTTTTACTTTCCTCCCGCTCGACGGCAACAATTGGAGCGCCAATCCCGGCACGAGTAGTACGCTCGGAAACATATTTCCCGCCCACGTCGAATTCGTCGGCCGGCGTGAAGTCGTACAGCGCCGGATTCCACTCCGGTCGCGGATCAGGTTTATACGTCAGCACAAACTCGCCCTGCGCAGTCGGCACAATCAATGGCTGCGTCCACGGGTCGAGGTTCGTGTCGTGAATGATTTGGAAGATGCGGCTAACACCAAAATTGTAATCGCGAACCGCTGTCGCGTTTCGAGGATTGCGCTTCAGTTGGTCTGACGCCGATTGCAACGCGACGAGACAATCGGCCATTGCAACGAGCGGATGCGCCCGCTCTTCGCGCATTGCTTTTGTAAAGTTTTGCTCGGCAGTTGCCAGCGGCTCAGGACCACGCGGGCCCGTCAATTGCGGCTTCTTGTGCCACACCTCCGCATACGGACTTGTCGCACAACCCGCAAGGGTCAGCACGCCCAAACCAACCAGAACCATCCGCATACAACTAGAATCAATTCGCTGCGAAATACTGAAGTTGCCTATGCGCGATCTCACATCGGAAGCATCACCGTCGGGATAACCGTAAATGCGAACACAGCCACAGCAAAAGCGAATGCGACGAATTAAAGAATCGATTGAAAGGCTCATTCAATCTGGCTTCTACGTCTTCGATAACATTCACGATCTTGTTCACTGACGCCTCGTTCAACGAACTGCGCGGTCTGTAGATTAGCAGACGAATATCTTCGTGAAACTCGACGTCCGGAGCCAGTTTCATCGCTCTACCGGAATGTCACACAAGGCAGCAGCGAGAGCGAGTAAAGAAAGAAACGGGCCAATAACTGTTATTTTTTCTGGTCATAACTGGTCACCTTTCGATCTTTTTAACGCTGCCTGAGAAAGTGAACTGTAAGAAAAGCGAATTGAGACGTTCGAAAACCGTTGCAGCGTTTCCATTAGCCATCTCATGCCCGTCGTACGCCCTGCTTAATTCGCAAGCTTGTGCCGCGATGCCGGTTCGAATATTGGACGTTGGTCGTACGCGACCGGGGAGGAGTCGGTGATCATTGCAAACCGTCGCCGTGAATGGATCCGCCTGCCAGTTCACAACGGAAGCATCGCGGTCCGTACGACGGCAAAGAGGAAGACAGCGATCGCAAAACTGAATGCAACGATGCGCACCCGACGCTGCTCAAATCTGCTCGACGCATTTGCGAAGAAGAGTACTGCCGCGAACAGAACAGTATTCGCGAGGTATTGACCGGACAACGTGCCGGCCTTGCGCGCTTCATTGAGACTGTTTGCTGCCTTGGCGTTGGCGTCTGCGGCTTCGCGCGTCCCTGGTGTCTCATAGAGCTTGGGGACAAACGGATGCGGATCCGCATTTGGATTTTCGAAGGGCTTCTCTGCGATCCATGCGTCATAAGCCTTGCGCAACTCAGGAGGAAAGCGTTCGACGTAAAAGTGCACGAGCGTGTCGTTACCCGCCTGATGTGCGGCAAGCGCTTGCATGAACATGCCGGTGTGAATGGTTGCCTGCTGCATGCCTTGCAACGTCAACAGACCGGCTCTGCGTTCGAGAGAGTTAAATTCATTCATCAGCCGATTGCTCTGACGCGTCCAGGCTGCGGACTGATAGCCGCACCACGCCGTGCTTAGTGTCGCCAGCGCCATCAGCAAGGCTGCGACAGGCTCCACCCACTTTTGCTTTTCGGCGGGCGGTCTGTCCGATGTAGTCGGCGGGTCGGATTGCGTTCTCATGCGATCAAGTTCGGCCGTCTTCGTCCATGCGCTGAAGGAATTTTCTAGTCACTACAGCGAAGAAAAATGCGATGGACAGCCCGACCATCAGATTGCCAGTAAGCGCCTCCAGAGGTCCGAACAACCGCCATTCTTTGGGCAGGAGGAGATCACCGTAACCGAGAGTCGCGTAGGTTACGCCGGAAAAATAAAACGCCGACTCGACATTCGGTAGACACTTCTCCCACCAGAAGAACAGTGCCCAGACCGCGATCTCAAGCATATGAATGATAATTAGCAACCATGCGATACGGATCAGCAGCCAAGTGATCGGCCAAAACCGCGTGTGCGGGCGCTCGCTGGAGTGCAAAGCGTGGCTCAACGCCATGCCGAGCCCGGCGGCGTGAATAATGACCGTGGTCGCGACGAGCAACGAGGCGATTAACAGCTTCGCGATCATCCTGATGTTAGTTATCGTTCATGTGCTCGCAGTCCTCTGAAAATCTTCGACTGCGTCGGCGACACTTCTAAAGCGGTTAATGCTACCCCATTTGGCATCTACACCTTCACTGCGAAGCCGGTCACGAACGGAAGAACGCGCTTCGACAGCTTGGAATTGGATGCCTTTCGCCGTGACTTCCTTCGATAAATCGCCAAGTGCATGGGCGCTTTGCAGGTCAACGCGCGGCGCCGAAGAAAGGTCAAGCACAAGTAGCTTGGGCAGTTTCGGCTCGACATTTATGCGATCGAGAATCGTCCTGCACACGTGGTCAACGTTGAAATAAACGAGTCCAGATTCAGGACGAAAAATTAGCACGCCGGGAATCAATTCGTTATCCGGATGGCGTTGTCGATCTGAGAAGCGGCGACTACCAGGAATTCGCCCGAGGAACGCAACGTGAGGACGCGAGGCAGTGCGAAGCAGTTGCACAAGTGAAATCACGGCGCCGATCATGACGCCGCGGAGCAGTCCAGAGCCGAGCACGCCGAGTAGCGCGGCAATCGCCACTACAAATTCAGCGCGATCCGCCCGCCACAGATGTTTGAGCGCTGACAGCTTGAACAGACCGGTTACCGCCATCAGCACGATAGCCGCGAGTACGGGCTGCGGCAGATTGCGGAGCGCGGCTGACAGGAATAAGACAATCAGCAGCGTGAGAAGGGCTGCGATGAATCCGGATAATGGTGTGCGCGCCCCGCCGCTTTCGTTGACGAGCGATTGCGACATCCCGCCGCTGACGGGAAAACCGTGGCCCAGTCCGGCCATAACGTTCGCGCCTGCGATGCCGAGCAATTCCTGGTTTGGATCGAAACGATAGCCGTGCTTGACCGCGAACATGCGACCAAGCGCAGCCGTCTCTACCGTGCCTAGAAGAAAACAACCGAGCGCGAGAGGCAACAGGTCGTTCAAGTCGGACAGATGAACTGCCGGAAGCCCGAATGGCGGCAGTCCCTGCGGAACTTCACCCAATACTTTCACGCCGAGCGTGCCGAGATCCATAGTCGAAGCGACGAGAATACCGGCAATGACGACAAACAACGCCACAGGCTTGTTTTTGAGAAATCGCTTACCCAGGAGCAATAAGATCAGCGCGCTGATACCGAGCAAGAGCGACGCGGAATTAGTGTCGCTGAGGTGCGAAAAGAAGTAGCCCGAGCGTTCCCAAAAATCGCCGTGTGAACCTTTGAACCCAAACAGCTTTGGCAACTGGGTGCTGGCTATGAACAGAGCGATACCGCACTTGAATCCCACGAGAACACTTTCCGAAATGAAGTTCACGATCACCCCGGCCTTGGCCAGCCAGGCGATGAAACCCAGCCCGCCGACAATCAACGCCGTGCACGACGCCAGAGCCCAGAATCGTGAGATGTCGCCTCCAGCGAGGTCACCGAGCGATGCTCCCACCAGCACCGAAATAGCGGACGTGACCGTGATAGCTGTGTGCCGCGAACTGCAAAACAACCAAAAAACAAGGCCTGAGAAGAGGCAGGCATAGAGGCCTGCTTCGGCCGGCAGATTAGCAAGCGAAGCATCCGCGAGCCCCGCAGGCATGAGGTAGGCTGCAAGGGTAACACCCGCGATCAAGTCCGCGCGTAGCCACTTAGGCTGATAGGCGCGCAGCCACGTGAGAACTGGAAATATGTTATACCACGCGCGCCGAGCCGCAGGCTGCGACTCAAACCTCGTTGGTTCTAAATTTTCCGCATTCTCTTTCGTTGCGGCAATATCCTTGCCCATAGTGTCGACTCGCTTGGGCCACGACGCTTTTTGCGGTGGCGTTCTCGATATCCCACCGCCCACTCGTGAGCCGCTTCCAACGGATTGCCGCTTTTCTGGCGTTCTATCCAAGCCTTGAGTCCCGCTTCATCAACGGCCAGGTCGAGAACCTGAGGCCGGCCCATTAATTTGCCGAATGTCTCCATCACGTCGGTCGTGGTAGAAAAGACAATCTCGTCCATGGCTTCCGGCTTTCCTTGGCAGGCGTAGGCATTAAAATCAACCCAGCGTCCATCCGGACGAAGCACAAACATCCGCTCCTTTGTAAACGCATCGCTTGGGGCGACCCCTGTCTGAGTCACAAGATAGGGACCACGTTCACCTCCGGAGCCTAGATTCAAGACGTGAGTATCCCGATAATTGTTGGTAATCGTTCGCATTAGCTGACCCCTCTTATTTTCCCGGAGCGCCAGTTCCCTCGAAATCCCCGCCGAGGGCCAGGTACAGATTCACGCGTTCGCGGAGGCGGGATGCGCGAACTTGTGTGAATTGGACTTTCGCGGCGAGGTTTTCCCCGGTGAGACGCAAGACGGTGAACATGTCGATCTGGCCCTGTTCGAGCTGCTCTCTGCTGAACTTGATCGAATCGGCGCTGCTCGAAACTGCGTCGCCAAGCGCGCCTTCGCGTTTACGTAAATAGTAATCGGCGGCGAGAGCATCTTCCACTTCCTGGAACGAGCGCAACGCGTGGCCCACGTAACTTGCGGCGGCGGCTTTTTGCTCGGCGGTGCGAAGATCTTGCGCGGCCTTGAGTTCACCGCCGAAGAAAATCGGTTGAGTCACCCCAGCGGCCAAACTCCAGACGAGGGCATCGAGCGCGCCGACCCCGTCAAGTTCCGCGGTTCCGAGCCCGCTGGTGGCGCTGAGCACAAAGCGCGGCAGTCGCGCGGTGCGAGCCTCATTCACGCGATGAAAGGCAGCGGCGAAGCGGCGCTCACTGGCGATGAGGTCGGGACGGCGTTCCAGGATTTGCGCGGGCATACCGGCGGGCACGGCTCTCGGTTGGCCGGGGAAGGAACGTCGCACATCAAACCTGCCGGCCGGGTAGCGACTGGTGACGACCTCGATCGCGCGGATGGTCTGCGCCCGCGCCGCCTGTGCAGCGTAGAGTGCATCCTCGGCGGCGGAGGTGCGCGACTTGATCTGCGACACGTCGAAGTCACTCGCGAAGCCCTGCTGCTTGCGCACGTCAGTGAGCTTTGAGTACTCCTGGTAAATATCGAGCGTCTCCTGTGCGTTGGCTTCCTGTTGTGCGGCCTCGATGGTTGAGAAGTACGCGCGCGCCACAGCAGCGGCGAGCGATTGCCGGGCAAATTCGTAGTCGGCTTCCAGCGCGAGGCTTTCAGCCTTCGCGGCAGCTTTTTTCGAGCGAATGCGCCCCCACACGTCGGCCTCCCATGCGGCACCGGCTGCGAGGCCATATACCCAGCGCTGTGATGATTTATCCATGCTGGTGTCGAGTCCGGCGCCGCCGGTGTCCTCCGTTCCCGAACTCCCGAAGCTCGGCGGATTAATGTCGCGACCGATGTCGCCACCAAGTTCCTGTCCTTGGCGCTCGCCCAGTCCCTTCATCGCGATTCGTGGGTAGAGGGATGAGGCGGCAATGCGCACAGCAGCGCGCGATGCTTCCACGCGCGCGGCGGCTGCCCGGAGATCGGGATTCCGCTCGACAGCGTCTGCAACGAGCGCGGTCAGCTCCGGATCGCCGAAAGTGCGGATCCAGTTCGGCACCACGGTGCCGCTGCGATGCGGTCCGGCCCATCTTCCCGGGATCTTCGCCCGAGCCGATTCAGGCATGATGTCAGCGCCAAAGGGCGGATTTTTCAGAGCGCAGCCCGCAAGCACAAGGCTGCTGGCGCCAGCAAGAAGCACAGTGGAGCGCAAGGCCTTAATCCGTTTCAGCCTCATCCTCAGTGTCCGCCGAAGAGAGCGGAGAGATGTTTGATGACGAACCAGTCGAACTTCGCCTGGATGCGGACGATCACGCGACGGAGGATCTGGATCGCCGTAATATCGTTCGTGTAGACCGCTCCCCCACCGCGGGCGCCAGCAGCGAGGAAGACGTCTTTATCCTTCCCATCTGTGAGGAGTCGCACTGCGATGCGCTGTTCGGGTGCCGACAGTGGCGCGGTGTTGGGGAGGTTTCCGTTGATCGGCAGCTGGCCTTGTGCCGTCGCCCAAAGGATGGAATCGACCTTGCACTTGATGATGCGGCCCGGATACACCTTCATGAAGATTTCCGCTTCGTCGCCGGGTTCGACGTAGCGCAGTTCGTTTTGCCGGTAAAATGCTAGCAGCCACGGATCGTCCTCCTGGATGAAGCTCATCACGGGCATTGTCGCGAACTGGGTCGCGCGTACGCCGGGTTGCAGGGAAAGGTTGGCCACGCGCCCGTTGGTGGGAGCAACGTGGACGCAGCCCTCGAGGTCGAATTTCTTATCGCGCAGGTCGGCTTCGGCCTTGAGAATCTGCGCCCCGGCCTGCGCTTCCGTCGCGTCGGCGGCGAGGAATTCGCTTTCAAGATTGCCGAGGTCGCTTTGCGCCTGCTCGAGGTCGGCCCGCTTCCCGGCCCCGGTCGCGGCGAGCGCCGTGAATTGCTCGACGCGCTTTTTCGCCAGATCGATCCGCGGAGTCAATGCCGCTTTTTTGGCCGTCGCGTTTTTGAGTTGATCCTGCAATCCGCGCAGCGTGGCTTCGGCGGCTTTCACCGCCGCCTCGAAGGGCACCGGGTCGATCTTGAAGAGCACGTCGCCCTTCTTAATCGGCCGGTTTGGCTGAATCGGCACCTCGGTCACCTGACCGGTTATGCGCGGAACGATCGGGATGACATAGTTCATCGCGCGCACGTCGTCAGTCGCGGGCGCGGCAATGTTCAGAAGGAGGAAAAGAGCCATCATTGCCACGATGGGCAGCGTGATGGTAATGACCGCCGCGGTAAAGTTCATGGGCAGCCACTTGAATTTATAGAAAATGAGCCAGACGAAGAACCCGTAGATGCCA
>Ga0066682_10000820_pt1 | contig 11064 bp, 12 predicted proteins | sample GraSoiAngelo_131_FD_65628 | JGI IMG/M metagenome (GOLD analysis project Ga0066682, IMG submission 65628) | Grasslands soil microbial communities from the Angelo Coastal Reserve, California, USA - 14_0929_02_30cm | ecosystem: Environmental > Terrestrial > Soil > Grasslands | place: USA... | reverse complement strand
GGGGGCCATTTCGGGGCCCCCCACGTTCAGCGCGACAACCGAAACCGAGGAGCGCCACGATTCACTCGGGGCGCGACGAGCGTTGGGGGGTGTGGGGGGCCATTTCGGGGCCCCCCACGTCAATTAGTCAACCGGACGGCCGTCCACGGGAGCGGTCGACGCCGGAATCCCGAGCGAGAGGCGTCGGCACTCGTCTTCCCAGATGCGGTGGCAGCGCCCGTGAAACCGAAGGATCCGGCCATCGGGGAATCGATAAGCGACCTGTGCGCCATGCGTGTCGCAGGCGGCGCACGTCACGATGCCGATCGACGTGTCGAACTTGATGTGTCCCGTTGGAGAGGTCGGCTTCCCGGGCGCCGTCAGCGGCGGGATGACGCGCGGCAACGCGCCGGCGGCCATGCGCTGACGGATCCTCTCGATTACGCTGTCTCGGTCCATTGTGGCCTTACCTCCCGTTATGGCTCAGGACGAAGCGGCCACGGTCGTCATCGTCGTGGATCGCACGACGCCGGCGCCGTCGCGGCGTGACTCGCCGCGTGCCTGCTTCGTCTGTCCCTCGAACACCGCGCTCTCTTCGATGACGAGGGCCGGTGTCTCCAGATCCCCGCGGACGCGGGCCTGCTCGCGCAACTCGATGCGCTCGGTGGCGATGATGCTGCCGACGACTTCGCCCTCGATGATCACGATCGGTGCACGAAGCCGCGCTTCGACGCGCCCGCCGCGGCCGATGCTGAGCGTGCCCGTCGCATGGATCTCGCCCTTCACGTGGCCCCTGATGACGACGTTGCCGTTGAAGGCACACGTGCCCTCGAGCCGCGAGCCCTCGGTGATGAGCGCGGCACCGGTCGGTTCCGACACAGTTTGGTTGCGACGATTCCAGCGCATGCGTCCAGCGGAGGCAAGGGCCGCGCCAGATCGGAGAACGCTCTGAACGCCTGATTTTTCGATCTCCCGCCGTCGCCCACGACGTCGCGCGACGTGCGTGTTTGTCATGTGTGGTGACATCGGCCATGACAGGCCGACATCCGAGATGGCCGCGCTGCGTGTCACATCGCCGTGGGGTGCCGGCGAACGCGTGTAGAGTCGCGCACTTCCGTTTGGCATAGCCCTTGAACCCGACACGCCCCCGGTCGCGCCTACTCGGCGCGGGCCGTGCGCTGTTGGACAACGACGCGGGACACGAACGGAGGCGTGCAGTGCGTGAACGTCGCAGGGTGTCAGTGCTGGCCCAACGCGAGCGCCCCGTACGCCGAACGCTGTCGTCGCAGGCCCACGCAATCGCTGCCGTGCACTCCAACCCGACGAAAGGAGTCCAGCAGTGCTGAACGACACAGAAGTCAAACGAATTATCGACGCGATCACGGAGTATCGCGAGCTCGTCCAGCAGTCCACCGAGATGCGCGACCAGCTGGAATCGCTCCAGAAGCGTTGGTCCGCGCTGAAGGCCGAGCGTGACGGGCTTCGCACCAGCGTCGACGCCCTGCACCAGACGCTGGCGCAGATGAAGGTGGACTACCAGGCGGTCATGAAGCGGATGACGGACCTCTCCTCCACCGAGGACACCGTCCTGGACAACGTCAAGTTCCTGATCGACGAGCTCAGCTCGGTCCTCAAGAAACACGAGGGTTAATGGTCATGCGCCTCATGCGTTCGCCACAGCAGCCTCCGCCGCCGGAATTTGCGGACGAGAGCCGCATCGCCGCCGAAGGTCAGAAAGACGGCGAGCGCAACATCCCGGAGATGGGCTCGTACACGCCGGCTCCGTTCGAGCAGGCGCTGATCGCGAACGGTGAGCAAGCCGTCCAGCAGATCTACAAGGCCACCTCGGCGAAGATCGCCAAGCTCCGGCCGGTCGTCGAATCGTTGCAGCGACACCTGAACGACCTCGAGCGGCGCATGCGTCCGGTGGCCGATGCCTACAAGGCGCGCTCGGCCGAGGTGGGGCGCGACGCCATGATCGTGTTTCCGCCGGTCTTCCACTGGATCCTGATCGCCTTCCTCGCGGTGGGCGAGTTCCCGCTCAACACCGTGGTCTTCCGACTGTTCGGCGAAGCAGAGTACATGACGTACATCATGGCCTCGACGCTGGCCCTCATCATTCCGTTGATCGGCGTCTTCATCGGCGTTCATCTGCGGCACGCCATCCCGCGGCGCGTCGGCAACGTGTTGATCGGCGTTCTCACGCCGCTCGTCGTGGCCGCCACGCTCTACGCGGTCAGCTTGCTGCGCAACACGTACATCACTTCGCAGATGTCATCCACCGGCACCCAGATCTTGCCCGAGGGCAACCAGATGGCGTACGCGCTGTTCGCGCTCAACGCCCTCGTCTTCTTCGGCGCCACCGTGGCGTCGTACTTTGCCCACGATCCCGACGAGCGTCTCGACGGCTTCCATCACTCGATGAAGGCGCTCGACCGGAAGATGCACCCGATCCGCAAGAAGCTCTACGCCTTCGGCACCGAGCTCAACGGCGAGATCGAGCAGGCCAAGAGCCACATCGAAGAGATGCGCTCGCTGACGAAGCAGCGCATCCAGCTGTACCGGCAGAGCAACATCCGCCACCGCCGCCTGCTGCCTCCGCCGTCGTTCCGGCGGGACACGGAATTCCCGACGCTGCAGTGGTGGCCGACGGTCTCCATGAACAACAACCATCACCCGGAGGGCACATGATGCGGCGTCAACAGGCGGCGCGACTCCGGCTCGCGTGGTTGCTGTGGCTCATGGCGCTGCCCGCGCTGGTACTGGCCTCAGCAAGCTGCACGCGGTCCTCGCAGGCTGCCGCCGGCGGCCACGAGCCGACCGCCGTCGTCATCTTCGTCGACTTCTCCGAAAGCGTCGGCGGGATGGACCGCACCGGCTTCAAGCGTGAGATCGACAAGCTCATCTTGCCGTGGCTCGAGCCGGGCGACAGCTTCCTGATCGCGCCCATCAACGACAAGACGCTCACCGGCTTCCGGCCGCTCGTGGAGGCGGAGCTGCCGGCACGGCCGCAGTTCAACGGGTTCATGAACAACGTCATGAAGTTCAACCGCGAGGCGAAGGCGACCGAGGCGAAGCTGGTCCAGGTCAAAGAGACGATCCGCACGCAGGCGGGCGAGGCCCTGTCCAAGACGTCGCAGGCGCGCTACACGGACATCTTCAGCTCGTTGCTCCTCGCCGAGAAGTTGTTCAGCGCCGAGCAGCGGCGCAAGGTCCTCATCCTGATGACCGACATGATCGAGGACTATCCGCCATATGCCTTCGATCGCATGGCGTGGGCACCCCAGACCACGGGCAAGATTCTCCGGGATCTGGAGGGGCGGAAGGCGATCGCGGACCTGCGCGGTGTCTGCGTCTACGTGTCGGGCGTCAACGCCCCCACGGCGGAGATGGCCACCAGCATCGCGCGCTTCTGGGAGGCGTACTTCTGGAAGGCCGGCGCCGACCTGCACCCGAGCCGCTACGCGCACGTCCTGCTGCACTGGCCGCCGCCGAGCACCTGCCGGGTGTGGGGCGACGGCGGATACGCCACGCCCGGCCGCATCTAGCCCGGCCGGGACCGCGCGCGCCTAGTTCGTGATCGCGTAGTAGCGCCAGCCGCCGTACAACCGCCGACGCCACAGCAGCACCAGCATGATCGGGGTGATCGGACTCAACGCCTGCATGCACGCCTCCGTCGAAAGTGAGGGCGGAGGGTACATCAGGACGTGAGCGCGCGCAATCGCGCGATCAACGCGCCCACGGCGTCCTCGGCCTGCGTGAGGATGGCGATGGTGTCGGCCTTGGACGCGGTGTCGGCCGAGACCAGCGCCTCCAGCCGCTGCTCCAGGCTCGCAATCGCGGCGCGCAGGCAATCGTTCTCCGCACGCAGGTGCTCGCACTCGCGCGCGTATGCGGCGACGTTTCGCTCGAGCTCCCCATACGAGGGCACGCGCTTCTGCGCGACGAGCGTCGGAAACAGCGTGAGATCATCCCAGGCCTTCGCAGGACGGCGCCGGTCGCCCGCGCGTCGATCCGGCTCTCGCCGGACGTCCTCGCGCCGGCGCTCGCCGTACCGCCGATCGACGATGACCTCGATGCGCTCGTCACCGTGCAGGCGTTCTCGCACTCGCTCCAGAATGTCGGGGCGATTGCGGGCGACGATGAACAAGTACCGTGTCGGCGGCGCCGTATCGTTCGTCAAAGCGGCCTCGTCGGCAGGGGCTCATTCTACGCCGTGCGAAGAGAGGGTTGGTGTATAACCGAGGCGCGTCGAAAGGAGCCACCATGGGCACGCTCTCGCGCAGACAATTTCTTCGGACCTCGGGAGTCGTCTTTGCCGCCACGCTGGCGCCGTCGGCGCTGTCATCGCGCCCGGCGGGCGCCGCCGACAAAGAGCTGATCCCGAAGAAGCTGCCGTTCCCGCCGAACGACGAGTTCGGGAGCTACGAGCCGACGATCACGCCCGACGGCAACACGATCTACTTCGCGCGCTTCGCCGGCGGCGGCGACAAGCGCGTGCTCGGCACCACGACCGACATCTTCGTCACGCATCGCGTGCGCACGAGCGGCGAGTGGCCGGGGACGGGCGCGGACTGGACGCCGCCCGAGCGGCTGCCCGACACCGTCAACAGCGACTCCATCGACCAGGAGCCGCGCATCATGCCCGACGGCAAGACGCTCTACTTCATGAGTCGGCGCGCGGGCGGACGCGGGCCGGCCGGCATCTGGGTGACTGCGAAGCAGCCGGACGGTCAGTGGACTCCTGCGCAGAACCTCGGGCCCAACGTGAATTCGGAGCACGTCAACCATTGCTTCATGCCGGTGGGACTGCCAGGCGAGGACAACACGTCGGTCTTTCTCTCGCTTCGACCGCGCGCGGACGGCACGCCGTCGACCGGCGACATCTACACGACTCGGATGGACTATGGCGCCTGGCAGCCCGCGAGGCGCTATGAGAGCAAGCTCCTCGACTCGATCGGCTTCAAGTGCCGGCTGAACGCCGTCTCCCGCGATGGCCTCGTGCTTGGCGTCGTGTCCATTCACGACTTCGGCAAGTTCCACCGGATGCTGCTCGTCCACTACGACGCCGCGAGCAAGGAGTGGAAGGGGCCGATCGTCGATGTGCCGTTCAACCAGCCCAACGTCGACGGCGCGTGCCCGATGTTCACGGCCGCCGGCGACAAGATGATCTGGTCGGCCGGCTATGACCGCGGACCCGGCCCAATCTCCACCGCTGCCGGAACCGGTTCGACCTACGATCTCTTCTGGCTGAAGACGAGTGACGTCGTCGCCTATTACAAGTCGAAGGCGGGACTCGCCTAAGCGGATCGCGCGGTGCGCCGCGGCTTTCTGACGGGCCGCGGAGGAGCGGGCGCGAGGCGTGTCGGCCTCGCGCTCGCGGCGCTCGTGGCCACCGCGGGCGGCGCGTCGGCCCACGCCGTGCTCCAGCGCGCCGAGCCCCGCGTCGAGAGCCGACTGAAGCGCCCGCCGGACGAGGTGAAGCTCTATTTCAGCGAGCGGATCGAGGCGGCCTACAGCTCGGTGCGCGTCGTCAACGAGCGCGGCGAGCAGGTGGACCGTCGTGACAGCCGCGTGGATCGCGCCAATCCCGCGTTGCTGCGCGCGACACTGCCGGCGCTGGCGCCGGGCACGTACAAAGTGCTCTGGCGCGTGCTGTCGATCGATGCGGACGTGACCGAGGGCACGTTTACGTTCCGGATCGAATGAAGGCGCTGCTGCTCGCCGCGCTGTGGACTCACCTTTCCGCCTCCGTGTTGCTGATGGGGGCGTTTGCCACGCTGCTACTCGCCGGCATGCCGACCACGCTGACCGGCTGCCGCTGGGACGACACGATCGTGCGCTGGGCGCGTCGGCTCGTGCTACTCGCGCTCGGCTCGGGCCTCGTCTGGCTGATGGCACGGACGGCCGTGCTCGAAAACCGCCCGCACGCCGCGCTCGAGCCACCCGCGATCTGGCACGTCGTCCTCGATACGTGGCCGGGACTCGTGTGGCTCGCGCGCCACGTGCTGCTCGTCGTGCTCGCGGCATTCCTCGCGTTGCGTCCCGACGTCACGCAGCGTCTCAACTGGCTCGGCGCTCGCGTCGAGGCACTGCTGCTCGCCTCGTTGGCGCTGGCGCTCGTCAGCGCCTCCAGTCACGCCGCCGCCATCGCGCCGGGCACCGCGCCGGCGGTCGCCGCTGACGTCGCCCATCTCCTCGGGACCGGACTCTGGCTCGGCGGCCTCGTCTCGCTCGCGCTGTTGCTCTACGCGGCGAGCCGTCGTGGCGGCGCCGACGCGCGTCCGTACGCGGTGGTGGCCGCGCGCCGCTTTTCGCGTGTGGCGCTGCTCGCGATGCTCGTGCTCATGGGCTCGGGCGTGATGAACGCGCTCGTGCAGGTCGAAAACATCGCCGCGCTGATGGGCACGACTCACGGCCGGTTGCTCATCGCCAAACTGCTGATGCTGGCACCGATCCTCGTGCTCGCCGTGATCAACCGCACGCGCATCCTTCCCGCGCTGCCGGGGCCGAGCGCGATGCGCCGCCTGGGAGGCTTCGTGGTACTCGAAGCCGGCCTCGCCCTCGTCCTGATCGCGCTCGCCGCGGCGATGACCCTGACGACACCCGCGCGCCACGCGCAGCCCGTGTGGCCCTTGCCGTTCCGGTTTTCGCCCGACGTCGTGCTCGACGTGCCCGAGATTCGCTGGCGCGTGTTCCTCGGCAGTCAGCTGATGATCGTCGGAGTGGTCCTGCTCTTCATGGTGTTGCTGCTCCGCCGTCGCCGCCTGCGCGTGCTGACCGCAGCGCTCGTGCTCGTGGCGATCGGTGCCGGCATCGGCCTCGTCCCGCTCGTCGTCGACGCCTATCCGACGTCGTACCGGCGGCCGCTCCTGACCTATCACGCCGCCTCGATCGCCTCGGGCATGGCGGTGTACGCCGAGCACTGCGCCGGCTGCCACGGCAGCACCGGCGCCAGCCCGCCGCTGCCGGATCTACGCTCCGCGGCCATCGCGCGCCGTCACGCCGGCGAGCTCTTCTGGCTGGTCAGCCGCGGCATGCCCGAGCGCGGCATGCCGGGCTTCAGCCGCCGTCTGGGTGAACCGCAGCGATGGGACGTCATCAACCTCATCCGTGCACTCGGCGCCGCCGAACGTGCGAAGACGCTTGGACCGCAGGTGGAGCCGGGCCGCGCCTGGCTTGTCGCGCCGGATTTCACCGTCTCCGTCGGCCCCCTCGCGCCGACCGCGCTGCGCGACTACCGCGGGCGCCGCATGGTCCTGCTCGTGCTCTACACGCTGCCCGGCTCGCGAGCGCGGATGACGGAGCTCGCGCGGATGTACGACGTCCTGTGGGTCATGGGCGTCGAAATCATCGCCGTGCCCACCCGCGCGTCGTCCACCGCCATCGCCGAGCTCGGCGCGTCGCCTCCCGTGCTGTTTCCGGTGATGACGTCCGGCGCCGCCGACATCGTCGCGACGTACCAGCTGCTCGCCACCGGGCCCCACGCGGAGCTCCTCATCGACCGCCAGGGCTACGTTCGCGCGATCTGGGACGACGCCGGCGGCGCCGTGCAGACCGAAGTCGAGAAGCTCAATGCGGAGAAGAGCCCGCCGCCGTTCCCCGACGATCACGTGCACTGAGGCGATGAAACGCGGAGGACTCGCATGATGCCGGTGTGGCAGGTCGCGCTGGTGCTCAATCTCGTGTTCGCCGTCGGGCTCGGCCTGGGCTATGCCGGCTGGGGTCGCCGCATCGCCGCGCTCGACCGCGACGTCGACGCCGCCCGCGCACAGGTCGAGCGCCTCGAGCGCGAGCGCGAGGCGTGCGCCGCCGGCGCCCGCGCCGGCGAGCAGCAGTGGGAAGGCCGCGGCGTCGTGCGCGCGCTCTACCCGCAACTGCTCGTCGTCACGCACGAGGAGATTCGAGGCCTGCTGCCCGCGCGCACGACCAGCTTTCGCGCGGCGTTACTTACGCTGCGCGAGCAGCTGCGCGTCGGCGATCCGATCCGATTCACGCTGAGAGGGACGGTGCTCGACGACGCCGCGGTGGTGGCGGTCGAGCGGTGGTGAGGCGTTGCAGGCTTCCACGCATCGCGGTAGTGTCACAGCGCCATGTGCGCTCCGAGCTGCTTCCACTGGTGGCGCGCGCTCGGTCGCGCGGCGAGCCGTCGCGACTTCGTCAAGGGGGCGCTGGCGCTGCCGCTCGTCGCCGCCGGCTGCGCGACGACGGCCTCGGCCGCGAACCAGGCGGCGGGCCGTGCGGTCCTCGACGATGTGTTGTCCGTCGACGTCCACACGCATCCCGCGCTCTTCCAGACGTACTCGCGCACGACGATCGAGGAGCACGCGCGCGCCGTGCAGGCCGGCAAGCTCGGCGGCGCCTTTCTGGCGGCCGTCGGCGACGGCCCGGCGCTATCGATTCGTCCGAACGGCGCGCCCTACGCCGCGCGCGAGCCGGCGCCGGGCGTCATGTTGGCGTCCTCGTGGCGACAGCTCGATGTGCTCGACGGCCACGCCCGGACACTCGGCATGCGTCGCATGCTGCGCGGCGGCGATCTCGCCGCGGCGGCGGCGGCGCGCGAGCGTGTGGCGATCATGGCCGTCGAGGGCGGCGATTTTCTCGAAGCGCGTCTCGAGAACGTGCAGCGGGCGTACGACCGCGGGGTGCGATCGATTCAGCTCGTGCACTATCGGGTCAACGAGCTCGGCGACGTCCAGACCGAGCCGGCGGTGCACAACGGCCTCACGCCGTTCGGCCGCGACGTCGTCCGTGAGATGAATCGGCTGGGCATGCTGGTCGATCTGGCCCATGCCCCCTACCCGGCGGTCAAAGGCGCGATGGATGCATCCTCGCGCCCGATGTTGGTCTCGCACACGAACATCGAGGACTACTCGGGCTACGCGAGGTTCGTCTCACGCGAGCACGCGCGTCTGGTCGCCGGCACGGGCGGCGTCCTCGGCGCGTGGCCGATCTCCATCCGTCACGCCAGCGCTTCGACCTTCATCGACCACATCAAGCGCATGGTCGACGCGGTCGGCGTCGATCACGTGGCCATCGGCACCGACATGGCCGGCGTCAGCCCGCGCGCGGCGCTGTTCACTGACTGGACGGAGTGGCCGTCGATCCCGGCGGCGCTGCTCGACCGCGGCTTCGCGCGCCAGGATGTCGCCAAGATCATGGGCGGCAACATGCGTCGGCTGCTGGAGGCGACGGTCAGTTAGCCATGGCGACGACCGAGATCCGACGCACGGCCTGCTCGCTCGATTGCTTCGACGCGTGCGGGATCGTCGCCGAGGTCGACAACGGACGCATCGTGCGGATCGGCGGCGACCCCGAGCATCCGATCACGCGCGGCGCGCTGTGCAACAAGGTCAACCACTATCTGCGCGATCGCTTCTACCATCCCGATCGGCAGCTCCACCCTCTGCGCAAGGTCAACGGCGCGTGGCAGCGCCTGACGTGGGACGGCGTCCTCGACCTGATTGCCGAAAAGCTGACGCGCGCGAAGGAGCGCCACGGCACGCTGTCCGTGCTCTACCACAAGGGCAACGGCTCGTTCGCCGGCCTCAAGATCATGGGCGAGCGCTTCTTCAACCTCTACGGCGGCGTCACACAGGCCGTGGGCCGGTTCTGCGGCGGCGAGGCGGATTACGGCACGACGCAGTCGTTCGGCGCGTGTGAGATCCACGATCCGCTCGACCTGGCCGAGCACACGCGATTGTTCCTCATCTGGGGCCGCAATCCCGCGGTGACGAACATCCACATGATGCCGGTCTTGAAAGCCGCGCGAGCGCGCGGCGCGCGCGCCATCGTCATCGATCCCGCCGTGACCAAGACCGTCCGCTACTGCGACGGCCACGTGCAGCCGCGGCCGGGCAGCGACGGTCATCTCGCCGTCGGCATGGCCAAGGTCATCCTGGCCGAGCGCAGCCTCGATCATGCGCGCGTCCGCGCCATCAGCGATCACTTCGACGACTACCTGGCGCTCGTGAACGCGATGTCGATGGACGAGATCGTTCGGAGAACGGATCTCTCGCGCGAGACCATCGAAGCGCTCGCGCGGGACTACGCGCGCACGCGTCCGGCGACGATCCTGCAAGGCATCGGGCTGCAGCAGTACACGCGCGGCGCACAGACGTATCGGCTCATCGCCGCGCTGGGGATGCTGACCGGCAACGTCGGCGTGCCCGGTGGCGGCGTGAATTTCGGCAACTGGCCGTGGGCGATCATGCATAAGCCGGTGGCGCTGGACCGGCGCACGTCGCCGGTGCGCACGGTGCCGGTGAGCAAGCTGGCGGACGCGCTCGCGAACACCACCAATCCACCGATCACGACCGCGATGTTCATGGGAACGAACCTCGTCAACCAGATGCCCGATACGCTCGCCACACGGCGCGAGCTGGCGAAGCTGGACTTCCGCGTGTGTGTCGACCAGTTCCTCACCGACACCGCCGAGTGTGCCGACGTGTTCCTGCCGTCGACGACGATGCTGGAGGAGGAAGACTTCCTGCCGAGCTACGGCCATCTGTGGATGCAACTGATGCAGCCGGTCGTCGCGCCGCAGGGCGAGGCGCGCAGCGACCTGGCGATCTTGCAGGCGCTCGCCGAGCGTCTCGGCTTCGGTCCCGACATGGCGGGCAGCCCCGCGTACTGGATCGATCAGCTCACCTCGACGTTTCCCGGCGTCTCGCACGCGTCGCTGAAGGCCGCCGGCGGCCGGCTCTGGCCCGAGGGCACGCCGCGCGTGCCGTGGGCCGAGGGCCGTTTCAAGACGGCGAGCGGCCGCTTCGTCTTCCCGGCGACGTTCGACGATGATCCGGTGCTGCCGTCGCCGGAGTTTCCGCTGCACCTGATCGCCTTGGCGTCGGATCGCGCGATCAACTCGCAGATTCTCGAGGAGCGCCAGCGGGGAACGCCGCTCACCGCACGGATTCATCCGTCCGTCGCGCGCGCGCAGGGGTTGAACGATGGCGACGTCGCGACGCTCGTTTCCCCCCGCGGCGGGCTGCGCGTGAGGGTCGAGTGCGACGACGGCATGCGCGCGGACAGCGTCTTCGTGCCCAAGGGCGAATGGGCCAAGCACGAGCGCGGGCTCAATGTGCT
>Ga0066682_10000811_pt1 | contig 11095 bp, 10 predicted proteins | sample GraSoiAngelo_131_FD_65628 | JGI IMG/M metagenome (GOLD analysis project Ga0066682, IMG submission 65628) | Grasslands soil microbial communities from the Angelo Coastal Reserve, California, USA - 14_0929_02_30cm | ecosystem: Environmental > Terrestrial > Soil > Grasslands | place: USA... | reverse complement strand
GTTCGGCCTTGGGAGGTCGTCCAACGGTAGGACCGCAGACTCTGGATCTGCTTATCGGGGTTCGAATCCCTGCCTCCCAGTTAACTGAGTTGGCCAAGACGATAGCGTTTCGTGTACTTGGTCTCACCACCAAAGAATGTAGCCGGTAGTTTGTGCGCTTCGTCGCACACCACGAGATCCCAGCGACAATCGGGCACGGACAGTTTGGGTTTGTCGTTCGTCAAAATCTCAAACGGTAAATGGAAACGACGGCCGAGTTCATCCTGCCACTGTTCATCAGCAGGGTCTCACGGTTTGCCCGGCAATGAGCCAGCAGGAAAGCGGGGACTTCAGAATCATGGATTACTCCGATGGATTACCCGCGATTGATACACAGAACAGTTACAGCAAAGCGCTGCGCCATGCCGTTCATGATTCCACCACGCGGTAGACAAGGGAACCCTCATCAGGTTCCCTTGTCGCGTGTCGCGTCAGTCGAACCTCGTTGTCGTAACCCAGCGAGTTCTGTTGTCGTGTCACGACGATGCGAGCAAATCCGCTTCCGTTTGCATCACTTCGATACGGCGGGCACTTTCCTGCAAATGCGCCGACCACGACGGACATTTTTGGCCGGGTGAAATGCCATTTTTGTCCGAGTGGTAACCCGATTCCGCCGACAAGCCGTTCGGAATGCGTTCTCTCCACGTTGGTCCTACGTCTGCAAGCGTACACAACACGCACGACGTGCGATTTAGGGAGGTATCACAGACCGTGCCTAAGACTGGCCAATTAAACCAATGCTTCGGAGTGTATAAGAGCGTCTGCTGTGGCTCAGAGATTGTCATCACCAAAGGTGCCATCTTCCCCTTCTGCCCCGATCACGCACGGTCGCCAACCGTCTGGAAGTTGATGCCAGACGAGGACATGACCCAGTTGACGGATAAGAAGAAATCGGATCCAAAGCGAGCCGCTTAGCCCGTTTCTGGAGCGACTACGGCTCCTCAATTACGCCGTCTGTAATGAGACATGACTGCGAGGGTACATGAAAGATGAGCGCGAGGACGTAGCGTCAGCGATACACGGGATCAACGAGGCATGGCTTGCTGGGCGAGTCCAAGATCTTGCGGCTATGGTGCACGACGAGATAGTTATGGTGTTTCCGGGTTTCGCAGGCCGTATCCAAGGACGAGACGCCTTTATTGCCGGATTCCGTGACTTCTGCGAGAACGCAATCGTTCATCAGTTCGTCCAGTGGGGGCATCAGATCGACGTTGCTGGTGGAACTGCCGTGGTCAACTTCGGCTACGAGATGCTCTACGAGCGCTCGGCGGAGCGGTACCATGCAACTGGTCGTGATCTGTGGGTATTCGCGAAACATGGCACCGGGTGGCTCGCGGTGGTGGCGTACGATGCTTGACCTAAACGAAACGGCCGCCTAACCCGCCGCTGGAGCCGCTTCCCTGTCAAGAATGATCTCGAACGGGATCCTCGGCTGCATCGGGATTGCATGCTTCGCACGAGGCGACTCGAGCGATGGCCGCTTGTGCCACTTCACGGCAGGCAGTAAAGAGAACGGTTTCGCGTTCCGGTTCGTCGTTCATGATGGAGAGGCATTGTAAGGCGAGGAACGCCGATGTATGCAACAAACCCCCCTTGATGTTGAAACCCCGCACTGTCTGTGAGGGACTCTCAGGGAATAGCGGCGCTGGATTTGTTTATCGATATGTGAATCTGGATTCACTACCGCTTATGTAAGTGGATGAATCGAGGCCCTCTGTTCAGGACGCGCTGGACCAGCGGCGGATCGTCAACGTGTCCATCGCTGAACAACCGACGGTGCCAGCGCTGCCTTCCAGTCCGTAGCGGGCGCTGAATCTGGCGCTTGGAACTTTGCTGGCTTGTTTGGTGAGCCTTGGGGAAGAAATTGATCCGGCTGACTGGTGAAAGGAAAGCAAGGAACGGCAGCTAATCCGCGACGAAAGGAGCTGATCGGACGCGAAGGAACCAGGATTTGTGACGGGAAGGAACCAGGATTTGTTATGAATCCCGGCCACAGATCGTACGAACGAGAATTCGGAAAAGATGAATCCGAGTTCACGGCAGCATGGGACTGCAGACTCACGGCGGCTTCAACTTGATTCTACATGATTTTCAACCCGGCGGCCGTTGGTAATCGGGTTGCACAAATGGCAATCCTCAAACACGGCGGCCGAGATCGAATTCATGCGCGTCACGCGTCCACCCTCTTGCCCTTTAATGCGGCCGGGTTAACTCCACCGCATTATTTCTGATCTTTTTGTCGGTCTGCGGATTGTCGATATCCTACCGATTTCGATGCACGCAACCCCAAGGCGCGGAGGCTCTTTTGCCTGCGGGAATCAGGATGCACGCTTCCGGTCGATCTCCCACTTCTTAAGCTTATTCAAAAGAGCCCTATAACAGATGTTCAGCCGGCGTGCGGCCTGACTGCGATTCCAGTTGGTTTGCTCAAGGACGTGCAGCGTTAGCTCTCGTTCCGCCCGTTCAGCGGCCATAGATGCCACTTTTTTTAGAGAAACGGAGTCGTTAGGTCCGGGGAACTGGAGAACTCGAGTAGCTGTCGGTGGCGCTGGGGCAGGCATGGCCGCCATGACGCGTTTTTCCGGTTCAGGTGGCGATGATGGTATTGGGCTGACCGTGTTCAGTTCCAGGTCAAGTTCAGGCAGAATGAGATACCGCCGGATCGTATTTTCAAGCTGGCGGACATTTCCAGGCCAGTCGTACCGCAGAAAAGCATCGATCAGTTCTGCTGGGAGTTGTTCCACAGAGCTTTCCAATGCTTCTCGATGTCGGCTCAAGAAATAGGTAGCCAGCACAGGAATGTCTTCCCTTCGCTCTCGAAGTGGCGGAATGTTTATTTTCACTACGCTCAGGCGGAAATAGAGATCGTCACGGAATTCGCCTCGTGGAATTACTTCGTGCAATTTGCGATTTGTCAATGCCAGCACCCGCACATCGACTTTGACAGGCCGTTTTCCGCCAAGTCTGCTAAATTCCCCGTCCTCAAGAACCTGAAGCAGTTTCGCCTGGAGGTTGGGCGGCATCTCTCCGATTTCATCGAGCAAGATGGAACCTCTGTCGGCGAGTTCAAATTTTCCGGGCTTTCCGCCTACGGCGCCTGTGAACGCCCCTCGCTCGTAGCCGAACAGTTCGGATTCTAATAGATCGTGCGGAATCGCAGCACAGTTAACTTTTACGAAGGGTTTGTCTGCACGCCGGGACTGCCGGTGGATGAAACGGGCAAGCACCTCTTTCCCTGTGCCGGACTCCCCATGAATGAGAACGGGAAGATCCGTCCTTGCGACGGTACAGGCGACCTTCCATTTTGCCGACATCGTTGAACTGTTCGAAACGAATACAGCCGCGTCCGCTGCTGGTTGCTTTGGATATTCGGGTTTCGATCGCCCATCGGCAGTCTCTTCGGCTTTTTGCTGTGATGCGCGCAGGATTGACAGAAGATCTTCAGGTCTGGCGGGCATCACAACCACTTCAGCCGCACCAAGTTTCAAGGCCTCAACGGCAATCCTCGCCTGACCCGGCCCAATAAGCACGACAACAGGGATTGGAGGAGCCGCCTTTCGGGCCGACACCAGAACGTACAAGGCAGACATGGCCGCGTTGAGAACGCACAGCACGATGGCGGCTGGTCTGGGATCCCGGTCGAACGTGAGGGGCCTCCACGAGACCTGCTCAGCGTTGTATCCGTGAGATGTAAGTACACCTGAAAGCGTGGAAGCCATATTTGCATCCACACCTAACAGCCAAATTCTTGGTGGCACGATTCCCACCTAAAATTCTGGAAGTCCAGCGAAGCAATCGAATGGATTCCTTACCAAACGGGATTCCTTACCGACGGCAGCGCCGCTTCCTATTTTTGGAGCATCGACCATTTCTTCAACCGGCTCGTGCGTTTGCAAACAGAAATCCCAACTTGATTCTGTACGCTAATGCACATTGGCCCAAGTACTTAAATTATTAATGCACTGAAGAATGACAACGGAATGTCGTTACCATTCCGGGAGGAAATCATCGGTTCGCGTCGTGCGCAGCGGGCTAAATTTCCCTTCTTGAGGTTCCAGTTTTCTGGTCATTTAGGATCACCAGATCCGCACCTGACGGAATGCAAACCGACGCTGGTGATTTCACGCAGCGCGATCTCGGTCACGTCAATCAGATCAAAAGCTGTTTCCGTGTCCAGAACCTTCGACACCAGATTGAACCGGCTTAAGTATTCCGTGACGCAGCCGATGCGATATGTCGCGTCGTCTTCGCTTTGGTAGTCAGTGAAGTCGCATTGCAAGACTTAGTTGAAGCCTTTCGGAATTTCCAGCATCTGTCGGCGGCGGTCTCGAATTTCGCGCAACACCGACGCCAGTCGGCCAGGCTGAATCAGACCTTCGTTCTTCAACACCCGATAACAGCTCATGCGACTGGTGTCCGGCTGCTTCGGCAACATCTGTTGCCAAGCCACTGCGTATGCACGCACCTTGCGATGGCCCGCTTCCGGCCGCTTGAGTGCGACTTCCCTCAGCGCATCCCGATGTTGAATGGACACGCACTGACGCGGCTTTGGCTGATAATCGGTCATGCCACGGACCTGCCGATAGTAAGAGCTTCGCGACATTCCCAATAACCGCATCGCGGGTTCGATTTTCAAGCCTTCCTCCACGCGGGCTGCCTCCACCGCGCTCCAACTGGGCTTCACATCTTCGACAGCTTTTTTAAAAAACGGATCTCGACCGCCTGCTGTCCGGGCACTCTACGACAGTGGCTACAACATTCCGGCCGCATTGAGGACATATGAGGCAGTGAGAAGACCCATCGTCGAGAAGCTTCTCGGTGCCGCAGATTCCAGTGCTCGATGGTACGAAGGCTTTTCGCAGCAAATGGCACTTCAACCCATGGAGTTCGCAATGAGCTACATCCAGCGTTCCGGTCGCGTCGATTTCGTAAAGCTGCGGCTTTTATCACCTAAATTTGCCGCGGCTTATGAAGAACAGTTCGGAAAATGAACCCGCCCCGTAGGACAGGAACCGATGATTTTCTACCCGAATGGTACCTGAATGCTCTGTTCATCTGATGTCATCTATGATTTTAAGTACTTGAAGAATTTGCATTAGCGTACGTGGGAGAAAACCGGACTCATACGTGCACAAAGCGCAGAGTCTTACAGCGAACGTAGGAGATAGACCGAGCTCCGCAGAATAAAAAGAAGCGGCGGTTCTAGGGCTCGTTAGCTTCGCCAATTTGTAGACTTTTGTGGGTAAACATGCAACCGAACATTTGGCTGATAAGTGTCGACGCCAATATGGCCTCTACGCTTTCAGGCTTACTTTCATCTCACGGATTTATAGCTGAGCAAGTCTCGGAGAAGCCAGTCACATTCGACCGGAATCCGAAACCGACCGCAATCGTGCTGGGCGTTGTCGATGCAGGCATGCCCGCTCTGAACGTTCTGGTTTCGGCCCGAAAGCTGGTTCCTCCGGTCCCTGTAGTCGTGCTTGTTGGGCCGGATCAAGCGAGGATCGCTGTCGAAGCCCTAAAACTCGGTGCGACCGATGCAGTCGTGATGCCGGCCGATCCTTTAGATCTTCTATCTACCATCCGCGCCGCGCATCAAAATGAAGAAGAGAGGGCTGGCGGGCGATCAAAGGTCGAGTATCCTCCGCGTCTACCGGCCGACGCGGCGGTGTTCGTTTCGAGCAGTCCAAAGATGCTCGAGATGTGGAATGTCGCCAGTAGGGTCGCAAGGACTGACGTTCCCGTTCTCATCCTTGGAGAATCCGGTGCGGGCAAAGAAGTGGTCGCCCGTTTCATCCACCGGCATTCCCGTCGTGCCGACAAAACCGTGGTGAAAGTTAACTGCGCGGCGCTCCCACAGGACCTCTTGGAGTCGGAACTGTTTGGATACGAGCGCGGTGCATTCACTGGCGCCGTTGGCGAGAAGCCCGGCAAATTTGAACTCGCAGACAAAGGTTGCATTTTGCTTGATGAGATCGGAGAGATGCCGCCCAACCTGCAAGCGAAATTGCTTCACGTTTTGGAGGATGGCGAGTTCAGTAGGCTTGGCGGAAAGCGGCCTATTAAAGTCGACGTTCGCGTGCTTGCGTTAACAAATCGCAAATTGTACGAAGCGATTCCACGTGGCGAATTTCGTGACGATCTCTACTTCCGCCTCAGCGTGGTGAAAATAGATATTCCTCCACTTCGCAAGAGAAGGGAAGACATCCCGGTGTTGGCTACATACTTCTTGAGGCGGCATCGAGATGCTTTGGGCAGTTCTATCGAGGAATTACCTGCGGAACTGATCGATGCGTTGATGAGGTATGAGTGGCCTGGAAATGTTCGCCAGCTCGAGAACACGATCCGTCGCTACCTCATCCTGCCTGAACTCAACGTGGAACTGCCCCCGGTAGCCAGCATATCCGCACTTCCCGCGGAAACGCCCAAACGCGCCGTAGCTGCCGCAGCTGGTTCCGGAGCGACATTACCAGGCGCTACGATCGTTCAATTTCCCGGACCGAAAGACTCTGTTTCTCTAAAAAAGGTCGCATCGATGGCCGCCGAACGCGCCGAACGTGAACTGGTCTTGCATGTGCTTCAACAGACGAACTGGAATCGCAGTCAGGCCGCGCGGCGCTTGAACATTTGTTATAGAGCGCTATTGAACAAACTCAAGAAGTGGCAGATCGACCGGCCGCGTGCATCCTGCTTATCGGTTGTGAATATCGATTCAAGCTCGGTATGAATTGTCGTTCATGATAGCGGCGAAACACGTATTTTCCTCCAGCTAACTCTTGCCAAATAGGGCCCTTGTAGGGTACTTTAAACTCTGCCACGGACCTTAAATTGCTCTGGGGAGCCTTAGTCCAACTGGGTTAGCCGAAATCGGACGAGTCTCTTTTCCAAAGACTGGCAAAGGAGATCATCTCATGATAATTTCAAACAGGATTACGGAATTGGATGCCGTGGCGAACGTGGAGAACGTCAACGACGAAGCATCCCATCAGAGTCAATCCGCGCGCGGCAGGAAGTGGAACAACATGCCACGCTTTGAAATTGGTGATCGAGTTGAAATCGTGGGGGACATTCGCGACCAATTTCCGTCGAGCATTGGCATCATCACAGCTACTGAGGGGACGTTTTCCCTACCCAAATTCAGAGTTCGTTTAGCAGACGGGACGGAGTCTGTTTTCTGGGATTCTCAGCTGCAGGTGCCGCCGGTCATGTTCGCTGACATGATCTATGACACTCACGTATCGCCTGTTCCGCCCGGGTTGCGTGGTTCCATTTACGAACACCACATGCGATTCATTTCGAGAGAGTTCGATATTCACGTCAAGCTCACGAGATCCGATGAACGGACCATCTTGCACGGACAGTTGGCGGCGAATGGGGTCGCGCCGAAATCCTCTCTCGTTACGTTGCTGTTCAACCGTGGACCGCTCGCTACGACGGTAGCCGATTCTTACGGCGAGTTCAGAATCGAACAAATTCCTTCCGGTGACGCAATGCTTGAAATCCTCGTCCCTTCGCGTCGGATCGTCGCCGCATTTGATGTAAGGCCCGCCTAGGCTAGATGCCTGCTCTTAAAAGGCTCCGGAGACGACAAATCGTCTCATTTTCGATACTCCTTTAGATTCAATTCGCCACTTCGAGCGTCTTTACCTGTTTCAAGCAACTTTATAGAGTCCGACTCCAATTAATCTTCTTCCTTCAACCACTTAACCTTCGGCCTGCCTTCTGCAATACGAGCCGTGCCAATTCGGTTACGGAAACGTTTTCCACCACTGCGTTCTCGTGAACCAAGAGCTAGGCAAGAGGGAGGGTCTATGGTGCGTTATACGGCTCGTAATTTATTAGCTTCCGCCATCCTGTTCGTCTTAATGACCTTCATGATTGGTGGCGGAAATACGCTGCTCGCGGCCCCGGCACCTCCGCCTGTTCCAGCTTTCATTTTTAGTCCGTCGAATCCGGTGATCGGATCACCGGTCTACTTCGACGGTTCTTCCACCACCTGCTCCGGACGGTGTTCTTACAAGTGGACTGATGATGCCGACGGCGCGCTGCTGGGAAGGGGCGTGAAGATGTCTTTCACATTTCAGGATGCGGGAACCAAGTACGTCCGTCTTACCGTTACCGATGGAAAATCGCAGCGTGCCAGTGTTGAGCATGACGTGATCGTCTCGCAATCACAAACGCTCAGCCCACCGGTTCCGGCCTTCACCTATAGTCCGGCGAATCCAGTGGTGGGATCTGCTGTTTCCTTCGACGGGTCTTCCTCCACGTGTGCCGCTGCACCTTGCTCATTTCTGTGGACCGATGATGTCGATAATTCGCAACTGGGGACAGGTATCACGATATCGTTGACATTTCAGACGGCGGGAACCAAGAAGGTCCGGCTGACTGTCACGGATGCGCAATCCCGGGCTGCCAGTGTCGAACGGGACGTTATTGTCTCCGACACAAGCAATCCGCCAGTCGTGGCTGGCGCGTTTTATGTCTCCACTTCTGGAAACGACTTGAATGCGGGGACGTCCGCATCACCTTGGAGAACGATTCAAAAGGCTGCTAACACGCTGACCGCCGGCGATACTGTGATCATTACCGCGGGTACTTACAACGAGCGAGTTAAAATCACCCGGTCCGGCAGTTCCGGAAAAGTCATCACGTTCCAGGCCCAGGGCCCGGTCGTTACGCAAGGCTTCAGTATCCAAGCCAGTTACGTCAAAGTGGATGGCTTTGAAATGGTGAGCACAGGCTCTGGCTGGAGCGACCGCAGCAACGGTTCTGGCGTTTATTTATCTGGAACCAACAATACCATCTCCAATAACCGTATCCATAACACTACAGCAGCGGGGATTTACCTGACATCTTCGGCAAGCAACAGTACGGTCAGCGCTAACAGCATTGCATACGCTGTTGAATGCGGCATCTTCATACAAGGGACAAACAACCTGATTGTATCGAACGACATCAGTCACTCGCGCGACATCGGTGGTTCGGATGCCGACGGCATCCGTTTCTTTGGTTCCGGAAACACTGTTCGGCAAAACTCCGTCCACGACATTAAGTTATCGGATTCCCCCGGCCAATCGCCGCATATTGATTGCTTTCAGACGTGGGGTCCGGCGACGAGCTATGTCTTCGAGCAGAATCTCTGCGACAAAAACGCCGATGGGCACAAACAGGGTTTTACGATCGAAGGCATCACCCAACCGGTTGGGGATATCATCATCCGAAATAATGTCCTTATCACTCGCGGTACAGGTTATCAGCCAGACGCCAATGTCGGAGACATGGGACTAGTCACGAACGTGACCATTGCCAATAACACCATGGTCGCAGTCAACGGTCCTGTCGAATATGCAATATGGCTCTTTACCAATCTGCGGGGAGTCGTCGTCAAGAACAACGCGATATACGACCACGGCAACAGCAGCGAACCCTATATTCTCGTACAGTCCGGGGCCTCCGGACTCGACATTGGATTCAATTCGATTTCCAAGAGCGATGGCCGGGCGCCAACGGGATTTCCCTATGCGGGAGACCTCTGGATGGTAAACCCGCTCTTCCTGAATCTGTCGACTGGAGATTTCCATCTCCAATCCACTTCCCCACTGATCACGCGAGGAATAAATCTGTCTGTAGTCACAAATGATTACGACGGAGTCACGAGACCATCGACGGTACCGCCTGATATCGGGGCTTTTGAGTACCACGCGCCATAGTCGGCAGGAGATTACCGATGAATCTCCTTCTTAGGAGCCTCACGGATCTGGAATGAGGGTGATCGATCCGCCTTTGTTCACGCTCGTGGTCGACGCATAGCCTTTGATTTGTTTGTTGAGGTCGTCCGCATTCCGGTAACCGTTGAGCCACATTTGCCAGTTTGCCCGACCCCTGTTGCTGGTTTTCGATGAAGACTGGCGAGACTTGCTGCGCGTCATCAAACGCATCCACGACGACAAAGGCATTCGTCGAAGCGGGATTCTTCGAACCGGTCACCTCGATTGTCAACGTGTGGGTTCCGGCCGCCAAACCCGTCGCTTGAAAAAGCGTCGCCTGGACTTGCTCGAAACTCGAGTAGGCGTCGATGTCGGAAGCGACGACGTCATCCACATATACGCGCGCGATCCCCGCCTGCGGCCCGCGAAAACCGATCCAGTACGCCGACGTTCCACTGAAGGTGAACGTCGCGCGCGCCCCGGCCGTGTTGGACAGCATGGCCGAGTCTCCGCTCCATGCTCTCGACGTGGTATCGCGGGTCCAACCGGCCGTGAAGCTGATCGACGGATCGGTGTCTTCAAACCGCGTTTGTCCCGGCGGACTGTTGAACACCGTCACCCCGACCGGCGAGGAGGTTGCCGTGTTGCCGGCGGCGAAGCGCGCCACCGCCGTCAGGGTATGCGAGGCGCTGCCGGTCGTGGTGGTGTCCCAGGACATCGAATACGGCGCCGCGGTCACTTCCGCTCCAAGATTGGCGCCATCCAGCCGGTACTGTACTCCGGCGACGGTGCCGCCCGAGACATTGACCGTGATCATGATCGTGCCGCTGACGGCGGCTCCCGATGGCGGAGAGCTGATGCTCACCGTTCCCGCCACTAGCGGTGCGACATCGAAGGCATCGACCACTACGAAGGTACCCGTCGAGTCGGGATTCTTCGTGCCGGTCACTTCGATCATCAGCGTGTGATTTCCCGACGCCAAGCCCGTTGTTTGGAAAACCCCAGCCTGGACTTCCTCGGCGGTGGCATAGAAATCGAGCTGCTGAATAAAAACTCCATCCAGAGAAACGCGAGCGATGCCGGCCTGAGGCCCCCGGAACCCGATCCACCTCAGATCGGTTCCAGTAAAGCTGAATGTCGCCTGCGCACCGGCCGCCGAAGCCACCGCGGCGGTCCCCCCGCTCCAAGGTCTCGATGTGTTGGTGTCCCAACCGGACGTATACGTCACAGCCGGATCGGTGTCTTCAAAACGTGTGGCCGGCTTGAACGGTGTTGAACTCGTGCCCGTGCCGGCAGGCGTCGTCACGCTAATGGGACCGGTGGTTGCTGCCGCCGGCACGGTCGCCTGG
>Ga0066682_10000805_pt1 | contig 11098 bp, 10 predicted proteins | sample GraSoiAngelo_131_FD_65628 | JGI IMG/M metagenome (GOLD analysis project Ga0066682, IMG submission 65628) | Grasslands soil microbial communities from the Angelo Coastal Reserve, California, USA - 14_0929_02_30cm | ecosystem: Environmental > Terrestrial > Soil > Grasslands | place: USA... | reverse complement strand
ACCAATTCAATTACCAGATTACCAGATTACCCAATTACCAGATTGATGATGGTTTCTGCGGCGACGCGTGCGCCGTCGACGCGCGGCCGTTCGGCGGGCGCGGGCTGGGCGAGGAGGGCCTCGACCGCATGCGCCCACCGGCCGGCGAGCAGATCTTGCTGCGAAATGTACCTGCACCGCAAGACGTGCGGCATTTCCGCGACAAAGACGTCGTATTCGATGAACCGGCCGCGCGAGGTATACAAGAGCGCCGTGTCGTTCGCGACGCACTCGGACACGATGCCGTACCCCGGCTTGCTGACGACGACGTCGGCGGCGGCGACGAGGTCCTGGTAGAACCATCCCGGCGGCGGATCGGGCGCCGGCTCGACGAGTGCGAAGGAATCCGAGCGCCTGAGCAGTGCAAGCGGCAGATCGGCGCCGTACGCGCCGAACGATGGGAGCACTGCGGGCCGATCGCCGGTCAGCCCGAGCGCGCGACGTGTGTCGCCAGCGTCGCGGGTCGATCGGCGGGCGATGAACGGGATGTCGCGCGTGACGGCGGCCATCGGCTCGAACCCGCCGTGAAGCGGCAGCCGCAGCGCCAGCGTCGCGGACGCGTAAGCGTGGCGGATTGCCGGAATCACGCCGGGCGCCAGCCGGTCGAACGCGGGATACACGCTGTAGATCCAGTCCCACGTGAAGTTGCCGACCGCCACTGACGGCACTCCGGCCCGGGCGGCGGACGCGAATGCCAGCGGCGGGGTGTCGCCGACGACGACATCCGCCTGCACGCGGTCAAGGAGCTCCGCTTCTTCGGCGACACGCCGGTCGAAATCCGCATGGAAGCGCGCCGCCTGCCGGGCGGATTCCTCCTCGTCGATCTGCAGGCTGTCGATCTGCACCAGGCCCGTATCGGCCTCGAGCGGCTGCACATCGACCTGTGCACCGGCGATCGGCCCAAACAGCCGTTCTGGCGCGGCCGTGCGCACGACAATGCGCGCGTCAGCGCGAAGCGCACACATGGCGCGAATCAGTTCAACGTCCCTCGAGGCGTGACCGAATCCATGACCTGAGACGTAGAAAACGATCTGCATTGCAGATTCTAGATTTCAGATTTCAGATTGGAGTGTCCGCGATCCCGGAATGCGTGTGCGCGCTCAAAGTCGCCCTGCATCAATCTGCAAATCAGCGATCAATCAGAAATCTGCAATCAGAAATCTGCAATAAAGGACTGCGTCGCCACCGGGACCTGGGGCAGCGCGACCTTGAGCACGTCTTCGAGCGTGTGGACCGGGAAGAAACGCATCGATGCGCTGATGATCCGGCGAATCGCAGCGTCCGCGAACGACACGATGTCCGGCGCGAGGCCGTTCTCTTCGAGCTGGCGCGGAACGAGGTAGCGCGAGGCGATGTGCAGCTTCTCGTCCTCGCTGTATCCGGCGAGCGGGATGATCTCCATGCGGTCCAGCAGTGCCGGATGAATCGTGCCGAGCTGGTTCGCGGTCGCGATGAACAGCACGCGCGAGAGATCGATGTTGACCTCGAGATAGTGGTCGCGGAACGAGTGGTTCTGCGCCGGATCCAGCACCTCGAGCAGCGCCGACGCGGGATCGCCCTGAAAGCCGCCGGAGGTGACTTTTGTCGATCTCGTCGAGCATGAAGACCGGATTCATCCCGCCGGCCTGTTTGGGGGCCTGCACGATGCGGCCGGGGATCGCGCCGATGTAGGTCCGGCGGTGCCCGCGGATTTCGGCTTCGTCGCGCACGCCGCCGAGCGAGATGCGGACGAACCGGCGATTCATCGCGCGCGCGATCGACTGGCCGAGCGACGTCTTGCCCACGCCCGGTGGGCCGACGAAGCAGAGAATCGGGCCCCTCATCTGCGCCGTCGCGCTCTGCCGCGCCTTCAGCTTCCGCACCGCCAGGTACTCGACGATGCGATCCTTGACCTTGTCGAGAGCATGATTCAATCCTCAGGATCGCACGTTTCTCATGCGCCAGGTGGTCGCGCGGGTCGCGTCGGTCGGGTGCGTCGAGTAGGTTTCCTGCCCTACCCGACCTGCTGACCTGCCTGACGCACGCGACCTACCCGACCCAACCGACCTGACCCACCCGACCCACCTGACCTACCCGACCTATCTGACCTACGCGACCTACGCGGCCTACCCGACCCTGTCCGGCCTGTTATGATCAACCCATGGCGCTCGACGAACGCGATTTCTTCCACAACAAGAACGAAACTCGGACCGACAGGCTCACGTGTCCGCGGTGCAGGCGCGACAACGACTACCAGATGCGCTGGGTCGTCCGGACAAAGAAAGACCGGTTGCCACCGGGCGCCGACGAGCGCGACAAAGCGCTGTACGCCAAGCTGCGCGACTACATGATCCGCGTCGACGATTCAGTCACCTGCAAGACGTGCGGCAAGAAGTTCGACATCCCCTCGCAGCACTCCATGGTGTTCATCGAGAAGGGCGGGGTGGTGCCGGCGGCGCGCGCCCCGCAGGGCGACGACGACTCGCGGTTCAATAGATGAAGGGGATCATCCGCCACTTCACCTCGCGCACGTACTGCGCGTAGTCCTCGCCAAAGGTTCGCATCAGCGATCGCTCTTCCCAGGGAACCGCCACGACAAGGTAGGCCGTGGTGATAACGGCGAACGCCAGTCGATCGCCCGTCATGTGCGCCGCGCCGAACACCGCCAACACCCACCCGAGATACACCGGGTGCCGCACCCAGCGGTACACGCCCGACGTCTGCAGGCCGCCGGACGCCGACGGTGGTCGGATGCCGGCCAGCTCCAACGGGTCGATCCGGGCGACCGCGCGTGCGATGATCCACACGCCGGTGAGTTGAATCGCCGCGTGCGCAACGGCGCCGAAGCCGGGCGTGTCATACAGGTCGCCGCCAATCGGCCGCCACGCGAGACAGACGACGATGAGCAGGAGGCCGGCAATCCAGACGTACACACACCGAAGCAGGCCGGCGGGCACGACCTCGGCGAGCGAGGCTTTCACGCGGTCGCGCGCGAAGATGCTGTGATGCGCGGCAAATAGCGTGACGAGCAGCACGTCGACGACGATCCCGCCAAGCGGAATGACGTAGCCACCGACGATCACATCCGTGTCGGCGACGCCGCGCGGCACCGCATGAGCGACCGGCCGCTCCCACACGACGAGGTAGGCGTATCCGCAGACGGCGAGGGATGTGGCGAACATCACACCGCCGGCCCAGACGAAGACGCGCTCGAATGTGGTCATTTGGTTATAACCAGATAACCAGATGACCAAATAGTATAGGTTCTCAACATGCGTCAGGCTGCCGATCCGCGCATCGTCATCACCGGGATCGGCGTCGTGTCGCCGTTCGGCGTCGGGCGCGAACGCTTCTGGGACGCCGTGAGCCGCGGCTGCAGCGGGACCCGCGCGATCACCGAGTTCGACGCATCCGAGTTCGCGTGCCGCGTCGCTGCCCCGGTCGGCCACGTCACGATCGATGACGTGCCGGCGCTCGCGGGCGACGATGTCTGGGACGCTGACTACCGCGCCGATCCGAAGCGCTACTCGCGTGCCGCGCTGATCGGCGTGATCGCCGCGCGCGAGGCATGGGCCGATGCCGGTCTGCGCATCGCCGAGCCGAACGCCGGCGTCGTGATCGGCAGCGGGGGCGGCGGCATCGACGTCGGCGAGCGTCAGTACTACGACTTCTTCCTCGATCGCGGGAAGAAAGTGACGCCTTACGCCATCCCGATCTCGATCGTCGGGATGGTCTCGAGCGAAATCTCGATTTCGCTCCGCCTGCGCGGCGTCAGCCACGTGTTGTCGTGCGGCTGCACGAGCTCGACCGACGCGATCGGATACGCGGCCTCCCTCCTCAGATCGGGGCAGGCGGACGTGATCGTGTCGGGCGGCACCGATGCGTGCGTCACGCCCGGCATGATCTTCGGCTTCTCGCGGATGAAAGTCGTGTCGATGGCGTACAACGACCGTCCGGCGCATGCCTCGAGGCCGTTCGACAAGGGCCGCGACGGCTTCGTGCTCGGCGAGGGCGCGTGGATGATGGTCATCGAGCGCGAGGACCGCGCGCTGGCCCGCGGCGCGACCATCTACGCGGCGATCGAGGGATACGCCTCGACGTGCGATGCGTACCACCGCGTCCAGATGGCGCCGCACGGGGAGGAAATCGTCCGCGCGATGTCGCTCGCCCTCGAGCGATCCGGACGCCGCCACGACGAGATCGGCTACGTCAACTATCACGGCACCTCGACCGTGATGAACGACGCCGTGGAATCGCGCTGCGTGCGCCAGGTCTTCGGCGATCACGCCGACCGCCTGGCGGGCTCGTCGGTGAAGTCGATGATCGGCCATCCCCAGGGCGCGAGCGGCGCCGCGGGTGTCGTGACCGCCGCGCTGGCGCTGTCGCGCGGATTCCTCCCGCCGACCATCAATCAGCACGATCCCGATCCGGCGTGCGATCTCGACGTCATTCCGAATGAGGGCCGCGCCGCCGAGGTCGAGGCCGCGCTGTGCAACTGTCTTGGGTTCGGCTCCAAGAACAGCGCGATCGTCATTGGTAGAGCACAGTAAATCGGGTAATCGGGTAATCGGGTAATCTGGTAATTGGATTGAACGATTGAAGAATTAGATTGAGCGATTGAAAGTAATTTGACTGAGCGATTGAGGGTAATTGGATTGAGCGATCGACCGCACGAATCAATGACCCAACCCAATTACCCGATCGCCCATTTACCCAATCCAATTACCAGATTACCAGATTAAGCAGTAACCAGATTGCCCGATGTTTGATGTGTTGATTGTGGGTGCGGGCCCCGCGGGTGCGATCGCCGCGCTCGTGTTGGCGCGCGCCGGCGCGCGCGTGCGGCTCGTCGACCGCGCCACGTTTCCGCGTGACAAGCTGTGCGGCGACACGGTCAACCCGGGAACCCTGGCCCGCCTCGAGTCTCTCGGCGTGGCGGAAGACGTCGAAGCTCGTGGCGTGCGCATCGACGGCATGCTGGTGACCGGCGCGCGCGGTGTCGCGATCGAAGGGAGCTATCCGGGCGGCACCTCGGGCCGCGCGATCATCCGGCGCGATCTCGACTGGCTGCTGTTGCAGCGCGCGATTGCGGCCGGGTGTCAGTTCGAAGAGGGCGTCTCGTCGCGCGGCGCGATCCTCGACCACGGCGGTCACCTGCCGATGGTGCGAGGCGCACGCGTCTCCCACGGTGGGTCGGCGCGCGATCTGCGCGCAGGCGTGACAATCGCCGCGGACGGTCGCCGGTCCCCGATCGCGTTCGGTCTCGGCCTCGCACGCCAGCCCGATCGTCCGCGACGCTGGGCGATCGGCGCGTATTACGAGAACGCGCTGCCGCCCGCTCAAGACTCCACCGGAACCTACGGCGAGATGCACGTTCGGCGCGGCCGCTATATCGGTGTCGCACCCGTGCCCGGCGGCTTGACGAACGTCTGCGTCGTGAAGCCTTCGGGCCGGGGCGATGCCGAGCTCGCCGATCCGGCGCGGATGCTCGCGCGGGAGCTCGAGGAAGATCCGGTGCTGCACGATCGCTTTGCCGGCGCGCACCTCGCGGGGGCGCCGGTCGTGCTCGGTCCACTGGCCGTCGATGTCCGCAGCACCGCGATCGATGGTCTGCTGCTTGCGGGGGATGCGGCGGGGTTCATCGACCCGATGACGGGAGACGGCCTGCGCTTCGCAACGCGAGGGGGCGAGCTTGCGGCCTCGGCGGCGTTGCAAGCGCTCGAGCACGGATGGCCCGGTGTCCACGCGCGTCTGGCTGCCGACCGCCGCCGCGAGTTCGGCGCCAAGTGGCGGTTCAACCGCGCCCTGCGCGCCGTTGTCGCCTCGCCGCGGGCTGTCGACGCGGCAACAATCGCCGCACGCGTCGCGCCTTCGGTGCTTCGCGCCATCATCGCGACAGCCGGCGACTGTGCCGTCGCTTATTACTCGAAATTCTGTAATAAGTAACCGATCCGCCGATATGGCCTTTCGTCTGTCGTCACATCCGCGCGCCGCCTGGCGAGACTCGGTCGAGAAAGAGGCAAGTCAGCGCAGCTCAACGACCGAAAACGACAGCATCGAAACCGATGTTCCGAAGAAGCTTTCAGAGGAATCGGTTGCGCACTGCACCGCAAATTGATGCGGTCCGGCCGGAATCGAGGCATACACGCGAGAGGTTGACCACTGCATCTGGCTCGCCCTACTGCCCCAGGGCGCGACGGCTGAGACGACCCCTTCCTTGTGGAAGTCATCCGAAACCGCCTGGCCGAGAGAGTAGGAGCCTGCCCAGTTCCCGTCGACGGTTGGCTGACACGCGAGCAGGCCGGGACTGCTTGCGCTGATCGGAATGTTCACCTGAATCAGAAGCGGCCCGCCCGACGTCGTCCCCCTGAAGCCGTTCATTACCGTCGTCCACGACGTTCCAAGAACCCATTCAGATTCCGGAATGAGATTCTGGGCGCCAATGAGCGTTGAACCAGCCGCGCCTTTGGGACCCATTGGCCCCGCCGGACCTGGAGGTCCCGTCACACCCGGAGGCCCCGTCGCACCTGAAGGCCCCGCTGGACCCGGAGGCCCCGTCGCACCCGAAAGCCCCGTCGCACCTGGAGGCCCCGTCGCACCTCGAGGCCCCGTCGCGCCAGGAGGCCCCGTCGGGCCTGCAGGGCCCACTGGACCCTGCGGCCCTGGTGGTCCTGGCGGTCCTTGAGGACCAGGGGGACCGATCGGCGGGACCACACCTGAGTCGAGTGGGGTCGTCACTTCCGCTGAGAAAGCGCTTCTGACGCCGGCGATGTCATAGGCCTGCACCGCAAGGTAGTACACCCTTGTGGGGTCCGGCGGCGTGAACCGAAACGATGTTTGGTTCGCAACGTCCACCGAGTCCGAGTACTGGCCCGAGATCGTTCCCCACGAGACCACGTAGCCTGCGACGTCGGGTCCGGGACTCGCGTCCCATACGATGGTAAACGTGGCCGCCCCCGCGGCTTCCGCCGAAAGGCAAGCCAACAGCATGACCACGCCAGCGAGACGGAGCTGTTCCAAGATTTCCAGACAACCGTTTCTTGGCCGCTCGAGCATGAATTGAATCAAAACCTGACGAGCGAATGGCGGTACAGCGACCGCCGCATGAGCGCACTCCTGGGCGAAGATTCCCGCGTCGGCGGACGCGACGCGGCCACCGAGGAATTCAATGTCTGGCTTTTTCTCGATGGAAGGCCTAGCAATAGCAGAAGCATTCGAAAATAGCAACGACGAATTGGAGTTGTCGGCATTCAGCTTCGAGGAAAACGACGGGCGCACATCAGAGCGCTCGACTTCAATTCGAGCGGCGTCGCGATAGACTGCTCTAAGAAAGACGGACCTGGCCGGTGGCCCGAGCAAGAAGTTCGGTCCATGCAGCGATGGTGCGTTGTACTTCGCGCACCTGCGGAGCGTCGTCTTCGATGGCGATCTCGACATCGGCCCCGAGATCGCCGCTCTCGGTCAACCGGCCCGTCCTCATCACGTCGTCCCGATAGGCCCGGCTATCGTCTGGGCGCCGGCGTATCTGCTCGTTGCCTCCGGCGACTGGAGCGGCGCGGCCGCCGGCATGTGGACGCGACCGGCCGGCGTCGCGCTCGGCCTTGGGCGGTGGTACATCCAGGCGGCGTTCTTGTCGTCGTGGCTGGCGATGGCCGCCGGGCTGGTTGTCCTGCATTTCCGCCTGCGGCGCGAGTTCGGCGGCGCGATTGCGCTTCTGACGTGCGCGCTGACGCTCGGCGCGACGACCCTCGCGTGGTACGTGATTTACGAGCCGTCCATGACGCACGCCGTGTCGTTCGGCGTCGTGGCGGCGGCGCTGATCCTGACGGAGCGCTGGTTCGTCGACCGTCCGCCGTCGTGGCGGCACGCCGTCTTTCTCGGGATGTGCTTCTCGCTCGTCATGGTGGTGCGCCCGGAAGACGGTGTGTACCTCGTGTTTCCCCTTGCGGCGCTCCTGTTCGCGCCGGCTTTTCGCGACGCACCCGTTCGCGCACGCTTGCGGCTCGCGGGCACCACGCTCATCGGCGCGGCGCCGTTGATTCTCTTGCAAAAGATGTCCTGGCGTGACGTCGGATCTGTCTTTGCGGACTCTGCGTGCTCTGCGTTCAACGTCGTGACTTCAATCGCAGCAGTCTGAAAAGCAAGAATCTGGACTACGAAGCACGGAGAAACAAACATAGAAACGGCGAAGCCATTGTCTACGACTGAAACTCCGTTGCTTCGTTGCTCTGGGTGAACCCGTTGACTCTGCCCATTCCGCTATCTGTGCTCGCCATCCTCACCTTCGGCGCGCTCCTGGTGGAAGCGCGCCGCGCGTCGCGGAACGAGCGCGCTCAGCGATCCCGCGGCGGCGTCGAGCCCGCGGATGACGTGTACAAAATAATGCGCGTCGCGTATCCAGGCGCCTTTCTGTCGATGTTCGCAGAAGGCGCCGTGCGTGGCGCCCCCCCGGCTACCGTGCTCCTCGCGGGCGCGGGTGTCTTCGCCGCCGCGAAAATCCTCAAGTGGTGGGCCATTCTGTCCCTGGGTCCGTTCTGGACCTTCCGCGTCATCGTGGTGCCAGGCGCTCCGCTGACCGTAAAAGGACCGTATCGATGGCTTCGGCATCCCAATTACGTGGGGGTGATGGGCGAACTGGCCGGTGTCGCGGCGGCCGCCGGCGCTCCCGTGTCCGGATCCCTGGCCGTCGTCGCGTTCGGCGCGCTGATGATCAAGCGAATCGCGGTCGAGGAGCGTGCGCTCCGGAATCGCGTCGACAGGCCCGCTGACCCGAAACGGCGTCTAACGCCGTGATGCAAGTCACGACGAGCCTCGAATGCCGGGCGGCTTGGGTGGACCACGGGCTGCTCAAGATCGCCCGCCATCAACCCACACAGCTCAGCCCCCGGCACCTGACTTGCAGCCTATAATACGGATCGCGATGGCTTCTCATCAGCGACCGGCGTTCGGATGGTCGGATTCTCCGCCGTCGCGCCGGATCTCTGTCTGCCTGCTGGTCGCCGCGCTCGCCTTCCTGGTTCTGCCCTCCTACGGCACGGCCCAGGCTCCCCGGCGTCCGGCCACGCCGCTGCAGACCGCCACCCGGGCCTTCATCGAGGGCCGTTACGACGAAGTCGATGCGACGACGGACAAGCTTGACGCGCGCGATCCGAACGTCGTGGCGCTCAAAGCACGCGCCGCGATCGCGCGCGGACGCTACACTCCGGCCGAGTCGCTGCTGCGGCCGATCGTGTCGCGCGCGCCGGCGAGCGAGGCGGCGCTGGAGCTCGGCCTCCTGCAGCAGATGCTCGGGCGACCCGACGCCGCCGGCATCCTCGAGAAAGTCGCCGCGCTCGCGGACACGACCAACGATGCGATCGAGATGGCGCGTGCCGCGCGGGCGCTGCGCGCGCTGGAACGTTTCGACGAAGCCAACGCCGCGTACCGCGACGCGGCGAACGCCCTGCCCGGCGATCCGGCCGTTCAGACCGGGTGGGGCGAGCTGTTCCTCGAGAAGTACGAGAAGGCGGAGGCGCTGAAGTCGTTCCAGATGGCGCTGCAGGCCGATCCACGATGGACGCCGGCGCTCGTCGGGTCGGCGCGCGCGCTCGCCGACGACAACCCGCCGCAGGCTGTCGCGCTCGCGAAACGCGCGCTCGAGCTGAATCCCTCGTCGGTGGACGCGCTCGTCTTTCTGGCGGAAGAGGCGGCCGACGCCAGCCACCACGACGAGGCGCGGCAATCCCTGGACAAAGCGCTGGCGGTGAACCCTTCGAGCCTCGCCGCGCACGCACTCAGCGCCGCTTTGTCGTATGTCGAGGACAAGCCGCAGGACTTCGAGGCCGCGGCCGCGAAGGCGCTCGCCATCGCCCCCGGCTACGGGGAGGTCTACCGGGTGGCCGGCGAGCTCGCCGGGCACAATTACCGCTTCGACGAAGCCGTCGAGCTGACGCGCCGCGGTCTCGTGCTCGACAGCCGCAATCCGCGCGCGCTGGCCGACCTCGGCTCGCATCTGCTGCGCACCGGCGACGAGCCGGGCGCGCGTGTCGCGCTCGAGGCGTCGTTCAAGGCGGATCCGTACAACAAGCTCACCTACAACCTGTTGACGATGATGGACACGCTCGACAAGTTCGTCACCGTGCGCGACGGCGACGTCGTGATGCGCCTGCACAAGGACGAGGCGCCGGTCCTGCAGGACTACGCGATGGCGCTCACGCACCAGGCGCTCAGCACGCTGTCGGCGCGCTACGAGTTCACGCCGCGCGGACCGATCCTGATCGAGATCTTTCCCAAGCACGACGATTTCGCCGTCCGGACCGCCGGCCTGCCCGGCATGATCGGTGCGCTCGGCGTCTGCTTCGGCCGCGTGGTCACTTTGGATTCGCCCAAGGCGCGTCCGCCCGGCGAGTTCCAGTGGGAGGCGACGCTCTGGCACGAGCTCGCGCACGTCATCACGCTGCAGATGTCCAATCAGCGCGTGCCGCGGTGGCTCACCGAAGGGATCTCGGTCTACGAGGAGAAGAAGGCGCGATCCGAGTGGGGCCGCGAGATGGACGTGCAGTTCGCCGGCATGCTGAATCGCGGCGAAACGCTGAAGCTGCGCGATCTGAACGCCGCGTTCCAGAACCCGAAGACGATCTCGCTGGCCTACTACCAGGCGTCGCTTCTGGTCGAGCACATTGTCAGCGCGTACGGCGACGCGGGGATGCGCAGGCTGCTGCGCACCTACGGTCAGGGAATCGATACCGACGCCGCGCTCAAGGCCGCGCTGAACACCGACCTGGATCAGCTGCAAGTGGGATTCGACCAGACCATCGAACGGCTCTTCGGCGACATGCGGCGCGCGATGACGGCGCCGGGCGATCGGGAAGCGCTGCGCGCGCCGACCGCGGTGCTGCGCGCGCTCGCCAGCGAGAACCCGCGCAGCTTCCCCGTTCAGATGGCGCTCGGCACCGCTCTGCGGAAGGAGAACGCGCTGGACGAAGCGATGCAGGCGTTCGAGCGGGCGGCGGCGCTCGTGCCCGTGGCGGGAGGGAAGGACAGCCCGCACGAGCAGATGGCGGCCATCGCGCTCGAGAAGAAGGATCGCCCGCGGGCGATT
>Ga0066682_10000800_pt1 | contig 11112 bp, 9 predicted proteins | sample GraSoiAngelo_131_FD_65628 | JGI IMG/M metagenome (GOLD analysis project Ga0066682, IMG submission 65628) | Grasslands soil microbial communities from the Angelo Coastal Reserve, California, USA - 14_0929_02_30cm | ecosystem: Environmental > Terrestrial > Soil > Grasslands | place: USA... | reverse complement strand
ACTGCCAACATCACCGCACTACACATCACGGGCAGCTTCACGGCGGACAGCAAAGAGTACGACGGCAACAACACCGCCACGGTGGCGACGCGCAGTCTTAGCGGCACAATCGGCACGGACGCGGTTAGTCTGACGGGCGGCACGGCCACCTTCAGCGACAAGAACGTGGCCAGCGGCAAGACGGTGACCCTGACCGGTGCGAGCCTGACGGGTGCCGATGCTGGCAACTACGTGTTGGACTCGGTTGCCACCACCACGGCGAATATCACTGCATTGCACATCACTGGCACTTTCACGGCCGACAACAAGCCCTATGACGGCAATGACTCGGCCATGGTGCTGACGCGTTCTTTGAGCGGCGTGATTCCGCTGGACGTTGTCACGCTGACGGGCGGCACAGCCACCTTCAGCGATAAGAACGTGGGCAACGGCAAGACGGTAACGCTAACGGACGCGATCCTGAGCGGCGCCGACGCCGGCAACTACGTGCTGGACTCTGTGGGGACGACCACCGCGAACATCACCGCGGTGACGCTGACGGCGGCGATCATCGGGGACCCGACCCGACCGTACAACGGGAACACGACGGCGACGTTGACGGCGGCGAACTTCTCGCTGACCGGTGTAGTCGGCACGGAGAACTTCACGGTGACGCAGACGGCCGGGACCTACAACAGTGCCAACGTGGCGACGGCGACCACGGTGGCGGCGAGTCTGGGCGCGGGCGACTTTACGCCGACCGGCGGCGCCGCGGCGAGCAACTATGTGCTGCCGACGACAGCGAGCGGCGCGGGGCACATTACGGCGGTGACGGCGACGGCATCAATCCCTGGCAATCCGACGAAGCCGTATAACGGCAACACCACTGCGACATTGACCTCCGCTAATTTCTCGCTCTCGGGTTTGGTTGGCAGTGACGGCTTCACGGTGACGCAGACGGTTGGGACTTATAACAGTAAGGATGTCGCGACGGCTAACACGGTGACGGCTAGCTTGTCAGCCGGCGACTTCACGCCTGGCGGTGGCTCATTGGCAAGTAACTATGTGTTGCCGACGACGGCGAGCGGCGCGGGGCATATTACAAAGACGAATGCGACTGTTGTGGTCACGCTCTACACCTGCCCCACCACGACCTACACCGGTCTTCCGCACACGGCGACCGTCACCTCGATCACCGGTGTGAACGGCGAGACGGGGGCCACTGTGGGCACGGTTGACGTGAGTCACACGACCCACACCGACGCGGGCACGTATGCCAGCGACTACTGGTTCTTCACGGGCACGGCCAACTACAACAATATCGGCAATACGACGATCACCGACTGCATCGCCAAGGCTGACCCTGTGGTCGTGGTCACGCCTTACAACCTTACCTATAACGGCCAGTCGCATACTGCGACAATGACGTCGATCACCGGTGTCAACGGGGAGACGGGAGCCACTGTGGGCACGGTTGACGTGAGTCACACGACACACACCAACGCCGGGACCTATAGCACCGACTACTGGTTCTTGACGGGCACGGCCAACTACAACAACATCGGCAACACCACGATCCCCGATACCATCATCAAGGCGCACCTGACGGAGACGGCCGATGACAAGTCCAAGACTTACAATAATGCGCCGTTTACTGCGTTTACGGCGACCCTCAGCGGATTCGTCAATGGTGAAACTGACAGCGTGCTGCGTGGCACTGGCGCTTTGTCAGGCGCAGCGGGATTCACCGGTCCTGCGGTCGGCGCTATCCTTCCAGGGACCTACACGATTACCCCGACCCAGAGCACGCTCAGCGCGACGAACTACGACTTCACACCGTTGGTCAATGGGACTCTGACGATTGGGTATGGGAACTGCAGTGGGTCGAACCCCGGAGGTGTCATTTTGCAGCCAATCAATGCCGACGGAAGCAGCATATTCCCCCGCAGCGGCCGCACTGTTCCAGTGAAGTTCACGGTGTGCGACGCCAACGGCAACCCCATCTCCGACCCTAATGTGGTCTTTGCAGGCACGGGCGGCCAGTTGACGATGCTTAGCGCGGTGCGGGGCCAACTCCAGACCGTGGACGAAACTGGGTATAACGATATTCCGGACGCTGCCTTCCGCTATGCTGGTGGCATGTGGATCTTCAACATGGGCACGAGCAACCTACAGCAAAACACCACCTACACATTCCGCATCAATCTGAAATATGGCGCCATCACCTTTGTGATCGCCATAAAGTAACGCCATCTCCCCGGTAGAAAAGAGATAAGCTAGGAACCAGCGCCGAGAGGTAAAAGTCCTCTCGGCGCTTTCTCTTTTCTGCGAATTCTGGAAGCGGCGGTTCACCCGAACCGCCCGCAGCGATTGCGGTCAATCGCCCTTACCTGTTTGACTGTTTGGCGCACATCCTGCGCGTCTCGGATTCGGGAGCACACTCGCCTCGAGTGTTGGTTCCGGCGCCCACGCCGAAACAATCTTCTCTAATTCCCTTTCGGAAAAGTCCGTGATCGCGAGGGCGCGTGCGCTCCCCAGAGCGTAATCCGGACTTCTCAATCGTAAGATCGGGAATTAAATCAAGGCGTGGAAGCGGTCCGTCTCTTCAAGTTACTTGACCGCGATCAACGCAACACGTTCGTCGCGTGCTTTCTCGGGTGGTCGCTGGATGCGTTCGATTTTTTCCTGCTCACGTTTGTGATTGCGGCGATGGCGCACGATTTTGGCACGAGCATCGCCAAGCTCAGTTACGCGATCACACTTACGCTGGCGATGCGCCCGGTGGGCGCGTTCATCTTCGGGTTGCTGGGCGACCGGTTCGGGCGGCGCATTCCGCTCATGGTCGACATTATTTTTTATTCGGCCATGGAATTGCTCACAGCCTTTTCTCCGAATTACACCTGGCTGCTGATTTTTCGCGCGCTTTATGGGATCGGCATGGGCGGAGAGTGGGGGCTGGGCGCATCCCTGGCGATGGAAACTTTGCCGACCGCTGCGCGCGGCTTGTTCTCTGGAATTCTGCAACAGGGCTATGCGTTCGGTTACCTGCTGGCAGCGGTCGTTTACTGGGCGGTGTTTCCATTCTTCGGCTGGCGCGGTTTGTTCGTGGCAGGAGTGCTGCCGGCCTTTCTTGTTATTTTCATCCGCGCGCGCGTTCCGGAATCGCCAGCATGGTTGCGTCGGCGCACCGCGCCGACTGATTTTTGGAAGAACGTGCTGACCGTCGTGAGGCGGCACTGGGCTCTTTTTCTTTACGTGATCCTGTTGATGACGGCATTCAACGCCATGTCGCACGGGACGCAGGACATGTATCAAACCTTTCTCGGCGAACAACGGCACTACGGCGTGACGCAAAAGGCGGCGACCGGGATCATTTACGCCTTTGGCGCGATCTGCGGCGGAACGATTGTCGGTCATCTCTCGCAAAAATGGGGCCGGCGTCGCGCGATCATTTTTGCAGCGGTGTTCGGGATCCTTCTAATTCCCACCTGGGTTTTTTCGCCGAGTTTTTCCCTGCTGGTGATTGGCGGATTCGCCATGCAATTCATGGTGCAAGGCGCATGGGGAATCGTGCCAGTGCACTTAAATGAGCTTTCCCCGCAGGAGTTGCGCGGAACTTTCCCAGGGTTTGCCTACCAGCTCGGGAATTTACTCGCCGCGAATACGGCCGTGGTGGAGGCGCGGCTGGCCGACCATTTTCGCGACGCGAGCGGGCATCCGGATTACGCGAAGGCGCTCGCGCTTTTCGCGCTGGTCATTTTTGTGGCGCTGATCGTACTGGCCGCGATCGGGCCCGAGGAGCGCGGCAAAGAATTCTAGTGATGGACCGCGGGTGGCGTTGGCTCCGATCCGGTGCTCGCCGGTTGCGGCTGCGCGGCGGCTACTTGGGGAGACGCGTGATACACACCGGGTCCATAGCGTTCTTCGACAATTGCTTCTGCGATTCTCTCCGACAGCAGTTCGCGATATTCGGCATCGCGCGCCTGGTTTCCCTCGGACCGATTGCTCAAGAATCCGCACTCCACCAGAACTGCCGGATAGTAGGCGAGGCGCAGGACGCGGAAATTCGCTGTGTGCACGCCCCGATTCACCGAGTGCGGGATCGTCATCAGCTTGGATTGGATCCGATTCGCCAGTTCAGATGAAGTGCCTGAGTGATAATAGGTCTCGAAGCCGTGAACACCGCGTCGGCGTGAATCGTTGAAATGAATACTGACGAAGATGGCATTTTTCTGCGAATTCTCGATGGCGACGCGTTGATCCAGAGGAAGGAAAACATCCGAGGACCGCGTCATCACGGTTTCTAGTTCCGATTCGCGCAAATTACGCTCGAGACGTTGGGCAACGTCGAGAGCAACCATCTTCTCCGGCGGTCCGTAGCGGCGATACGCGCCATTATCTTTCCCGCCATGTCCCGCATCCACCACTACTGTCGTAAAAGTCTTGCTCGTGTTTTTCGTCGGCACTGTCGTGCAAGCAGCCAACGAAGCGACGAAAGCGATGGCAAGAGCGCGGTTGATCAGGCGCGGCATTCCGGTTAGATACCAAAAAGTGCTTCTTTAGCAAAAGTTTTCGGTCGGCAACTTCAGGCGTCGCGCTTTGATTTCATCCAGCAACAACTAATTTTCCGGCGATCACACACACAAAAAGCACTTGTTTTTTGCGCGGCTGCACTTAAAGGCGTTTACCACTTTTATGACGATCCGATTAGCGATTCTGCCTTTGCTCCTGGCATTGAATTTTTCAATGTGCAAGAGAAATCCAAGCCCTACCGCGAGCTCCGAGCCGGCGACTTCATCTCCGACACCGGCTGAGGCGACTGCTGGCGGCAGTCCGGGCCCGGGTGTTGCGGGGGCAGCGTCGGCGCCGAAAATTACCAAACCCGTTGTCGATCAAACGGCGCAGACACTCATCTTTTGTTATCATCGTTTGGTCGACAAGATTCGCTATCCAGGCACTGAGATCACACCGACCGCGTTTGAAGCGGAGATGAAACAACTTAAGGATGCCGGGATCACCGTAATCAGCCTGCAAGATTTGCTCGCCTGGAAGCGTGGCGAAAAAAATATACCGCCAAGATGCGCGGTCATCACTTTCGATGATGGTTGGAAATCTCAATATGAAGTCGCATGGCCAATGATGAAAAAATTTGGGTACCCCTTCACGATGTTCATTTACACCGAAGGCGTACGTGGAGGTAGCTTGGGCGGCGGGGAGGCGATCACGTGGGAACAACTCGCCGATATGCGTGACAACGGAGTTGATATCCAGGCGCACACCGCAACGCATCAAGACTTGCGCGAAGGGCATAACATCATGCTGGCTGCCCCCGGCGGGAAGAGGACGAGAACGAAATTGACGGGGCCCCAATACGAGCAATGGGTCCAGAACGAAGTGGTCGGCTGTAAACAGCTTCTCGAGCAGAGGCTTGGCATCAAAGTGAATTGTTTCGCCGTGCCCTTCGGCAGTTATAACGAGCACGTCAAAGAAATTGCACGAAATGCCGGATACGAAGCAATGTTTACCGTTTACGGTCAGCCCATCACCTTTACCTCCCCAACCGATTCACTGGGACGTTATGCGATTGAAGCGAACAAGCCCAAAGTGTTCGTTGACGCAGTCAAGATGATCGGCACATCTAGCGCTGGGGCGACTGCGGTCGCTGAAGTGGGCGCGACTAATCTCTCGACCCAACCAGCGGACGGCGAAACCGTGCGCACGGCGCTGCCCCTTATCAAAGCGAACCTCAGCGGAGTCGGCGCAATCGAACCCGGCAGCGTGCAAATGCGCGTGAGCGGACTCGGTGTTGTTCCGGTAAGTTACGATCCGAAAACCGGAACGGTCTCATATCAAGTAACGCAAAAACTGCGCGAAAACTCGTGCACGGTGATTGTGAGCGCGAAATCGGAAGGCAAAAAGGTCGAGGCGCACTGGACCTTCGGCATCGATGCGGCTGCCGCGGGTGCACCGGCGCCCGCGCCGGCAAAGCCCGCGCCGACGGCGAAGAAATAGTTGAGCGATGATGATCCGGGGAGCGCACGCGTCCCGCGTGCTGGTTTGGGCGTCTCGCGGAAACAATCTTTGTAGAAAAGTTCGCGATCGCGAGAATGCGATCGCCAACACGCCAGACGCGTGTGGTCTCCAAGCGAATTAACGTTATGTTTTCACAACTCGGCGATAAGCTGCAGGACATTTTCAAAGAGTTGCGCGGCCACGGCACGATCAGCGAATCGAACATCGACGCCGCGCTGCGCCAGGTTCGCCTCGCTTTACTGGAGGCTGATGTCGATTTTCAAGTCGCCAAGAAATTCATCGCCCGTGTGAAGGAAAAGGCACTCGGGGAAGCAGTCCTTCGCAGCATCACACCAGGTCAGCAGATCGTCAAAATTTTTCATGCCGAGCTATCTGCGTTGCTCGGGGGCGACGCCGCGCCACTGAATCTCGAAAAACCTGGCCGCATTTTGATTGTAGGCCTCAACGGCTCCGGCAAGACGACTTCGTCCGCCAAGCTGGCGCGCCTCTTAAAAAAGCAAGGTCACGCGCCAGCTTTGATTGCGTGCGATTTGCAACGGCCGGCCGCAATTGAACAACTTGCTACGCTGGGGAAGCAAATTGACGTTCCGGTTTACACTCCCGATCCGAACGAGAAGAATGTCCAACGAGCAGCCGCGGCTGCACTGGAATGGCATGATCGCGACGGAGTTAACATAGACATTTTCGATACCGCGGGCCGGCAGGAAATCGATGAAGCGCTGATTCAGGAATTGAAAGCGCTCAAAGATTTTCTGCGACCGCAGGAAACTTTGCTCGTTGTCGATGCGGCAACCGGCCAGCAAGCGGTCAGCATCGCAACTCGTTTCAACGATGTTTTAGAAATCACCGGAATCATCTTAACCAAACTCGATGGCGACGCGCGCGGTGGCGCGGCCTTGTCGATGCGGGAGGTTACGCGGCGTCCAATCAAATTCGCCGGCACCGGCGAAAAGCTGGACCAATTCGAGCTGTTCGTTCCCGAGCGGCTGGCGGGCCGGATTCTCGGAATGGGCGACGTGATTGGTCTTGTCGAGAAAGCGGCTGAAGCGGTTGATGAAGAGGAAGCCGCGCGTCTGGAGCGGAAACTGCGAACGGCATCATTCGATTTCAACGATTTTCTGGCGCAATTTAAAATGATGCGGAAACTGGGTCCGCTCGAAAATATTCTTGGCATGTTGCCCGGCATGAGTAACATGCAGGGCCTTTCGGTTGACGAGAAGCAGCTCAAGCGCACGGAAGCCATTGTGCTTTCGATGACGAGCGAAGAGCGGACACGCCCTGACATCCTAAATGCGCGGCGTCGTCAGCGCATCGCGCGTGGCAGCGGCAGCACCGTGACTGAGGTAAACGATTTGCTGCGCCGCTTCGGTCAAATGCGCAAGATGATGAAAAGCGCGGGCAAAATGAAAAAAATGATGGCGCAGATGGCGCGAATGAAAACTTAACATGGCAGTTTCAATCAGATTACGCAGAGAAGGAGCAAAGAATCGCCCCTATTACAAAGTGGTGGTGGCCGACAGCCGCAGTCCACGCGAGGGCAGATTCATCGAGATCATCGGCACGTACGATCCCAAGAAACCAGGTCACAACAGTACGTTGAAAGTGGATCGCGTGGAATATTGGATGGCGCGCGGCGCTCAGCCATCGGACACGGTGCGGAGCTTGCTCAAAAAAAGTAAGAAACAAGACGAGCCTGCTCCGGCCGCGGCAACGCCAGCATCGGCCGAACCGAAGGCGACTCCGATTATTCCTACCGATACATCGCCAGCTACGCCTGAAGCGACGTGAAAGAATTTCTTGAGTTCGTCATTCGACAATTGGTCGAATATCCCGATGAGATGATGCTCTCGGAAATTCCCAGCGGAAAAACCACGATCTTCAAATTGCAACTTCGGCAAAGCGACGTCGGTCGGGTCATTGGCCGCAATGGCCAAACCATTCACGCGATCCGTGCCTTGCTCGCTAGTTCCGCCGCGCGGCATGGCCAACGGGCCACTCTCGAAATCGTGGAGTAACACAGGCGTCTTGCCTGTATCTGAAATCAGTTTGACGTTCACAGGCCGGAAGCCTGGGTTACGAATGAAGATCGATATCCTGACGTTATTCCCGGAAATCTGCCGGGCGCCGCTGAGCGAAAGCATCATGAAACGTGCGCAGGAAAATGGAACTATCGATCTTCACATCCATAACCTGCGCGACTGGACGAAGGATAAACATCACATTGTTGATGACGCGCCGTTTGGCGGCGGCCAGGGGATGATCATGAAGCCGGAACCGATTTTTGCGGCGGTTGAAGATCTTCGAAATCGAACGCCGAACACCGAACACCAGACATCGAAGGTCGTGCTCATGTCGCCGGCTGGGCGCCGTTTCGATCAATCGATGGCGCAACGGTTTTCGTGTGAATCGCACCTCATCGTTATCTGCGGTCATTACGAGGGGGTCGATCACCGCGTTATCGAACACCTTGTCGATCTTGAGATTTCGATCGGCGATTACGTACTGACGAATGGCGCGATTGCTGCAGTCGTGCTCGTCGATGCAATCGCGCGGCTTGTTCCTGGGGTGCTCGGTCACGAACATTCCGCCGCGGATGATAGTTTTAGCGTGGGCTTGCTTGAAGCGCCGCAATACACGAGGCCGGCAGAATTTCGCGGATGGAAAGTTCCGGACGTCTTGCTTTCGGGAAATCACGCGAGGATTGTGGCCTGGCGAAAAGAACAAGGACTCAAAAGAACGAAGCAAAACAGGCCGGATTTGCTTCAATAAATTTGGTAGAGATTGTTTTGGCGCGTGGCGCCGAAACCAGCACGCGAGAGACGTGCGCTACCTTACCTTTCCCAACACCACGCACGCGTTAATTCCGCCAAATCCAAACGAGTTGCTCATGACGTGAGTCAATTTCGCTTCGCGTCCGTTATTTGGAACAATATCGAGATCGCAAGCCGGATCGGCATGTTGGTAGTTAATTGTTGGGGGAATCCACTGTCGATCCAACGCAAGGGCGCAAAGCGCCGCTTCGATCGCACCGGTCGCGCCGAGCGGGTGCGCGTAATAACCTTTTGTGCCGCTGACTGGAATTCGCCGGGCGTGATCGCCGAACACTTGTTTGATCGACATCGTTTCGGCCCTGTCATTTAGCTGCGTCGAGCTTGCATGCGCATTGATATAATCGATTTGCTCGGGCGCGACCCGTGCGTCAGCAAGCGCATCGCGCATCGCGCGAACGCATGAATCACCGCTCGGAAGGGGCGCGGTCATATGAAAAGCATCGTTGTTTAAACTGTAGCCGAGCACCTCGGCGTAAATCCGCGCCCCGCGGGCTCGCGCATGCTCGAGCTCCTCGATGATTAGCGAGGCCGCGCCTTCGCCCATCACGAATCCGTCGCGCACCAAGTCGAACGGCCGACAAGCCAGAGCGGGATCGCCCGACCAGCGGCTCATCGTTTTAATGATGTCGAATGCCCCGACCGTGATCGTCGTGAGAGGCGCCTCCGCTCCTCCGGCGACGATCACATCGGCGAAATCATCCCGAATATAACGAAGCGCTTCGCCCACTGACACTGTGCCACTCGCACAACTGTTCGAATTCGTTGTGCCCACGCCGCGAAAACCGAAGTCAATCGCGATGTTCGAATGGGCTGACCCACCAAAAACCTGGACAGCGAGCGTAGGTTGAACTCCGCGGGCGCCTTTTTTCAGATATCGGATGTATTGATCTTCGGCCTTGCAGACACCGCCAAGTGCGGTGCCAAAACTGACCCCGACGCGATGCTGCGGTTTTTCGCGGGAATATTCGAGCTGCGCGTCATCGAGTGCGAGCTTCGCAGATGCGACGGCGAACTGTGCATAGCGGTCGAGCCGTTTCAAGCGATGCGGCTCAAAGAATTCCTCCGGATCCCAATCGCGAATCTCGCCCGCGCAACGCACGCGAAAAGCGCTGGGGTCGAAACTAGCAATGCTGTTGATGCCACTCGTCTCCGCCAGAATCCCGTTCCAAAAATTCTCGCGCCCACGTCCGACGCAAGTGATTGGACCAATCCCCGTGATGACAACACGTCTTCGGCTCATGCGGTAACCTTGTTTGCCCTTGCCTCGACGTATGACTTCATGCAGCGCAATGTTTTACTAGCGATGTTATGAATGAAAAAATCGCCGATAATTTTGTCGGCAATCGGGGCCAGTAGGTTCACCCGAAAAGCCAAATCGTGTTTAATCTCGACCAGCACTCCGGCCGGCGCATCCTGAAATGTCCAAACTACGCACATTCCTTTTGTGAACGCTTTCAAATGATGAAAGCGGATTTCAAGACGCTCGCGATCGATGATTTGCTCGGAAGTCCAGGAAATCGGAATGCCGGAACGTATCGCCGCCATCACGACGACATTTCTAATCGGGCCATGTTCGAGATAACGGATGTAGCGGTAGTGCGGTAGAATCCGCGGCCACAACTCCAAGTTCGCCGCCGTCTCGAAAATCGTCATTCTCGGTGCGCACATGATGATGGAGTTGGTCTTGTGCATTGGAAGTGATCGCCACCGCAAAATAAAAACCCACTTAGCTATCGATGTTGCGCAGCTTCTGTTGAACATCACACCCTTCGTCGAAAATCAATTTGATAAAAGAGAAAAATCGTCCGCCAAGCATCCGAGAACAAGCTGTCGCTGGCGGAAATGAATCTGCCTATTCGGAGTCCGAAGGCAGGGGTTCGAACCCTTACCTTCGATTCGGACGTGTTGAGTCGGCAGGTATCTCTCAAACACCGCGTCTGGCAGCGTCGGCTTCTCGTGCCAGTTGGGCCATATACGCGAAAAACGCTTGCGATTGGCCACGGAAAAGCCCCATGCGCGTTAGGAACCTGAGAGCACCCATGGCGGCGCCCTGCGTGTTCGTTGGCCGAATGATCGAAACAATGGGGAGGCTTCGACTTAGGAACGGACATGGTTCGGGCATGATCAGGGCCTTGTCGAAGAGCTCGTTTTCCACCTCCAGATCCCGAAACGTCACTCTAACGCCTGTTACCGGATCGACAGCAGTCAGAGGAGGCGCATTACCCGCCACATCCGACCAGGTTTGAAAGTGCATGGTCTCGGTCGGGCC
>Ga0066682_10000799_pt1 | contig 11114 bp, 6 predicted proteins | sample GraSoiAngelo_131_FD_65628 | JGI IMG/M metagenome (GOLD analysis project Ga0066682, IMG submission 65628) | Grasslands soil microbial communities from the Angelo Coastal Reserve, California, USA - 14_0929_02_30cm | ecosystem: Environmental > Terrestrial > Soil > Grasslands | place: USA... | reverse complement strand
ATGTTTATTATCACCCGCGTGTGTCCGAGGTGAACCGGCGTGCGTGCGAAATGCTGCGAGGCGTTTTCGAAGCGTACCTTATTGATCCCGACAGGCTCGGCGAAGGCGCGATGAGACGCATTGAAAGGGAAGGATTGCATCGCACGGTATGCGATTACGTCGCTGGAATGACGGATCGATATTTGATGGAAGAATACCAGCGCATTGCCGGGTAGCATGCCGCACCTGCCCTGATAGTTTTCGCTTGCAGCGCAGGTTTCCATTTGCGCCAAAGGCGCTATCTCAAACTAGCCTGGGGCATCGCCCCAGGAATTCAAATCCCCATGTAAACAAGCGCTGAAAGCGCGATTCAATTGCCGGATGGATTCAGCCTGGTGCCCGAAGCGAATCGCGCTTTCAGCGCTTGTGACTTCGCATTTCGGTAATCCTGGGGCGTTGCCCCATGCTTTGACATGAATGTGGCGCCTTTGGCACTGAGCATGTAGTAGCATAGGGCTAATATCCGCAGCTATGTGGCGGCGTTACCGATTTCGTCGTGCAAATATCTAATGAGAAAACGAAGCCGCTGATTGAGAGAATGTTCTTCGAGGACGCGCTGCCGCCGCAACGGATCGTTCACGAATGTTGAAGCAATGAGGTCGGCCAGCATTTCCAAGTCACGCAATTCCGCAAGATATCGATCGACCTTCGCCGGGAGCTGACGACCGTTATTTTTCAGATTTGCGTAGAGCTCGAGTACTTTCGCGCCAAGCGCTTCGGTCTCGACCGTGGTTGCGTCGCGCGACTCGACAACATCGATCTTCGCAATCGGGAACGGCGTTTCCTGTCTGAAACTGGCGAAGCGCACACGTTGGAGGCCTTGCAGGATCAAATTCGACGTGCCGTCGCCACGGCCAACGCAAGCACGGATCAATCCAACGGTGGCGAGATGAAAAAAATCCTCCGGCGCGTGCCAGGCCGGACAACTCGGCTTGATAAGCGTCACGCAAAACATGCGATGATGCTGAAGCGCGTGTTGTAGCATCTGGCGATAACGCGGCTCAAAAATATAGAGTGGAAGCAGTGCGTGGGGAAAGAGCACTGAGCCGGGCAGCGGCATTACCGGCAGTTGTTTTGGCAAAATTACGGATGAACCCATGGTCGTTATGCTCCCTTTACGATATGTGCGCCGAATAAAGAGCAAGCGAATCGAACGCTGATTTGTGAAAGCGTTGCAGCTTTAAAGCGGACGATCTACCGCTTCCACGATTTAACGCCGCGACCGATTCCCAGCGCGCGAAGCTGTTTCAGTGAGAGTTGCCCTTCGATGTCGTTCGCCTCGCCCACCGACGCATAAACAAGCGCCGAGCCGGCTCGCGCGAGCAGGACCCGCGAAATTGCGCCAAGGCGACCGATGCCCATCGCGGCAATGGGAAGACCCACATGCTTGTTTGTTACGAACTCGAGCAAACGCGCGAGCTCGATCGGCGTGTCGGTGCGCGTCGCTACCTTGAAAATATTTGCGCCATTTGCTTTGGCCGCGCGCGCTTTCCTCGCAAGCATCCGCGGATGCGGGGTCGATTTGAAGTTGTGGAACGAAATGATGCGCCGCACTCTTTTCCGCTTAGCCAATGTGAACAACCCGCGCATCGCGGATGCTGAGCGTAATTCAACGTCGAGATACTCCGCGTGATTTAAAAACCTGGTGAGCAGGTCGCGTCGTTGCCGGAGTGATAATTTGTTCGCGCCGCCTTCCTCCGGATGTCGCGCTGTGATAATGAGCAGCGCGGGTAGCTTGGGCAATTTGTTTTCCAATTGATCCACAATACCTGCGAGACGATCCAGACGTAACTCGAAGAAATTCGGCGGCCTGCGGATCCGCATGGCACGATCCATATCCGCAGGCGATGCGATCACGCCAACAACGCGCGGCCCGTTCGGCGCTGACCTACGCGCAGTCATTTTCTAATGATCAATGGCGAAACCATTCTCTCGACATACTTGGCGATGATATCGAACTCGAGATTCACCAGGTCGCCAGCCCGCGCACGGTTGAGATTCGTATGCCGTCTTGTATAAGGTATGATCCATACGGCGAAGCTTTTTGGAATAACTTCAGAAACCGTGAGGCTGATTCCGTTGATGGCGATGGAACCTTTTGAAGCGACATAGTGCGCGAACTCGCGCGGCAATTCGATTTCCAATCGAAAATCTGCGCCGCTCTTGCCGAAGGCGACAATGGGCGACACGCAATCAATGTGGCCTTGTATAAAATGCCCGCCGAGGCGCCCCTCCGCGCGCAAAGCCGCCTCGAGATTGACCGGACTGTTCTGCCGCAATCTGTTCAGGTTCGTGCGAGCGATTGTTTCCTCGAGCAGATCGAAGGTCAGACGGTCCCCACGGCGCGAAGTTAGTGTAAGGCAACAGCCATTTACGGCTATACTCTCGCCGCTTCTTGCCTGTTTCGCAGTACGCGGCGCGGCAATTTGCAATCGAGCGCCACCACCATTCGTGCGCATCGCGACAACCGTGCCGACTTCTTCAATCAGACCGGTGAACATCAAGGTAGGCTAATAGCCAATGGTCAATAGCCAATAGCGAATTGCCGATACGCTGCGATTCATTGACAGTCGGAGCGGTTACCACCTTTTCTTTGGCCATGCGCTTGAAAAAAATCCAGCCAACCATTCTCACGGCGGCGACGAAATTCCGGGAATGAGCAACAGGTTACATACGACCCATGCGTCTCATGAGCCGCATATGTCACATGGCAAGCTGGTAAAAACAGCGGCGAGCGGTGTGCGTATAGCGATTCTCTCCGGCATTTTATTTCTATCAGGCATTGGCGCGCTCATTTTCGAAACTCTGTGGTTGCGATTGAGCGGGCTGGCATTCGGCAACTCAGTTTGGGCTGCGGCGTTGATTCTCTCCAGTTTCATGGCTGGACTGGCGTTAGGAAATGCGCTCGCCGCATCCTCGAGAATTCGGCGATGGCGACCACTTCATTTATACGCGGTGCTGGAGGTGCTCGTCGCGTTGTTTGGATGCACGATTGTTTTTGCTCTTCCTGTGCTTGGCGAATTGATGCGGCCTGCGTGGCAAACGCTTTGGAATTATCAGCCGACTCTGTTGGGGCTGCGTTTTGTCATTTCATTCCTGATTCTGCTCGTGCCAACAACAGCGATGGGTTTGACGCTGCCGGTGATGATCGAAGACCCGGTGCTGCAACAAACGAACTTTGGACGCGCCATCGGATTTCTGTATGGCTTCAACACGCTGGGTGCAGTGGTGGGGGCGGTCCTTGGCGAAGTGTACTTCATAGCAGCATTTGGACTCTACGGCACGGCGTTGGCTGCGGGATCGGCGGTTTGTATCGCGGCGGCCGTCGCGATGCTGGTAGCGAGGTTCGGTGGCGCTGCCGTTGAATCGAGCAGGACGCATTCTCGGCGGTTCGAAAACCGTCGCTCCTTGTTTTTGCCATTGCGCCTGGATGCAAGCTATCGGCCCCCGTGGCGTTTGCTTCTCATCAGCTTCGGCACGGGCTGTATTTTTCTTGCGCTGGAAGTGATCTGGTTCCGGTTCCTGCGGCTGTATGTCGCTTCGTCGCCGACCGCGTTTGCCATCATGCTCGCGGTTGTGCTGGCGGGCATTGGTGCAGGAGCAATTCTGGGTGGCGCGATTCATCGCTCCCCGGCTCGACCGAATCACTTGCTTCCGGCGTTGCTGCTGAGCACGGCGACTTTGGTCCTCCTGTCGTATGTGTTTTTCCCGGGTGAATTATTTCCTGCGCCGACTGGCGTCTTCGACCTGCACTGGTGGCAGATCGCGCTATTATCTGTCGCTTTGATATTCCCGGTCGCTTTGCTCTCGGGACTGCTGTTTCCGTTCATTGCGGCGGAGGTGCAGGCGAGTGTGCAAGACCGGATGAACAGCACAGGAATCACGACCGTGTTCAATACGACTGGAGCAGCGATCGGTCCGCTGGTCGCGAGTTTCGTTCTGTTGCCGGCTCTCGGTTATCAATGGAGTCTCATCCTTTGCGCTGTCGGCTACGCTTTGCTCAGCATTCTCGTAACCAAACGCGCGAGCCACTTGTTGCACCGGCCTGTCAGTATCATTGTGATTGGACTTTGGGCCGCAGTCATCCTGATTCTACTAACTTTTCCGTATCGACGCGCTGAAGCGCATTTCGCGCATGCGAGGCGTCTTTACGAGTTGGATCAGCAGGGACACGTGCTGGCGCGCGTTGTGAAAAAGATTGAAGGGACCTCTGACACCTGGCAGTTGCTGCGGCGCGATCTGTTCGGCGAACCGTATTACTATCGGCTGCTGACAAACGGCTTTTCGATGTCCGCCACGAATCCGCACAGCCAACGCTACATGAGACTGTTTGCTTATCTTCCTCTGGCTTTTCGTCCGGAATCCGAAGACGTACTGCTTCTCTGCTACGGCTGCGGTGTCACGGCCGACGCGCTTCTCCACGGGCCAAACGTCAAGCGGATGGATGCGGTGGACATCTCGAAAGAGGTCTTCGCACTCGCTGATTTTTATTCCGGCATCAATTACTCCAATCCGTTGCGTGATCCACGCGCGCACGCTGTCGTGCAGGATGGCCGCTTCTTTCTTCAATCGAGTCCGCGGCAGTACGACATTATCTCTGGTGAGCCGCCTCCGCCGAAAGTGGCGGGCGCAGTTAACCTCTACACAGAGGAATTCTTTGCGCTAATGAAGAAGCGACTCAAGGAAGGCGGAATCGCCACTTTTTGGCTGCCGATTAACCAACTGAAGCTAGACGAAGCAAAAGCAATCCTGCGAGCGTTCCACAATGTATTTTCGAACGCGTCCGTGTGGGCAAGTGCCGATGAAGAATGGATTATGATGGGCATCAACGGATCCGGCCGCAAAGTGCGGGAAGAGGAAATTCGGCAGCTGTGGACTCACGCAGATGCCGGCGGCGATTTGAGGCGAATCGGTATTGAGGTTCCGCAACAATTTGGCGCCCTCTTTCTCATGGATGGTGAAGACATCAACCAGATCACGCGTGATGTCGCACCGCTGACGGATAATTATCCGAAACGATTGTCGGACGCGCCGTGGGATGAGGAGGCGAGCCATCGCTTTGCTTTGACGTACATGGAAACGCTTCCGGCGCTTCAGCGTTTTCTCCACTCTTCTTTGGCTGGCACAATCTGGCCAGAGAGCCTTAACAGTTCGCTCGAATCGTTCTTTGTCGTCCGGGAGACGCGTTATCTCTCCGAGACGATCGGAAGCAACAAGCTGGCCGAACTGGACCTTTATGTGCGCCATTCTGGATTGCGAATACCCGTATTGGAGGTGCTCGGCAGTGATGGATTCCGGGTGGCAATTGCAGAGCGGGTGGCGAAGAAAGCGCAACCGCCCCCGGTGGAGGTAATGCCGGACCTAATTGCGGGAGCGCTGGCGCGGCGGGACATCAATGAAGCCATTCGCTTGCTGGAGAATGAGAAAGATCGCGGGGCGTTGAGCCTCGACGACACGCTCCTGCTTGCCTACATCTACTGCTTGAATGGCAGTGTCGACAAAGCGGAAGCGCTGGCGGCAAACAATGCGGACTCGATCAAGAAAGACCAGTCCGCCGATTGGCTGTGGGAAAAATTGGAAAACGATTTCGGGTTCCATCCTCCAGTAAGCAACCAATGAAGACGAGTGGACACTAATTCTCAGACGGGAGGAGCCCGCGAAACACGCGAATGAACGCGAATATATCTAAGCTAAATTCGCCTGCGGACGGACAGTTCAGCGGGGGCGCACGATGTTCGTCCAACGACTGCGCGCACGGTTTTTCAGTCGGACTATTAATTCTCCTTACGAAACAAATGTGGCGCCCATTTTGCCTCTTCTCATTCGCGGGAATTCGCGTGATTGGCGAGCACAAAATTAGTGTTCATTTGTGTCTATTCGTGGTTTGCAGCCCTCAAAAAATTTCAAAAAACTGAGAAAAAAAGCTTGCCAACCGTTGGCCTCTTCCGCTAGACGGGGAATTCGAACGACAAACAGGCCTGTTTGGCCGTTCAAAAAAAGTTTAAAAAAAGTGAAAAAAAAGCTTGTCAGGCCTTTAGAAATTTAATAACCCTGCCGAAACCTAACCAAACCAATGGAGAAACTAATGACTAAAAACGCACTAAAAACGTTTAGATTCGTTCGTCTCGCACTCATGGCGGGCGTCGGATTTCCGTTCATCCTCGCATCCAACGCCTTCGCGCAGTTGCCGGCTCCGGCCGCTCCGGCTCCGCCGCCTCCCGGCGGGACGGCTGAGGTCGAACGCGTCGTCGTAACGGGTTCGAACATTCCCACAGCGGAAGAGACCGGCCCGAATCCGGTGGACACGTACCGTCCGCAGGACATCGAGAAGTTGGGCATCCGCAACGCGACCGATCTGCAGGAATTCATCCCGCAAGAGGCCGGTGGCACCGTTAACCTGAACATCGGCAACGGTGGTGATGGCACAGTCCAGTTCAACCTGCGCGGCTTGTTGCCCAAGGAGACTTTGATCCTAATCGATGGCAAACGTGTCGCCTATGGTTCGTTAGGTTCCGCCGGAACCAGCGCAGGCCCGGACATCAACCTGATCCCCTTTTCGATGGTCGATCACGTTGACATCCTCAAGGATGGCGCCTCGGCCGTGTACGGCTCCGACGCGATCGCTGGCGTGGTCAATTTCTTTTTGATACATAAATTCCGCGGTCTGGAGATTGGAGCGACGTACGGGAACACAAACTTGGGCGCCTCCAACGAGATGGGCGAGTGGGAGGCATGGATCAAAGCGGGCACCGGAGATGACAAGACCGATATCGTGGTCATTGCCGATTTCTGGGAACGCCTCGGTGGCGTTTTCAGTCGTGACCGCGATATTTCGTCCAACGGGAATTTCACTCCGTTTGGAGGATTCGATGCGCGCAGTAGCAATGAACCTGGTCGGGTCGGCGGATTCCGCTTGCGCCCGGCGATGTTTTTCGGTGTCGGTGGGCTTCCGACACCCGGTGTGAACACCCCGCTGCCACACTCAGCACCGAACGCCGCCACTTCTCCGTTCTATAGGACGCCGGGGCAGTTCGGGATCGGTTTTCTTGGTGACCCGGCCGCGCTGGATGGGAATTACGTTGGCTTTAACTTTGCGGCTTTCACGCCTGCGCTGCCTCCGGGGGATCGGCAGGTGTACTATGGCTCGTTTACGCGTGATATTTGCGACAAATACCTGTCAGTGTTTGCCGATTTCAAGGTCTCACGGTCATTCTTCGATTCGTCCCTGGCGGCTGTGCCGTTTACGCCTGATCCATTCAAGATACCGGGTACCAACGTGGGTTTCAGTCCGAACAGCATCAGTGTGCCGATCGTAAATGCGTTTAATCCATTCACAGTCGCAAATGCGACTATTCCAAATTTCTTTCCTAACGGAGATGGTCTCCCTGTGTATACCGGGGTTAAGTTTCGGGGGATTAACGACACCGGGCACAGAAGTGAGAAGTTCACTTATTACGATTACATCTTTGATGTCGGGCTGCGCGGTGAGATGGGAGAAATTGGCGATTACTTCAAGACTTGGAACTGGGAACTGGGTTTCCGTTATAATCGGAACGAAGGAAAAGACATATCCGTCGGTGAAGCCAGCCAGCCGGGGCTGCGGCAGGCGCTGTTGGATACGGACCCAGCCACAGCGTTTGATCCGTTCCTGAATTTCACCGCCCATAATACAAGGGCGGCCAGATCCGCCGTGTATGTGAACCTGCAAAATACCGGCGAATATGAGCTGCCAATTTACTATGGGACCATTAACGGCGACCTGTTCAGTCTTCCCGCCGGGCCAATCTCTTTCGCGATTGGCGGCGAGTATGATGCGCCGAGGTTCCGTCGCGATCGTGACGCGCTGAACAATACCTTTCAATCGATTGGCTCGGTGGACGGGCAAAGCTTCAAGGTGAATCGCGATGTTTGGGGAGTCTACGAGGAAGTCCGGGTGCCGCTCACCAGCCCCACGTGGAACTTCCCCGGCTTCTACAGCTTCGAAGTGGACTTTGCTGAGCGGGAAGAATGGTACAGCAATAATACTAATACAGTTTTAACTCCGTTTGTCCCGGCGTCACACTCCAGGTATAACGCGCAGAGACCGAAGGTGTCTATCCGCTGGCAGCTGCTTGATCCAAAGTATATCGGAGCGGTTACTTTGCGCGGCAGCTACACCGAAGCGTTCCATGCGCCAACACTATCGGAGCTAGCCCCTGCAGGCTCACAAAACTTCCCAATCGTGCGGGATCCGTTTACCATCACCAATCCCCCGGGATTCCGGACTGATCCTCAAGTTGAGGAACGCATTTCTGGAAACCCCAACCTGCATCCAGAAGTTGCCTATGAATGGACCTACGGAGCGGTTTACAGCCCGAAATGGGTTAAGGGCCTGACGTTGAGCGCTGACTGGTGGCATATTGATATGCGCGATATCGTAACCACTCCCGGCGCGCAGTTCCTTATCGAGCAAAATAATCCTGCTTTGGTGTTCCGTGGTCCGCCGCCGCCTGGGGGTGTATTCGGTCCAGTCAATCTGGTCCTCGATCTTAACCAAAACCTTTCTGGCGCAGTTTTCGAAGGGCTCGACTACGAAGCTATCTATATTATGGATTCCACGATCTTTGGCGGCAGCGATTGGGGCAGAATAACGACCACGGTCAATGGCACCTGGCTGTCCCGGGCTGAGTTTCAGGCCACCTCCGACACGAAACGCGTCGGTATCAATGGTTCATTCCTGCCACCGGGATTCGCTCTGACCAGTTCGTTGCCGTGGCATCGGGCCAACTTCAGTGTCTTTTACGATGGCCCGGCCGATACCTGGGCTGCTGGTCTCGATGTCGGCGCAGTCGTCCACTGGATCGGCCAATACGAGGACGACAATGTCAGTCTGACAGGGTCCCCGAAGTTGAATATGCCGAGAACTGGCGGTCCGGGAGACACTGCCGCTCCTTTTCCTGACCGCGCGCGGAAAGTGTCCGCGTGGACTACGCTTGATATCATCCTCAACTACACGTTTAACCTGCCTCCGCCCGCACCAGCCGAGGTGCCCGGTTATGCCAAAGACGGCGGGAAAAACGTGAAGAGCGGCAAGGATGGCAAGGAGAAAAATGTCATCCCAGTATCCACGGCTGAGTACGGCTGCAACAACTGGAGATGGTGGCTCAACAATACCACAGTAACGCTTGGTATGCAGAACGTGACCGACGAAGATCCACCGTTTGTAGCTGGTTCCTTCGAGAACGGCTACGATGAGTCGATTGGCACGATCAAAGGCCGGTACTGGTATGTTGGATTGAAGAAGCGCTTCTAAAGCGCAAGCCGGGACAATTCACAGCGGCCGGGCTCTTCGCGGGGCCCGGTCGTTTTGCTTCTGCTTTCTTTGCCATGTCGAGCGAAAGTCGGGACAGCTCCAACTTATTGAATTCCAAACGATGCTTGGTGATTACAATTTCTAGAGCTATCCGAGAAATTTTGCGGCACATTACAAAGTTGCTTGCCCGAGTACCGTGCCGTCTCAATCGTTGCATCAATATAATCACGCAGGGCCAAGCTTTTACTCGCTCGAGTCGCGCAGCGGAAGGCTCTTTCGATAAAGATCGATATTCGATTCGAGCGCGTTTGCAGCCGCGTAGTTTCCCTGCTTCGTTGCCAACTCTGAGCCACGCTGCGCTGTTTCAATCGCCTTATCAAATTGACGATTCTCCGCATAGGCAGCAGCAAGCAGCCGGTAGATCCGAGGGTCTTTCTCGCCGGAGAGCTGTAGCGCGTGCTCGCCCAGAGCAACTGCTTTTGCTCCGCTCCGAATCGCGTCGTCAGGAAATGTGGCGAACACCCACACGAGATTGCAGTAGGCCTTTAGATTGTCTCGCTGTAGCTGCAGCGTCTTTTGCCATTCGCTGATTGCCTGATCGATTCGCCCCTGCTGCGACCACGCGATACCGAGGTCGTTGTGTGCCTCCGCGCTGTCGGGATTCACTTGCAGTTCTTTCTGTAAATGAGCGACTGCCTGATCGAGCTGACCCTGCCGCAACAGGATCATGGCGATGTTGTGATGAACCTTGGGTAGCTGCGGATCCAGCTCCAGGGCCTTCTGGAAATGACCGAGGGCACCATCGAGTTCTCCTTTTGATGTAAGGGCAATGCCGAGGTTATTGTGTGCTTCCACGAACTCCGGCTGGATTTGCAATTCCTTCTTAAATTCAGCGATTGCCTCATCGAGATGTCCACTATTCAGAAGTAGCGTGGCGATGTTGTAGTGCAACCGGGGGCGAATTTGATGCGTCTCGAGAGCCTTTAGAAAGTGGATGCTCGCCTCTTCGTTCTGTCCACTTGCTGAAAGCGCAACAGCGAGACGGCTATGAGCATCAGCGCTATCAGGCTGGATCTCCGCGGCCGTGCGTGCGTGAAAGATTGCGTCGTCCAGGCGATTTTCGCGCAGGTCAAGATCGCAAAGACTAATGTGAGCCGTGTCGTTCTGTGGATTGACCGCGAGGGCGTGCGTCCAAAGAGCGCGTCCATCATACCAGTAGCTGGTCTGCTTCCAAGCGGGGTACATCAAAAGGACGATTGACGAGGCCATTGCCGTGCCGAGAAGAATGCGTTGATGTCGCCACGAAGATACAGTGTCAGCAATGAACCAAGTCACGATAATATACAGACCGATCTGGGGCAGGTACATGTAGCGATCAGCATGAGCTTGCTCGCCGACCTGAATGATGCCGCTCACCGGCACCAGCATTCCCAAAAACCAAAACCAGCCCGTCAAAAAATAAGGATTTCTCCGTCTGTACATGAAAGCAGCTGCGCTGACCGCGATGAGGAACAGCGCCGCCACCAAGACTTGTAAGACAGAAAGACTGTGCCTTGGATGAGGGTAAAAGACAGACAATCCAAATGGCCACACGAGTTGTCGCAGATAAATGACTGTTGCTACGGCGGCATTAGAAAATCGGTTCATCAGTGACAGATGGCCGATCGGGTCGAAAAAATGGCGCTGAGCAAGAAGAGTTGCCGCGCAAGAGCCAAGTGAAAAAAGTAGCAGCGGAATTTTCTCGAGGAGAATTCGTCGAATACTCTCGCGGTCTTCAACTCTA
>Ga0066682_10000797_pt1 | contig 11117 bp, 6 predicted proteins | sample GraSoiAngelo_131_FD_65628 | JGI IMG/M metagenome (GOLD analysis project Ga0066682, IMG submission 65628) | Grasslands soil microbial communities from the Angelo Coastal Reserve, California, USA - 14_0929_02_30cm | ecosystem: Environmental > Terrestrial > Soil > Grasslands | place: USA... | reverse complement strand
CCCTTCCCCGGCGAGTTCCTGAGCCAGGCGCTGGGACAGATCGCCCTGGATGCCCCGCCCGGCTTGGCGGACAGTTTGCTCAGCTTTGCTGTGGGCCGGCGCCCCGGTTCGGCGCGCTACCGCGAGCTGGCAGCGGTCGCCGCGCTGCGCGCTGGCAGGTGTGAAGCCGCCGCCGCGAGTTTCGTGGAGCTGCTGGATTTCGCCGTGCAGCGGGACAACGGCCCGGCACTCGTCCGGGACTGCTGGGCGACGCAGGACTCTACGGCGAGGACCGGGGGCGCTGCCCGCGGGGCGGCGAGGCGGGTGCCGGAGAAGCGCTGAGCACATCGCGGATCTCGCCCGCGGCGGCGATCACGTGATCGACATCCCGGGAGAGCGCCCGTGCCTGCTGGGTGGCATTAGTCAAATCGCTGAGCACTGCCGCCACGCCTGCCGACCGCAGCCGCAACAGATCGAACCGGACATTCTGCATCGCCAGGACGCACGATTCGATCTGCTCCTCGACCCGCCGGCGCCGGGTCAATAGATCGCTCAGCGCCTGGCGCTGGCGGTCGAGCAGGCTGAGCTGGCGTTCGCGCTCCGTTCCTTCTTCATGATGCTTCACCGCTTCAATCCGCACTTCGATTCGAGCCAGCGCGCCGTCATCCACATCGGCGCTCATGCCGTGCAGCATGCGCGCGAGGTCTTCGGCTCGCTTCAGCAGCGCATCGACCGTGACCACCACGTCCGGGAGCAGCTTCCGCTCCGACGCGGGGACGCGCTCCATGATCTTGAGAATCGCTTCCCGGTCGTTTCGTGCCAGGCGAACCGTGTCGATATGGCGGCCGAACTCGTCCGCTTTGGGCGCCGGCAACGCGCGGCGTGGGCCAAGCAGCGCTCCCTGCGCGTCCGGCGCTGCCGGCCGATTGAGCACGTCGCGCCACGAATACCCGTTCTGCCAGAGCTTCATGTATTGCGGGAGCAAGCCGAAGGCGCCCCACGGGACAGTCACGAAGAGCGACCAGCCGAGACCGCCGCCGGTAATCAGGTCGATGAATGTCAAACCGCCACACACCGACGCCCACGACACGAAGCCATCGCGGAACTTCGCGACCAGGCGGGGTTCGCCGCTGGCCGTGAGATCGCTCTTCGGATCCCGCTTCGGACTTGGCCGTGTCGCGCGCCGCCGCTCCGGCCGGCCACCGCCCGACATCCTGGCGGGTGGCTCCCCCAACCGGGTTTCCGGACGCGCCAGCGCGCTGAGGCTCGGACGTCGCGAGGGGCGGTACGGCGGCGCGCTGCGCGATTCCAGCGCGCGTCGCAGCGCGTCGGCGGTCGGCCAGCGAGCCTCCGGCTCCTTCTCGAGCGAGCGCATGACGCATGAGGCGAGATCATCGGGACAGGTCGGCGTCTTGTCCTGGAGGTTGGGCGCCTGTTCGGTGATCTGCTTGAGCAGCAACCCCGGAACGGTCGGCGCCGAGAACGGCAGCTCTCCAGCGAGCATCTGGTAACCCACGACGCCCAGACTGTAGATGTCGGAGCGGCCGTCGATCTCGCGATCGCCGGCTGCCTGCTCGGGACTCATATAGTGCGGCGTGCCGATGGCGACACCGGTCGCGGTCAGCGTTCCCGGACCCGTCGTCGAGGTGAGCGCCTTGGCGATGCCGAAGTCCGTGAGGACGGTCCGGCCGCGGCTCCCCTCCAGCAGGATGTTGTCGGGTTTGACGTCGCGATGGATGATGCCGAGGGCGTGCCCGGCGCCGAGTGCGTCCGCGGTTTCCATCATGATGCGCCGGGCTTCCTCAGGTGGCAGTCGCTCGCGGCGCTTGAGACGCGCCGCGAGCGATTCACCGTCCACATAGGCCATCACGAAGTACACGAGTCCCTCGGGACCTTCCCCGACGGAATGAATCGGGACGATGTGCGGGTGGGACAGACGCGCGGCCGTTTCCGCTTCCCGGAGGAAACGCATGCGGATTTCCTCACGGAACGCGAGCTCGGGCGGGAGCACCTTGACTGCCACCGCCCGCTTGAGCCGCTCATCGCGGGCATGATAGACGACGCCCATGCCGCCGCGGCCGATCTCCCCGTCGAGCGTGAAGGAAGAGCCAAGGGCCTGACTCAGCCGCTGCGCCAACAGATCGCTCATGCCGTTTTGCAATCCATTCGTGGACTAAGATTTAGCCGCATCCATGCGGCCTTGCAACACAGTCTGGACGCGTCGTGTTGGCAGTCACGCGCCGCTTTGGCGGCGCTAGGAGGAACGGACCTGCCGTAGACGGCGTTTTTTCGTGGCATAGACGGTGCGTTCTGCTTCCCAAACCGTAGTTCACGAAACTTAGCATTGGAGAGTCCATGTCAGACCGGATGAGTTTGCCCGTCCTGCCGTTGCGCGACGCCGTGCTGTTTCCGGGCGTCGCGTCGCCGATTGGCGCGGGCCGTCCTGCCACATTGCGCGCCATTGAAGCCGCCCTCAAAAACCCCGACCGCAAGGTGTTTGCGGTCGCGCAGAGAGAGAATATCGACCAAGTCACGCCCGGCGTACTCTATACGACCGGAACGATCGCGCGCATCAGCCAGGTGCAGCGCAATCTGGGGGGCGTACAGCTGATCCTGCACGGCGAAAGCCGCGGGACGGCCGTGCATTACAGCGAGACCAACGGCTATCTCGAAGCGACCGTTCGCGAGGCCGAGGATCTCCCTCCTCTTAATGAGAAGGATGCCGCGTTCGTAGCGTTGCATCGTGAAGTTCGCGAGCGTGCCGCGGAGCTGGGACAGAAGTCGGGACTTCCCAAGGAAGTCGTGCAGCAGGTGCTGCAGGGTGTCAGCGACCCCGGCGCCCTCGCCGACCTCGTCGCTGGCCATCTCGACATCCAATCGCTGGAGCGCCAGCAGCTGCTGGAAGCCCTCGCGGTGGAGGACCGGCTGCGTCGTGTGCTCGTTCACGTGCAGCGCCAGATCGCCGTCGTCGACGCGCAGGAAGACATCAAATCGCAGGTCCAGGAAGAGCTCGGCGAACGCCAGCGTGAGATGCTGCTGCGCGAGCAAATGAAGGCGATTCGGAAGGAGTTGGGAGAAGAGGAAGAGGCGGCTGAGGCCGACGACCTCAAGAAGCGTCTCGATGCGCTCGACTTGCCGGAGGCGGCTCGCAAGGAAGTCGACCGCGAGCTAGCGAGGCTGGAGCGCGCGGGGCGCGAATCGATGGAAGCGCAAGTCATCCGCACGTACCTTGAGACCGTCGCCGAGCTGCCCTGGAACAAGCGCACCGAAGAGTCGCTCGATCTGAAACAGGCCGCAAAGATCCTCGAGGAGGATCACTACGGCCTGCAGGACGTGAAGGACCAGGTGCTCGAGTTCCTCGCGGTCCGGCAGCTGCGGAAGCAGCAAGAGCCGAAAGAAGAAGCCCCCGGGAACGAGGACGACCGCGCCGCGCGCGCACCGACCTTGCTGTTCGTCGGACCGCCGGGCGTCGGCAAGACCTCGATCGCCAAGTCCATCGCGCGTGCGATGGGCCGGCCGTACGTACGCATTTCGCTGGGTGGCGCCCGGGACGAGGCCGATATTCGCGGCCACCGGCGCACCTACGTCGGCGCGATGCCGGGCCGCATCATCCAGGGGATGAAGCAGGCAGGCGCGAAGAACCCGATTTTCCTGCTCGACGAAGTCGATAAGCTGGGCGTTTCGTTCCAGGGCGACCCGGCCGCCGCGCTGCTCGAAGTGCTCGATCCGGCGCAGAACGACTCGTTCACGGACCACTATCTCGGCGTGCCGTTCGACCTCTCGGAAGTGCTGTTCATCGCAACCGCGAACTTCCTGCAGAGCATCCCCGCTCCGCTGCTTGATCGACTGGAGACGGTCAACTTCGCGGGCTACACCGAGCGCGAGAAGCTCGAGATCGCCAAACGGTATCTCGTTCCCCGGCAGCTGACCGAGAACGGTCTGCGTAGCGGTCAGTTGACGCTCACCGACGACGCCTTGAGCGAGATCATCGCGAGCTACACCCGCGAGGCTGGTGTTCGCCAGCTCGAGCGCGAGATCGGCAAGCTCGGCCGCAAGGTGGCTCGAAAGATCGCGGACGGCGTGGCGGAGAAAGTGACTGTCAGCCCCAAGGCCGTGCCCGAACTCATCGGGCGGCCGAAGGTGCATCCCGAGCGGATGGCCGGCGAGGACCAGGTCGGCGTGGCGACCGGCATGTATTACACGCCCGTGGGTGGCGACATCATGTTCGTCGAGGCGAGCGTCATGCGCGGCAAGGGCGAACTGCTCCTGACCGGGCAGCTCGGCGACGTCATGAAGGAGTCGGCCCGCGCCGCACTCACGTATGCGAAGTCGCATGCGGAATTGCTCGGCATCCCCGAGGGAGCGTTCGTCGATACGGACATTCACGTACACGTGCCGGCGGGCGCGATTCCCAAGGATGGGCCCTCCGCAGGCGTGACGATGGCGACCGCGCTCGTTTCGGCACTCTCGCGCCGCCCGGCCCGCCACGACATTGCGATGACGGGAGAGATCACACTGCGTGGCCGCGTGCTGCCGATCGGCGGGGTCAAGGAAAAGGTGCTCGGCGCCGTGCGGGCGGGGATCAACTCCGTGATTCTGCCCAAGGATAACGAGCGCGATCTCGACGATCTGCCCGAGGAAGTGCGGAAAACACTCGACGTCCATCTGGTGGAGGAGCTGGGTGACGTGGTGAGCCTGGCCCTGCGGGGGGCCCGTTTCGAAGCGGGCCACCTGATCTTCGAAACGGAAGCGCCGGTGCTAGTTGGCGCTCACGCCGGCAACCACTAGGTCGACCGCCGCTTCGCGCCAGCGCTCGCGGAGCGATGGCTCGTCGGCGCCGAGTGGGGGGGCACTCGTGGCAATCACAGCTTCCATGCTGAGATAGCCCACCATCAGGATCAAAGCCTGTGCGGCAGCCAGGTGCGGGTCGACATCGTCTCGCACCTGGCCCAGCCCCTGGCCTTCGGCCAGCAACACGACCAGCCGATTGATCGCCGGCGCAAAGGCCGCACCACCGCCCGAGCGCGTTCCCTGACCGAGCAGCGCGACGATTTGCGGGTTTCTCGCGAGGAACTCGAACTGCGCGGCGAGCGTGAGCCGGAGCCGCTCGAGCGGCCCTCCCGCCGGGTACGACAATTCCGCCAACGCGGTCTCCAGTTCGCCGGCTGATTGTGCGAGCACAGCCTGGAAGAGGCCGCGCTTGGAGTGGAAGTAGTAGAACAGCAGCTGCTTGTTCACGCCCGCTCGGCGGGCGATCTGCTCGACTCGGGCGCCCGCGAAGCCACGCCTGGCAAACTCTTCGCGGGCGGCCGCGACGATTCGTAATGCTCTATCATTACTTAGCTTAGGTGGCATGGGCTGATTTCATCAACCGTTTGGTTGATGAAATCTAAGGCCCTTCGTCTGGCCCCGCCACTGTCCGCATGGTCGGCTTTGGCGCCGCCGGCCAGGCAACCCCCAAGTCGTTCCAGTTCAGAATCGCATTGAACACGAGCGCGAAGCTTCCCTGTGTCTCCCACCGCCAGAATGGTCTGATGGCAAACAGCACGACGTGTCCCTGGCCGACCGGCGCATCGATGACTGCCGGCCGTCCCGCCAGCTCCTCGCCGTTGACCAACAGTCCCGACAGCCGCAACGAATCGCGCTTCTGATGGAAGCTCAACACAACGCGCGGCCGCGTCCGTGCCTGCTGGGCGGTGAGGTCGGCGTCCTGATCCTCGGGAACGTCGGTGCTCGTATCCACTTGGAAGAGAGGTTGCTGATTGAAGTAGACCGCCAGCGTATCCGGGTACCCGTAGGCGATGGGACTGCGCGGATCCTTCATCACGGCACGGTAGATCCCGCCCGTCGCGCGCAGCTGCTTGGCAGGCGCGATGTCGACGCCGCGCGCGACGCCATACTCGGTGAAAATCCCCGCCGTGCCACCCTCAGTGATCAGTACGCCGCCCGCGGCGATCCATTGATTCAACGCGGCCATCCCCTCGAGTCCGATGCCAGGCCGTACGTCGTCGGTCGAATCCGGGCCGACCAGGTTGGGGGTGGTCGCGGTGCGGCGCCACGGAATCGGCGGCCCGTTCATCGGCAGCCCGTTCACGATCTGCTGCGGGTTGTTCGAGACGAACGGCAGCACGAGCACATTGAATTGCCGCAGCAGGTCACGCCGATTGAGTTGTTGGACGTTCAAGTACGTGTACGGGATCTTCAATACGTCGAACGCGTACCGCACCCAGCCTTCGTTCTGCGTGTTGAGCCAGGAGTGCACCAGCGCGATCCTCGGCAGGTCGAGCTCGTGCCGCGCGACCTGCGGCGCGTTCGCCACGCCAACGACGCTGAGTCCGAGAGACTCCGCGGCCGGCCGGATCCGTCTCTCCAGACCCGCCACCACCGGAATGATCGTCGTTCCCCGACCCCAGGTGCGTTGCGCGACGGTAAACGAATCCTCGCTCGCCCACATCCGCACGTCACGCAGCGCGAGACGGAACTGAATCAGTCCGCTCTCCGTCGTCGGCGCGATCAGGTACGTCGTGCTTCCGCTCGAGCTCGTGACTTCACCCTTCACTCGCGCATCGGCGGACAGCAGCGTCGTCGGGCCATGCAGCACTGCGGTGTCGTTGATCGCCCGCAGCGCGACGTTGCGCACGTACTGCAGCGTCCAGCCCGTGTCGTCGTACGGCGTTGGATCGTTAGGCCCGTAGTCCTGTATGCTGAAGTAGCTCTTTGCGAGCGGCCCGTAGGGCTGGTCGAGCAGCACGACGTAATCGCCCGCCGCGATGTCCGCGTCGCCGGCCTTGAACGGCTTATCGGCGCGACGCACTTCGATGCCATGAAAGCGGAGCAGGTTGACGAGATTGGCCGCCTCGACCGGCCTCGCCTGGCTCGCGGGGATCTGGAACGCGTTCGGGCCGTCTTTCGCATGCCCGCGCTCGATGGCGCGCACGCCCTTGCGGTAGAACTGGTCGAGATAGCGATGACCGTTGCGCGCCATGTAATTCAGCGCGATGAGCAGCGCCGACTGCTGGTAATTGATGTTGTTGCGAATACACCACCGCACCCCGTTGAGCGGCGGGTTGGGGCGGAACCATTCGACCGACGTCTGCCGGTCGGGGAGCTTCACGGTGTGGCAGTCGGCGCCGCGCGAGGTGTACGTCTCATAGAACCGGCCGATCGCATTGTGGCCGTTCGCTACCCAGAACATGTAGTTAGGTGTCCAGCCGTCGTAGAAATCGTGCGTCCACACGCCGGGCAGACCCCGAGTCGTCAGGGCCGTGATTTCCTGGAAGGCGAGCTCATTCCATTCGCTGATCACGATCGGGTCGAGCTCGCGATTGTACGGACCGGTGCCGGTCGACGTATAGAGGAAAGGCACCGACTCGTGCAGGTCGTGCAGCACCGTGGGATGCCAGTCGAAGAACGCGTGCATCATAGTGCGCGTCAGCACCTGCGACATGGCGATCCCATCGCGGTTGTTGTCGTGCGCCGTGTACTTGCCCCAATAGATCAGGCCCGGGGCGATGTTCTTGTTCGCTTTGCGGTAGCGGTAGACGTCGACCATCCTGTCGCGCCCATCCACCTCGGTCACTGGCGTGATAAGTGTTATCACGCTGTCGCGAATTTGTCTGATGAACGGGGTCTCCTCGACCGTCAGCCGGTAGGCCAGTTCCATCAGCATCTCCGGCGAGCCGGTCTCGGGCGAGTGAATCGACCCCGTCGCATAGTAGATCGGCTTGCCCGCTGCGATCAGCCGCTGCGCCGAGTCGCCTGTCAGGCGCCTGGGGTCAGCGAGCGCGGCGGTGATGTCGCGATAATGGTCGAGCTGCGCGATCGTCGCCGAGTCGGCGATGGCCGCCACGATCATCGGCCGTCCCTCATCGCTCTTGCCGAGGTCGAACACCTTGACGCGCGGGGATACCTCGTCGAGCGCGCGGAAGTAGCGTGTGATGTCGGCGACGTAGGAGAGCCGGCCGACGGTACCCGGGACATAGCCCAGGACCTTCAGGGGACTCGGGACTCGGGAGTCGGTGGGGAGATGGTCCGTGAGCTCGGTGTTGAAGCGCGGCTCGGTCGTCAGCTCACGGATTTTGGCAGTGTACGCGGAGTCTACCGGTTGCTGGAATGCCAGGACTGCGATGAGGGCGATGACCATGCGACGTTCTCCGGAATACGGGATAGACCTTCCTTGAGGTAGTCCAACAGATAGCGATTCACCTGCTCGGGCGATTCATCGGCCGCGTCGTGTCCGGTGCGCGTGAGCACGACGAACTCGCTGCGCGGCAGCTCATGCGCGAACCGCGTGCCGTCCCGCAGCGGGATCCACCGGTCCGCGTCGCCCCAGAGAATCAGCGTGGGCGCTTGCACACGGCTCAGGCGCCCGCCAAGACTGTCGAACCTGAACTCTCGGAGCACGCCTCGCAAGGCGCGCCCATAGGCCGGATCGGGAACCGGAGCGTAGTACTGATCGACATCCGCTTCAGTGACCTTCGTGGGATCGGCGAATGTCGACCGCAGGACGCGACCTGTGACCCAACGACTGCGAAACGATGTCGCTATCGCTCCCACGAACCGCCAGCGCGCCACCTTCAGTACGCCAGGCCAGCGCACGCCATACCCGGCCGCGTCGATCAACACGAGGCCGCGGACCCGATCCGGGTAGTTCAGCGCAACTTCCGCGGCGATCGCGCCGCCCATCGAATGACCGACCAGTACGGCACTCGCAATGCCGAGCGAGTCGAGCAACGACACTACGAGGTGTGCGTACGCCGCATTGGTATACCCGTGAGCCGGCTTATCGGAGAATCCGAAACCGCGATTGTCGATTGCTACGACGCGATACCCCGCGGCGACGAGCGGCGGCAGCTGATACCGCCAGCCGTACAACGACGCGCCGAACCCGTGAATCAGAACGACCGGCGTGCCGTTTCCGGTGTCGATCAGGCGCAGCCGCGTGCTATCGACGGTTCGGTACTGCGCGCGAAACGGAGTGCCGGCGGGATATTGCTGTGATTCCGGGATCGGTGCCGCCGAGCACGCACTCGCGAGCAGAACGATGCACACCAGAGCCCGGTGGGATGTCACGATAGGGTCCGTAGCGCCCGCCGAGCGAGGAGCACGACCAACGGGTGCGAGGTCCAGAGGCCGGCGATGCTCTCCCCTTCACCCGAGGTCATGACCAGCTGTGCGTCATCGATCAGAAGTGCTGTAGCCTCGAGACCGCCCTCAGACGCGGGCTCGAGCCAGGATGGGGCGTCCGGCGGCATGCCACCGCGGGCGCGCACGGTCATCGTCGCGCGTTCCGCCGCCCGCCTCCACGCCGGGAGCGTCGGCCGCCACAGCTCGAGCGCCATCACTCCTTCTACACTCCGCTCGGCCCGTGCGACGAGCTGCATCACGAGGTTCGCCACGGCGCGACTGCCCGCCACCTCTCTCGTCATGGGATCGCCGGGGCGCGAGAGGTCGCGGACCTCTTGCCCCAGCCGGTCTAAGGCCTCTCCCTGCCGGGTCGCCAGCAGCGCCAGCAGCGCCTGCGGGTCGATCGGACGATACCGGGCCGGTCTGTTGGGGGGCGGCGTGCGGGTCGCAGCCCCCCGTGAGACGAGGCCTTCCAGGGCGCTGTAGGCGTTGGCGCGTGCCAGTCTGGCGCCTCGGGCAACTGCGTAGCCGGTGGATGGGCCTAACCGGAGCAACGTCGCGTACACCAGGGACTCGGTGGGCGTAAAGCCGAAGGGCGTGAGATCAATTGCCACTGTAGTAGCAAATACTACTACCTATTCGTACGGCTCGCCATTCTAGACGACGTTCAGAGGGATTCCCAGCAGTCGCGCAATCAACGCCAGGCGGAACGTGACGTCGGTCTGCCGTTGCGCCGGGCTCTTTCCCGGCCCCTCGAGCGGGAAGTAGTGATATACCACGGGGTTCGTCGATTTCGGCATGACCCTCAGGCCGGACGGACTCCAGATCCCCTGGTCATCGCATTCACTGTACAGCCTGGCCAGGACTTTCGCGGCGCTTGGCACCTGGCGCACGATTCCCAGCCGCGCGAGCAACTCCAGCCAATACACGGCGAAGGGCACATCGGTGATCCGGCCCTGGGCGTCCGCGTGCAGCGGGTCACCCAGGATTTCGAACAGCGGTCGAAAGGTTTTCTTTCCCGCCAGGATGAAGAACGCCCGTCTGGGCGTCGGCACCGAGAAGTAGGCCGCCAGTCGCTCGAGGAATCCGGCGCGTTCGCGTTGCACCGCGGGCATGAACGCGAGCATCTCGACGGAGAAAACCGTCGGTGGGTAGGCAAGGGGATCGAGCACGGTCTTGCCCTGCGCCTTCTTGAATGGTTTCTGCGCCGTCTCGCTGCGCAGATACATCGAGATGTCGCTCGCTATGCGATGCGCCGCGCCGCGCAGGCGCGGATCGTCCTGGTGCGCGCCGCGCGAAAGTGCCGCCGCCGCTCCTTGCGCTCCCATGTTCCGCGCCCACAGCGCCAGGCCGGGATCGGTCTTGGCTGCTCGCTGGAACTCGACGAGGAGCGTTGGATCGTCGTCCCTCGACAGCAACCGGAAGAGGAATCGATCGGCGAACCGAAATACGCGAGCATCGGGCGGCCACCCCAGCTCGAGCAGCCGCCGGTATTGATAGATCGTGCCGACTTCCTTCCATCCCATCGCCTTCGCTGGGGCGGGCGCCAGGAGGTTCCCTCCCCACAGCCCCGTGTCCTTCTGTTTCCGGACGATGGCGGGCGCTTCCTTGTAGTGCTGGATCGCTTCGCGCAGTGCGGCGACGCGTTCGAAATCGCGTGCCGGCTCGGGCACGACTTCAGTGAGCGTCCGATACTGAATCGGGAGACTGGCGGCCTCATACAACCACGACAGAGGCACCGTATGTGTGGAGGGAATCTCCAACCGCCGCTCCAATGGTAGGAGGTCGTACCAGCTGGTGCTGCGGGGTCAAAAAGCGGGGGCAAACTATCCCTCCCCCGCCCAATAGGCAATCGCGGGAGATTAACCCATTGTGCTAGAAGATGTTCCGACAATCCTTCCAGCGTGCAACGTACTGCACTCCATGCTTATGGCACCGGGCGCTGGAACTCCGACGACGGCAGCCACCGTGGCATCGACGGACTGTTGGCGATTGCGCGCGCGGCTCGCACC
>Ga0066682_10000796_pt1 | contig 11118 bp, 9 predicted proteins | sample GraSoiAngelo_131_FD_65628 | JGI IMG/M metagenome (GOLD analysis project Ga0066682, IMG submission 65628) | Grasslands soil microbial communities from the Angelo Coastal Reserve, California, USA - 14_0929_02_30cm | ecosystem: Environmental > Terrestrial > Soil > Grasslands | place: USA... | reverse complement strand
CTTCCACCGCTGGTGCTCCGGCTCGCGCGCGTGGAATTCCGGCATCACCTCGCGGGCGAACGACTCGAGGCTCGCGCAGATGTCTTCGTGCGTCGTGCGGCCCGCCTGGTTGAGCAGAATCACCTGATCGACGCCCGCCGCCTCGAACTCGCGCAGCCGGCGGCGAATCGTCTCGGGCGACCCGATCAACCCGCTCGTGAGCGTCTCCTGCGCCTTGGGCGTCTGACGCCACTCCTGATACGCCTCCCACATGTTGCCCTGGCCGGGATTGGGGATGCCGTGCCGGCCGTAGTGCGACAGGCAGAACACGAAGAACGTCCAGCCCGCGGCCTTCTCGCGCGCCTCGGCGTCGGTCGCCGCGCACATGAACCCGCTCACCATCGCGATGTTGGGGTTGGAGGGATAGTCGGCCAGCTTCGCCGGCCGTCGCGTCAGCTCGATGTAATAGCGGTTCACCCACGCGCGCGCCGCCTCGGGCGAGACGAACTGAAAGCCGAGCGCGCCCATGCCCCAGCGGCCCGCGCTCGCGATCGTGTTGATGTTCGAGCACGCCACCCACAGCGGCGGGTGCGGCGTCTGGTAGGGCTTGGGCACCACGTTGCGCGCGGGAAACTTCCAGAAACGCCCGTCGAATTCCACCGACGTCCGCGTGAACATCGGCACCAGCGCCTGCACCGCCTCTTCCCACTGCTCGCGCTTGTCGCGCACGCGCGCGCCGAACGGATGCAACTCGATCGGCCCCTGCGCCTCGCCGAGCCCGAGCTCCACGCGGCCGTTGGACAGCAGGTCGAGCACCGCGGCGCGCTCGGCCACGCGGATCGGATGGCTCGTCGGTAGTTGCAAGATGCCGTGGCCGAGCCGGATGCGCTGCGTGCGCTGGCTGGCCGCGCCCAGGAACACCTCGGGCGCGGACATGTGCGAGTACTCCTCGAGGAAGTGGTGCTCGACCACCCACGCATAGTCGTAGCCGAGGCGGTCGGCCAGCTCGATCTGCGTGAGCATGTCCGCGAACAGGCGGCGCTCGCTCTCGTGTGTCCACGGCCGCGGCAGCTGCGCCTCGTAGAAGATGCCGATCTTCATCGCGTCCCCGTCACGCCTTCGGTCAGCACCACGGCCGAGCGCCCCTCGGCGTCCTTGAGAATGAGCCCGCTCTTCGGCAGCACCGTCCGCGTCTTGCCTTCGTGGAGCACGAGCTCGCCGTTCTCGCGCGTGACGTAGGCGTCGTTGCTGATTCTCAGCCGGCGCCCCTCGGGGAGCTGCACGAGATATTTGCCGTAGAGCGTGGCGTCGTGTTTGGGCGGCTTCTTGTCGGGCGGGGGCTGCCCGACGTGACACGTGTTGCAGCACGGACCGCCGTCGCACGGCCGTTTGATGATGATCGCGCCGTTGGGCTCGGTGTCCACGCGGAACTCCGCCGCCTGCGCTGGAGCGACGAGCAGCAGGCCGCCAAGAAGCAGTAGCGCGACCCGCGTCATCGTTTGGCTGCGCGCGCGATGGCAGCGATCTTGTCCGCGAAATTCACCTGGCTGTCGTCCTCCGGCGTGTAGCCGAGCTTCCGGCGCGCGCTCGCCAGGCTCCAGAACCGGTGCGTGTTGCCGCTGATGCCGTAGACGATCAGGAACGGCACGCCGTTGTCGTCCGTGATGTCGGGCGTCTCCACCATCTTGATCGCCTGCTGAACCTGGTCGCGCGCGGACAGATAGGCGCCGAGCGCGCGATGCATCGTGGGAATGTCGCCCGGCTTGATGTGCTCGATGTCGTCGTCGCGGGGGCCACCGATGCGCCACTGCACCACCTCGAGGCGACGGCCGTCCACCTTGCCGGTGGCGAAGACGAAGCCCAGCAATTCGTAGGACGCCTTCGACCACCCGTACCAGTTGTCCGAGCGCGGTGGCATCTCTGGCGTGACCATGTCCACGCGGCCGTCCCAGACGAGCCGCTCGTAGTAGTCCGAGGCGTGGTTGGAGCTGCACACGACCACGCGCCGCACGCCTTCTTCGAGCGCCACGCGATAGACGTTGTAGGCGAGCGCGACGTTGGCGTGCTCGGCCTGGAATTTTGCGTCGCTGTTGTCCTGCCACGTGTCCGCGCTCATTCCAGGCGCACGGACGAAGCCGCAATGGATGACGGCGTCCGCACCGCGGAAGTGCTGGCGATAGGCGTTGCGGTCGGGCTCGGTGAGGTCGGCGACCACGAGGCGCGGCACCGACTTGCCCTCGCGTGTCTTGTCTCGGACGTCGATGGGAACGACCTCCCAGCGCTCGTCCAGCGCGCGGAACATCCGCTGCGCGACATAGCCGGCCGCTCCCGTGATCACGACGCGACGCTTGGCCATCCTCATTCTCCTCGGAACTTCGGCTTGCGCTTCTCGAGCATGGCGCGCCGGCCCTCGCTGGCATCGGCGCTCTGGCGCGCGCGTAGCGCGCTCGCGTCGAGGTCGCCGTGCTCGACGGTGGGGCGTGCGGAGACCGCTCGCTGCACGACGTGCTTCATTCCGGCGAGCGCCAGCGGCGCATTGTCGGCGATCGTTCGAGCCAGCGTCAGCGCGGTGGACTCGACCTCGGCGGCGGCGGCGACCTGGTGCACCATGCCGATCTCGTACGCCCGCCGCGCGTCGATGAGCCGCCCGGTGAAGAGCAGGTGGCGCGTATGCGCCGGACCGATGATCTCCACGAGCTTCTGGCCGAGGGGAAAGGGGACGATCAAACCGATGCGCGCCAGCGGCATACCGATGCGCGCCGTGTCGGCCATCACCCGCAGATCGCAGTGCAACGCCAGCTCGCACCCTCCGGCGATGGCGTCACCGTGCACGAGCGCGATGGTCGGGTGACGCGAGCGCTCCACCCGCTGCAGCACGCCGACGACGTCGGCCTCGGGATCGCGCGCACCGCCCCGCGACTCCATGTCCTTGAGGTCCATACCCGCGCAGAACGCGCTGCCGGCACCGCGGACGACCACGACGCGCACGTCACTCCGGCGGTCGAGGTCGTCGAAGGCCGCACGCAGCGCGACGAGCATCGCCGTGTTCATGGCATTGCGCTGGTCCGGGCGGTTCATCGTGACGGTGGCGATGCCATCGGCGACCGCGGTGAGAATCTCGTCGGACATGGCGCGAATGGTATCATCGCGCCCCATGCCGAGCTTTCCCGGCTTCACACTGCCCGACGAGCTGCGGCTCATCCGCGAGCAGGTTCGCCGCTTCATCCGCGAGGAGATCATCCCGCTCGAGCAGCGCCTCGATCCCGACGCGCCGGGCATTCCCGATGCCGACTTCAAGCGCCTGGCGGAGAAGACGAAGGCCGCCGGGCTCTGGGCGCTGGCCGCGCCCGAGCAGCACGGCGGCGGCGGGCTCGACACGTTCGGCATGTGCGTCGTCTACGAAGAGATGGCGCAGCACCGTATGGGTCTATACAACATCGGCTGCGGCGTCTTCGGCCGCTATCCGCCGCCGGCCATCTGGGCTGGCTCCAGAGCGCAGATCGAGAAGTACGCGGTGCCGACCATCCGCGAGGGCTGGCGCACCTTCTTCGCGATCACCGAGCCGTCGGGTGGCTCGGATCCGGCCAACGCGATCCAGACGCGGGCCGAGCGGCGCGGCGACACGTGGGTGCTCAACGGGCGGAAGGTGTTCATCTCGAACATCGACAACGCGAAGTGGGGCATCGTGTTCGCGCGCAGCAACAAGGAAAAGGGCCGCGGCGGCATCTCGTGCTTCATCGTCGAGCCGGGCACGCCGGGCTTCACGTGGAAGAACATCCGCACCATCCGCACCGCGGCGATCCCGAACGACGTCGTGTTCGAGGACTGCGTGCTCCCCGGCGACGCGCTCATCGGTCAGGACGGGCAGGGGCTCGACCTCGCCTTCGATCTGCTCGTGAAGAACCGCTTTCCGTACTCCGCGACCAATCTCGGCGTCGCCGTGGCCGCGCACCGGATGGCCATCGAGCACGCCAAGCACCGCTCGACGTTCGGCGCGCCGCTGAGCCAGCGCCAGGCCATTCAGTGGATGCTCGCCGACGCGGAGGTCGAGCTCCGCGCGTGCCGCTGGATCATCTGGGAGGGCGCGTGGAAGGCCGATCGCGGCGAGGACGCGCGCGTCGAGGCGTCGATCGCCAAGCTCTACTCGAGCGAGGTGCTCGGTCGCGTGGTGGACGCCGCCGTGCAGATCCATGGCGGCTACGGCGTGTCGAAAGAGTTTCCGCTGGAGCGCTGGTACCGCGAAGCGCGGGTGCGCCGCATCGGCGAGGGGCCGTCCGAGGTGCACCGCATGGTGATCGCCCGCGCTTTGTTCCGCTGAGAGCGAGGCCCGGCGAGGTATTCTGTCATCCTGATGCTCGACGGCATCCGCGTCATCGAGATCGGCCAGGCGCTGGCCGGGCCCATGGCCGGCGAGATCCTCGCGCACCTCGGCGCCGACGTCGTGAAGGTCGAGCGCCCCGAGGGCGACGACGCGCGGCGCTGGGGCCCGCCGTTCTGGAAGGACACCTCGCCGGGTTTCCTCGCCGTCAACGCCAACAAGCGCTCGATCATCGTGGATCTTAAGAATTCCGACGCCGTTGCCTGGCTCACGACGCTGATCGGCGACGCCGACGTCGTGCTGCAGAACCTGCGTCCGGGCTCGATCGATGAGCTGGGACTCGGCGCCGGCACGCTGACGGCGCGGTTCCCGCGGTTGATCTACTGCTCGGTGTGGGCCTTCGGCGCCATCGGTCCGATGCGGCTCAAGCCGGGCTACGAGCCGATGCTCCAGGCGTTCTCGGGGCTCATGATGATGAACGGCGACGAGGGCGGACCGCCGACGCGCGTCGGCACGTCGATTCTCGATTACGGCACCGGCATGTGGGCGGCCATCGGCATTCTTGCGGCGCTGGTGCGACGCGCCGGCACCGGCCGTGGCTGCGTCGTCGACGCCTCGCTGTACGAGACCGGCCTCGCGTGGCTGAAGGGCCACTTCGCGTCGTTCAGCACCTCGGGCGTCATTCCCGAGCGCCACCGTACGGGCAGTCACCGCGTCGTGCCGTTCGAAGCCTTCGAGACCACGACGGGTCCGATCATCGTCGCCGCCGGCAACGACCGCCTCTTCGCGAAGCTCGCGAAGGTCCTCGGTCGGCCAGAATGGGCGAGGGATCCGGCGTACACCACCAATGCCGCACGCGTGGCGAACAAGCCCGCGCTGCTGGCGGAGATCGCCCGGCTGTTCGCGACGGCGAGCAAGGACGAATGGATCACGCGGCTCGAGGCCGAGGGCGTGCCGTGTGCCGTCATCAACACGCTGCCCGACGCGGCGAGCACCAAGCAGGCGGACGCGCTCGGCATCGTGCAGACGCCGCCCGGCGGTGACTACACGCTGATCGGTCTGCCACTGTCGTTCGACGGCGCGCGCCCGCGCATCCGTCGCGCGCCGCCGCGGGCGGGCGAGCACACCGACGAGGTGCGCCGCGAGCACGGCGCCGGAGGCTCGCACCCGCGCTGAGTCCGCGCGACATCACCCGGGCATTGCTGGTCGTCGTCATCTGGGGACTCGCCTTCGTCGCCACACGCATCGGCCTCGACGATCTGTCGCCCGCACAGCTCGCCGCGGCCCGCTTCGTCATCGCCGCGGTGCCTGCCCTGGTGCTCGCGCGGCCCGCGGTGCCGTGGACGATGCTGATCGCGGTCGGCCTCACGCTCTTCGCCGGCCAGTTCCTGTTGCAGTTCTTCGGCATCGCCGGCGGTATGCCGCCCGGCCTCGCGTCGATCGTCGTGCAGACGCAAGCGCTGTTCACGATCGTCTTCGCGACGCTGTTGCTGCGCGAGCGCCCGACGCCACGACAGACGCTGGGGGTGGCCCTCGGCCTCGCGGGACTCGCGGCCATCGCGCTGACGGTGGGTGCCGATCTCACACTGGTCGGCTTCGCGCTCACGCTCGGGTCGGCCATCTCGTGGGCCGTCGGCAATCTGCTCCTCAAGCGCCTTCCGCCGACGTCGACGCTCGAGCTGATGGTCTGGCTGAGCCTCGTGCCCCCGATCCCGGCGCTCGTGCTGGCGCTGGCCGTCGACGGCACGAGCGGGATCGCGCACGCGCTGGCGGCCATCACGTGGCGCGGGCTGGGTGCGGTGCTCTATCTCGGCGCCGTGGCCACCGTTGTCGCGTACGCGATCTGGGGTGATCTGCTGCGTCGCTATCCGACGGCTGCCGTCACGCCATTCGCGCTGCTCGTTCCGTTCGTCGCCGCCGCGGGTTCGGCCGTGGTCTTCGGTGAGCGGTTCGGCGCGCTGCGGCTCGTCGGGATGGCGCTGGTGTTGGTGGGCCTCGCCGTGATCGTGGTGCCGGCGGGGTGGCGGGTGGTTGTGTGACGGCAGGGCCGGGGGACCACGTGCTTCGTCCCGTACCGGCGACCGCTGTGGCCGCGGCGGACGTCATCGTCCTGCTCCAGCGCATCTGGGTGGAATACGATTTCGTCTGGGATCCCGAGACGGAGTTCCCCGATCTCTTCACCTTCGACGCGCACTATGCGCTGCCGCGCGGCGCCTTCTGGGTCGTGCGCGACGAGCTTGGCCGCGTCGTCGGCTCGATCGGCGTGCAGCGTGTGAACGCGACGACGGCGGAGATTCGTCGACTCTATCTGGACAAGCACCTGCGCGGACGCGGCCTGGGCCGCGCGCTGGTGGAAGAGGTCCTCGCGTGGTGTCGCGCCCACCGCTACACGCGACTGGTGCTCTGGTCGGACACGCGCTTCGAGCATTCGCACCGGCTGTATGACCGGATGGGTTTCGCTCGCGTGGGCGAGCGGACGGTGCCGGATGATCTGAACAACTCGAGGGAGTATCGGTTCGAGCGCGATGTGTGAGGGGGCGCTGCCCTATCGCCTATCGTGGTGTGTATCCAAAATTGGTGGTTGACAGGGTTTCACGGTAGCGAGCCGCACATGTGGCCAGCACTGGTCAAAAACCGTATCAGCGCGTCGCCGTGACGCCGTAGCGATCGCCCTGTCGCCTCACTCAAAAAAATTGCGATCGAGACGCGATCGCATCTCCTGAAGCCACGCAGGACCCTCGAAAATCCGGGATTAAAGTCGGCGCAGCACGAGGAGGCGCGCCGATGAACTTCAGTGGTCCTCGCTTCGTCCCGACTCATCCGAACATCGTCGAGCTCGATCGCATCGGCGACGAGATCGCCGAGCTCTCCGCGCATCTGGACGCGGCGATCGCGCGGCTGCTCGATCTCATCCGCGAGTTCGATGCGCGCGGCGGCTGGAACAACGGGTTTCTCTCGTGTGCGCACTGGCTGTGCTATCGCGTCGGCCTCGAAATGGGAGCCGCGCGCGAGCGTGTGCGTGTGGCCCGCTCACTCGGCGCGCTGCCGCGGCTGGCTCAGGCGCTGGCGCGCGGTGAGCTGTCGTACTCCAAGGTCCGAGCGCTGACGCGGATCGCCACGCCCGAGATCGAGGAGCGTCTGCTCAAGGTGGGCCTGGCCGGCACGGCTGAGCACGTTGAACGTATCGTCCGCGGCTGGCGCCGGGTGGATCGCAAGGTGGAAGTCGAGGAGACGGCGCGCTGGCACAAACACCGCGCCTTGCATGTGTATCACGACGACGACGGTATGGTGATCATCCGCGCGCGGCTGGAGCCGCAGGCGGGTGCTGTGTTCATTCAGGCAATCGCGGCGGCACGACAGGCGTTGCGTCAGCGGGTCCGGGCGAACGGCGCCGCCGACAGTTCCGCCGAACCGCAGTTCGTGGACGGTCCCGCGGAACCGCGATACCAAGACGGGTCTCCAGAAGCGCCGACGATTGAGCAGCAGGAGGCGGACGCACTCGCCCTCGTGGCCGAGACGGCGCTTCACCATGGAATCGACCCAGGTGCTCCGGGCGAGCGTTACCAGGTCGTGGTCCACGTCGATGCCGCGGTGCTCGCGGATGCGGATGCGCCGGGGCAGTCGGTCGTCGAGGACGGCGCGTACGTTCCCGCGGAGACGTCCCAGCGGCTGGCGTGCGATGCGAGCCGCGTGGTAATGCGCCACGATGCGGACGGCCGCATCACCGAGGTCGGCGCCCGCACGCGGACCATTCCGCCGGCGCTACGGCGCGCGCTCGAGCATCGCGATCAGGGCTGTCGCTTTCCCAGCTGCGGCCGACGATTCGGGCAGGGTCATCACATCCGGCACTGGGCGCACGGCGGCCCGACGACGCTGTCGAACCTTACGATGCTGTGTCGTCGGCACCACCGCGCGGTTCACGAAGAAGGGTTTCAGGTGGAGCGACAGGCAGACGGCGAGCTCTGCTTCCGGCGGCCCGACGGAAGCGTCATCGCCCAAATCCCGGCGCCGCCACCGATAGCGAATGATCCCGTGGCAGTACTTCGCGAACGCAATACCGCCGCCGGCATTCACATCGACGCGCAAACGTCGAAGCCCGGCTGGCTCGGCGAGTGGCTGGACGTCGGCTATGCGATCGACGTCATGCATCCGGCGGCTACCGGCGAGCGAGCGAGCTCACGATCCGCAGCCACGATGGCTACGGCCGACTCCCAGTAGCTGGATCGGCGACTCAGACGCTTGCCGGCCGGCGCTAGCCGCGCAGTCGCGTCGAACCACGGAAACGTGTCGCTGCGGCCGCCGATGCGCGCGCCCGCTTGTCACCTCAGCCCGGCCGGCCCCACGAACCGCCGCCGCGCTGATGACGCCCAGTACAGGGCGAGCAGGCCGCCGAGCAGCAGCATCGTCCACAGCACGAGCTCATTCGGCGGCAGGGCGAAGACCACGCTGATCACGAGGACCCAGACGATGGCGATGGCGTTGATGGCGGGGCCGAGGCGGCCGAGGCTCCAGGGGGCGGTGGCGCGGGTCGCGTACTCGCCGGTGCGGCGGCGGCGGTTGCGCCAGTTGAGGTAGATCGGGATCACGTAGGCGAGATAGAGCGTGATCGTGCTGATCGACGTCACCACGGAATACGCGGCGGCGTAGAGGGTGATGAGCACGGCGAGGGCGCTGGTGACGACGATCGACCACACGGGTGTGCGCAGGGTCGGGTGCACGCGTTTGAGCGCGCGGGCGCCGGGCATGCCGTCGTCGCGCGCGAACGCGTACCACATGCGGGCCATCGAGGTGATGGACGCGAGGCCGCAGAGCCACATGGCGACGCCGATGATGACGGCGACCAGGTGGCCGGCGACGGTCGGCAGGTTGCCGTAGGCGATCTGCAGCACGGGATACGCGTCGTTGGCGGTGGCGGCGATATCGCCCTTCGGAATCGACCACGTGAGCACGAGCAGCAACGCGTAGCCGACGATGGCAGAGACGGCGACCGAGAGGAACACGCCCCACGCGGAATTGAGGCGCGCCATGACCGTCTCCTCGGCGACGTGCGCGGAGGCGTCGTAGCCGGTGTACGTCCACTGCGCCTGTAGCAGGCCGAGCACGAAGACCAGCGCGAGCGGCGCCGCGGCATAGAGGGACAGCAGGCCCGGGATGAGCGCGAAGAGCGGCGACGGCACCTTGTAGTCGGCGATGACGAGGGCGGGTGCGGTGCGGCCGTCGCCGAGATCCGCGGATGCGGCCTCGAGCGGGCTCACGGTCGTGACGTGACGCAGGAGAAAGCGCGCGTCGTTGTGGTGGGCGCCGAGCAGCGCCAGGGCGAGCACGATCACCAGCACACCGCCGATGTGCCACCACACGCTGAAGTCGCTGAGTCGCGCGGTCAGCCGGATGCCGTACAGGTTGATCAACACCTGAGGAATCATGATGACGACCATCACGGTGAGCTGGAAATACCAGCTCGTGGCCGTGCCGAAGACGGGCACGGCGACGTCGGCCGGCAGCCCGGCGATGCGCGTGGCGGCGCCGATCAGATACGTGGCGGCGGCGACATTGATGCCGGCCGTGATCGTGACCTGACCGATCATGTTGAGCCATGCGGTGAGCCAGGCCCAGCCGCGACCGCCGAGTCGGAACGCCCAGAAGTAGAGGCCGCCCGCCGTTGGATATGCCGACGCGAGCTCGGCCATCGAGGCCGCCACGCAGAGCGTGAGCAGGCTCACCACCGGCCAGCCGACGGTATTGATGACGGGGCCGGCGAGCTTGAGACCGTAGCCGTACAGCAGCACGGCGCCGGTGAGCACGGAAATGATCGAGAACGAGATGGCGAAGTTGGAAAAGCCGCCCATCTCGCGGAACAGCTGCTGGGCGTAGCCGAGCCGGGCGAGCTCGCGCGCATCCTGCTCGAGCACCTGCTGGCGTGTCGGCCTGGGCGCGGCCATTATTGGTGTCCGAAGGCGAGCCTACGCTACGATGCTGGCGACCGCCATGGGCTATCGCCTCGTGCGAGGCTTCATCAGGCTGTTGTTGCGGCTGTTCTATCGGCGCGTGAATGTTGTCGGCGCCGCCCGCATCCCGGCGGCGGGCCCGCTGATCATCGCCGCGAATCACCACAACTCGCTGGTCGATCCGATGCTGATCATGGGGACCTTTCCGCGTCGCATCACCGTGCTCGCGAAGGCGCCGCTGTTCCGCCATCCGCTCATCGGCCCGTTCCTGCACGCCGTCGGCGCGCTGCCGGTGAACCGACGCGCGGAGGCGGGCGAGGATCCGCCGAAGAACGAGGCGATGTTCGCGGCGGCCATCGCCCACTTGCGCGGTGATGGCGCGATTCTGATTTTCCCCGAGGGACGCACACAGCCCGTGCCCACGCTGTTGCCGCTGCGCACGGGCGCCGCGCGCCTGTTGCTCGGCGCGAAGGCGCCCGCCGGCCGCATCACGCTGCTGCCGGTCGGGCTGGTGTTCGAGACGCCGGGCACGTTCCGTGAAGCATCGGCGCTGGTCGCGATCGGGCCGCCGGTGTCCACCGACGACTGCCTGGCCGGCTACGCCGCGGAGCCGGAGGCGACGGTGCGGCGGCTCACCGAGCGGCTCGCCTCGGCGATCCGCGCCCAGATCGTCGAGGCCGAGGATCAGCACACGCTCGAGCTGGTCGCCGCGCTCGAGCGCGCGTGGCGCGAGGACCGCGGCGGCGGCCGCGCGGACGCCGAGGCGTCGCTGGCGTGGCGGCGCGACGTGATGCGCGCGGCGCACGCGCTCGCCGAGCGCACGCCGGACCGCGTCGCGCACTTTCGCCGCCGCCTCGAGCGCTATCGCGCGCGCCT
>Ga0066682_10000792_pt1 | contig 11130 bp, 9 predicted proteins | sample GraSoiAngelo_131_FD_65628 | JGI IMG/M metagenome (GOLD analysis project Ga0066682, IMG submission 65628) | Grasslands soil microbial communities from the Angelo Coastal Reserve, California, USA - 14_0929_02_30cm | ecosystem: Environmental > Terrestrial > Soil > Grasslands | place: USA... | reverse complement strand
GACGCCGATCTCGAGGCGCCCGTCGCTCAGGTTGTCGAGCATGCTGATCTCTTCGATCAGGCGCAGCGGATGGTGCAGGGGCAACACGTACACGCACGGGCCGAAGCGCAGCCGCCGCGTGCGCTGGGCCACGGCGCCGAGGAACACGTTCTGCGACGGCGCCAGGCTGTGGATCGCCGGCGTGTGGTGCTCGGCCAGGTGGTACGCGTAGAAGCCGGCCTTGTCGAGACGCTCGATCTGCACCAGGCGCTCGCGATAGATCTGATCCAGGCGCTGCCCCGGCACCGGCTCGATGTGGTCGAAGATCCCGAATCGCATAGACGCTCCTTGTCGTGTCGGCAATCTTACACCGCTTGACAGCCCCGGCGCCCTGGCCTAGCGTGGCGGCATTCACGACGGCGTGGAGGATTCGATCATGCGGACAAAGGCGTTTTTCCTCGTGCTGGCCCTCATGCTGTCGTCCACCGCGTCGCCGGCATGGGCGCAGCAGGGCAAGAGCATCACGCTCTCGATGCTGGCCGGCTACAAGGAAGACGTCCTCCGCGCGAGCCTCCCGGAGTTCGAGAAGAAGACCGGCATCAAGGTGGTGGTCGACGCCTCGCCGTTCGGCGATCTCTACAAGAAGCAGCTCCTGTCGCTGAGCACGGGCGGCCGCTACGACGTCCTGTTCATGGACGAGCCGTGGATCGCGCCGCTCTCGGAATTTCTCCTGCCGCTCAACGAGCGGATGAAGAGTCTCGATCTGGCTGACTTCGTCCCCACCACCGTCGCGTCGGGCGCGTTCCAGGGCACACAGTACGCGGTGCCGGTCGATCCCAACGTGCAGCTGCTCGTGTACCGCAAGGACCTCTTCGAGCAGAAGGGCTTGAAGCCGCCCACGACGTGGGACGAGCTGCTGGCGGCGGCGAAGGCGTTCCACGATCCGTCGAAGCAGCAGTACGGGATCGCGATCACCGCGAGCAGCGACATCCAGACCGCGCTCTACATGCTGCTGGCGATCTGGTCGTACGGCGGCGAGCTCGTCGACAACGGCCGCGGCAGCCTGAACAGCGCCGCCGGCAAGAAGGGCGGCGAGGTCTTCCTGGAGCTCCTGAAGTTCACGCCTCCCAACGTCAAGAGCTACAACTTCGCCGACGTGAACAAGGCGATCCAGCTCGGTCAGGCCGCGATGGCCATCCAGTGGGCGTCGGGCGCCCGGCCCATGGAGGACAAGACGCGCTCGTCGGTGGCCGGCAAGCTCGGCTACGCGCTGGTGCCGAAGGCCGTCCGCCAGACGCCGATGCGCGGGGTGTGGACGATCGCCATCGCGAAGAACAGCGCCAACCAGGACGCGGCCTGGCAGTTCGCCACGTGGCTCTCCGGCAAGGAGTTCGGACAGGCCGCGGTGAAGTTCCCCAGCGCGACGTCGGCCATCCACAGCCCGCGGTTCTCCGTGCTGAAGGACGCCGGCACCAAGGCGACGCTCCCCTACGCCGACACGCTGCTCGCCAGCTTACAGATCACCAAGGAGCGGCCGCGGCTGCGCGAGTACGCGGACATCCAGGAGAACCTCCGGGTCACCGCCGGCAAGCTGACCGCGGGCGAGCTGACGCTCGAGGCCGCGCTCAAGGAGATCGACGCGGGGACGAACCGGATCCTCGGAAAGTAGCAGCGCGCGCGCCATGGCCGCGGGCGGGGCCGGACGCTGGTTCCTGCTCCCCGGCCTGGCCTTTCTGTTCACGATCGATCTGATCCCGCTCGTTTATTCAGCGTGGGTGAGCTTCTACAACTGGTGGCTCATCCGCCCGCGCGACGTCCGCTTCGTCGGCCTCGACAACTACGTGCGGCTCGGCGTCGATCCGGAGTTCAATCGCGCGGTCGTCGTCACGACGCTCTTCACCGCGGGGGCGGTCGCGCTCGAGTTCCTGGCCGGCCTCGGGCTGGCGCTCCTCTTCGCGCAGCCGTTCCGCTTCCTGCGGCCGATTCGCGTGCTGCTGCTCCTGCCGCTCTTCGTCGTGCCGGTGGTCGGGGCGACGATGTGGCGCGTGATCTTTCACCCCGAGGTCGGCGTCCTCAACCACTACCTCACCACGTTCGGGCTCGGCCATCCGCCGTGGCTCAGCGACCCGACGTGGGCGCTCGTGTCGATCACGCTCGTCGACGCGTGGCGCACGATCCCGTTCATGTTCCTGGTGATCTACGCCGGCCTGGAGGTGCTGCCGGCCGAGCTCTTCGAGGCGGCCGCGGTCGATGGCGCGTCGGCGTGGCAGTCCTTCCGGCACATCACGGTGCCGCTCCTGACCTACATCATGCTGCTGGCCGTGCTGATCCGCGGGATGGACGCGTTCCGCGAGTTCGACATCATCTTCGTCCTCACCGGGGGCGGGCCGGGCACCGCGACCCAGACGATCCAGATCCTGAACTACCGCGCGTTCGGCCTGGGTCACATGGGCCAGGCCAACGCGATCGGCATCGTGACGCTCGTGCTGGTGGCGGTGATGTGCTTCGTCCTGATGCGCGCGATCCTGCGACCGCGCGGCGCCGCGCAGGCCTGAGTGAAGCCGACCCCACTGCGCGCCACGCTGACCGGAGTCGCGCTCCTGCCGGTCCTGGCCTGGACGCTCTTCCCGATTTACTGGATCACCACCGCCTCGTTCAAGACCGAGCTGGCGCTCTACGCGAAGCCGCCGCAGTGGCTCTTCACGCCGATCGTGGACAACTACACGCGCGTCCTGACCAACATCCCGTTCGTTCAGTATCTGAAGAACAGCCTGGTCATCGCCCTGGGCACGACGATCGGCAGCCTCGTGCTCGGCACGCTCGCCGGCTACGGCTTCGCGCGCTTTCGCTTCCGCGGGTCGGAGGCGGTGCGGTTCCTGGTGCTGGTGACGCGAATGGCGCCGCGCATGGTGCTGGTGGTTCCCTACTACCTCATGATGCAGCGGCTCGGCCTGCTCGACACCTACACGGGCCTTCTCGTCGCGTACGTGTCGTTCGCGCTGCCGTTCTCGATCTGGCTCCTGATCGGGTTCTTCGTCGACGTGCCGCTCGACGTCGAGGAGGCGGCCATGATCGACGGCTGCAGCCGCCTCGGCGTGCTGGTGCGGATCGTGATCCCGATCGCGGCGCCGGGGCTCGTGGTCGCCGCGATCTTCGCCTTTCTGGTGTCCTGGAACGAGTTCCTGTTCGCCCTGATCCTGAGCGGCGTCGAAGCCAAGACGCTGCCGGTCGTCATCGCCGGGCTCAACACCGACGCCGGGCCGCTTTACGGCGAGATGAGTGCCGCGGCGGTGATGGTGATGCTGCCCAATATCGTCATGACCCTGGTCCTTCAGCGCTACCTCGTGAAAGGGCTGACGCTCGGCGCGGTCAAAGGATAGCCATGGAATCCCGCAATCTCGGCATCGCACGCGCGCTCGCCTGGGAGCGAACGCCCGATGGGATCGAGCTCCAGTGCGTCACGGAGGGTCTGGCCGCGGCGCGCGTGGCGCTGAGCGCTGTCGCGCCCCGTGTGGTCCGCGTGCGGGTGACGGCCGGGCCGCTCGGCGCCGCCAAGAAGTTCAGCTACGTGATCGGCCGCCCCGACACCGGGCCGTGGTCGGCCGACGCCGCCGCGAACCGCGTCACGCTGCGCACGGCTCATCTGGTCGTCGAGGCGAGCCTCGATCCCTGGCAGCTCACCTATCGCACGACCGACGGCCGGCTCCTGACGCACGAGGTGCCGGACGACGCCAACTTCGCCGGGCAGCGCTTCGGTCCGCGGCCGGGCTTCCAGGTCGAGAGCGGGCCGAACGATCCGGCGCGCCGCGTCCTCGGCGTCGTCGAGACGCTGCTCCTCGATCCGGAGGACCACTTCTACGGCAGCGGCGAGCGGTTCACGCGGCTCGATCTGGTCGGGCGAACCGTACGGATCTGGAACCGGAACTCCTATGGCGCGCGCTCCGAGCTCGCCTACAAGAACCTGCCGCTCGTCGTCGGCAGCCGCGGCTACGGCATCTTCGTGGACGTGCCGACCGCCGTCACCTTTCATCTCGGGAGCGCGTCGAATCGCGCGTACACCGTGGAGGCCGCCGGCGAGGAGCTCGACTACTACCTGATCGCGGGCACGCCGAAGGAGATCGTGTCCGCGTACACCGAGCTGACGGGCCGGCCGGCGGTCCCGCCGGAGTGGGCGTTCGGGCTCTGGGCTTCGACCTGCTTCGTCCAGTTCACGACGGCCTCGGTGCTCGAGATCGCGCGCCGCCTTCGTGCCGAAGGAATCCCCTGCGACGTCTTCCACCTGGATTCGTTCTGGCAGCGCGCCCTCATGTGGTGCGACTTCGAGTGGGACAGCGCGCGGATCCCGGACCCCAAGCACCTTCTGGCCGAGCTCCATCGCGAGGGGTTCCACAACTGTCTGTGGATCAACCCTTACGTGTCGCTCCAGAGCGCGCTCTATCGCGAGGGCGCCTCGCACGGCTATTTCCTGCGCCGTCCCGACGGCACTGTCTATCACCCGGTGGTCTGGAGCCAGCGCACCGAGCGTGGCATGGGTCTCTGCGCCATCGTCGACTTCACGAATCCGGCCGCGGCGGCGTGGTACCGCGGCAAGCTCGAGGCGCAGCTCGCCATCGGCGCCGACTCGTTCAAGCCGGACTTCGCGGAGGAAATTCCCGACGACGCGGTGTTCGCCAACGGGCTGACCGGTGCGGAGATGCACAACCCGTATCCGCTGCTCTACCAGAAGGAAGTCTTCGACGCGACGCGCGCTCACGCGAGCCGCGTGGTGGCGTGGTCGCGCAGCGCGGCGCCCGGCGTCCAGCGTTATCCCGGCCACTGGTCGGGCGATCCGGAGTGCACATTCCTCGATCTCGCGAACACGCTGCGGGGCGGGCTGGCCGCCGCGATGAGCGGCCTGGCCTACTGGAGCCACGACATCGGCGGCTTCTGGGGCGATCCGTCCCCGGACCTCTTCGTGCGCTGGGCCCAGGCCGGCTTTCTCTCTGGGCTCAGCCGCTATCACGGCGCGACGGCGCGCGAGCCGTGGCGCTTCGGCGACGAGGCGCTGCGGATCTTCCGTCAGTACGCGCGGCTGCGGAGCCGGCTCGTGCCCTACCTGGTGGCCTACGGGTGGCAGGCGTCGGAGGACGGCGTCCCGCTCATGCGGCCGATGGTCATGGAGTTCCCCGACGACCCGGCCGGCTACGCGTTCGACCTTCAGTATTGCCTCGGGCGCGAGCTGCTCGTCTCTCCCGTGGTGCGCGCCGACGGCTGGGTCACCACGTATCTGCCGCGCGGCCGATGGACCGACTGGTGGAGCGGGGCCTTGCACGAGGGCCCGACGACGCTCCAGCGCCGGGTGCCGCTGCACGAGCTGCCGCTCTACGTCAGAGAGAACAGCCTCGTCGTGCTCGGGCCCGAGCGCAGCCACGTGGGCGAGCGCCCGGCCGATCCGCTCACGGTCGAAGCGTTCGTCACGACCGAGGCCGCGTTCGCCTTGCACGGCGACGGCGGCGACGTCGATCTCACGTGCCGGCGACGGGGCGGCGAGGTCACGTTCGAGGCGAGCGCGGCGCCGGCCACGTTCGTCCTGCGCGTGCACGACGGTCCCGCGACTACCGCGGTCTCCGCCGACGGACGAGCGCTTCCACGGCTGGACGCGGCGAGCCTGGATCGGGGCGAGACGGGTTGGACTGTCGACGATCGGATCGCGGTCGTCAGGGCGCGGGCGCGACGAATCGAGATTCGCTGAGACCGGCAGATTTGCCGAGGCCCCACCGGTTCGCCGAGGCCGTCAGGCGACGGCCGCGATGATCGAGCCGCCAGCGGCGGCGATCGCGACCACGAGCCACGGCGGCAGCCGCCAGAACATCAGCAGCGCGAACGCGACGAGGGCCAGACCGAAGTCGCCATGGCTCTTGACGGCGCTACTCCACACCGGGTCGTAGAGCGCGGCCAGGAGCAGGCCGACGACGGCGGCGTTGATCCCGCGCAGCGCGGACTGAAACGCGGTCCGCTCGCGCAAGAGTCCCCAGAACGGCAGCGCGCCGATGACCAGGAGGAACGCGGGCAGGAAGATCGCCACGAGCGCTAACACGCCGCCGGCCACTCCGTTCGGTGGCTCGTGCATCACGGCGCCGAGATACGCGGCGAACGTGAAGAGCGGGCCCGGCACCGCCTGGGCCGCGCCGTACCCGGCGATGAACTCGGCGTTCGTCACCCAGCCGGTCGGCACGACCTCGGCCTGGAGCAGCGGGAGCACGACGTGTCCGCCGCCGAAGACGAGCGAGCCCGCCCGATAGAAGCTGTCGAAGACCTCGAGGCCATGGCTGGACGCCGCCTGCCGCGCGATGGGCAGGCCGACCAGCAGGACGAAGAACAACGCGAGCGATCCGACGGCGAGGCCGCGGCCGATGGGTATCCGCATCGCGGTCGTCGCCGACGCGCCGGCGGCGGGCAGAAGGAGCCACCCGACGAGACCCGCGACGACGATCACGACCACCTGCGCGCCAGCGGTCCGGGACGCCAGCGCGACGGTCGCGGCGACGATCGCGAGCGAGACTCGCGGGCGGTCCGGGGCGAGGCTGCGCGCCATCCCCCACACCGCCTGGGCGACGACCGCGACCGCGACGACCTTCAGCCCGTGCAGCCACCCGGCGTCGGCGACCCCGAGCGACTGCACACCGTACGCGAACGCGAGCATCGCCACCGCCGACGGCAACGTGAACCCGAGCCACGCCGCCACGCCGCCGAGCAAGCCGGCCCGCATGATCCCGATGGCGATCGACACCTGACTGCTCGCGGGCCCCGGCAGGAACTGGCACAAGGCGACCAGATCGGCATATTGCGCCTCGTCGAGCCAGCGCCGCCTCACCACGTACTCTTCGCGGTAGTAGCCGAGGTGCGCGATCGGACCGCCGAACGAGGTGAGGCCCAGACGCGTCGAGATGCCGAGAACTTCGACGAGCGGGCTCAAGGCGTTGTCATCGCGCGATTGTGCCTGCGGTAGCATAACCGAAGTCGACGCGGGGGAGAATTACGGGGCCGGCGGCAGACCGGGCGGGGCCGGCGGGATTCCCAGGCGCCGAGCGCGGGGGTCTGGCCCCGCGCTCAGCGTCCAACGTTGGGCGGCGCTTAGTCGCGGCGACCGGTGAAGCGCAGGAGCATCAGGAAGAGGTTGATGAAGTCCAGGTAGAGCGAGAGCGCGCCGACGATCGCGTACGAGCCCACCTGCCCGTCCGGCAGTGCCAACGCCATCTGCTTCAGGCGCTGAGCGTCCCACGCCGTGAGGCCGGTGAAGACGATCACGCCGACCACGGAGATGAGGAACTGCAGCGCATCGCTCTGCCAGAACATGCCGACGATCGAGGCCAGGATCACCCCGACCAGACCCATCATGAAGAACTGCCCGGCGCCGGCCAGACTGCGCTGGGTGGTCGAGCCGAAGAGGGCCAGCGCGCCGAACATCCCGGCAGTGACCACGAAGGTCGTCGTCACGGACTCGCCGGTGTAGGCGAGCAAGATCACGGACAGCGTGACGCCGTTCAGCGCCGAGTAGAGCGTGAAGAGACCAGCCGCGGTGCCCGGCGCCAGACGATCGGCCCGCGCGGACAGATAGAAGACCAGCCCCAACTCGGCGATCACCAGACCGAAGAACACGAGGCGATTGCCGACCAGCGCCCGAAGAATGTCGGGCGAGCCGGCCACGGCAAAGGCCACCACCGCCGTGAGGCCAAGGCCCACGGCCATCCAGCCGTAAACCTTCCAGAGAAAGGCCGAAACCCGCTCTGCTGCCTGGACCGAGGTCGCCATTCGTGTGTCCATGGTGTTCTCCTCGCCTCAATTGTACTAGGATGGCGGGCCATGGCCACAACCACTCGCTCCGTCGCCGCATCGCCCTCTCCGCTCGACGTCGCGCGCGCCCTGGCGCCGCGCATCAGGGCGCGGGCCGCCGAGATCGAGGCCGCCCGCGAGCTCCCAAAGGACCTCCTTGCCGAGCTGGTCGAGGCACGCCTGTTCAAGGTGGCGCTCCCCGAGAACGAGGGAGGCCTCGGCGCCGACGTCGTGACCTCGCTACGCGTGATCGAGGAGGTCGCGCGCGCCGACGGCTCCACCGGCTGGTGCGTGGCGATGGGGATCAACACCTTTCGCCAGAGCGCCCAGCTGGCGCCCGAGATCCGCCGCGAGCTGTTCTTCAGCGAGCCCATCGGCATCTCCGCGGGCTCGGCCCGCGAGCGCGGTCGCGCGGTCGTCGCGCCCGGCGGCTATCGCGTCAGCGGGCACTGGTTCTTCGCCAGCGGCTGCATGCATTCGCACCTGCTTCACGGCGCGTGCAAGGTCTACGACGGCGACGCGCCGCGGCTACGCCCCAACGGCGACCAGGAGATCCGCATCGCGTTCTTCCACCCGAGGTCGCTGGTCCGCATCATCGACACCTGGCACGTCAGCGGCCTGCGCGGCACCGGTAGCCACGACATCGCGGTCGAGGATCTGTTCGTGCCCGAGGAGCGCACCTTCTCGATGCAAGACCGACGCGCGCGCGTGACCGGCACGATGAACCGCCTGCACGGCTTCGACCTGGCCGGCTGCGGCTTCTGCTGCGTGGGGCTCGGCGTGGCGCGCGCGGCGATCGACGCGTTCATCGAGCTCGCGACCACCAAGATCCCGCGCTCGTCGTCGGACCTGCTGCGCGAGCGGGTGATGGTGCAGGCCCTGGTGGGTGAAGCCGAGGCGATGCTGCGCTCGGGGCGCGCGCTGCTGTTCGACGTCATCGGCGGGATGTGGGAGACCGTGCTCGCCGGCGACGGGGTCACCGAGCGCCAGCGCTCGGATCTGCGCCTGGCCATGACTCACGCCGCCCAGAACGCGGCCAAGGCCACCCACATGGTGTGCTCGGCCGCCGGCACCACGTCGATCTTCGAGAAGAGCCCGCTCGAGCGCTACGCGCGCGACGCCGAGGTCGTCACCCGCCACAACCAGCTGCAGTTCGTGAACTACGAGGCGGTGGGCCGGACGATGATGGGCTTGGAGTCGAACAGCCCGCTGTTCTGAGCCTTCGGTTCGCTGCTCCTAGGTGTTGCCGGTTCGGCCGCGAACCGCCCAGGCCCGCGCGATCAGGTCGATTGATCCGTCACGTGCAACCGGAAGTGCAGCGCGGATTCGTCCCCGCAGCGCAGCGCGCCGCTCCTCGCTGAGCGACATTGCATATGCCGGCGCGGGCGCCTGGCCACCGAGAAACGGCGTCCAGTAGTCGTCGAAGTCGCGGAACTTCGTGCGGGCATCGATCGACCGCGCCTCGACCTCGCGAAGCCCGGCCTCCGTGAACAACTCGGTCAGCGCATCGGGCTTACAGAGGGGGAAACGGCTTCCTTCGTCGGCCTCGACCGCTGCCGGATCGAGCGCCACCGCCGCGTCCCAGAAATGGCGCATCAGCTCCATTTTGCCGGCGTAGTCCCACACGTAGGCGGCCACGACTCCACCTGGCCGCACCGCGCGCGCCATCTCGAGCCCCGCGAGCAACGGCTTCGGCACAAAGTTCAAGACCAAGCCTGAAACCGCGGCGCCAAACCGCGCCGACTCCACCGGAAGCGACTGAGCGTCGGCCACCTCGAAGGTCGCGCGCGGATCCGTGATGTGGGCTCTGGCGTGCTCGATGAACCCGACCGAAGGATCGATGCCCTTCACGGAGCGCGGCTCGGCTTGTCTTAGAATCGTTTCGGTCAGCGCGCCGGTGCCGCATCCGACATCGAGCCAGTCCAGGTTCGGCGGCGCCTGCACCCATGCGAAGAATTCCCTCGCCACCAGACGGCTCCACCGCCCGACGTAGGGTTCATAGAGGTTGCCCGCCGCCCAGGTGTCTTTGCGGTCAGCCGTCATCTAGAGACTGAACTCGCCGCGAATAACGTCGACCACGGCGCCGCCGACCCAGACTCCTTCGCCGTCCTTGCGGAGATGGACGCGGCCGGCACGCCGCAACGCGGTGCCCTGGGCTGCGACATAAGAAGACTCCGCGAGGCCTGCGCCGATGAGCCACTGCGCGAGGCTGGCGTTGAGGCTGCCGGTGACCGGATCTTCGTATCCGCCGGGGCTGACGAACGCCCGCACCTCGAACGCCGCGTCGTGGCCAGCCTCATGCGGACCGACCACGCCCAACTTGAGGGGAACGAGTGCGGCCCAGTCGGGCTTGAGCGATAGCACTTGGCGCGCGGAGCGAAGCATCACTGCGCACCAGCCCGGGCCGTTGTCGACCCACTGGTGGTGAACGATGTCCGATGACGACAGGGCGAGCGCCTTGGCGATCTTCGCCAGGAGGTCCTGTTCGAGCGGGCCACTACGACGCACCGGAGGCGCGGCGAACTCGAGGCGCGGACCGTCGCAGCGCACCCGGACCAGGCCCACGCCGCACTGCTGCACGACCAAGCCCGGTTTGCGCGACTTTCCGCCCGCGGCGAGCCACGCGTGGCAGGAGCCGAGCGTCGGGTGGCCGGCAAAAGGCAACTCGCCCCCGGGTGTAAAGATGCGCACGTAGTAGTCGGCGTCCGGATCCGTTGGCGGCAGTAAGAACGTCGTCTCCGAGAGGTTGGTCCAGCGCGCGAGCGCGCCCATCTGCGCTTCGCTCAATCCCTCGGCGCTATGCACGACCGCCAGCGGGTTGCCGCCCAGTGGATCAGCCGAGAAGACATTGACCTGCCTGAAAGGACGCTGAGGGCTCATGCCCGTCCTTGCGCTCGAACGCCGAGAAGGTTGCGTCGCTACGCCGCGCGCTCCTTGATCGAGACCCGCCAGTGGATGCGGTCCTCTTCCGGCGGGTAATCGCCCGCCGCCCGGTGGTAGGAGCAGCGGTTGTCCCAGATGACGATGTCGCCCTTGCGCCAGTGATGGCGGTACTGGGCGTCGGGCTGGATCATCAGTTCGGTCAGCTCCGCGATGATCGCGTCGCTCTCCTGCTCGTCCACGCTCTCGATCCTCAAGATCTTGCCCGGGTCGAAGTAGAGCGCCTTGCGGCCAGTCTCGGGATGCGTGCGGACGATGCGATGGAACACCGGCTTCCAGTCGCGGTCCTCCTCGTTGAGCAACGCGGTCTTCTTCCGACGCCCGCCGTAGGTGAAGGCGCCGTTGAGGCCGTCGAGCCGTTCTTTCAATCGCGGCGGCAGCGCGTCGTACGCCGCGTAC
>Ga0066682_10000791_pt1 | contig 11148 bp, 14 predicted proteins | sample GraSoiAngelo_131_FD_65628 | JGI IMG/M metagenome (GOLD analysis project Ga0066682, IMG submission 65628) | Grasslands soil microbial communities from the Angelo Coastal Reserve, California, USA - 14_0929_02_30cm | ecosystem: Environmental > Terrestrial > Soil > Grasslands | place: USA... | reverse complement strand
AAGCGGAATGAGTGCCTTGACGATAAATCGCTTCTCCTCAAGTAATTCCGGAAGATCGGTTTCGACGATCAGCATTGACGGGTCTTCTGAAAGGATAAGGCCGCGCGGCGCGACTCCTCCGGCAAACTCTAACACTTGTCGGAAACCGAGCCGATGGATAAACGCATTCAGGGATTTGAAACGGAGCTCTATATATGCTCGGTGGTTCGCAATAAAGCCGGGGTCTAACGTGCGAGAAACTTCTTCGGCATCACACATGTCGGCGATTTGACGGCAGTAAGGGATGTCGGTTTCGGCGCGAAGAAAGGCGGCGAGCTTGGCGGTAGGACTGATGCGGGCGTGATGAGTAGTCACAATGCTCCTAAAAATACCTTCAGCGAACTGGATAGACTGTCGTCAGGGCGCGGTCAATACGAACAGTGCAAAATATCTCTGAAGAAATGTGGTGCAGCTTAGCTCTGGAAGACTAATCCGGCCCAACGGCTCTCTCTCAAGGTGGAACGGTGGATTGGATGTGCTTCTGGCTGCAAAAGACTACGAAGATCCTGATATCGCCAAGGTCGAGCAGTACAAGCGTTGGCGCGACTGCGAAAACTTCACGGGCGACCAGCAATCGTCGCTGCTTCGACATCGAGCCAGTCGGGGACCGGCCACCTGTATGTTGTCTCAGCCACTTACATGAGTACTTCGATTCCTGCCCCTGGCCACCACATCCGACCTTCTGACATCGCTCCCGCGCTTCTTCCGGTGCAAGCGTCCCGACTTTCCCCAGTACTACTCGGCGATTACGTCCGAACCGTGCGTAGTACGATCGCACGCCGCTCGGCTGTACCCTCAACGCGAAGCCGGGCAGTCGACGATCGTAGATCTCGAACGGTTTGCTTTGAGGCTGGGTCTCTTTGCTCGTGAGCAGCGTCGCTCCGATGAAGGCTTGCATGATGAGACTCCTCGAATGGGAAGCGGAAAGCCCGGCCGTGACCGGCCGCGCTTATAAGCGCAGCGCAAGCCGGGCGTGGCCTATACTTTCGAGGGTCAACCCCATCCATCGCTCGCCCGGCGTCCGTCTCATGACCGTGTGTCCCGCGGCACGATCTTTACCGTCGCAGCGCGCGCACGTGCGCTGATCATCGGCCTTAGGTACGAGCTGCTCTGGTACTTGGCGCGATAGGCGTCATCGATTCTGTCGTTGATCGGTCCATCGACGGGCTCGAAGCTGACGTCCTTCGTCATGCCAGCGGCAATAATCCGCCCGGACTTTTGCCGGACGGTCGCCTGATACCAGCGAGACTTCTGCCCGTTGTAGCCGCGCACGTAAAGAGCGTCGTCAACTGCCACGGACCAAATCCACGTCGGCATGCCGTAGGTCATGCCATCGTCCCGGAACGGCGATATGTGCAAGTCATCAGCCTCGGCGATTTTGCTCAATTCGTCCTTTGACCAGGTGGGCACGGTGACACTTCTCCGTACGTTAAGTACGACCGTCGTAGCCATAAGATCCTTGGTGTTAGGGACGCAACAACGCTTTGATCGCTCTTCGGGAATCCATCGCGCGGTAACCCTCCGCGACCTGGTCGAGTGGCAATGTGAGGTCGAAGACCTTGCCGGGGTTGATCTTGCCGCTGTAGACGAGGTCGATCAGTTTGGGCAGGAAGCGGCGAACGGGGGCGGGACCGCCATGGAGGTGAACGTGGGCAAAAAACAGCTCCTCGCCCTTGAGCTCAACTCCATGCGGAACGCCGACATAACTTAAATAACCGCCTTTGCGCGTGGAATGAATCGCTTGCATCATCGATTCCGGGGTGCCAACACACTCGAGCGCGGAGTCAACGCCAACTCCGCGAGTCAGTTCCATGATGCGGGCGACGCCGGCGTCACCCCTCTCGGTCACGATATCGGTGGCGCCGAATTCGCGCGCGAGTTTCTGCCGCGGCTCGTGCCGGCTCATTGCAATGATCCGCTCCGCGCCCATTTGCTTGGCCGATAGCACGGCCAGAAGACCCACCGCACCATCACCGATGACGGCTACCGTGGACCCGGCCTTCACATTCGCTGCATCGGCGGCGAACCATCCTGTGCCCATCACGTCAGAGACCGCCAGCAAGCTCGGAATCATGTCTGGCGCGGGCGCGCCGGAAGTGGCCACCAGGGTGCCGTCGGCGAGCGGGACGCGCAGTACGGGTGCCTGCGCGCCGCCAACGAATTCCCGATGCTGGCACGAAGACTGGTAACCGGCCTGGCAGTTGGGACACACGTTGTCGGAGGCGAAGAACGACCCGATGACGAACTGGCCCGTCTTGATCTTGGTGACGTCACGGCCGACTTCCTCGACGATGCCGCAGTACTCGTGCCCCATCGGAGTCGGCTCCGGAACGGCCTGTATACCGCGGTAGGGCCAAAGATCCGACCCGCAAACGCACGTGGCGGAAAGCCTAATGACGGCATCCGTCGGCTGGGTGATCCGCGGGGTGTCGCGCTCCTCGAAGCGCACATCACGTGGACCATAGAGAACTGCTACTCGCATAGTTGATCTCCTCTCGCTTGTCGTGAGCGGCGTCCCAACTCATTCCGGATCATCAGTGCGCCGTGAAGCCGCCATCGACCGTAAGTGCGTGGCCGATGACAAAGCCGGCTCCCGGGCTACAAAGCCAAAGGACGGCGGACGCTATCTCCTCCGGGCGACCAAGTCGTCCGATCGGCTGATCTCTCATGATCTCTTTCATGGCGTCGGCCTCCTTGGCCAACATCGCCGAGACCATCGGTGTGTCGACGGTTCCCGGGCACACCGCGTTGATGCGGATGCCTCGGGAGGCATACTCGAGCGCCGCGCTCTTGGTGAGTCCGAGCACTCCGTGCTTAGCTGCGTGGTATACGGCTCGACCGGGCAGGCCGATCAACCCACCGATCGAAGAGCAGTTCACAATGGCGCCGCTACCTTGCTGGCGCATCTGCTTCAGCTCGTATTTCATGCAGTTCCAGACGCCGCGGAGGTTGACCGCGATCACGCGATCGAATTCCGCGCCGCTGGCATCCGCCGTTTCGACCGCGGGACTCTGTATGCCGGCGTTATTGAAGGCGGCATCCAGCCGTCCAAAGATCTCCACCGTTTGATCGACCATCGCCGCCACCTCGGCCTCGTCGGCGACGTTGCAGCGCACGGCGATCGCCCGGTGCCCGGCTGCGATCAAATCATCAACTGCAGTGCGAGCGGCCCTTTCATCGATGTCCACGAGCGCTACAGCAGCGCCCGCCTCCGCAAAGGAGCGCGCAGTTACCAAGCCCATGCCGGAGGCCGCACCGGTAACGACGGCTACCTTACCTTCAAACGACCGGTCCATCAGGGGACTCATAATTCTTACCTCACTCAATGAACTTGAAACTGTCAGAGAAGCTCGGAGAGGTCGTATCCCGGCTTCTTGTAGAGCTTGTCGGGGTTGCCGAGGATGTCCGGCTTGTAGACTTTCTCCGCCCAATCCCTTGCGCTGACCTCTTCGAAGGCCACCGACACGGAGTCCTCCCCATAACCTAAGAGGTGCGTGACGTCCTTGACGATGGCGTCGGCGAGTCGAGCCTTCTGGCGCTCGGATTTTCCGGGCCAAAGCTTTACGATGACATGAGGCATGGTTTCTCCTTCACTCGCTGCTGGGCACGGCGCGGTACTGCTCATCACTCACTCGCTCCAGCCAGTCGACGACCTTCCCGTTGAGCTCTTCCTGAATCGCGATGTGCGTCATCGCCGTGCTCGGGGAGGCGCCGTGCCAATGCTTCTCGCCTGGTGGACACCAGACGACATCACCGGGGCGAATGACGCGGATCTCGCCGCCCCAGCTCTGCACGAAACCGCAGCCTGTGGTGACGATCAGCGTTTGACCCAGTGGGTGTGTGTGCCAGTTGCTGCGCGAGCAGGGCTCGAACGTCACGTAGGCGCCGCTCGTGCGTGCCGGTTCCGGCGCCTTGAAGAGCGGATCAACACGCACCGTGCCGGTGAAGTACTCGGCCGGACCCTGGGCGGAGGGCTGTGAGCCGTTTCGTTTCAGTTCCATGTCCAATGTCTCCTCTCGGGACGGGGGGTGATCAGTCGTACCCAGCGGTGGTCACTTCGGCTTAGCGGCGAGTGAAATCGGAACCAAGTCGACAAGCTTCCGCGACTTGACCATCAGTGACGCTTGGCAAAAACGTCCTTCACGACGGGCAGTGCCGAGAACACATTCGGCCAGCCCGCGTAAAAGGCGAGTTGCGTCAGCGCCTCTGAGGCTTCTGCCTGCGTGAGTCCGCAATCCATCGCCCGGTTTAGGTGGTAACTGATCTGCGCCACCTGACCGGACGCAACCAGGGCGCTCACGGTCACGAGGCTGCGATCCCGCGGCGCCAGCCCTGGACGCAGCCATAAGTCGCGGAACAAAGCGACGGTCGTGTAGTGCACGACTCCGGGCGCAACGGCGCCGAACTGCTGTTCAACGGACTCGGCGCGCTGTCTCTCGGCTGACTCATTCAGGGGGAGTAGTTTCGGCGAGGCGGCTGCCGCCGGATCGGCCTTGATTCCTCGCCGTGCAAATACCTCGGTCGCTGTGGCGGCGGCCGAGATCGCGTTTCCCCATCCGGAGTAGAACGCGAGATGCGTGATGATCTCCGAGATCTCGCTCGGCTTGACACCACTATCGAGTGCGCGGCTCATGTAGTAGGGCAGCTCGACGCTCTGGTTGCGCGTGATTAATACGGCCAGCGTGACGATGCTGCGATCGCGCCCGGATAGACCAGGCCGTTTCCAAACCTCACCGAGAAGGCGCTCCTGCGTATACCGGTCAAGGGCTGGAGCAACTGTGCGGAGTTGTTCTGTTGGCAACATTGAGTCACCTCCGAGACTGCTTTGGGCGTGACCCGTCGATGCTGCGATCAGCAACAGCGAGGCGAGGGTCGAGGAAAGGGTTCTCATATCGACGACTTCCATAGCAAACGAGCAAATCCGAAGTTCGCGCGTTGCGACCCGCCCACACGCGCGAAAGGAGTGCCGCGGCGAACTGGCTGCCTGCGACCAGCCCGACGATGAAGGTGCCCAGACCGAGTCCCTGATGAACATGCAGCGGAAGCACTGGCATGGCCATGCCAATGATCAAAAAGGCGATGAACACGACTCCCATGATCGGGATTAGTGCGGCCACAGGGCCTTGTGATGTTTCCCTGTTCATGGGGGCACAAGGTAATGGCTAGGCTGCACGCCGATAAGATGGGACAATGTGAATAGACTGGTGAGGGGTCTTCACCAATGCCGCGAGAGAATCTGAATGATTTGCTGGCTTTTTTGGCCGTCGCCCGAGACCGAAGCTTCACCAAAGCCGCCGCAAAGCTCGGCGTATCGCGCTCGGCGTTGAGTCACACCTTACGGGGGCTAGAGGCAAGGCTGGGGCTTCGGCTCCTGACGCGCACGACAAGGAGCGTGTCTCTAACCACTGCAGGTGAGCGGCTTCAAAACGCCGTCGGTCATCGGATCGAGGAGATTGGGGCGGAACTCGAGGCGCTCAGCGAGCTTCGCGAGAAACCCGCGGGCACGATCCGCATTACCGCTCATGAACATCCACTCAACACAGTCTTGCTGCCTTGCCTGAGCAAGTTCCTGCCTCAGTACCCTGATATCAACGTGGAGGTCACAATCGACTACGGCCTAACGGACATCGTCGCCCAACGCTTTGATGCCGGCGTGCGATCAGGCGGGCAAGTGGCGAAGGACATGATCGCAGTCCGCATCGGACCGGATCTGCGGATGGCCGTGGTGGGTGCTCCGTCGTACTTCGACAAGCACTCTGCTCCGAAGAGACCGCAGGATCTTACAGCGCACAGTTGCATCAACTTGCGGCTCCCCACGCACGGCGGGCTGTATGCCTGGGAGTTCGAGAAGGGCCGCCGCGAATTGAGGGTCCGCGTCGAAGGGCAATTCATCCTCAATGGCACGACGCCGATGCTGAATGCAGCGATAGCAGGATTGGGCCTGGCCTACGTACCCGAAGACTTGGCGCAGCCCTACCTAAACACGGGCGCGCTTAAGCGTGTGCTGGAAGACTGGTGCGAACCGTACAGCGGGTACCATCTCTACTATCCGAGCCGACGACAATCGTCGCCGGCGTTTGCGCTGATGGTCGATGCGCTACGCTACCGAAATTAACGCGGACGACGGTCATAACGGACAGTCAACTTAGGCGGTCGGCGATCACCCTGAGCTTCAATGGCGAGCTGACTCTCCGTGGCGATGATCCGAGATGAGCGTCCAACCCCGTCCGTTCACCCGCAGGCACGGCTGAACAGCCTCGCTTGCCAATTCGACAGGTCAGCATCGCGCACCCAGCGCTACCCGACGATCGGTCAGTTGCGGAGGTCGCGCGTTTGAGAAGAGTCGAAGCTCATAGTGCCGGGGTCGAGGGTTCGAGTCCCTCCCTTTCCACCAATAGAATCAGACTGATAGCGGTCGCCGCCCAGATTGGCCGGCCCGCTGCAAGCGCACGACAAGCGCAGAGGGTAGACCTTCTGCCAATCTTGATCACGGGATCCACGTGTTCGCAGCTGTGCTTATAAGCGCGCACCACAATGCAGCTGAGATCCTGGGTGTGGTCCGGAACAGGTTCGCATTCGGGTGGTCGCGATTCGCACCGCCGTTGCACACTCGTTGCGGGCGGCGAGCTACACCGGGGTACAGATGAGCAGTGAGCTGGGGTGTTTTTCGCTGCACGTCGGGTCCCCTAAGACGGTGCGAAGCGCGCCAGCGTCGATGCCGAAATCCAACTTCCTGCCGATTGACTCGAGTTGGAGCCGGTTACGGTGCGCGTGGGGCGCGGACTGGCGCGCGGACCGAGTATGCTCACGAATCAGACCTCGATTGCCGTGGAGAACAGAGATGGGCGCTGAGCCGGCTGTATGGCCCGACCTGCCGTATTTGAGCTGGCGCGAGACGGCCGCCACCTTGCACCTGTGGACCCAGATCGTCGGTAAGGTCAGATTGTCTCTGACGCCCTGGGTTAACCACAGCTGGCAGGTGCCGCTGTATGTCACCGCGCGCGGCCTAGGCACATCTCCCATTCCCTTCGGCACCGAGGTTGTGGAGATCGAGTTCGATTTCATCGGTCATCGCCTGCTCGCTCGCACCAGCCGGGGTGATGAGCGAACGTTAGCGCTCGTGCCGCAGCCGGTTGCCGACTTCTATTCGCGCGTAACCGAGCTGCTAAGCCAGGTCGGTGTTCCGGTCTTGATTAACGATCTGCCATGCGAGCTGCCGGACCCGCTGCACTTTCCGGATGACCACGTGCACGGCGCGTACGATGCGGACGCTGCCCACCGCCACTGGCGCGCCCTCGTGCAGATCGATCGTGTCTTGAAGTTGTTCCGAAGCGGCTTTCTCGGCAAGGTGAGCCCGGTACATTTCTTTTGGGGCAGCTTCGACCTCGCAGTCACCCGCTTTTCCGGGCGCAGGGCTCCGTTGCATCCCGGCGGTGTACCGGGGTTGCCGGATGCGGTAACGCGTGAGGCCTATTCTCACGAGGTCAGCAGCGCCGGATTCTGGCCGGGCAGTGCGACTTTCCCGATGGCTGCGTTCTATTCCTATGCCTACCCGGAACCGGAGGGGTTCCGAAACGCTCCGCTCGCGGCGGGCGCGCACTACGACGCAACCCTCGGAGAATTCATCCTGTCCTACGACAAGGTCCGTACGTCCGCCGACCCGCAAGGTGCATTGCTCGAGTTTCTGGCAATGACCTATGAGGCAGCCGCTGCGACTGGCAAGTGGGATCGCGCAGCCTTGGAGTGCGACTTGGGCACCCCGGCGCGGGTTCGTTCCGTGTCCTAGTTATCGGCGCTATGGGTGGTCAGCCGACGACCTGATGAAATCGACGAACGCGCGCAGCGGTGCGGGGAGGAGACGCCGGGCGGGATAGTAGAGAAAAGGCCCTGAGAACCGCTGCCACCACGGTTCAAGGATGGGCCTCCAGTGCACCGCTCTTGAAATGCGGCCGCAGCCAATCTTCAAAAAGATAAATGATGCCGGTGCCGCGGAACGCCGCTTCGACGGCAAGATCGGTTGCCGCACCGGCCTGCACGAGGAGCGGGCCGGAAGGATCCACCCACACCACCTCGCGGTCGCGCTCGAACTCCCACGGCGTCATGGCACCGCTGGTGAAGCGGCCGCGCAGGCATGCGTGGCTGAGCAGGTCGCGTGGGTGGCTGGGGTCGGCCATAACGAGCGAGATAGGCGGGAGATGCTAAAGAGGTGCGTCGCGGCAGTGTCAGGAGCCGGGGGATCGTTAGGCGGCACTCAATGGCGGGCCGGTTCCGCGGTAGTCTTGACGTACTGAGTGTCCGACGGCCCATCACCCGTAATGTAGACGACGACCGGTTCGGCCCGCGTTTCGGCGAAGTGAGCGACGCCCGAAGGCTCGGTATAGAAGCTTCCGGCCGGCAGCGCCATCTCAGCGTCTGCCTTCGCCACGGATCCGTAACCGAAGTACCACACGCCGCTTACCACGATCGCGCTGCGATTGTCGCGATGGGTGTGCGCTTGAATGCGCGTATTAGGCGGGATGCTGAGACGGATCGTGTAGGGGCCCGCCATCGACGGGTCGCCGGCCACCGCGGTCGTGCGGATAGCGGCGACGCCCGAGGTTCCGGAACCGGCCTCGTGCGTCGGCATTGCATCGACGTCGGCGGGTGTCAGACGAAGCTCAGGGAATGAGCCTGACGCCGCGTAGGCGACTGTCAACAGCGGCAGGAATATCATCGCAGTGAGACGGCGGGTGCTCATTTGCGCAGGAACTCCGTGACAAGCTCGACGGTCGCCTGGGGATTCTCCTCCATGATCCAGTGACCCGAGGCCGGGACTATACCGCCCGTGACGTTGGTGGCGACGAAGCGCAACTCGTCAGCCATTCCTTTACCGAAAGACTTCTCCGCCCCGAGGGCGAGCACGGGCATCGTCAGTTTTCCGCCCGTGGCGAGGAACGCCTTGTTGTCGATGGCATCCTGGTTGAACGCCGCAAATTGTTCGAATGCATCGTGCATGGCGTGGGGTTGCGCGTAGAGGGCGGCATAGTGTTCCCGGGTGGCCTCGTCGATGGTCTTGGGAACCGCGGACAGCTCGTTCCAGAAGCGATCGAGATAGATGCGTTCGCGCCCCTGAACCAGGCGCTCAACGTCCGGACCGCGGAAGTTGAAATGCCACAGCAGGGGGCTGCGAACGATCGTGTCCCAGTTGCCAATTCCGGGAAGAGGGGCATCGATCACGATCCAGCGGCCAACCCGCGACGGATACTGTGCTGCGAGGGGGTAACCCACCATGTTCCCGATGTCATGGGTGACGAGGTCGGCTTGCTGCACCTTGAGGGCATCCATGATCCCGGCGATATCAGCCGCCTGGTTCTTCTTGGTGTAGCCCGTCTCAGGGTGTGCCGAGAGTCCCATGCCCCGCAGGTCCGGCACGATGACGGTGTGATCCTTGACCAATACCGCCGCGAGCGGCGCCCACATGTCGCCGGTATCGCCGAAACCGTGTAGCAGCACCACCGCCGGCCCCTTGCCACCGACGCGGACGTTAAGGCTCGTCCCATTGGTTTGCATCATCCGGGACTGAAAACTTGCGGGAAACGGGACCACGGCCGCCAGCGCGGTCGTCGTCAGAACGCTTGCAATCAGTGCCGTCACGATAGACCGAAGCATCGGAACTCCTTTGGATCGAGTAAGCCCTGTCACGGGCTGCTGCCAGCGCCTGAGGCAGCAAGTGTATTCTGACTATTGGCGACCTTAACAGGCTGATTGCCGGTTTCGGAATTCGGAGAAATCGAACAATGCTCAAGTTGGAATCCCTCATGGCATTCGCGGCGATCGCCGAAACCGGATCCGTCGTTGCCGCAGCTCGGCGCTTGGGAATATCGAAGTCCGTTGTCAGCGAGCGCCTGGCGGACCTTGAGAGGGGTCTTGGGGCCAGGTTCGTGCAGCGCACCACGCGCAGGCTCTCGCTGACCCAAGATGGCACGGCCTTTTACGCACGAGCGCGACAGATCCTGCGGGACGTCGATCTTGCCGCGACCGAGGTCGCGCAACGGCGCGGAACGCTTGCGGGCCCGTTGCGAATCTCCGCCCCGGTGAGTTTTGGCACTCTGCACCTGGGGCCCGCGCTGTTTGGGCTGCTGCGCACACACCCCGACATCGAGTTGTCGCTCGAACTGGACGATCGGTTCGTCGACGTCCTGGCCGAGGGTTATGACGCGGTGGTGCGGCACGGCCCGGTGGAAGACAAGCGCTTGATCGTGAAGAAACTGGCGGCCAGCCGGCGCGTCCTGGTCGCTTCCCCGGACTATCTCAAGCGATTCGGAAGGCCGGGCTCATTGCCGGAACTGCAGAGACATCGCGCGGTCATCTACACCAATCGCGGCCCGTCTGACTGGCGCTTCCGTGTAGAGCGAAAACTCGTCACGGTAAGCCCAATCACTGCGTTCCGCGTCAACAATGGCTTGCTGATGCGCGACGCCGCGCTTGCGGGGCTTGCCATGGCCCTCTTACCCACGTTTCTGCTGGAAACGCCACTTAAGAACCGCACACTAAAAATCGTTGACGTCGGCGCCGAACCGGAGGGGGCTACCATCTTCCTGGGATACCCGCAGGATTTGCGCGCGTCCGAGAAGATTCGGACACTGACGAGCTGGTTGCGGCAGGCGTTCGGCATTCCGCCCTACTGGGAGTCCGCGGTGGCCTCGGAAGAATGAACCTTACTCCGTAAGGATGGCCTTTGGTTCCAATTGGGGAGATTCAGCATCAGACGGTCGGCACGCTGCACTGCTATGGGTGCAAGGGATCCCGAGTTCAAATCTCGGCGCTCCGACTCGAACTTGCCGTTGATCAGACAGCGGCTCGACTGGGTGATGTTTCTATTTGGTTTCCAAAATTGCACCCGAGTGGCTAGCCCACGGTATAGGGTTTGGGATGACGCTGTCGCATGTCAGGCGGCCCGCAATGCAATGAAGGTTTTTTGGTCCTGGCAGTTCGATACACCGGGGAAAACTGGGCGGTTTCTCGCACGCAAGCCGCGCGTTCGCGGAACAGTCCTTGTCACGTGTCCACTCCGACCGGCGAGAGGCTCTCTTTATGAGGATACATGGACTCCTTCTGCTCTGCGGACTA